>Ga0101944_10000511_pt1 | contig 110992 bp, 83 predicted proteins | sample DewCreD2012metaG_FD_75245 | JGI IMG/M metagenome (GOLD analysis project Ga0101944, IMG submission 75245) | Hot spring sediment bacterial and archeal communities from British Columbia, Canada, to study Microbial Dark Matter (Phase II) - Dewar... ... | reverse complement strand
ACCCGACCAAGAGCACGTATCGATGGCTGAGGAAGATTTCGCTCTCGTCACGGTCGCGGTACCACTATTGGAGGCTTCGATGCTGGTTTGTACTTGACAGGGCCGGTCGCTTTATCGATGGAACCGGGATTCAGCAGGTCCTCCCGCGCGGCGAGCCCGGACATGGGAGGAAGGAAGGCAACCCGGATCGACCTCGCAGCGTCGGGCAACGGCATCCGCTGCTTCCCGTCCTCCGGCAGACGGAGCGCGCGGCAGTAGAACGACTCTTCATTGGCGTAATCGAACTCGAGACCGAAACGCCATGGCGTGCCGTCTGTAATTCCCTCGACGTCGATGTCAAATAGGACATTGGCTGTTTGACGGCGTCCGTTGTCTTCTTTTTTCGCTTTCCGGACGTTCCGGTTGTGCCAGAGGAGGTTGGCCACCGGCACCGGGAGTGCGATCAAATCATTTCGGTTGATGGTTGCGCCAACACGTTCCTTTGTCCCGTTCAGCACACCCTTGTGCTTTTCGGCCCACCGGCGAACTCCGAGTTCCCATAGTGCGAGAGCCTGGAGGGCCGAGGTCTTGCCGGAGTTGTTGGGGCCGATGAAAACCACGCGGCTGCCCAATTCAATGGTCGCCTCTTCAAATACCTTGAAGTTGCGGATGGTGATCTTGGTCAGCATCTCCGGCTCCTCGTGAACTCCGCCTCGAACCTCAACCTATCTCTCCCTCAACCCAATCGGACAATCAAGTCTCATCGCCAATCTATGCGGCTTGGATGGAAGCCAGAACCCGGGGGAAACCGGGGTGGGGGGAACCTTCGAATCGTACTGTCGGGCGCTGCGCCTCTGGAAACAATTCTGCCGAGTGCCCGACAATGCGTTGATTCATGATACCCCAATGGCACAACCCGGCAAGAACAACGGGTGTTGCCTGCAGGTTTCCGACGGGCGTATCGAGGGTTCTTCTCGAGGCGGATTCCCGGTTGCGCCGGCGGAGAGAGGTCGTTGGACAGCGTGCGGCGAAAAACCTGCCCGAGTCTGTACGGCAGTGATTGCGAGTAGACCCTGTTTTCAGCCATAATCGGCTCCGCATGGGCTGGAAAAGCAGCCAGGAGAGGCGATGGCGAAATCGATGATTCGGGCTGGAATCGGATGGCGAGTCGTCGGCCTTGGGCTGGCAATCGCGATGGGCTGGGCCGAGGCCGGAGCGGGCACGGATCCGCTGGCAGATGCGGGGGCGGCCTACTCGAACCTGGAATTCGAGAAGGCGCTGGACTTGCTGGAAACCGCGCTTTCTCAGCCGAATAACGAGCGGGACCGGCTGGTACGGATATACCATCTGCAGGGGTTGTGCCTGGCCACGCTGGGAAAGCGCGCCGAGGCGAAGGCCGCCTTCCTCAAGCTGCTTTCGCTCGATCCGGCTTTTCGGCTGGGCACGGATGTGGCGCCGAAGGTGCGGGCCCCGTTTGAGGAGGTGGCCAATCAGGGGATCCAGCGGCTGGAGGCCCGCCTGGCGCCGCCGGCCACGGTCAAGGAGGGCGAACCGCTGGAGATGACGCTGGCGGCTCTGCCCGATCCGGCCGGGTTGGCCGTTGGGCTTCACATCGCGGTGCGGCGCGCGGGCGGGGCTTTCGGGGCGTTCCAGGTGGGCCCGCCGTTCGGGAAACAGAAGGTGATATCGGTCCCGCAGGCGTTCTGGTCGTCCGGTAAGGGCGCGGTGCAGTGGTATGCCTGGCTCCAGGGAAAAAACGACGCGGTGTTGCAGCGGCTGGGAGACAGGGCGCACCCGATGAGCATCGTGGTCGTTCCCCGGGACCAAGGCTTGGCGGCCGCGGCCAAAGCCGAGGTTCCCGCGGTCGCCGCACCCTGGTACCAGAAGTGGTGGGTCTGGGCCATCGCGGGCGGGGTGATCGCGGGAGGAGTCACGGCGGCCGTGCTGGCGAGCCGCGGCAGTGGCGGAGGCCCGATAAACTTCGGGGTGGAGTTTGGGACCGTGCAGCCATGAAATTTTTTCTGCGGATGGCAGGGTTCGGCTCATCGTGCAGGGCCGCCGTCTTCGGATGGATCTTGTGGGCGGCGACCGGCGCCGGCTGCGGCGGGGAGGGGAGCTACCGGCTGCGCGTGTTGTTTCCGGATGAGGCTTCCAGGGCCAGGACCGCGCGGGTGATGGTGTGGGCGCTCGTTCCGAGCGGGCACGAATGCGACGAGATGATGTCCGGCGGGGTGCGGCCGGAGGATTTGCGGGTGATTTCGGAGTTCGAGGCGCTGGCGCCTTTCGAGTCGGGGGGCAAGCTTTCGCAAGTCGCCGCGGGCCGGATCCTGTTTTTTGCCGAGGGATACGGTTCGTCCGGCGAGAACCTGTACCGGGCCTGCGCCGGGGTGGACGTCCGCGCCGGAGCCACCATCTCCGTCGATCTGGCGCTCGCGTGCGTCTGCAATCCCGGGGCCGGTTGCGCGCGGGCCGATGAAAAGGTCGGCGACGGCGTGGACAACGACTGCGACGGCAAGACGGACGAGTGCAGCCGGGACGCCGAGTGCGACGACGGGAATGGCTGCACCAGCGATCTCTGCATCGACGACGAGTGCCATCATGCGAATTTTCCCGACGAGCTCAAGTGCACGGACCGGAACAACTGCACCTTGGGCGACGCCTGCCTGAGCGGGCTGTGCCGGGGAGAGGAGAAGGACTGCAGCGCTTTCGATGGATTGTGCCTGGTGGGCAAATGCAATCTCGAGACGGGCGGTTGCGAGGCGTTGCCGCTGGAGGATGGCGTGCTTTGCGACGACGGGTTGTTCTGCACGGAGGAGGACCATTGCCAGGGCGGCGCCTGCAGCGGCCGGGCCCGCGACTGCGCCGATACGGACGATTGCACCAACGACATCTGCGACGAGGACAACGACAGCTGTCTGCACTTGCTCGTCCCCCGGCCGGGGGCGGAAGGGCCGAAAGGAGATCCGACCTGCTCGGACCGCATCGACAACGACTGCGATAGCAGGTCGGACGGCGATGACGAGAACTGCCGGGAGTGCCTGGTGGCTTCCGATTGCGACGACGGCAACGAGTGCACCGCGGAAAGCTGTATCGACGGCGACTGTCAGAACATCCCCGTCTCCGACAACACGCCGTGCGCCGACGACGGGATTTTCTGCAATGGAGAGGAGCGCTGCCGGGCGGGGGCGTGCGCGCACGGCGGGAATCCCTGTCCCGGCCCGGACGGCGATGGCAACTGCCGGGAAAGCTGCAACGAACCGGCCCGAGATTGCTCGGGGCCCGACCCCGACGGCTCCGTTTGCCAGGATGGCTTGTGGTGCACGGTGTCCGATCGGTGTGTCGCGGGAAGTTGCGCCGGCCAGGCGCGCGACTGTGCCGACAGCGACGTCTGCACCGAAGACGCCTGCGAAGAGGTTCGCGACGTATGCGAGCACCGGATGGTTCCCCGCCCCGGGGCGGAAGGGCCGTTCGGCAACGCCACCTGTTCGAACGGCGTGGACGATGACTGCGACGGAGCGACGGACTCGCAGGACGCCGCCGATTGCTGTCCCGTCCCGGGCGTTCCGCGGCCTCTTTTGCCCCAGAACGGGACGTCCACCGGAAGCATCCATGATCCGAGCCGAAAGCCGCTCCGGCCGAGGTTTCTCTGGGTGCCCCCCGCCGGCGATGGTTGCGCGCCGGTGAGCTATGATCTGCAGGTCGACGACAGTTGTACGACGCCCGGATTCAATACCTGTGGTTTTCCGAGCCCGGAGATCAACCAGGTCGGCCTCACAGGCGTGAGTTTCACGCCGTCTGCGGATCTGGCGGTATCCAGCACCCCGCCGGTCGGTCGGCGGTATTACTGGCGTGTGCGGGCCTGCCGTGCAGGGGTCTGTTCGGACTGGAGCATGGTGCGTTACGTGGACGTGGGGCGGCTTTTCGATGACGCGAACGGCGACGGCTATTCCGATGTCATTGTCGGGGCGCCCCTGCAAGACGCCGGCGCGACGGATGAAGGCGTCGCCTTCGTCTATTATAGCTCCGCCTCGGGGCTTGTCTTGGTCAACCCGCCGCTAAAGCTCGAGAATCCGGCCAGCCAGGCACAAGGGCATTTCGGCTGGAGCGTCGCTTTTGCCGGAGATGTGAACGCCGACGGGTATGCCGATGCCATTGTCGGGGCAAACCTGCAAGACGCCGGCGCTTCCGATGAAGGCAACGTATTCTTGTATCTCGGCTCGCAGGCCGGGATCATCAACCAGCCTTCTGTCGTCTTCGACAACCCGGCCAATCAGGCATACGGAAATTTTGGTCATCGAGTCAGCTCCGCCGGAGACGTCAACGGGGACGGTTTTTTCGATCTGCTGGTGGGAGCGTATCGCCAGGACGCGGGCGCGGACAATGAAGGCACTGCCTTTATCTATCTCGGTCCTTTCTCGGGGTTAATCAACCCACCGTCGTTTGTCCTGGAAAATCCGGCCAATCAAGGGGGGGGGCTTTTCGGCGGCAGCGTCGCTTCGGCCGGGGACGTGAATGGAGATGGATATTCCGATATCATCGTCGGCGCGCCGTCTCAGGATTCCGGCGCCACGGATGAAGGCAACGCTTTTATCTATCTTGGGGCCGCCTCGAACATGTCCGTCACCCCGGCGGTCACGCTCGATAACCCTACCAATCAGGCGGGTGCCGCTTTCGGCAACGACGTGTCTTCTGCTGGAGACGTGAACGGTGATGGCTATGCGGATGTCATCGTGGGAGCGTATTTGCACGACACCGGGGACTATAACGATGGAAACGCCTTTGTATACTTTGGCTCGGTGTCGGGGATCGCCAACAACCCCTCCGTCCGGCTGGACAACCCGGATTATTACGTGGAAGGCATGTTCGGCCGCAACGTCGCGGGTGTCGGCGATGTGAATGGCGATGGGTTTTCCGACATCGTGATCGGGGCGGATGGACAGCACTGCGGCGCTGCGAAAGAGGGCAACGCCTTTGTTTTCTACGGCTCTTCCTCTGGGATCCCCATCCACCCGTCGGTCATCCTCGACAATCCGGCCGACCAGGTCGATGGCCATTTCGGCTTCGGTCTCGCGCCGGCTGGCGACGTGAACGGCGACGGCTTTTTCGACGTCATCGTGGGCGCGCCTTGGCAAGACGCCGGCGCCGTGGACGAAGGCAATGCCTTCTTGTATTACGGTTCCTCATCCGGGATCCCCGCCGCCCCCGCAACGACTCTCGATAACCCGGCCAATCAAGCCGGGGGACATTTTGGTTGTTTCGACAACGGTTCGGATTTCTGACCCAGGCCATCGCCGCGCGCGACCACGCGTTCCCCAGCGCCGCCATGTGGGTGTGCAAAGGAGCGAGACGCTGGCTCAGAAAAGATCCAGCTTTTCTACGGTTTTCTTCCCGGGCTCGATGGTCACCGTGACGGTCTTTTCGATTCCACGCTCCCGATTGACCAGTCTGAGCTTGATGCGCCCCGAGGGGAGTTCGATGTCCACCAAGGGTGTCTGGCCCAGCGACTTGCCATTGTAGAAGACCTCGGTCCAGGGGTTGGTGAGCAGCCGCAGCTGGCCGGGAGGCCCGGGCGGCGGATGGTTGTCCTGCGGGGCGGTTGCCGGCTTGGAATTCTTTTTGGGCTTTTGATGGCGTTTTGCCAGACGATAGTCGTTGTCTCCTCGTTGGGAAACGGGCGCGGCGGCCTCCCCGGCCGCCAGACCGCCATACCCGTCCTCGATCGTCGCTCCGTCGGGCGGCGGATCCGTGGCGCCGCCATCCTCCGCCGCGGGGGAGGGCGGTTCGTTCTCGGTGGGTGGGGTCGGCGCTGGAGGCGCCCCGGCGTCTTCCGGACGATCCGGATCCGGCGGCCGGGCGTGCGGGGCCGAGGATGCCGGCTCGCGATTCGCCCACAGCCATGTGAGGCCGCCGCCCAGCAACATGGCCATCACCACGAGCAGAATCACCTTGGGCATGCCGGTGCGATCGTGGGGTTGAGCGGGTTGCCGGGATGGCGTGTTGTGCGGGACGGAGTATTCGGTGTCGGAGGAGAAGGTGGTCAGGTCGCCGAACAGCGACTTTTCCAGCGATACCGGATCGGAGAGCGCCTGATCGATGATGGCCTTTTTTTTCTCGATGCGTTTCTGGCAAAGGCTCTGCATGAAGCCGGCCAACGCCGGGTTGTCCCAGTCGGCCCGGCATGTCTTCAAGAAGCGCCGCAGGTCCACGGCCATGTCGTTGGCCGAGGCGTAGCGCCGCTCTTTGTCTCGGGCCATGCTCTTTTGGCAGATGAGGGCCAGCGGCTCCGGAATGGTCGCTCGGAACGTGCGCGGATCGGGAATGTCGGCCTTCTCCACGGCCTTGAGCAGGTCGAGGTCGTTCTCCTGGATGAAGAGCTTGCGCAGGACCAGGGATTCCCACAGCACGATCCCGAGCGAAAAGATGTCGGAGCGGCAGTCCAGATCGTTTCCCGCCACTTGCTCGGGGGACATGTAGGCGTACTTTCCCTTGAGCATGCCGGTGCGGGTCTGGGTGGTCCGGGTGGTCGCCCGGGCGATGCCGAAATCGACCACTTTGACCCCGCCGTCGTAGAGCAGGAAGATGTTCTGCGGGCTCACGTCCCGGTGGACGATACCCAGGGGCTGGCCGTCCTTGCCGGTCGCGACGTGCGCGTGGTGCAATCCTTCCGCGGTCTGGGCGACGACGGACGCCGCCAGCCAGTGCGGAAACGCCTTCTTTTGATTGCGGCACTCCTTGAGGACGTAGGACAGACTTTCGCCCGCCAGGTACTCCATGGCGATGAAATAGTCGCTGCCGATCCGGCCCAGATCGAAAATCTGCACCACGTTGGGGTGGTTGAGCATGGCGGCGATGCGCGCCTCGTCCAGAAACATCTCCAGGAAGCGAGGCTCCTCGGAGAGGTTGGGCAGGATCTTCTTGACCACCAGCACCTTCGAAAACCCGCCGATGCCCTGGTAGGAGGCGAGGAAAATCTCGGCCATTCCGCCCGTGGCCAGCTTGGTGATGAGGCGGTACTTTCCGAATTGGCGAGGCTGCACGTCGGCCATGCGCATTGTATAATACACAACACGCCCAATTTCTACTTGTCGGTTTTTTTGGGGCCGCAGGCCCGCCTGGGCATCGGGCGCCAGAAATGCCCTCCTCTTTCGCCGGAATATCCTGTCATCGCTCGGGGGTTCTCTTGCATCCGATGGGCCGCCGGACTATGTTCGGCGGCGCGGCCCGACGGTTGGAGGACCATGCAGCAGGCTCGGCACATGCTTCTTTTGTTCCTGGACCCCGCGCGGGCCTTTCGTGCCGCGCTGGAAAAGCCCCGGGCCTCGCTGGCGTTCTGGCTGTTGCTGCTCTCATCCGGCGGGGCGGCGCTGCTCTTGGGCAGCCGGCTGGACCGCCCGGCCATGGAGCGCGCGGTGGTGCAGGAGGCGGGCGGCGACAAGGAGATTTCCGAGAGCGATCTCGCGGCGCAGACCCAGCGGGCGGTCAACGTGAAGAAGCTCTTTCTGGCGTCCCGGGCCATGGGCTCGCTGCTTCTTCTGTGGCTGCTGCTCGGGATCTTCTTCTGGCTGCAACTCCCCCGGGGGGCGCGGCCGCTGGGGTTCTTCGGCTCGTGCAAGGTGGCGGTGCTGGCGACGGTCCCGCTCCTCTTGCGCGCGCTGCTCTCGCTGCCGGTCATCCTGAGCTACCCCAGCATCGATCCCGAGCGGACCGCGGGGGTGTTCCGCACCTCGCTGGGGCAGCTCCTGTCGCCGCCCAACCCGCTCTTGGCCTGGCTGGATCCGTTCTGGCTGTGGTGCGCGCTGCTGCTGGCCGCGGCCGGGCGCGCTGCCGGCTGGGGGCGGGTGCACGCCTGGGTTTCGGGCGTCCTGGCCGCGCTTGTGCTGGGTCTCGCGGGTTCGGCCATGGTCTGAAGGAGGCGGGCGCATGCTGCAACTCGCCGCGGTGCTTTTCCTGGCGCAGACCGCTCCCATGACGCTGCAAGACTGCGTACGCGAGGGGCTGCGGCGCCATCCGTCGCTGCAACTGTCGCAGGCCGGCATCGAGAGCGCCCGGGCGCAGAAGCTCGGGACGCGCGCGGGCTACCTGCCTCGGCTCGACCTCTCCATCCGCGACTCCTACACCTACAGCGGCCGCCAGGAAGGCCAGCGCATGGTGATCGGCGGCCAGGTGGTGCCCATCCCCGGGCGGGAGGCGGGCGGCAACGACTACCACGTGTTCTCGCTCTCCCTCAGCCAGAACCTCTACGACGGTGGCAAGTGGTGGACCGCCGTCGAGCGCGCCGACCGCGAGATCGAGCGCGCCCAGGCCTCCTACGGGGCCACGCGCGAGGAGGTGGCCCTGGGGGTGGCCGCCGCCTTCTACCAGATGCAGAAGGTGGCGCGCGAGCTTGCGGTGTGGGAGAGCGCGGTGGAGGTCAGCCGCGGCCAGCTCCGCCTGGCCGAGGAGAAGCTGGCCCTGGGCGCGGCCTCCAAGGTGGACGTGGCCATGGCGCGGCGCGCGCTGGGCGAGGACGAGGTGGCCCTGGAGCGGGCCCGGCTGTCGCTGGAGGCCGCCCGCCAGGAACTCAACATGGCCATGGGCCGGGAGGCGATGGCCGAGCTCGTGCTGGCGCCGGACGACGAAGCGCAGGCGGAGGAAGAACTGCCCGCCGAGGTCCGGCCGGATCATCCGCGCTTGCGCGAGGTCGATCTGGCGCGGCGGGTGGCCGAGAAGGACACCGCCATCGCGCGGGGCGACCGCTGGCCGCGGGTGCAGGGCAGCCTGTCCTACTCGCGCGGCAACGAGGAGTTCTACAAGGTGTATTCGCGCTTCGACCAGCTGTTCGATCTGACCGTGGGGCTCAGCATCTCCTTCCCCGTCTTCGACGGTTTCCTGACCCGTGCCCAGATCGAGCAGGCCGAGGCGCGCGAGCGCCGGGTGGACGCCGAGCGGCGCCAGATCGAGGCCGATCTGTCGGGGCGCCTGGCGGCCGCGCGGGAGCGGGCCCGGCGCCTGGCGGAGGTGGCCCGGCTGCAGGCCGAAAACGTCAAGGCCGCCGAGGCGGAGCTCTCGCTCGCGCTGGAGCGCTTCCAGGTGGGCGAAGGGACGGAGCTCGAGGTGCGCAACTCCCAGCTCAACGTCACCCGGGCACGGCTGTCCGAGTTGGAGACGCTGTTCGAACGCAAGGGCGTCCGGGTGCAATACCTGTACGCGCGCGGCGAGTTGCTGTCGCGGCTCGCCCCGGGCAACGACAAGGAGGCCCCATGACGGCGGGGCGCATCGTGGTGATCGTGCTGCTGGTCGGCGCCGTGGCCCTGGTCACGGTGCAGAACCTCGGTCCCAAGGAGCCGGTCGCCGTGGCGGTGCAGCTCGAGCCGGCCCGGGTGGAAGCCATCACCCAGCGGGTGACCGCCTCGGGCAAGATCCGGCCTGAGGTGCAGGTGAAGATCAGCGCCGACATCGGCGGCTACATCCGCCAGCTCACCGTCAAGCAGGGCGATACGGTGAAGCTGGGGCAGCTTTTGGTCCAGGTGGACCCCGAGATCTACCGAGCCCGGGTCAAGCAGGCCGAAGCGGCCGAGACCACCGCCCGCGCCAACCTGTCGCTGGCCAACGCCAACCTGGAGCGGGTGCGCGGGGAGCTGCGGCGCATGCAGGGGCTGTTCGCCAAGGAGCTGGCATCGGCCTCGGCCCTGGAGAAGGCCCAGGCGGACTTCGCCATGGCTCAGGCCCAGGCGGAGGCGGCCCAGGGCCAGCTCTTGCAATCCCAGGCGGTGCTGTCCTCGGCCCGCAAGGATCTGGAGAAGTGCACCATCAATGCGCCCATGGACGGCACGGTGATCGAGCTCAACAAGAAGCTGGGCGAGCGGGTCTCCGGAGGCGACTTCCGCGAGGACATCGTCATGACCATCGCCGACCTCTCGCGCATGGAGGTGGAGGTGGAGGTGGGCGAGCGCGACGTGGTGCTGATCCACGTGGGCGACCCGGTGGACATCGAGGTGGACGCCTACCCCGGCCAGAAGATCCCGGGCACGGTCAAGGAGGTCGGCGCGGCCGGGGTGACGCGAAACCAGTGGACCGAGTCGGAGGTGACGAACTTCCGCGTGGTGGTCACGGTGGGTCCGACGGAACACGCGGTGAAGCCGCAGATGTCGGCCACGGTGGGCATCCGCACCGCCCAGAGCGAGAAGGCGCTCACCGTCCCCATCCAGGCGGTGACCATGCGCCGTCCCTCGGAGCTCGTCGAGCCTCCGCAGGGCGAGAAACCGGGCAGCGGGCCCATCGGGCCGCCCCGCATGGGGCACGGGCCGCCGCCGGGCGGACGGCGCGGCGAGCGCGGCCCGGGCGGTCCCGGCCCGGCGGGGCCCGGCGGGGGCGAGGGCGCGAAAATCCCGGCCGGGCTGCGCGAGGAGCCGGTGGAGGTGGTGTTTCGGGTGGAGGACGGCAAGGCCCGGCCGGTGAGGGTGAAGACCGGGCTCTCCTCCGACACCCGCATCGAGATCCGCGAAGGGCTGTCGGAGGGGCAGGAGGTGGTGGTGGGTCCCTACCGGGCCATCTCCAAGGAACTCCAGAACGGCACCCCGGTCCGGGTGGACGGCGGCGGTTCCCCGGGCGGACGCCGCGGGCCGCCGCGGGAGAAGCCGGTTCCATGAGGTTTGCTCCCCGCGATGCCCTGCGCGCCGTGCGGCGACGGTTCCTGGCCGCCGGGGCGGGGACGGGCGTGGCCCTGCGCGCGCTGTGGGCCAACCGCCTGCGGGCCACGCTCACCACTCTGGGCATTGTCATCGGCGTGGCCACGGTGATCGGCATCCTGTCGGTGATCCAGGGGCTCAACCGCTCGTTCGACGAACAGCTCGCCTCGCTGGGCGCACGCAGCCTGTACGTGTCCCAGATGCCGTGGATCATGCAGGGAGACGCCTGGTTCCTGTTGCGCAACCGGCCCCCCATCACCGAGTGGCAATACCGGCGCCTGCGCGAGCAGGTGCCGTTCGCCGCAGCCATCTCCCCGACGGTCGAGGAGCGCGGTCGGGTGGCGGCCAACGGAGAGAAACTGAGCGACGTGCACGTGCGCGGCACCAACGCCGAATACGTGCTGGTGGGCGGCGAGGACGTGGAGCGGGGCCGGTTCCTCTCCCCGGCGGACGTCGAGTTCGAGCGCCCCTATACCGTGCTGGGCAGCGAGGTGGCCAGCAAGCTGTTCGGGCGGTCCGATCCGCTGTTGCGCGCGGTGGACATCCGCGACCGGCGCTACACCGTGGTGGGGGTGATGAAGCCGCGGGGAAGCTTCTTGGGTCGCAGCCAGGACAACTTCGTCATCGTGCCGCTGGGCTGCTTTTTGCGCGCCTTCGGCCAGGGTCGCTCGTTGACCATCGGGGTCAAAGTGGCGGAGGGTTTCGATCTGGCGGAGGCCAGGGAGGAGCTGCGCGGCTTGATGCGCGGCGTGCGCGGCCTGCGTCCGGCCGAGCGCGACAACTTCGACGTCAACGAGCAGAAGGCGCTGTCCGAGATGTACGACCAGCTCACCGCCATCCTGTACGGGGTGATCTTCGGGGTGTCGCTGATCTCGCTTCTGGTCGGCGGCATCGGCATCATGAACATCATGCTGGTCTCCGTCACCGAGCGCACCCGCGAAATCGGAATCCGCAAGGCGCTGGGGGCCCGGCGGGCGACCGTCATGTTCCAGTTCCTGATCGAGAGCCTGGCGCTGTCGGCGCTGGGAGGGATCATCGGGCTCGGCGTGGGGTTTTTGGGAGCGGCCATCGTGGACGCGGTATCGCCGCTGCCGGCGGCGCCCACCCTGCTCGCGGTCACGCTGGGGCTGGGCTTCGCCGCCTTCGTCGGGGTGGTGTTCGGGTTGTATCCGGCCTGGCGGGCGTCGCGCCTGGACCCCATCGTGGCCCTGAGGTACGAGTGATGCGCCTGTTCGACGTATTTCACGGCGCCTCGGACGCGCTGCGGGTCAACAAGCTGCGCTCCGGGCTCACCGCGCTCGGGATCATCATCGGCGTGGCTGCGGTGGTGTCGATGATGGCCCTGACCACCGGGCTGGAGGGCAGCATCCACACCCAGTTCGAGGGGCTGGGCTCCAACACCTTCCAGATCCAGAAGTGGCCGGCCATGCGCTTCGGCGGCGGCCGGCGCATGTCCAAGTACCGCCTGCGCAAGGACATCACCCTGAAGAACGCCGACGCGGTGCGCGAGGGCGACGAGTTCGCGCGATTCGTGGGGGCCGAGCTTTGGAACTTCGGCGGCGCGGTTCGCAGCCGCTACGCCGACACCCGGCCCACGGTCTTCATCTGCGGCGGCACACCGGAGTTCGCCAGCAACAACGGCTACGATATCGGCGAGGGCCGCAACCTCAACGCTTTCGACGTGGCGCACGAGCGCAATGTCGCGGTGATCGGCGCCGATGTGGCCCGAAAGCTGTTCCCGCACGCCTCGCCGCTGGGGCAACCGATCACCATTCACAACCGCCGCTACGAGGTGGCCGGCGTGTTCGCGGCCCGCGGCTCGTTTTTCGGCCTGGGCAGCCGGGATAACTTTGTGCTCATCCCGGTGTCCACCTTCGTGCGGGTGTACGGCAAGAACCGCTCGGTGAACATCACCGTCCAGTCGCTGACGGCCGAACTGTTCGAGGCCGCCCGCGAAAAGGCGGTGCAGATCATGCGCCGCGAGCGTCGCCTGAAGCCCGAGCAGGAAGACGACTTCGAGATCTTCTCCAACCAGTCGGTGGTGGACCAGGTGAGTTCGCTGACCGGCACGGTGCGCATCGCGGCCATCGCCATCTGCTTCATCTCGCTGCTGGTCGGCGGCATCGGCATCACCAACATCATGATCGTCAGTGTCACCGAGCGAACGCGGGAGATCGGCGTGCGCATGGCCATCGGCGCCCGCCGCCGGCACATCCTGCTGCAGTTTTCGCTGGAGGCCGTGCTGCTCTCGGTGGCGGGAGGAATCATTGGCCTCGGGCTCGGGCTCGGCGTGGCCGCGCTGGTGTCGGCGTTGTTCCCCATTCCGGCCGCGCCGCCGCTCTGGGCGGTGATCGCCGCCCTGGCCATGTCCTCGAGCACCGGGCTCGTCTTCGGCATCTATCCGGCCTGGCGGGCCTCTCGCCTGGACCCCATCGAGGCGCTGAGATACGAATGAATCGCCCGCGGGCCGCGCCAGGGTCCCGGGCGCCAACGCCCCGCTCCCGGCAACCGGTTCAGGGGCCGGGAGGCTCCTCGGAGCCGTCGGGATAGGGATTGCCGACGGGCGGAGGCGGGGCGATCAGGACCGGGGGCGGGGGAAGGCTCTGGCTTTGCTGCACTCGCAACGCCTCATCGATGGGCAGGCAGCGAGCCACGCTCTGGGACGTGTCGCAGAACTCCCCCTGGCGGCAGCGGCCGCCGCAGGCCATGTTCGGCTCGCACAAGCCGGTGGTCAGGTTGCAAGTGGAGTTGGGATCGCACGGAGTGTAGCAGGCGCCCGCGGCGCGGCGCGCGCCGGCCACGGCCGCTCCCAGGCCCACGTTGGCGGCGGCGCCCAGCGCCTTTCCGCCCGTGCCGCAGCCGCTGTCGATCAGGGAGACTGCGGCCAGCAGCAAGGCTCCCAGGGCTCGCGCCATGATGGCCTCCAAAAAAAACGCCCGGGGTGTTCCCCGGGCGTTGATGCGATCGCGGCTCGGGCCTAGGACACGTGCCGGTTGACCAGCTTGGTCATCTCGAACATGTTGACGACCGACTTGCCGCCGAACACCGCGCGCAGCTTCTCGTCGGCGTTGATGTTGCGCTTGTTGACCTTGTCCTGGAGCTTGTTGTTGCGGATGTAGGCCCACAGCTTCTTGGTGAGCTCGGTGCGAGGCATGGGCTTGCCGCCCACCACAGCGGCCAGGGTGGCGTCCGGGGTGACCGGGCGCATGAACTTCTCGTTCGGCTTGCGGGCGGTCTTCTTCTTGGGGGCCGCCTTCGCCTTCGCCTTTGCCTTTGCCTTCTTCACTTTCTTCGGAGCCATTTTCCCTCTCTTTGGTTATGGGGCAAAAACCCCGGGTCTTTGGGCACCGTGTCGTGCCATCGCGGAGCAGTGTGGCATATCTTCGGAGAGAAATGCAAGCATTTCCTTCTGCGAAAGCGCTCCCGCCCGCTCCGGATGCGGCCGGCCCGCGATGCCCCCGAAAGCTGTTTTGCGCTTGATTTGGAAAAACCGAGGGGGTAGCATATTCAGCCCGGGCGAGGTTTGGGCGCCCGAGCGGGAGCGGACGTGGCCGAACGCATTCCCATGACACCGGAAGGATATCGAAAGCTCCAGGAGGAGCTGAAGCACATCAAGGCCGTCGAGCGCCCCGCCATCATCGCCGCCATCGAGGAGGCTCGCGGGCACGGCGATCTCTCCGAAAACGCCGAGTACGATGCCGCCAAGGAGAAGCAACAGCAGTTGGATCAGCGCATGCGCGAGATCGAGGACCGTCTGGCGCGTGCGCAGATCATCCGCCCCGGCGACGTCAAGGGAGACCGGGTCGTGTTCGGCGCCACGGTGGTCATCCGCGACCTGGAAAACGAACGCGTGGTCACCTACCAGCTGGTCGGCCAGGGCGAGTCCAACCTGGCCGCGGGAAAGATATCGGTCAAGTCCCCTATCGGGGCCGCTTTGATCGGCAAGCAAGTGGGTGAAACGATTGCCGTGCAGACCCCGGCCGGAGAGCGCGAGTACCGGGTGATGGAGATCCGGTTCGGATGAAACGGAGCATGCAAACGAGCGCGCGCTTTTCGTACCCGCTGGCCGTGGTCTTTCTGGCAGGGCTCGCGCTGGAGGCTTGCTCGCCGGTCCCCGAGCTGCTGCGAAGGGGCGACCAGCTCGCCGCCGAGGGAAAGCCCGAGGAGGCCATGCAGGCCTGGGTCGAGGCGGACGCGCACGAGAAGGAAACCTGCGAGGCGCTGCTGCGGGCCGGGAACCTCAATCTCAAGCTCAACCGGCCGGACGCGGCGGTGGCAGCGTTCGAGCAGGCCGTGTCCAAGGTTCCGACCTCGGCCGCCGCCTATCTCGGCCTGGGCAAGGCGTACATGGCCAAGAACATCCCGGCCACCGCCGTCCAGGCCCTGGATCGGGCCATCAGCCTCGACAACAAGCGGGCCGAGCCGTTCTTCATCAAGGGACTCATCGCGCGTTCCCAGGGGCGGATGGACGAGGCGATGCAATTTTTCGACCAGGCGATTCGCCGCGAGCCTCGCCATGCCGAGGCCCACCTGCGGCGCGGCGACATCTATTTCGGGCGCAACGATCTCAAGGAAGCGATGCAGGCGTACTCGCTGGCCCTGGCCTCCGACCCGGAAAACGTCGAGGCGCTGATCCAGGTCGGGCGCACCTACTTGTCCGCGGGCGAGCCCTCGCGCGCCGCCGCCACGCTGGAACGAGCGGTGCAGAAGAACCGCCGCAATGCCTGGGCGCAGTACTATCTGGCCGAGGCCATGATGCTGCTCAAGAAGCCCGACCGGGCCATCCAGGCCTTGCAGAACGCGCTGCAGCAGGACCGCAAGATGGGAATGGCCTACGTCCGGCTGGGGCAGATCTACGAGGCCAGCTTGTTGCCCGATCGCGCCTACGACGCCTACCAGCGCGGGGTCGCCATGGATCCCAACCTGCTGGAAGGCTACCTCAACCTGGCGCGGATGCAGTTCGAGAGAAAGCAGGAGGCGGAGGCGGGTCGTTCGCTCGAGAAGGCCCTCAAGGTCAACCCGGATTGCCTTCCCTGCCGGGTCTTGCTGGGCCGCATGTACCTCCAGCGGAAGAAATTCAAAAACGCGGTCGAGGTGCTGGAAAAGGTCGTGCAGGTCAACTACCAGGACAACGAGGCCCACTTCTACCTGGGGCAGGCCTACCTCTTCCTGGGCATGGTGGCCAAGGCCACCGCCGAGTACAACGCGCTGGCGCTCGCCAACGACACCGCGCGCGCCCAGGCCTTGCTGGAGCTCATCAATCGCCACTCGCGATAAGGAAGCGCCCGCCGGATATCGGGACGGGCTGGACACGCCCATCCAGTTCATCAAGGGCGTGGGGCCGCGGCTGGCCGAGCGGTTCGCCGCGCGCGATATCCGCAGCGTCGGGGACGCGCTGTTTTTCATCCCCCGCCGCTATGAGGACCGCAGGGCCATCTGCCGCATCCGCGATCTGAGAGTGGGACAGATCGCCACCGTCGCCGGGGAGGTCGTGGATCTGGCGGCGCGCCGCACCGGCCCGCGGCGGAACGTTCTCGAACTCGTGGTCTCGGACGGCTCGGGCGCGCTCTGGGTGCGCTGGTTCAACTTCAACGCCGAATCCTTCAAGAAGCGCTACCAGCGGCGCGATCGCGTGCGCCTGGCCGGTCAGGTCGGCATCTACCAGGGGCGGCTCCAGATGACCCATCCGGAGATCGAGAAGATCGAGGACGGGTCCGCGCCGCCCGGGCCTGATTTCGCCTCGATCGTGCCCATCTATCCCGAGATCGAGGGCATCTTTCCCAAGGCCCTGCGGAAGATCCAACGCCGGGTGGTGGAGCGCTTCGCGCCCATGGTCCGCGAGATCCTGCCGGAGGAACTTCGGCGCCGGCTGGGTTTTCCCCCCATCGCCCAGGCCCTGGGCGAGGTGCATTTCCCGCCCTCCTGTCTCGACCCGGCGGCCCTGGCCGAGATTCGGACACCCGCCCAGCGGAGAGTGGTGTTCGAGGAGTTCTTCCTGCTGCAACTCGGCATGGCACTGCGGGCCCGGCGCATCAAACAGGAGCCGGGACGCGCCTTCCCGGTGCCGGACGATCTCGATCGCTTGGCGCGTGAGCTCTTCGGTTTTGCCCTCACGAACGGACAGCGGCAGGTGCTGTCCGACATACTCCACGACATGGCCTCGCCCCGACCGATGAACCGCCTGCTCCAAGGAGACGTGGGTTCCGGCAAGACCGCGGTCGCGGTGCTGGCCGCGGTGGTGGCCGCGCGCAACGGGGCCCAGACGGCGTTCATGGCCCCGACCGAGATCCTGGCCGAGCAGCATCGGCGGCGCCTGGCGATGGTGCTTTCCCAGAGCTCGGAACGGCTGTCCACGGTGCTGCTCACCTCCGCGGTCAAGGGCTCCGAGCGGACCCGGGCCCTGGCGGAGATCCAGAGCGGGCGCGCCCAGCTGGTGATCGGAACCCAGGCCCTGATCGAGGAGGGGGTGGTCTTTTCCGATCTCGGGCTGTGCGTCATCGACGAGCAGCACCGCTTCGGCGTTTTGCAGCGGGCCCGCCTGCGACACAAGGGCCGGCTGCCGGACGTGCTGGTGATGACCGCCACGCCCATCCCGCGCACCCTGGCCATGACGGTGTACGGCGACCTGGAGGTGTCGTTGCTCTCGGAGCTGCCGCCGGGCCGCACGCCGGTTCGGACGGTGGTGCTGCGCGGCTCGGAAGTGGAGCGGGCCTACCGGCATGTCCGGCGCGAGGCCGAGAACGGAGGCCAGGCCTATCTGGTGTATCCGCTGGTGGACGAGTCCGACAAGGTGGCGCTGCGCTCCGCGGTGGACATGTTCCAGCGCCTGCGCGACGGCGTCTTCTCCGGGCTGCGGGTGGGGCTGGTTCACGGCCGCATGCCCGCGGCGGAGAAGGACGCCGTCATGGCCGCCTTTGCCGCGAACGAAATCCATGTGCTGGTGTCCACCACCGTGATCGAGGTCGGCGTTGATGTGCCCAACGCCTCGCTGATGATCGTCGAGGACGCCGAGAACTTCGGCCTGAGCCAGTTGCACCAGCTCCGAGGCCGCGTGGGCCGGGGAGCGCGGCCGGCGGTGTGCTACCTGGTGGCCCATCGCATGGCCTCCCCCGAGGCGCGCAGCCGCCTGAAGGTCATGGAATCCACCCAGGACGGGTTCCGCGTCGCCGAGGCCGATCTGGCGCTGCGCGGGCCGGGAGAGTTTCTCGGCACGCGGCAGTCGGGGTTGCCGTCCTTCTTGTACGCCGACCTGGTTCGAGACTCGGACGTGCTCGAGCTGGCGCGTCGCGAGGCGTTTGCGCTGGTGGAACGTGATCCGGCGCTGGAGCGGCCCGAGCACCGCGAGCTGCGGCGCTCCATGGAAAACCGCTTCGGACGCAAGATCGCGCTCGCCGAGGTCGGTTGAGGCTCTTTGCGGGAGGTGGTGTCATGCGCTGCGAGTACTGTGGACACGAACAGGCCTCGGGTCTGGCGTGCGAGGCCTGCGGCATGCAGCTTTCGCGGATTCGATTGCCCGCCGCCGCTCCACCCGCGCCGGCGGCGCCGATCCGCTGCCCGGCCTGCGGGAACACCCAGGTCGCGGGCCGGATCTGCGAGTCCTGCGGCCAGGCCATTCCTGTCAATGCGGCGGCGCCCGGCGAACTGGCCTGTCCCGCCTGCGGGCACACCCAGAGCGGCAGCCGCACCTGCGAATCCTGCGGCCAGTGGATTCCGATCGGGCCGGCCCCGGAGGCGCCGGCGAGCGGCCCGAAGGAAATGCGACGGTGCGTCTTCTGCGGACACGAGCAGGAGAGCGGGCGCTTCTGCGATTCATGCGGGAACGTCATTCCGCTCTACCGGCCGGCGAGTCCGGCCAAGGCGCCGGAGAACAGCGAACCGGCGCAGCCGCTGACCTGCCGCTACTGCGGCCACGTTCAGGCAACGGGCCGGATCTGCGAGCAGTGCGGCAACCAGATTCCAGTGTACCGTCCGGCCCCCGCCGCCAAGGAAGACGAGGAGCACCGGGTGCCCTGCCCCGAGTGCGGCATTCCCACGGTCGGGCCAGTGTGCCGGAACTGCGGCGCACGCGTGTGCGGGTGGGAAAGCGAGAGCTGACGTGTCCGAGCGAATCCGCCTGGGGCGCCTGTCCGACCGCCATGCGGTCAAGATCCGGCTGCGCGGTGCCGGGCTGAACACGGTGTGCGAGGAGGCCCGCTGCCCCAATATGAGCGAATGCTTCCGGGAGCGGACCGCCACCTTTCTCATCCTTGGGGATGCCTGTACCCGCCGTTGCGCCTTCTGCGCCATCGGCTCCGCCGCGCGGCCGGTCCAGCCCCTCGACCCGGAGGAGCCCGCGCGGTTGGCCCGGGCCGCCGCCGCCCTCGGCATGCGCCACGTGGTCATCACTTCGGTGACCCGGGACGACCTGCCGGACGGCGGCGCCTCTCATTTCGCCGCCGCCATCGAGGCCGTGCGGAGAGAAGCCCCCGGGAGCCGGGTCGAGGTGCTGGTGCCGGATTTCGGGGGAAATCCGGCGGCCGAAGCCGTTCTGTTCGCCGCCCGCCCCGATGTTTTCAATCACAACGTGGAAACGGTGCCGAGGCTGTATCCGATCGTCCGTCCCGGAGCCTGCCTCGAACGCTCCCTGGGGCTGATCGAGCGGGCGGCCCGGGCGGGCCTGCACTGCAAGTCGGGCCTGATGGTGGGCCTGGGGGAGAGCGACGCGGAAGTGCTCGATGTGCTCGGGGAGTTGGCGCGGCGCGGCTGCCGGGTGGTTACCATCGGCCAATACCTCAGGCCCCGGCGCGCGTGCCTGCCGGTGGCGCGGCGGGTGGAGCCATCGTCCTATGACGCCTTTCGCCGGACCGGCTCGGCACTTTCGCTGCACGTCATCGCCGGGCCGAGGGTGCGGAGCTCCTATCATGCCCGCGCGGTGTTCGAATCGGCGGGCCGAGTTGAAGACCGCTTGCAAACTGATCTACAATCCCGTCCGTCCGAATAAGGAGCGAGCCATGGCCCAAGCCCAGAAATCAATCGAAGTCAACGTCGCGCGAGAGAAATTTTTCGACATCATCACCAACTATGCTGCCTACCCGGAGTTTTTGACCGCGGTGGGGTTGCGCAAGGTTTCGGTGGACCGCGTCGAGGGCAACGTCAAGGTGGTGACCCAGGAAGTGGAGGTCATGGGAACCCGGGTGAGCTACACCGTCCGCATGGTCGAGGAGCGCCCCTCCAAGGTGAGCTGGACTCTGGTCAAGGGCCAGATGATGTCAATCAACTCCGGGTCCTGGGTGCTGGAGGAGCTGGGACCGGCCAAGACCCGCGCCACCTACAGCCTCGAATTGAAACTGGGTTTTCTGGTCCCCAGCGCCATCACCACGCGCCTGGCCGCCAGCTCGCTGCCCGCCATGCTGGATGCTTTCAAACAGCGCGCCGAGAGTCTGGTCGCGAGCTGATGGCCGTCACTCAGGGGGAGGAACATGACCCGCGAAGACCAAGAAGCCGAGTTGCCCATCGGTGAAAAGATCCGCAAGCTGAGGGAAGGCGCTTGCCTGACGCCGAACCAGCTCGCCGAGCGGACGGGGATCGAGGTGGACGAGCTCCTCCGGATCGAGAAGGACATGATCTCCCCCGCTCTGGGCGTCCTGATGCGGATTTGCGACGGACTCGGAGTCCGCCTCGGGCATTTTTTCGACCAGGGGCCGCGCAAGATGTACTCCCTGGTGCGCGCAGAAGAAGGAAAATCCTCCACGCGTTTCGCCACCAAGTCCGGGGTGGATTTCGGGCAGCACTACTTTTCTCTGGGCTCGGAAAAGCGGGAAAGGGTGATGGAGCCGTTTCTCATCACCATGAAGGCTCCGTCCGATGCCTCGGGCCAGCCCATTGAGGTGGAGCAGTTCACCTCGCATCCGGGAGAGGAATTCCTCTACGTCCTGCAGGGCAAGGTCCAGGTCCAGATCGAGGACCAGGTGTTCATATTGGGTCCGGGAGATTCGATCTACTACGACTCGAACGCCCGCCACCGGATCTGCCACCATGGTCCGGGCGAGAGCCGCACCTTGACCGTCATCTACCGGCCCCGGCCAGCCTGATAGTCTTGGACATTGAAATTTCTGCATAGCGAGTGACAAAATCTGTATGTTTTTGCGCTCGGATGGAGGGGGACGATGTGATTCCAAGTCATCGCCGTCGCTGACAATTTATTGAATTTGCAGAAATATTTATAGTCTTTACGTTTTTTAGATCGATGGTATATATCTTGCGTATCTAGATCTCGAGCCATTCACAAAGGCTCGGACGACCGAGGTCTCAGATGCTCGACGCGTTCATCATCGAAGAACTCAAGCGGCGCAAGGAAGAACGCCTTCGTCGAGATCTGAACCGGCCCGTCGCCGAACTGCCCGCTCCGGATGAGATCCCGCCCGAGCCCAAGAACGAGCCCAAGGATGAACCAGCCGACGGCGTGGTGATCATCGACTACAACGCATAGGTCCTTTGGAAAGAACCCAAAGACGGTCGGGGACGGGTGCTCCGCGCCGGGGGGGCTCTGTCCCAAATTCGCCGCCCTGTTGGGGATGGGTCTATCCTTCCGGATGTGCTATACTTTGCAAGTCGGAGCCGGCTGGCCGGGGCCGCGCGGAGGAATGGTCATGGCGCACAAGAGAAATGCGTGGCGACTGTTTCTTTGGGCATGGCTTGCGGCATGGGGAGCGCTGTGGATCTTGGCCGGGCCCGGGTGCGATTGCGCCGGAAGCATTCGTTCGGATGTGATTGGAGATATGACAGTAGAGCCCGCCAGCACCAGCGCCGACGGTTCCAGTTCGATCGTGGTCACGGTGAGGTTGTTCTCGGTCGGTTCCCGGCAACCGCTCCAGGGGCTGCAAGTGGTCTTGGTCTCCGATCGAAATGTCCCGGGTCCAGCGGTCGATATCTTCGAGCAGCCCGGCGCCCCGACCGATGCGGAGGGCAGGGCGGTGGGATTCGTGGGTTCCACGACGCCCGGCGAGGCGCGGCTCTTTGCCGAGGTGGGCGGGGCGAGGGTTTGCGAGCGGTTCGAGGCCGGAGACTGCGTGGAGCTTTCACGACGGGTGGCCTTTGTCCCGGACTGCCCGCAGGGCCAGACGGCGTGCGGATTTGTCTGCGCCGATCTCGAGAGCGACCCGGCACACTGCGGTTCCTGCGATCATGCCTGCGATTCCGGTCAGAGTTGCCAAGGCGGCCAGTGCGGCGAGGTCTGCGCCGATAGAGACCGAGATGGCCATGGAGATGTCGGTTGCGGCGGGGACGACTGCAACGACCAGAACGATCGCGTCTATCCGGGAGCAGACGAGGGGTGCGATTTTCTCGACAACGATTGCGACGGCGCAACGGACGAAGAGCCCGACGCCACGGCCTCCTGCGATGATGGCGATCCCTGCACCGTCTCTCATGCTTGCATCGAGGGCGTGTGCCGGAGCCAGGAACTCGATGTCGATCAGGACGGATACCCGCCCGAAGTCTGCGCCGGCGGGGATTGTGACGATGGCAACCCGGATGTCCATCCCGGCGCGCCCGAAATCGGGGGCGTGACGGGCACCTGTCTGGACGGCATCGACAACGACTGCGATGGCCGGACCGATGCCCAGGAGGCGGGGTGCAACCCTTGCACCGTCGATGCCGACTGCGACGACGGCGATGCCTGCAATGGTGCGGAGTCTTGCCATAATCCGGTATGCCAGCCGGGAACCGCCATCATGTGCGACGACATCAACCCTTGCACCGACGATCGTTGCGATCCCGCCACCGGACAATGCCGGCACGTCGACAATACTCGGCCTTGCGACGACGGCAACCGCTGCACCCGGGCCGATTCCTGTCTGGACGGGGCCTGCCGTGGAGGGCTCCCGGTCGATTGCGACGACCAGGAGGCGTGCACCAGCGACAGTTGCGTTCCGGCGACGGGGTGCGTTCATGAGCCCGTGGACGGTCCGTGCGACGATGGAAACGCCTGCTCCATTGGCGATGCCTGCTTTCTGGGAGCCTGCCAACCCGGGAGCCAGACCCTCGATTGCCGGGACGGGAACGATTGCACCGACGATGTCTGCGAGCCTTCGGCCGGTTGCGTTTTCGTGCCCAACACGAACCCGTGCGATGATTTCGACGCCTGCACCAGCGGCGATCGTTGTCTGGGCGGCGCCTGCATGGGTGGCACGGCGACTTCGTGCGACGACGGCAACGACTGCACCGACGACGCTTGCGATCCCGGCACGGGGCGCTGCATGCACCTGGCCAACCAGCGGCGGTGCGACGACGCCAACCCTTGCACCATGCAGGACACCTGCCGCAACGGGCGCTGCCAGGGCGTGCCGCTGGACGAGGACGGCGATGGCTTCCCGACGATGGCCTGCGGATACACGGACTGCGACGACGGGAGCACGGCCATCAACCCCGGCGTGTTCGAGGGTCCGGCCGGCGCTGGCGTGTGTTCCGACGGCCTGGACAACGACTGCGACGGCCAGACCGACGGGAGCGACCCGACCTGCCGGCCGTGTTCCAGGAACGAGGACTGCGACGATCTGGACGTGTGCAACGGTGTGGAGACCTGCCAGGCTTCCGCGTGTGTTCCCGGCGCGCGGCTGGATTGCGACGACCGGAATCCCTGCACCAGCGACAACTGCGATCCGGTGAGGGGGTGCTTCAGCCTGGACAACGCCGATCCCTGCGACGATGGAGACGCCTGCACGCTGAACGACACTTGCGAGCGGGGATTGTGCGCGGGTCAGGAGCCGGTGCAGTGCCAACCCCTCGACCAGTGCCATGTGTCGGGGCAGTGTGACTCGGTCACCGGCCAGTGCACCAATCCGGTGAGCCCGGACGGGATTCCCTGCGACGACCGCAACCTATGCACACGCGCGGATTCTTGCCAGCGGGGCCGCTGCATCGGCTCGGACCCGGTGGTGTGCGCGGCCCTCGACCAGTGCCATGATCCGGGCACCTGCAATCCGGCCACCGGTGTCTGCAACGATCCGGCCCGGCCCAATGGCGTCGGTTGCAACGACGGCAACGCCTGCACGCGAAGCGATACTTGTCAGAGCGGCGAATGCTTCGGGAGCAATCCGGTGGTGTGCACGCCGCTGGATCAATGCCATAGCGCCGGCGTGTGCGATCCGGTGACGGGTGTGTGCAGCCAACCCGTCAAGCCGGACGGCACGCCGTGCGATCTCGGCAACCGCTGTTATCGGGTGCAGGAGTGCCAGGAGGGGGCGTGTCAGGGTTCACAGCTCGTCGAGTGCGAACCGCAGGATGCCTGCCACCTCGCGGGCACCTGCGATCCGGCGACCGGAACGTGCAGCAATCCTCCCAGCCCCGAGGGATCTTCTTGCGACGACGGGAACGCCTGCACCCGCGACGACACCTGTCACTCGGGGATCTGCAGCGGAGGCGATCCGGTGGAATGTCAACCGCTGGATGAATGCCATATGGCCGGGATCTGCAACCCCGCCACCGGGACGTGCAGCAATCCGCTCCAGCCGGACGGGACCGCGTGCAACGACGGCAACCCCTGCTCCAGCGTGGATACCTGCCAGGCGGGCGGTTGCCTGGCCGGCGCCACCGATCTCGATCTCGATCGCGACGGGCATTTCGACCGGGTTTGTCCCGGCGGAGACGATTGCGCCGACGGCGATCCGCTCGTCCACCCCGGCATGCCGGAAGGCCCGGTGGGAGACGGAACCTGTTTCGACGGCAAGGACAACAACTGCAACGGTTTTATCGACCTCAACGATCCCCATTGCCGCAACTGCATCGGTGACACCGACTGCAACGACAACAACCCCTGCACCACCGATCGTTGTCTCGCCGGCGCGTGTCAGAACACATTTCTTCCCGACGGCAGCGCCTGCAGCGACGGCAACGCCTGCACCCGGATCGACGCCTGCCAGGGAGGCGTTTGCCAGGGTTCCAATCCGGTGGTCTGCACGCCGCTCGATCAGTGTCACTTTGCCGGAACCTGCAATCCGGCCACGGGTACCTGCTCGGATCCGATCAAACCGGACGGAACCGCTTGCGACGACGCCAATGCGTGCACCCGAACCGACACCTGCCAGGGAGGGAGTTGCGCCGGAGCGAATCCGGTGACCTGCACGCCGCTCGACCAGTGCCACCTGGCCGGGACCTGCAATCCGGCCACCGGGGTTTGCAGCAATCCCAGCCGGCCGGACGGAGCGCCCTGCAACGATGGCAACGCTTGTACCCAGACCGACACCTGTCTTGGGGGATCCTGCAGCGGCAGCAACCCCGTGGTGTGCTCTCCTCTCGACGACTGCCATCTGGCCGGGACCTGCAATCCGTCCAGCGGAACCTGTTCCAACCCGGTCAAACCGGATGGGAGCGCTTGTGTCGACGGCAACGCCTGCACCCTCACCGATACTTGTCAGAGCGGAAGTTGCGTGGGAGCGAACCCCGTCACCTGCACACCCCTCGACCAGTGCCACCTGGCGGGGACTTGCAATCCGGCCACCGGCGTTTGCAGCAACCCCAACCGGCCGGACGGCTCCTCCTGCAATGACGGCAACATCTGCTCCTCGAGCGATACCTGCCAGTCCGGAGTGTGCACCGCCGGCGCCACCGACCGCGACGCCGATTCCGACGGGTATTTCGACCGCCTTTGCCCGAGTGGGACCGATTGCGACGACGCACGGCCGCTCGTCAATCCTGGCGCAACCGAGGGTCCCTTCGGGAGCCCGAGTTGCACCGATACGCTGGATAACGATTGCGACAATCAGACCGACATGACCGACACCGGGTGCATGCAGTGCTTCTCGCATGGAGACTGCAACGACAACAACTCGTGCACCACCGATCTGTGCCAGGGTGGCGTGTGCACCCACGCTCCAGTGGCCAACGGGACTTCCTGCAACGATGGCAATCTCTGCACCCAGACCGACACTTGCCAGAGCGGAAGCTGCACCGGGGCCAATCCGGTGGTGTGCACGCCGCTGGACCAGTGCCACAACGCCGGGACGTGCAACCCGGCGACGGGGGCGTGCAGCAACCCGACCAAACCCGACGGGACCAGTTGCAACGACGGCGACCTGTGCACCCAGACGGACACCTGCCAGTCGGGGAGCTGCACCGGGGCCAATCCGGTGGTGTGCACGCCGCTGGACCAGTGCCACAACGCCGGGACGTGCAACCCGGCGACGGGGGCGTGCAGCAACCCGACCAAACCCGACGGGACCAGTTGCAACGACGGCGACCTGTGCACCCAGACGGACACCTGCCAGTCGGGGAGCTGCACCGGGGCGAACCCGGTGGTGTGCACGCCGCTGGACCAGTGCCACAACGCCGGGACGTGCAACCCGGCGACGGGCCAGTGCAGCAACCCGACCAAACCCGACGGGACCAGTTGCAACGACGGGAACCTCTGCACCCAGACGGACACCTGCCAGTCGGGGACCTGCACCGGCAGCAATCCGGTCGTCTGTTCACCGCTCGACCAGTGCCACAATGCAGGCACGTGCAACCCAGCCACGGGCCAGTGCAGCAACCCGGAAAAGCCGAACGGCACTGCGTGCAATGACGGGAACCCCTGTTCGACGCTGGACACCTGCCAGGGCGGAACCTGCACCGCCGGCGCAACCAACAAGGACAGCGACGGTGACGGTTATTTCGACAAGGCCTGTCCCAACGGAACCGATTGCGACGACACGCGGCCGCTGGTCAACCCCGGCGTGGTCGAAGGTCCGTACGGAAACGCAAAGTGCTCGGATTCGCTGGACAACGATTGCGACACCTTCGTGGACATGAACGACACCGGGTGCATGCAGTGCCAGAACCCGTCCGACTGCAACGACAACAATACCTGCACCACAGACAATTGCGTTGGCGGGGTGTGTCAGTATGGGAATGTCGCCAACGGAACCGGCTGCAACGACGGGAACGGCTGCACGCAGACCGACACCTGTCAGAACGGCGTCTGCATCGGCAACAATCCGATCGTTTGTACTCCGCTTTCCCAATGCCACAACGCGGGCACCTGCAATCCGGCGACGGGCCAGTGCAGCAATCCGACGAAGCCCGACGGGACGAGCTGCAACGACGGCAATCTGTGCACCCAGACGGACACCTGCCAGTCGGGGAGCTGCACCGGGTCGAACCCGGTGGTGTGCACGCCGCTGGATCAGTGTCACGACGCCGGGACATGCAACCCGGCGACGGGGGTGTGCAGCAATCCCAACAAGCCCAATGGAACGAGCTGCAACGACGGCAATCTTTGCACCCAGACAGACACTTGCCAGAACGGGACCTGCACCGGGGCCAATCCGGTGGTGTGCACGCCGCTGGACCAGTGCCACAACGCGGGCACCTGCAATCCGGCGACGGGCCAGTGCAGCAATCCGACGAAGCCCGACGGGACGAGCTGCAACGACGGCAATCTGTGCACCCAGACGGACACCTGCCAGTCGGGGAGCTGCACCGGGTCGAACCCGGTGGTGTGCACGCCGCTGGACCAGTGCCACAACGCGGGCACCTGCAATCCGGCGACGGGCCAGTGCAGCAATCCGACGAAGCCCGACGGGACGAGCTGCAACGACGGGCAGGCTTGCACCTATCCCGACACCTGCCAGACCGGAGTGTGCGCCGGTGTCGCTTATTCGTGCGACGATCACATGCCTTGCACCGACGACAGCTGCAATGGCGATGGTACCTGCGCCCACAATTCATATCCCAATCCGTCCGGCCACCCCGACTTCCAGTACGTGGAAACGCGCTGCGACACCATCGACAACGATTGCGATGGCTGCGTCGACGAAGGCTGCCCCGGATACTCCAACCCCATCATTGCCGCCGATGTGATTCCCTTCAGCACGCAACCCGGCTTGCGGCGGCTCTCGGGCAATGCCCAGTTCGGGCCCCACTCCGCCATTCTGCCCAACCCGCTTCTGGTTCAGCTCAACGACGGCGCGGGCAACCCGATTGCGGGACAACTGGTGAATTTCACCGTGGCCGGGGTGGGGACGGTCTGCTTCGGGGATGCCCAGACCCAATACAACTGTCAGGATTCGTCATCGGATCGCATTTGCCCCATGAACATCCTCAAGGATTGCAACAACACCCTCGGCGTGCTCATCGACCATCTCGGCAATGAGGCGAGCAGCCTCGACGTGCCGACCGACGCGAACGGTCAGGCCCGGGTGCGGCTGCGCATGCCGACTTCTGACACCGGACTTGTGGTGGTGAGCGCCAGTGCCAACGCCCAGACGGTGCACTTCTTCGCGGGATCGGCCATCGCGCTCGCCTCCACCATCACCGTGCCCACCAGTACCATGGCGGCGCCCCCCACCAACCCGGCCTTCGGCCCGCTCATCCAGACCAAGTGGTCCAACGACTCGCAGGCGCCGACGTATCTGGCGGACTTCAACAGCTACACGCTCACCATCACCGGCCTCTCCGCCAGCACCGGCGCCACGAGCGGCGTCCCCTCCGCCCCGCTCGCCGGCGGAGGCACGCTCACCATTACCGGCACCGGCTTCGCTTCCGGCGGCAACACCGTCTGGGTGGGCGGCGTTCCGGTGACTCCGAGCGCCCAGTCGACCACCACCATCACCGTGCCCATCCCGGAAGGCCTGCCCGGAGCAGCGCCCGTGGCGGTCAACGACGGCACCACCACCATCTGCAAGAACCAGCACGGCACCGCCGATGGCAGCGCCAATAACTTCGGCAACCTGCCCAGCACGGTGGTGGCCCCGGCCAACTTCTGGCGGCTGGCCTCGAAGCCCATCTTCATCTACGCCGACACCGGCGCGCTCGACGGCAGCGAGGCCAACGTGAAGCTGCTCGGCCTGGACATGTGCGGCAATCCGCTCTCGCTGGCCGGGCACACCATTTCGCTTTCGGCCTTCAATCCGGATAAGGCCACGCCGTCCAACGCGGTGTCCATCGTGTCCGGCCCCCACGCCACCACCGGTGTGGCCACGGTGCGGCACCTCTCGAGCGTCATCCGCTCGGCGGTGCTGATCGGAACGGTGGACGGCCTGAGCTCGGACAGCCTCCAGGACGGCAACACGGTCGTGGCCACCGTGCCGCGGATGCAGCCGGCGACTTTCACCGACATGGGCCTGGGCAACAACAACGGGGTCAACTCGCTCATCGTTCGCGGCGCCGACGAGACCAACACCCAGTCGCGGCACCTCAACCCGGGCATTCGCCTCAGCCAGAACAACACCTACCAGAGCTTCTGGCAGACCGCCTACGCCGTCGCCAGCGCCTCCGAGACCGAATGCAACCTGTGGCTCGGCAACCTCACCGGGCAGGGCAACTCGGCCAACCTGCCCACCACGCTCGGCGTGACCTACTTCACCGCGGTGGCCGGCACCTTCCTCGGCACCATCACCGGCGGCGCCCAGCTGAGCGGTTCGGCCTGGGATCTGGGCATGGTGGCGGTCATGGCGGCCCGGGTGGGCATCAACCCCAGCCTGGCCAGCCCGACCGTGTTCGATGTGCCGGCCATGATCTACGGCGGCTGGTTGCACAGCCCCAACGCCACGAACCAGCAAGTCCAGGAGTTGTTCTATAACGCACTGACCTTCCTCACCGACAGCAGCTACCCGCCCGGGTATCCGCGCGAATTGATCGTCCGCATCATTCTGGGCCGGACCATGCCGTAGCGGTCTGCTGTCTTTGAGATTCCCCTCGCGGCAGGATGTTGAAAAATGCCCTGCCGGTGTTTTTCGACGCGCTTCGTCTTCGCGCGGGTCCGCGACTCCCGCAAGAAATCAAGCACTTGCGCGCCGGATGTCCGATGCGGCACATCCGGGTGGCGCCAATCGGCAAGAAAACGGATTTTGGCGCTTGACAACCAACGGCGGGAGGAGTTTGTTCTTTGCCGGCTGCGGGGCCGGGCCCCGCCGGGAGGGGTAGAGGAGATTCGCCATGAGCCGTTCCACCGTCGCCGAACCGCATCGCAACAAGGTGATCGAACGCCTGCCAGTGGTGGCATACCAACGCCGGCGCACCGCTCTCATCGAGGCCGGGCACAACCCTTGGTTGATTCGTTCGATCGACGTGCCCATCGATTTTCTCACCGACAGCGGCCCGGCGGCCCAGAGCGATCGTCAGTGGGCGGGTCTCATGATGGGGGACGAGGCCTATGCCGGCAGCCGAAACTTCTACGTGCTGGAAAAAAACTGCCAGGAGATCTTCGGTCACCGCTGGATGGTGCCGACCCATCTCGGCCGTGGAGCCGAGCATCTGGTCAGCCGCGCTCTGATTCCCGATCCCAGCCGTCCGGTGCGGGTCCTGGCCCAGAACCCCGCACCGACCGCACGCGCCCACTGGCACCGGAGAGGCGCATCGGTGGTGGAGATCGGCGGAGCCGCCGCGCTCGATCCGAAGTCGAACGAAATATTCCGCGCCGACGTCGACCTGGACCTGCTCCAGCGAGCGCTGAGCGACAAGTCCGTTCCGATCGCGTTCGTGTCTCTGGCGTGCTGTCCGGATTTCATCGGCGCTCCTCCGGCGCGGCTGGCCAATCTGAAGGAAGCGGCTCGGCTGGCCCGCGAAGCCAAGGTTCCGGTGGTGCTGGACGCTTCTCGCATCGCGCAGAACGCCCTCCTCGTTCAGCGGCACGAGGCGGGACAGGACCGGCGGACTCTGCGGGAGATCATCCGCGACCTGGCCGGCTGCGGCGACATCCTGGTCGTCAGCGCCAAGGAGGCCTGCCTGGCCAACTGCGGCGGGTTCGTCTGCACGCAGAAAGAAGCGGTCTATGAGGCCGTTCGCTCGCTGGTGGTGGTGTTCGAGGGGCTGCACACCTACGGCGGCATGGCGGGCCGTGACATGGAGGCCGTCGCCACCGGGCTGGTGGAAATGACCCAACCGGAATTCCTCGGCTGGCACCAGTACCAGCTCGAGTACCTGGCGCAGGCCCTGGAAAGCGCGGGGCTGCCGGTGGTGAAGCCGGTCGGCGGCGCCGGCGTGTACCTGGATGCCCGGCGCTTCGCCGCGCACCTTCCGCCCGAGCAGTATCCGGCGCTGGCGGTGGCGTGCGCGATCTATCTGGGTGCGGGAGTGCGCTGCGGCGAGCGGGGTTTGGCCTCGCGGGCGCGTCTGGACGATGCGACCGGCCGCGCCGGGATGGAACTGGTGGCCCTGTGTCCGCCGATGCGGGTGTACTCGATCGCGCACCTGGAGTACGCCGCCAAGGCCATTGCCGGCGTATGGGCCAAGAGGGATTTCATCCGCGGCCTGCGGCTGCGGCAGGCGAGCGGCGTCCTGTCCGGATACGGGGCGGCGTTCGACCCCGTGGAGGCGGATTGTGTGCTGCCGGTTCCGCTGCCCGACCCGCAGGCGCAACCGCTGGAGTACGAACCCTACCGCACCAAGACCGTGGAGGTGCTGCGCACCACCGACCGGGAGTACCGCGAGCGAGCCGTGGCGGAAGCGGGTTTCAATACCTTTCTGCTCAAGTCAGAGGACTGCTACATCGATTTGCTGACCGATTCCGGCACCTCGGCCATGAGCGACGATCAGTGGGCCGCGGCGATGATGGGGGATGAGTCCGCCGCGGGCGCCCGCGATTTCTATCAGCTCGAGGAGGCCCAGCGCGAGGTGCTGGGCTTCGCCTACATGGTTCCGGTGCATCAGGGCCGCGCCGGCGAGCACCTCATCTCACAGGCGATGATCAAGCCGGGAGACACCATTCCGGGCAACATGTACTTCACCACCACCCGCGAGCATCAGGAGCTGGCCGGGGGGACCTTCGTCGACGTGATCATCGATCAGGCCCACGATCCCGCCAGCCAATATCCCTGGAAGGGCGACATCGATCTCAACAAGCTCAGGGCGCTCATCGACAAAGTCGGCGCGAAGCGCATCCCCTACATCAAGTACGAGTGCTCGGTCAACATGGCCGGCGGCCAGCCGGTATCGATGGAAAACGCTCGCGCCGTGTCCGAGCTATGCCACGCCCATGGCATCCAGGTGATGTTCGATGCCACCCGTTGCGCCGAGAACGCCTATCTCATCCAGAAAAAAGACCCAAAGTACCACAAGGTGCCGGTGGCCCAGATCCTGAAGGAGCTGATGTCCTATGGCGATGGCTGCACCATCAGCGCCAAAAAGGATCTGCTCGTGAACATCGGTTCCTTCTGCGCCACCAACCACCGCTGGGTGTACGAGCGGGTACGGGAGATGTGCCCGGTGTTCGAGGGGCCGCTCACCTCGGGAGGCATGACCGGACGCGACATGGCATGCCTGGCGGCCGGGATCTACGAGATGATCGACGACAGCTACATCCGCTCCCGGGTCGAGGCCACCCAGTACCTGGGCCGGCTCCTTCTCGACGCCGGAATCCCAATCGTCGAGCCTCCGGGGACGCACGCCATCTTCCTGGACGCCAGGCGATTCCTTCCTCACATCGACCAGGATCAGTACCCCGCCCAGGCGCTGGCCGCGGAACTCTTCATCGAGGGCGGCATCCGGGCCATGGAGCGCGGCAACGTGTCGGCCGGCCGGGACAAGAAGACGGGTCAGAACAAGCGCCCCAAGCTCGAGCTGGTGCGCCTGACCATTCCGCGGCGCGTGTACTCGCGCACGCAGTTCGAGTTGTGCGCCGAGGCCGTCATCCGGGTGTGGAAGCGCCGCGAGTCCATCCGCGGCCTCAAGATGGTCTTCGAAGCGCCGCAGCTCCGCTTCTTCACCGCTCGTTTCGAAAGAGCCTAGACGAATCCGGCGATCCCGCTTCTTCGGGGTGGATTTTGGGGAGAAGCGGCCACGAACCCGGTAAAAAAAGGGGGGGGTGAAAGGAGGAAAACCCTATTTCCGGGTCCGTGGCCGCGGCGGCGCCCATCACCGAATCTCGGCTCCGAACTCATTCCAAACGATCAACCTGCAAGATGGAATAATATTCCCGCGGATGGATTGTGCTGCAATTTTCAACAGTTGACACGGGGCCGGTGCCGGAGGTAGGGAAGATCCACCGGGAGAGAATGGATGAGGCTTCAGGTCGCAGCCAGGACGGATGTCGGCAAGAAGCGAAAACACAACGAGGACTCGCTGCTTTCGCAACCGGAGCTGGGACTGTTCGGGGTCGCCGACGGGATGGGAGGGCATGCTGCCGGCGAAGTGGCCAGCAACGAGGCCTTGCAGGCGCTCCATGACACGGTCCTGGCCAATCGCGCCACGCTGGATGCGTACGATCAGGACCCGTCATCGGTGGAGCGGGCCGACGACGTGCGCCGGATGCTCGAGTTTGCCGTGCGCAACGCCACCTACCAGGTGTTCGGCCTCAGCGAGGTGGATCCCGATCGGCGGGGGATGGGCACGACGCTGACGCTCCTTTTGCTGCGCCCCGGGGTCGCCTTCATCGCCCACGTCGGAGACAGTCGCCTGTATGTGCTCCGGAAGGGCGTGGTCAAGGTCGCGACCACCGATCACACTTTCGTCAACGCTCTGGTGCAGCAGGGACGGCTCACGCCCGAACAAGCCGCCCGTTCGAAATACTCCAACGTGTTGCTGCGGGCGGTCGGTTCCAAGGATTACGTCGAAGTGGAAACGCGGATGGTCCGCCACCAGGCGCAGGATGTGTTCGTGCTTTGCACCGACGGGTTGCACGGATACCTGAAGAAGGGCGAACTGGCCTCGCTGGTGGACCCGGCCGATCTCGAGACGAGCGCGGCGCGACTCATCGACCTCGCCAACGCACGCGGCGGCAAGGACAACATCACGGCGGTGGTGATTCGGGTGGACGAATGAAAGAGCCGGTCTAGTCGATGCGCTCGACCCAGCCGAAGGGATCGGGCTTCCTGCCGTACTGGATATCGAGCAAGAAGTCGTAGAGGCGCTGGGAGAGCGGTCCGGTCTTTCCATCGGCGACGGTGTAGTTGTGCCCCTGGTAGTGGATGGTGGCCACCGGCGAGATGATGGCCGCGGTGCCGGTGCCGAAGACCTCCTTGAGCGCGCCGCTCTTTTGCGCCGAGATGACCTCGTCGATGCTGAACTTGCGCTCCACCACCGGCACGCCCCACTTTCGCAGGATCTGGATCACCGAGTCGCGGGTGATGCCGGGCAGAATGGAGCCGTCCAGGGGGCTCGTGGCCACCTCGTCGTCGAACATGAAGAAGATGTTCATGGTGCCGACTTCTTCGATGTACTTGCGGTGGATGGCGTCGAGCCACAGCACCTGGGAAAAGCCCTTCTGTTTGGCTTCCTTCTGGGCGAGAAGGCTGGCGGCGTAGTTGCCGCCGGTTTTGGCCTCGCCGATGCCTCCGCGTACGGCGCGCACGTAACGGTCCGAAACCCAGATGCTGACCGGGTTGAAACCCTCGGGATAGTAGGCCCCCACCGGGCCGACAATGATGTAGAAGATGAAACTCTCGGCCGGTTTTACGCCGAGGAACGGGTCCACCCCGATGATGTTGGGCCGGATGTAGAGCGCGCAACCGGGGCTTCGCGGGATCCAGTCCCGGTCGAGCAGCACCAGCTTCTTGAGAGCATCGCTCACGAAGTCGATGTCGATCTCCGGCATGACCAGCCGCCGGCAGGAGGCGTTCATGCGGCGCAGGTTGTCGCGATGCCGGAAGAGGAAGATGCCGTCCTGGTCTCCGCGGTAGGCCTTGAGCCCTTCGAAGGCTTCCTGCCCGTAGTGCAGCACGGTGCAGGCCGGGTCCAGCGACAACTCGTGGTAGGGTTCGATGCGGGCATTGTGCCAGCCCTTGGCCGTGGAATACTCCATCTGGAACATGTGGTCCGAGAACACCCGCCCGAAGCCCAGCTTGGCATCGTCCGTAGGGATGGGCTTCTTCTGGGAAGCTTCCACGGGAAGAACTCGCAGCTCCATTCCGGCGTCCTTTCCGGTTATATGTCCGATCCTCCTAATAATCCCGCGACAATTCGGGATCAATAGTTTTTCAAGCGGGCGCCGGGCGGATGCGCGGCGCGTCACGAGCCCGGTCTGCGCTGGAGGGAGATTTCCGTGTGCAGCCCCTCGGGGGTAAACTCCATGGTCGCCCGCAGGCTGCGCAGTTCTCCGATGAGACGCGCCAGGTCGGTGTCGGCCGGAAGCGGTTCGGGCCAGGTGGGCGTCCAGCGCGTGCCGGTCCGGGAGCCGGCCACCTCGTTGCGTGTTCGATCGTAGCGATAGTTGTTGCCCAATGCGCTCTTGATCGAGTACCCCAGCACCGCCTCCGGCGACAGCAGCGCTCCCGGTCCCATCCCGACGATGCGGGCCACCAGGCCCAGCGCCTCGAGGTGTTCGAACTCGGAGCGGCGGGCACGCTGCGCAAGCTTTCGCTGGAGATAGGCCTGGGCGGACTTTTTCCCGTCCACGTCCAGGCGGAGCGCCAGGTGGCCCTGAGGCGCAGCGCCGAATCGCTCGCTGGCGGCCTTTCCGGCGGGGGCGAGCGTTTTGTCCACCACCCGCTGGAGGGCCGGAAAGGACGTGCTGATGTAGAACATCTTTCCCACGGCCCCATAGTAAATGGCCGCGTCGTGAAACTCCGGGGCCGAGGCCGTAGCCTGAGTCCCGGGCCGGATTCGGGTAAAGCCAAAGTCCCGGTAGCGCTCGGTGGGTTCGAACACCACCATGTTGGGGGCGCTGGTGTCGACGAGCGATTTGAGCGCCACCAAAAAGGCGGTGAGCCCCAGCGGGTTCTTGACCTCGATGGCGCCCACCATGGGTATCTGGAAAAAATCGGCGGCCTGCCCGGATCCCTCCTTGCGGTCCAGCGCCGGGTGGTCCTCGATCCAAAACTCCACCCGCTCGCCGATCCACTCCACCGTGGCGCGGTTGCGGTCGGGCAGCAAATTGACGGCGAAGGACTGCATCCGCCGGTAGTCCTCGCTCTCGGGGTTGAGGTGGGCGGCGAAGTGCGCCACCACGCTGTCGCCGCGATTCAGTGGCTCGAGTTCGATCGCGGCGCCCCCGAAGAAGTTCTTCGCCTGGTTGTACTCGCTATGGTCGAGCAGCGGCAGGATGGTCACCGACAGGGCCAGGCGATCGCGGGCGGTGATGCGGATGCCGACCGGGTCGAAGTACTGGCGCCAGTAATCCTGGTAGTTGCGGCGGAAGATCTCGTACTCCGTCTTTTCCTGTTCGGTCACCTTGTCGATGACGAGCTCGCTATTGGGCGTCATGTCACCGGTACGGCCGTAGCGCTGGCTTCGGGCGACGAAAGCCTCCGGGTCCCAAGTGAGCCGATCGCCCGGCTCGAGCGCGAGGTCGGCGCGGTCGATGACGCCGGTCTTTAGCATCTGTTCCAGCGTCGGGACCTTGGCCCCCGGGCGTTCGAAGAGGTACAGCAGGGCGGCGTTCTTGACCATCTCCAGGGTGGTGAGTGTATCCAGCCGGCGCTTCTCCGCGATACGGAGTCGCGGTCCGGTGATGGCGCGCAAGAAGGGATCGCTCAAGAACAAGAATCCGTCCTCTTCTGCCGCGCCGAGCGGGAACAGGCTGCGCATGTACGCGAAGTCCAGCGCGGTCTTGAGCGACGGGCGCTTGCCGCGCGCAGCCTCGATCACCCGCAGCAGCGCCGCGCGGGAGTTGGCGTACACGGCGTACTCGTCGATCTTGGCCCGGTGGCAGCGCACCGTCCCGTCCGCGGTGGTGAAGGCCTCGATCTCGGTGTCCAGCGCGCGGGTGCGGCTCTCCACAAGGTCGGGGCGCTCGCGGCGGGCTTCCTCGATATATCGGTTGACGGCCGCGAAGAAGAGCGGCTCGGACTTGAGCCGGAACACGATGGCCAGATCGGTGCCCTCGCGCAGGTACGGATCGCTGCCGGTCAGGGCCAGGCTCTCGATCACCGACTCGCCGAGGAGAGTGGACAGCCAAGAGGTCCGCAGGCAGATCTGGCGTTCCATCTTCTCGCGAACGCCGTACTCCCGGCCGCCCAGGTCCACCTCGGCCAGGATGGAGCCGCCCCAGTGGTCGGCGAAGTCCAGAACGTCCCTCATGGCCTTGATGGTGTTGAAGCGCAGGTAATACTGGTCGGCGGGAATCAGCCCGGCGATGGGTTCGATGGCGGGGGACTTTCCCGCCAGCATTTTCTGCCAGGGGTGCTCGCGGATCTCCACTCCGGCAATCCTCTCCAGCGGCACGGTGCGAGCGCCGAGGTCCAGTTTGCCGCCGCGCAGCCGGTCGAGTTGCAGGCTTTCCTGCAACGCCGTGGCGCCGGTGGTGATTTCATACAGACCCGGCCTTCCGGCGCCCCGGGGCGGGCGGCGCATGGCGCGGCCGGCGGCGCGATTGAGGCGTGCGCGGGCCTTCTCGCTGGCGAAGGCGAAGAAGCTCACGTCGGCCGGGGCCGGCGCCAGCGCGAAAAAGTCGGCTTCGGCCCGGCGCCAGGCGCCGAGGAGATCCTTTCCCGGTTTGGCCCTGGCGAAATCGACCTTGAGCGGAAGGTAGGCGAAATTCCCGCCGGGCTGCGGGCAGCGCAGTAGAAACTCTTGCGGCTTTCGGGCCCTGAGTTTGCCGACGAAGGTGACCGGACTGGGAAGACTGGAGAGCGCCTCCCATCGGTCGGGAGGTCCGGTCTCGCCTTCGCTCGAAAATTCGCGAAACACAAGATGCGCGTTATTGTCCTGGGGGACGAGTTCCAGTGTGTCCGCGGGCCAGTACCCGTCCGGGGACCACTCTTCCATGGCGGGCCTGAAGATATTTGCGTTCGACGGCACGTCCTGCGCAGGCCAGTTCACACGAACACGGAAAAACCTTTCGCCCCCCCGTGCCTCGACGAGCACTTCCACGGGCTCGGCCGAACCCGGCATCGACTCGGAAAACGCAACGGCCGGAGCGAGTTGCAAGGCGACCACGGACAGGAGCCGAAGAACCGGTCGCTTTTTCAAAAAAGCCTCCGAACGGTTGAGAAATCCCTATGACGCCTTGCAGCAAAAACGGTGCCAATCGTTCTGTGCGGCGCCTTGTGAATCATGCAGCAATCCGCGCGGCGTTTCCACGACTTTGTTTTTCTCTGGAAAAATGCCATTGGCGCGGTATGATGCACCAACCTACGGAGGACGGATGAACGACCGACCCAAGGTGGCGATCAAAGTCCCGCCGGTTTTGTTTTCGGACACGCAGAAGCTGGTGCGAAAGATCCAGCAGCGGCTTGAGGTTCCGTTCCTCAGCTACTGGAATTCCCCCGACGGCTCGATCTGCCAGAACGACGTCGTCGGCTTCTACGAGATCCTGCGCGGGCTCTCCCACCAGAAGCGCATCGCGCTCTTCGTCAAGTCGGACGGCGGCTCGGGGCAGGCCTCGCTGCGGATCGTGCACCTTCTGCGCCAGTTCACCGATCGGCTTTCGGTGCTGGTCCCGCTCAACTGCATCTCCGCCGGAACCATGTTGGCGCTGGGGGCGGACGAGATCCTGATGGGGCCGATGGCCTATCTGTCGGCGGTGGACACCAGCATCCGCCACGACCTCTCGCCGGTGGACGTCGACAACAGCCGGGTGCTGGTGAGCCAGGATGAGCTCACCCGCGTGGTCCACCTGTGGCGCCGCGAGCGCACCCGCGGGAGAGATGCCACCAATCCGTACCATGCCTTGTATTCTTACGTGCACCCATTGGTGGTGGGCGCCGTGGATCGAGCCTCCTCGCTCTCGATCAAGCTGTGCGAAGAGATCATGAGCTACCACATGAGCGACAAGAAACAGGCGTTGAAAATCGCCCGCACGCTGAACAGCGCCTACCCATCGCACGCCTATCCGATCACGCTCAAGGAGGCGCGGCGCATCGGGCTCAAGGTCGGCACGCTGGATCCCGCGCTCAACGAGCTGCTCATCGAACTCAACGAGCTCTACAGCGAGATGGGCCAGCAGGCGGTCACCGACTTCGACGAGGAGAACAACCACCACAACGAGATCCTCAACATCCTCGAGCGCACCAGCGTGCAGATCTACTATCAGACCGACAAGGACTGGCACTACCGCAAGGAAGATCGGCGCTGGGTGTCGCTCAACGACAAGTCGAGCTGGCGCAAGATCGAGCGCAGCGGCGGGCGCACGCGCAGGTCCATCTTCCATATCCGCTAGCGGCGGATGGCCGATGGGCCGCCGGGGAGGGAACGCCATGGACGCGAAGAACCGAATCCATCTCCTCGAGATCGTCACCCTGTGTGCCGCGCTGGCCGGATGCGGCGCGACGCCAAGGACGGCGGCTTTGGCGGAGTCTGCGCCCGCCGCGCCGACTCAGGATGGGCGCACGATATCGGTGGAGGTCCGGGAGGCGAATCTGCTCATTCCGGACGAAGCGCTGGCCAAGGACTACCTGCGCAAGAAGCTTGTCCAGGCCATGGTGGAGAGGCTGACGCCAATGGGGTTCGACGCCGCATCGGCGGCCCGGCTGGCGGCGTCGGGACAGGCGCAGGAGTTTTCCGTTCGCTCTCACGTGGAACAGGTGTTCGGGACCGGAACCGACGAGGGAAAGGTCCGGACGGTGGCGTTGTGGGACGTGGCGGGACGGCTCTGGCTGCGGTTTTCGGACGAGCAGGTGGCCGAGCTGGGGCAGATGCTCATGAAGCTTCCGCGAACGTCGCTGGACGAGATCGAGGCGCTGGAGACGTACCTGGATCGCTTTCGCGAGCTGCGCCCGGATCCCGGCCAGCTCTCGTCGCTTGACAAGGCCGTCGGCGATCGCTTGGCGGAGGCGCTGGCGGACTTTCTCAAGGTCCAGCTCGCCATCCCGCCGACACCGGAGGACGAGTACGAACAGGCCCTCGGCCGGGTGGCCCGTCTTTTGCGAATGTTTCGAAAGCGGCATCCGGGACATGCGGCCTTCGCGGAGCTGGAGGCGGCCTTTCGAGTGGGGGCGCTGAAGCTGCTGCGGGCGGTTCCGCTCGAGCCGAAGAACGTGCCGAGGCTGCGGGCGGTGTTCGACAGCTTCGCCCGGATGTGTGCCGCCGAACTCGCCGACTCGCACCAGTATTTGCGCCGCACGCTGGAACTGGACTGGCGCAACCGCATCCAGCGGTTGGACGAGAGCCATGTGCAGTTTCCGGCGTTGCGCGAGGACTTCTTGCTGTTCATGCAGGAGTTTCCCGGGTCGGACTTCTACCCAGAGCTGGAACTTCGATTCCTTTCTCGCTGGGTGGATTTCCTGATGGACCAGCGCCCGGAGAATCCGGAGCAAATGCAGGACGTTCTCGGACAGGCGGAGTTGATGGGACAGCGTTTCCCCCGCTGTGCGCGGCTTGCGGAAATTCGCAGGCACGTCGGCCAGCAATGCGTGGCGTTGCTGTCGCGCCTTCCGATCCCGGACCTGGAGGCGATGAAGCGAGTGGACCAGCTGATGGCGGGCTGCGATTCTTTCATGGAAGCCGGCCTGGAGGTCATGGCCATGCGCGAGCGCGTGGCCCGCATCCGGGACAACCTGCTGCGGGCCCGGGACGACCGCGCGGAGCGGGAGGCGCTCAAGGATCTCTCATTTTTCATCGGGTGGGATGCGAAGATCGCGAAGCTGCCGTGGGGCAAGGCGCGCGGGGATTTTCCGGGAACGGGAGAGTTCGCCGCGGCCTGGGGGCAGGGGACCGACGCCGGCAGCGAATGCCATTGCTCGCTCGATCCGGACGAACCGTGCCGGGCTTTCGAGAGCGAGGGCTCCCATGGGGGGTTCGAGGTGGTGGCGCGTTTCTATCGCGAACGTCTTTGGGGAGTGGACCTGTGCCAGGTTTTCACCGGCCCCGATCTCGCCTCCATCTACAACTTCTTCGCTCGGCGATACGCGAAGGACCATACCAAGGTCCAGGCGGCGGCATTTCTTTCCGGGGGAGGCGTGGTGCGCGAGGTGGCGTTCGGGAAGGGATCGGGCCTGCGGGTGATTCTGGCGCGCGGCGCGGACACGTGTTCGGTCCGGTATCGCGACGGCGCCTTGCTTCTGCTGCAGGAACAGGACGAACTGGCGGAAAAGAAGCGCAAGGAGGAAGAAGCGAAACGTGCCCGGGACGAGCGGGTCAAACGAGGTTGGCAGCCGGGCGACTGCGTTCAGTGGGAATGCGATATCAGCTGCGCCTTTCGCGGCAACGTGCGAAAACGAGACGGGCAGCGCTACCTGGTGGTCATTTCTGCGGCGGAGGAGGAGGGGAGGCAGGTGGGCAACGCGGTCTGGGTCCGGGGACAGGAACTCTATGATTGCCCGGAGTGATGCGCGTCGAGGACGCAACGCACTCCGCCCGGTCGATCCATCTCCGCCACGCACTGGTTGCAGGCATCGCATCGCGAGCGGAAACCTCCATCGCGCCGCACGCGCTCGACGAAGTCGGGTTCGGCGACCAGCGCGCGTCCCAGAACCACGAAGTCGAAGCCTTCGCGCATGGCGGTGGCCACGCCGTTGCCCGAGACGACGCCGCCCAGCAACCCGACCGGCATCTGGACTGCCGCCCTCAGTCGCAAAGCGTCCTTGAGAAAAAAGAGCTCGGAAAAAGGGCTGGTGCGCATGACCATGCGGCCAAAGAGCAGCAGGGCGAGCTTCTGGCGGTAGAGGTGCTCCACCGCAATCATCTGTCGAAGCGGAATCTTGCCGCGGAAGAGATAAAAAGCCGAACGGGAGACGAAGCCTCCGGATGGGACAAGCCCTGATACGCCTTCCTTTTCCAGCGCCATGGCGATGGCCGTTGACTCCTCGATTTCGAGGCCGCCGCGAAAACCGTCCCTCAGATTGATCTTGCACAGGATCGGAAACCCCGGAGGCAGGACGGCGCGCACCCTCCGTATGACAGCCAGCGGAAAGCGGAGGCGGTTTTCGAGACTCCCGCCGTATTCGTCGCGCCGCCGATTGGTCTTGGGGGAGAGGAACTGGCTCAGAAGGTAGCCATGACCCAGGTGCAACTCCACGGCATCGAAGCCGGCTTCCCGAGCCATGACGGCGGCGCGGCCGAAGTCTTCGGTGACCGAATCCATGTCGGACCGGCGCATGCGGCGGGCGATGGGCATCCCCACCAGGAAGCCGAGCAAGTTCAATGTCGTGGAAGGACCCCTGGGCCACCCGCGCGACGCTTCTCGGTTGCGGGAGAAATACCCGCAATGGCCCAGTTGGAGCGATACTGCCGCGCCTTCGTTGTGAACCGCCTCTGTGAGCTTACGAAGCGGGGGAAGAATTTCCGGCCGCATGTGCATCTGTTGGGCAAAGGTCCGTCCGTCGGCAGATACCGCACAATAGGCGACCGTTGTCATGCCAACGCCCCCGCGGGCGATGGTCACGTGGTGCCTCTCCAGGTCCGGGCCCGGAATGCCTCCAGGGCACATGCCTTCGTATGCGCCGGCTTTCACAAAGCGGTTCCGGATGGAAAGATCGCCTAGACGGAGAGAAGTGAACGCTCTTGCGATGAAAGGATCCCTGTTTTCCATGGGGTCATTTACTTCGATTTGCAGGCGCTTTTCAATCTTTGACCGCTATCTTTGTCAGAGCCTACCTGTTCATCACGCGCCACCACGACTGTGGAAAACATGTGGAAAACCGGGGTGGGTGGCACCGGTGGAAATCGGGCCTAACTAATTGAAAATAAAGTATATGGATCTGTCCCTCATATGCATATGGAGGACAAAGGGGGCCAGAGATCAGGATTTCTTCGCTCGCGCAAAAAAGACTGGCTTTGGAACTCCAAGATCAATTCTGTCGGAAAGGATTTTTTATCATGATGGTTTCAGCGCGAGCAGAGCCGACAGAGATGATGTCTACCGGAACATTGATAAATGTCTCAATCCTGCGGATGAACTTTCGCGTATTCTGCGGAAGCGCGTCGATCTCCCGCGCGTCTCGAATGTTCTCTGTCCACCCCTCGAATGACTCAAAGATCGGCTCCAGCCTGCCCACGGCTCTGCAATCATCGGGTAAGCTTTCGATGTTTTCGCCATCCAGTCTGTAACCCACAGCGACCTGAATGGGATTGATGCCAGAGAGAACATCCAGCTTGGTCAAACAAAGACTGGTGCATCCATTGATGGAAACGGCAGTCTTGAGGGCGGCAAGGTCAAGCCATCCACAGCGCCGCGGCCTTCCCGTTGTCGCCCCGAATTCACCTCCTGCCTGCCGTAGTCGCTCCTCAAGCTCACCCGAAATTTCTGTGGGAAATGGCCCGCTGCCGACTCTGGTGCAGTAGGCCTTGGCCACACCAACGACTCCGTTCAGACGTTGGGGGCCGAATCCCACCGTCGAACTCGCCGCTCCGGCAACACAGCTCGATGAAGTCACAAAGGGATAGGTTCCGTGATCCACGTCCAGCAGTGCTCCTTGCGCTCCTTCAAACAACACATTGCGTCCTCGGTCCATCTCCTTGCGAACAAACTCACCCGTATCGCCAAGATACTGCCCAAGTTTTTTGCCATATTGCGAGAGCTTGCCCACGAGATCCTCAAGCTTCATGGGCGGTTGACCATAGTGAGCAAGGATTGCATTTGCTTCCGGAAGGCGGGCCGCAAGGCGCTCGGACAAAAAGTCAACATCGATGAGGTCAATCAACCGCAATCCCGTTCGGGCCGCCTTGTCCTCCAGACAGGGGCCTATCCCGCGCAGCGTGGTGCCGATTCGGTCTTTTCCGCGGCCAACTTCACGAGCGGCATCAATGGCCTTGTGATACGGAGTCACCACATGTGCCCGACGACTGACGATCAGCATCGAGTCGTTTGAGAGAGCGCCCAGGGCCTTGAGCGCCGCGATTTCTTCAATCAGGGCTTCTGGATCGACGGCCACTGCCGGGCCGATGAGACAGTATTTGTTCGGATGCAAGACACCGGAAGGGACCAGGTGCAGAACGACTTTTCTCTGGTCGACCACCAGAGTATGCCCTGCGTTTCCCCCTCCCTGAAAGCGAACCACGACGTCTGCGTTTTCCGCCAGGATGTCGACAATTTTACCCTTGCCCTCATCGCCCCACTGGACGCCAACAACTGCCACGTTCGCCATGGGAGTGCTCCACGCGAGATCGGACTCAGTTCCGTTCGAAGCAAAACCGGACCGGTCAATAACATGAGCTACAGCAAGCGTCAACCAGGAAAAAATAATCGATGCCAAAAAACATACATTCCCGACCCTTGGGGTCCACGCGAACGCCATTTCGGAAAAAATGTCGATGGAATGTGTAACATATTGATAAAAAAGAAAAACCGGGGTGGGTGGCACCGTCGCCAGGCACCGTCGCCAGCTCGCCAGCCCGTCGCCATTGGCCAGCACAAGGGTAAGAGCGCTGGTCCATGGCCAGGTTGGCGGGCGGTTGTCGCTGAGGGCTTGCTTCTTGGAGATGAGAAACGGGCGGGTCGACCGGCCGGCGGATCAGTTGCAGTTTTCTTGGCGCCAGGGGTTGTTCGCGTAGTCGGTGAAGAGACCCTTGAAGGTGCTCCCGGGGCCGGCCGGCCGGATCTCCTGCCCGTTGACGAGCAGCAAAAATTCGAACTCCGATTGAACATAGGGTTCGCTTCCCTGATATACCGTGGTTACCGGCCCCTGGGGGCAGGTGTACGGCGCGAACGGATCGAGGGGACGGAGTTCGATGGCGTAGCGGGCATTGTTGCCTGCTCGGTAGACCATGCTCACGTACTGGTCGAGGAAAGCCTCGCCGTTGTAGGAGTAGAACACCTTCACGTCGAGCTGCCGCCAGATGTCCGGGTTGTCCCAGTCGGTGACGCCGGCCTGATAAATTTCGAAGCACACATTGGCGACGGCAGCCCGCTGCCGCGCCCAGGTGTCATACGAGAATCCCTCTCCCAGTTCGACCCCTCCCTCGCAAGGGTCGCTCGCCGAGCGCGAAATGTTCTTTATGAAGTTGCCCACCCAGGGGAGGTTCTTGGCCCGAACCGGCAGCGAGTAGTTGCGGCCTTCATCCGAGTCGTATCCTGCGGGGGTGGAAGACCCCATCGGAACACAGTAGAACCACAAGCTGAGCAGGTGGGCGTTTTCGGGGATGTCGATGATGGGCGTGCTCACCCGATCTTCCACGCACGGAGACTGTCCCTGGCACGCATAGCCGTATGACTCGCGGTAAGACTCGACCTCGGCCGTCCCGATCGTATCGCTGCCATCGAACATCCAGGCTGCCATCACTGTCGTCGCAGAAACCGCGTTGTGCCCGCCCATGCAACCCTGGGTGCTGCGCAACCTGCGACCGTCGTAGACGATCTTGAGCTTTCCGCCGCCCTCGACCGGTCCGCCAACAAGAATCTCGTTGAAATCCGGGTAGGTGAGTCGATACTCGGGTTGCTCCAATCGAGGCGGGCAGGTGGCGTCCGCAGAGACGCTCCAGCCGTTTTCCAAGCGCAGGTGGTAACTGTCCATGGGGTCGATGACTCGGTTGTGGTCGAACAGCCGCCCGCCGGACTTCCACTCGCCGTAGGGCACGAAATCGATGGTGGTCCGGTTGAGGCTGGAGTAGCTCATTCCCGGCGAGGGAGTGAAGTCGCTGATCCGAAATCGGAACCGGGCAAATCCCGGCTCGACCCCGGCAACGCGTTCGGCGGCGGTCGCGTACCATTGTCCCTGGGTCATGCCAGTCTGGAAGAGAACACCGAAGCTTTCGAAACGCTCCAACTGCTCCTCGGCGATATCCAGGTAGCCTTCCCAGAAATATCGGCAATCCGATGATGTGATGCCCGCCTGACAGGTGTCCATATAACCACCGGTGCCGTTCGGCACTCTGCCGATGGAGCGAAGCACGATGGTGCAGGTATAGTCTGCGGAATCAGAAGATCCATCCGCCTTGCCCAGGTAGTTCGGCGCTTCGGCGGGAAAGGATTGCTCCTCCAGGTCTTGGCCGCAGCCGCTGATAGCGGCAAACAACGCCAGCGTCGTTGCGAATGTCGCCAGAGTCGTACGGCTCCAAAAGGTCTTTTTTGAAGAGTATTTTCTGAGCATATCTTCTCCTCTGGGAGAGGTTGACTTCCTGGCCGCCTTACAAGCAAAAGACATGCCAAGAAAATATAATCTTGCTAGTAGTTTGTTATTGTTTTTCAATATGTTATTAGATTAAGTCGTTTTGTGTCACGCATTTGTGTAGCTTTAGGATACAAACAAGAAAAAATCGTATCTTTTGGACTACATGTGCCTTTAGTTTCCGTTTCGCCATATTTTTACTTGATTTTGCTTGACTTTATGGATCATCCCCTGTTAGGAAGACAGGCTTCGAACCGTGGATTCAAGGGGTCGAATATGACCAGCAAAAGCAAGCGAAAGAGCCCTCGATCTCCCAAGACTGCCTTGCGTAAAGCGGCAAAGACGGGAGCGCGGCCTTCATCGGCGGTGAAAGTCATACGGACGATCGCTGCAATGCGCGCCTTCGTGCGCGACGCCCGTGCCCGCCGGAAGACCATCGCCCTCGTCCCCACGATGGGGTTCTTGCACGAGGGACACCTCGAACTCATCCGCGCCGCGAAAAAGAAGGCGAAAATCGTCGTGGTCTCGATCTTCGTCAACCCGACCCAGTTTTTACCCGGCGAAGACCTCGATCGTTACCCGCGCGATTTCGCCGGCGATCGACGCAAGGCTGCCTCGGCCGGAGCAGATGCCATTTTCGCCCCGGAAGCGGCGGAAATGTACCCGGAAGGATACCAGACGTTTGTCGATGTGGCCCAGATTACCCGCGACTTCTGCGGCGCCGCCCGGCCCGGCCACTTTCGGGGCGTGGCCACCGTGGTCGCCAAGCTTTTCAACATCGTCCAGCCGGACCTGGCGTTCTTTGGCGAAAAAGACTACCAGCAGCTCCAGTGCGTGCGCCGCCTGGCGCGGGACCTCGATTTCGCCGTGCAGATCGTCGGCATCCCCACCGTGCGGGAAGCGGACGGGCTGGCCATGAGCTCTCGCAACGTCTACCTTTCGCCCGAGGAGCGAAACCAGGCGCTCGCCATTTCCCGCGGGCTTCTGAAGGCGCGCCGCCTGTTCGCGGCCGGTGAACGCGACTCGTCCGAGCTCACGGCCGCGGTGCTGGACATCTTGCGCAACCAGGCCGGGCTCGATGTCGAATACGTCGCCGTGTGCCACCCCGAGACGCTGGAGCGGCTTCCCGCCATCGATCGGGAAGCCGTGATCCTGGTGGCCGCCCGTGTGGGCAAGACCCGGCTCATCGACAACGTCCGCCTGCGTGCCTCGGTGCGCCGATGAAGCGATTCGAGCTTGTCCTCTGGTGCTGCGTGTCCTCATGTGCCGCCGGACCCGCACCGCAGCCTCGACCGCAACCCGAGCCCGCTTTGGCGACTGCGAAAATGTCCGCCGAGGATTTGCTCGCGGCCGGCAAGGCCTACAATCAGAGCGGCGAGAGCGCAAAGGCCATCGAGGCTCTGAAGCAGGCCATCGAGCTCGATCCGAACCGGGCCGAGGCTCATTTCGAGATGGGGCTTGCGCTTTCCCGGCTCGAACGGCTGGAAGAGGCGACGGCACCCCTGGCGCGCTGCCTCGAACTCGCTCCGGACCACGTCGAGGCCGCTCTCCTGCTCGGCATGACCTATGATCTTCTGCAACGCTTCGACGCCGCCGCGGCCGTCTACCAGCAAGCCCTCGCGCGCCATCCGGACGACAGCCGGCTCCTGCACCAGTCGGGCATCACCCAGGTGATGCGCGGACAGGTCGCGCCGGGGATCGAAATCCTCGAACGCGCCGACAAGGCGGCCGAGGGCAAGGACGCGCCGCTCGCCGGCGATCTGGGGTATGCGCTGCTGCTGGCCCGGCAGTTCGACAAGGCCATCGAGACCCTGCGGCGCGCCAGCGCCCTCGATCCCAAGGAGCCGGACTACCCGAGGAACCTCGCCAAGGCCTGCCTGGCCGCAGAGAAGTATCCCTGCGCAGAGGATGCTCTGGCGGCGCTGATCGCCCTGAATCCCGAGGACGGCGAGGCTCATCTCCAGCTTGGCCTGGCGCGCATCCGCGACCGGCGCTATCCGGCCGCGGAAGAAGCGCTGAAGAACGCCTTGCGCCTGCTCCCCGACGATCCGCGCGGCTACTTTCTCCTGGGCACCTGCCAGGAAGCCCGCGGCGCGCTGCGCGAGGCCGAGGCCTCCATGAAAACGGCCCTGGCCAAGGATCCCGGCTTCGCTCCCGCCAAAAAGTGGCTCGCCGCTCCCCGCCCGGCGAAGGGCAAGCGCTAATCCGTCGCGAATTCAGTGTGTTGCAGGACATCGCGCGGCTTGACAAAGCCGGTTCGCAGCGAATACAAGACCGGTGTCTCGCACGGGCGGATTCGATGACGGTGCAACGATCACAAGGAGAGTGAAATGGCACAGCGTTGTTACGTGTTGGCGGGAATGGAAGGCAGTCCGGGACGCGAGGAGGTCGCGAGCGTGGTGACCCAGCTTCTCGCCATCGATGACGTGGCCTTTGCCGAACCGTTGGTGGGCCAGTACGATATTCTTATTACCCTGGATACGCAGAAGCCGCTGGAGACGGTGGTAAAGCGCCTGGAACAGGTGAAGCCGCTGTGCAACCTGGTCCCGCTCAAGGCGAACCCGGTGCTGCCGCGCGAGCGCATGAACCGGAACATCGAAAAGATCCCGCTCAAAGCCTAGGGAGAATCCCATGAGCCAATGCGCGTGCCAGGAGCGCCTCATGGCGCAGGACGTGGACCTCTCTCAGGTGGACCGGATCATCGCCGCGCACGGGTCCGGCGCGGGAGCGCTCATTCCGGTGCTGCAAAAGGTCCAGGACGCCCTGGGCTGGCTTCCCAAGCCGGCCATGGATCGCATCGCCGCCGGGCTGCGGATCCCCGCCAGCAACGTCTACGGCGTTGCGACGTTCTACGCCCAGTTCCGCCTCAAACCGGTGGGCAAGTACATCATCAAGGTCTGCCATGGCACCGCCTGCCACGTTGCCGGAGCCACCAAGATCACCGAGGCCTTTGAACGGGAACTCGCGGTCAAGGATGGCGAAACCACTGCGGACCGGATGTTCACCCTGGAGTCGGTGGCGTGCCTCGGTTGCTGCTCGCTGGCGCCAGTCGCCATGGTCCAGAAGGAAGCCCACGGCCGCCTGACCGGCGACAAGGTGGCCAAGGTGATCTCCGACTACCGGAAAGCCGAAGGCGGAAAGTAGAGGCGACCATGGCATCGCAAACCCAGAAGATCCGGATCACGGTGGGGCTCGGAGCCTGCGGCATCGCCGCCGGAGCGCAGAAGACGCTTTCGGCCCTGGAAGAAGCCATCGCCGCCCGCGCGCTCGACGTCGATCTTTCCATCACCGGCTGCATGGGAATGTGCTACCGCGAGCCGCTGGTCGAAGTGCGCATCCCCGGGAGGCCGGGCGTGGTGTACATGGAGGTCCAGCCCGATCGCGTGCCGCGCCTGCTCGACGAAGCGGTGGCCAAGGCCCAGATCATCCCGGAATGGGTGGCCACCGGCGAGGACGGCGGCGGCACCGAACAGGCCTTCCTGGCCCGGCAGAAGCGCATCGTGCTGCGCAACTGCGGACGCATCAACCCCGAGGATATCGAGGAATATCTCGCCGCCGGAGGCTACCAGGCGCTGCAAAAGGTGCTCTCCGGCATGTCCCGCGAGCAGGTAATCGAGGAAATCAAGCAATCGGGCCTCCGCGGGCGCGGCGGGGCCGGCTTCCCCACCGGGCAGAAATGGGAGTTTTGCGCCAAGGCGCCGGGGGCCGAAAAATATATCATCTGCAACGCCGACGAGGGCGACCCCGGAGCTTTCATGGACCGGTCGGTGCTGGAGTCGGATCCGCACTCGGTGCTGGAGGGCATGATCATCGCCGGCTACGCCATCGGATCCAACCACGGCTACATCTACTGCCGTGCCGAGTATCCCATCGCGATCCACCGGCTGAACATCGCCATCGCCCAGGCCGAGAAGAAGGGTTACCTGGGGGAGCGAATCCTGGGGCGGGACTTCGGCTTCCACATCACCATCAAGGAGGGCGCCGGCGCCTTCGTGTGCGGCGAAGAGACGGCGCTCATGGCCAGCATCGAGGGAAAGCGCGGCATGCCGCGCCTGCGGCCGCCGTTCCCGGCCATCTCGGGCCTTTGGAAAAAGCCCACCAACATCAACAACGTGGAAACCTTCGCCAACGTGCCTTGGATCATCTCAAACGGCGGCGCGGCCTATGCCGCCCTGGGCACCGAGAAGAGCAAGGGCACCAAGGTGTTCGCGTTGGCGGGAAAGGTGCGGCGCGGCGGCCTGGTGGAAGTCCCCATGGGGATGACCCTGCGGCAGGTGGTGGAAGAAGTGGGCGGCGGCATCCTGGGCGGGCGCAAGCTCAAGGGTGTGCAGATGGGCGGACCGTCGGGCGGTTGCATCCCCGAGAGCCTGGCCGACACTCCCATCGACTACGACTCCATCACCAAGACCGGCGCCATCATGGGTTCGGGCGGCATGGTGGTGATTGACGACTCGACCTGCATGGTGGACGTGGCGCGCTTCTTCTTGGACTTCACTCAGAAGGAAAGCTGCGGCAAGTGCACTTTCTGCCGCGTGGGCACCCGGCGCATGCTCGAAATCCTCGAGCGCATCACCGAAGGCCAGGGCCGCGAGGGCGACATCGAGACGCTGGAGGCGCTGGCGCGCAACATCAAGCGCGGCTCGCTGTGCGGCCTCGGACAGACCGCGCCCAATCCGGTGCTCACCACCATCCGGTATTTCCGCGACGAGTACGAGGCGCACATCAAGGAAAAGCGCTGCCCGGCCAAGGCATGCCGCAAACTGATCACCTACCGGGTGATCGCGGAAAAGTGCCCGGGCTGCGGGGTGTGCCTCAAGGTGTGCCCGGTCAAGGCCATCCGCGGCGAAAAGAAGGCGCCGCACGTCATCGATCCGGAACTCTGCACCCGCTGCGGCCTGTGCATGGACAAGTGCAAGCTCAAGGCCATCGAGGTCATCTAGGAGGCGAACATGGCGAACGAGATCAAATTTTTCCTCGATGGGCAGGAAGTCGAAGCGCAGCCGAGCGAGACCATTCTGGACGTGGCGAGACGCCTCGGCAAGCGCATTCCCACCCTGTGCCACGACCCCCGTCTCGAGCCCTTCACCTCCTGCTTCGTGTGCCTGGTGGAGCAGGAGGGCCGGCCCGGGTTCGTTCCCTCGTGCGGCACCAAGGTGGCTCCCGGTCTCAAGATCCACACCGACACACCGGCGGTGCGCGAGGCGAGACGCATGGCGTTGGAGCTGCTCATGTCGGCGCATTCGGGCGACTGCGTCGCTCCCTGCCGCCTGCAATGCCCGGACAACATCGACATCCAGACCTACATCGCCTCCATCGCCGCCGGCGAGTTCGGCGAGGCGCTCAAGGTCATCAAGCGCACCAATCCCTTCCCCTCGGTGTGCGGGCGGGTGTGCCCCCATACCTGCGAGCTGCAGTGCCGCCGCAACCGCGTGGATGAGCCGGTGGCCATCAATCCGCTCAAGCGTTTCGTGGCCGACTTGGACCGCGAGTCGAAGACTCCGTACCGCCCGGCGGTGGCCCCGGACACCGGGCGCCGGGTGGCGGTGATCGGCGGCGGCCCGGCGGGCCTGACGGCGGCGTACTACCTGCGCCAGAAGGGCCATGCGGTGACGGTATTCGAGATGAACGAAAAGGCCGGCGGCATGTTGCGCTACGGCATTCCGCGCTACCGCCTGCCGCACGATGTGCTGGACGCCGAGATCGCCCACATCGCCGACCTGGGCGTGGAGATCCGCTACGGCCAGAAACTGGGCCGCGATTTCACTCTGAAGAGCCTGCGCGAACAGGGATTCGACGCCGCCTTCATCGCGGTGGGCGCCTGGGTCTCGCAGAAGATGGACGTTCCCGGCGAAGATCTGGATGGGGTGTTCCCGGGCATCGGCTACCTGTTCGAGGCCGCCCATGGCCGAAAGCCGAAGATCGGCAAACAGGTGATCGTGGTGGGAGGCGGCAACACCGCCATCGACGCCGCGCGCACCGCCCGCCGCATGGGCGCGGAGGTCACGCTTCTGTACCGGCGCACCCGCAAGGAGATGCCGGCCGAGGCCTACGAGGTGGAAGAAGCCGAGCGCGAAGGCGTGAAGATGCACTTTCTGGCCGCGCCGGTGGAGATCCTGGGCAAAAACGGCAAGGTGAGCGGCATCCGTTCCATTCGCATGGAGCTGGGCGAGCCCGACGCCTCGGGACGACGGCGGCCGGTCCCGGTCCCGGGCTCGGAGTTCGAGATCCCGGCCAGCGCCGTGATCGCGGCCATCGGCCAGAAGCCGGATCCGTCCGTATGGAGCGAAGCCGGCGGGCCGGGCGCCACCAAATGGGCCACGGTGAAAGCCGATGAGAAGACCTTCCAGAGCGAGGTCCCCTGGGTGTTCACCGGCGGCGACTGCCTGACCGGCGCCGCTACCGCCATCGAGGCCATCGCCGGCGGGCGCAAGGCGGCCATCTCCATCGATCGTTTCCTGCGCGGGCTCCAGCCGCTTCCGATCGGAAAGCCCTTCTCCGATTCCATCGGGCGGCTCGAAGACGTTCCCGAAGACATCTTCCAGGGAGTGGAGAAGCAGCCGCGCGCCAAGGGCCGCGAGGTGGATGTCCAGCGGCGGCTCAAAGGGTTTGCCGAGGTCGAGCTGGGCATTTCCGCGGCGCAGGCCTTGAGCGAGGCCGGCCGCTGCCTCGAGTGCGGTTGCACCGCGGTGGACACCTGCCAGTTCCGGCTGTTGTGCGAGGAACACGAAGTCCAGGCCGATCGCTTCAAGAGCGATCATACCCATCTTCCGATCCTGGAGGATCATCCGTTCATCCGATACGACCCCAACAAGTGCATCATGTGCGGGCGCTGCGTGCGCATTTGCCTCGAACAGCAGGGGTTGGGCGCGCTGGGGTTCGTGCGCCGCGGGTTCGAGACCCAGATCCAGCCCACGCTGGGACAGCCGCTTCTCTCCACCGATTGCGACGCCTGCGGTCAATGTCTCAGCACCTGTCCCACCGGCGCGCTCGAGGTCAAGCCGGTGTTGCCCAAGCCGGGGCCGTTTGCGCCCGATTGTCACGAGATCGCCTGCGGCTTCTGCGGCATTTCTTGCCGCCTCAAGATCGAGACTGTGCGCGGCCGCTACCTGCGGGCGGCCACCCAGCCGGGCGCCGGCCACAACCGCGGCAACCTTTGCGTGGACGGAAGCTTCGGTCACCGGTTCCTGGAGACGCTGCCGCGCCTGGCCGAGCCCCGTGTCCGCAGCGGCGGAAAGACCGTCCGCGGGGACTGGGAACGCGCGCTCGCGGCCGCGGCCGACGGGCTCAAGAAACGCCAGGGCAAGGGAGTGGCGGTGCTCTCGTCGGGACCGCTCACCAACGAGTGCGCCTGGATGCTCCAGCGCCTGGCGCAGGACGGCCTGGGCACGCCCCATGTGGCGATACTCGACGGGACGGACGATCCGGGCCGTGTGCGGGAGGCGCTGGGCCCGGCCGTTCTTCCCTTCAGCGAGATCGGACGCGCGGATGCGCTGTGGGTGATCGGCAGCGATCCCTTCGAATATGCCCCGGTGGTCGGGATCGAAATTCGCCGGGCGGCCGCCGGAGGGGTTTCGCTGCGGCGGCTCTCGCACAAACCGTCGCGGCTGGACGAACTGGCGGCGCGGACCTGCCGGGTGCCTCGACAATCGCTGGAGCGCATCCTGGCGGCGCTGGCCGGCGCATCGGATGACCTGGACCGGACGGCGAATGAAGCGGGGGTGAAGGCGGCTCATCTGAAGGAGGCGGTGGAGGCCTTGCGCTCCTCGCGCAATCCGGTCATCATTGTCACCGATGACCTGAGCAGCGAGGGTCTGGCGGCCCTGGGCGAACTGGCGGCGAAAAGCTGCGGCCGGGAGCGGGTGCTGCTCCTGCGCCGGGGCGGCAACGCGGCCGGACGCGAAGAGATGGGCTTGATCCCGAAGGGCGGCGACGGCAAGGCAAAGAGCCTGGGCGGCATCCGACAGGCGCTGCGGCGGGGCGAGATCGGAGCGCTGCTGCTGCTCGACACCGATCCCTTCGGAACGGCGCTGGCGCCCAAGGAGGTTCACCGCGATGTGTTCGTGGTCGCCTGCACGTTGACGGCGGGACCCTGGGCGCGGCGAGCCGACGTGTGTCTGCCCGCGTCCGCCCTGGTCGAGGAGTTCGGGAGCGTGTTCTCGCTGGCGGGGTGCGCCGTCGAGACGGCGGCCGCGGTCAGCCCGCCGGGGGGGAAGTCCACGTTGGAAATTCTGGATGAGCTTTGCGTTCGCTGCGCCGGACTCGCGAGGCTCGGCACCGTCGACGAGGTCTGGAAAGAAGCGCTCTCGCGGCGGTCCGACCTGAGCCGCCTCCGGCCAGCGGGCGAAAGCGCGGAGAGGAGATGTCATGCGGGGTGAGGAGAGGAATCAGTTCGGACTCGGACTCGAGAGGCGCTTGACGCAGGTGGCCGTGGCGTTCTTCGCGGTGGTGTGGAACGCAGGCTGCAGCCGCACCCCCGCGACCGGCAATCCGGTCCAGTACCGGGGGCCGGCCGGTGCCAACGAGGTCAAGGGGATCGTCGGCAAGAACGGGGGTGCGCTCGAACTGGAGGGAGGGTTGCGGCTCGAGGTGCCGGCGCGCTTGCTGCAAGAGGACGCCAACCTGATGATGCGCCGGGAGAAGCCGAGTTTCGATCTCTCCGGCAAGGATTTCGTCGGACCCGCCGTCCGGATCAGCCCGCGCCTCACCTTCGCCCCCGGAGCGGTGCGCCTGTGGGTGCCGCTGGACAAGGATCTTCCCGGGGAGCCGGCGGACATCCGCCTGATGATGTACCACTGGGAAAAAAAGGAAGGTCACGGTCCCGAGGGCGCCAATTTCGTATACACCTGGGTTCCGTGTCCGGTGGCGCGCTTCGCGGGCTTCAGCCAGGACCAGAAGTTCCTGCTGTTCGACCTCTTCGAAACCATCTCCGATCGCACCACCAAAGCGCCCTTCGGGCTGTTCCAGGCGGCGTTCGATCTCCAGAAGGGCCTGTAGGTTTCTTCCCGCGGCTCACGAGCGGGTCGGCCGGCGGGCCGACGAACCGGAGCCTGCAACGGTGGCCTCCGCGCTGTCTATCCGGTTCCACTCTTCGGCCCAGTCGCGCCCCAGGTAAAAGCGGAACCGTCGGCTACTTTCGAAATAGCGCCTCCAGCTTGGCCTTGGCCGAGTCGGCGTCCGAGGAGGACGAGAGCGGGCCCACCCGCGGCTCGAAGGAGGCGCAGAAGTTGGCGCGCTCGCGGTCGGGGACGTACTCGGTCAGGTTCTCGCGACACTGGTTGTGGGCCCCCGGATCCCAGAAACGGCAGTTTTTGCAGCAGCGCACGTCCCGGTTGCAGGTGAAGCAGGTGTCCTCCCGCACCACCTTGTCGATCAGCACGATGGGCGCGTTGCAGTTGTAGCAGTACAGGATTTTCTTTGTGATATCCACCGTGGTCACCTCCGGCGGCAACCATAACTCAGCCGCTGATGGCGATCAATCCGCCGAGTCGTGGCGCCACATCAGATACGAAGCAAGCCCCGTCTCGGCCAGCAAGAGGGCAAAGAGAAGGCAGGTCCCGGTCCAGCCCGCAAGCGGGATGAGCACCATCCCGACACCGAACGCGCCGGCGGCGGCGCCCAGATGATCGGAGCGGTTGATCCGGGCCGCGGCGTCCGGCGTGCTCGCGCCCTTCACCAGAGCCGCGGCCAGTGGAAATGTCACGCCCGTGCCGGCGCCCGCCAGAACCACCAGAAAAAGAATCAGCGCTCGTCCGGCATCGAACGGCAGCACGGTCAGAGCCGCTTCGAGCGCCGGCGGGACCGCGGCGGCGAAGGCGGCGAACAGGAACATCCAGGCGGCCAGGGCCCTCGGGGTCGCGGGACGCCGCCGAAGATAGGCGCGCAGGGGAACGCCGGCCAGCGCCAGGCCCAGCATGAACCCCGACAACAATAATCCCAGTTCGCGGTACAGGCTGCCGGCGAGCGACTGGTAGGCCAGCGACAACGCGATTTCCAACCCCAGGCCGGTGGCGCCGCCGACGCCCGCGGCGAACGACACGACGGCGTCGAGCCGGCGCCGATCGGACTTGGCGCGGCGGCCCGCCCATGCCGCCAGCGCCGCCCCGGGGAGCAGACAGAGCAGCAGCCACCATGCCGCCGGCGCAGCGAGCGCGCCCTCCAGAAAATCGATTCGTGCCGGCGACTGGATCAGACTCTCCCGCAGGATGCCGAACAGCATGACCGCCGGCCGGCCATCGACGTTGATGGGCGGCGGCGCGCTCCGATCCAACTCGGCTTCCAGTCTTCCCACCGCATCGGCTTCGAAGGCGGCGGCGAACTGCGCCGGGTGGAAGAGGGGGTCCTCCACCGCGCGGTCGCGATAGCGAAGCGAAAGGGCCTCGGCCGAGAGCCGGAGCTGCTGCGGGTCTTGGGTGCCGAGCAGGAACGTCCCCGCGCCGGGCAGGGCCCGGGCGGCGGGAAACTCCGAGCGCAGCGTGGCCAGGCTGGAGAGAAGACGCCGGCGGGTGAACGGGTCGGCCACGTTGTAGCTGCCTTCCATCCCGAGAGCGAACAGACCGCCCTCGGACAGGTGCTCTCGGGCCAGCCGGAAGAATTCCCGGCTGAAGAACCGGCTCCTCGCCGCCGTGGTCGGGTCGGGGGCATCGGAAAAGATCACATCGAAGCGCTCGGGGGTCTCGCGCAGGAATCTTCGCCCGTCGCCGGCGACGCGCCGGACCCGCTCGTCCCGCAGGGCGGCCCGATCTTCCTCGGAGAGGTGGGGCTCGATCAGCGCGAAGATTCCGGGGTCGAGATCCACGACGGTGAGGCGCTCCACCCCGTGGCGCAACACCGCCGCGGCGGCCCACAAACCGCTGGAGCCGAGCCACAGCACTCGCCGGGGAGCGGCGTGCTGGGTGAGGACGAGGTGGGCTCGCGGCCGGATCCGCCAGGGATCCGGAAAGGTGGCGAGCAACTTGCCGTCCCCGTAGAGAGAGTATTGCCCGCCCCGTTCGGCCAGATCGAGGCGCTGGTAGGGCGTGTCGGCGCCGTCCACCAGACGCTCGCCGGTCTGGAGGTTCTGGAAGCGCCGCCCGGCGCTCCAGTCGTCGATGCGCTGCGGCAGTCCGACCGCGGCGGCGATGAGCAACAGCGCCGAGGGCAGCAACGCCGCCGCCCGGCGGGGCCGGGAGGCGGGGGAGGACCGGGCCAGGGGCAGCGCCGCCAGCGCCGGCAGGGCGCAAAGGGCCAGGCTCAAAAACGGGGACAGGATGCCGGCGGCCCACATCGAAACCAGCGCTCCGCCTGCGGCGGCTCCCAGCGACTCGACCGCGTACACCCGGCCGACGGGCTGGGGATCACCGCTGCTTTCGGCCGCGCGGCACAGCACCGGGAACATCGCTCCGGCCAGGAAGGCGATCGGCAGAACCAGCGTCAGACCGGCCAGGAACAGGGCGGCGAGGCCCGGCATCTCACCGGCCCCCACTCCAATGATGGCCCGAAAGAGCCGGAGCAAGATCATGGACGTGATCGAAAGAACGAGCAGCGCTGTGGCGAGGACGGCCGGAGAGATCAGTCGGCGCCGCGCCAGCCAGGCGCCCGCCGGAGAGCCGAGGGCGATGCCCCCGAGCCAGCATCCCAGGACGGTCCCCAGGCACAGCTCGCTTCCCGAAAACTGCGTCAGGCATTCCCTCGCCAGGTGGATCTGGGAGGCGGTGGTGAGACATCCCGCGGTCGCGAAACCCAGGTCGTGGACGATGCGCCGCACCGGCCGGAGCCTCGGTTAGCCGCTGGCGCCCAGGGCGCGGCCCACCGCCGCGTAAAAGCCCTCCAGCGCTTCGGGCAGGCGCGCCGGATCGCCACCGCCCCCCTGGGCGAAATCCGGGCGCCCGCCGCCCTTGCCTCCGGTGATCTGGAGGATGTCCTTCAGCAACTGGCCGGCGTTCAGGCGTCCGGCGAGGTCCTTGGACACGGAGCAGGCGAAGGAAACCTTGCCGTCCTGGGTGGCCGCCGCCAGCACCGCGCCCCGACCCAGCCGATCGCGGAGGTTGTCGGCGAATTCCCGCAGTCCCTTGAGTTCGACGCCCTCGGCGCTGAGCGCCAGCGCGCGCGCCTCGCCGATCACGCGGGCCTTGGCGAGAGGATCGCTGCCGCCGCCGGCCAGCAGCCGTTGCGCCTTGAGCTGCTCGATCTCGCGCTCCAGCTCCCGCATGCGTTCCTGGTTTTTCGCCAGGCGGGCCGGCGCCTCCGCCGGCGGGCAGCGCAGGGCTTCCGCCATCCGTTGTTGCTGCGCGCGCAGGGCCTGGAAGTGCTGAATGGCGGCTTCGCCGGTCACGGCCTCGATGCGGCGCACGCCGGACTGGACCGCGGATTCGGAGAGCACGAAAAAGGCTCCCACGTCGCCGGTCCGGGCCACGTGCGTGCCGCCGCACAGCTCCAGGCTCGCTCCCATGCGGACCATGCGCACCCGGTCCTGGTACTTCTCGCCGAAGAGCATGGTGGCGCCGGCCTGGCGGGCGGCCTCCAGCGAGGTGTGCTCCACATCGACCGGTTGGTTGGCGCGGATGAGCCGGTTGACTTCGTCTTCCACCTTCGCGATCTCCGACTCGCAGAGCGGCGCGGTGTGGGAGAAGTCGAAGCGCAGGCGATCGGGCGCCACCAGCGAGCCCTTTTGATTGACATGCCGGCCCAGCGTCGAACGCAGCGCCTCCTGGAGCAGGTGAGTGGCCGAATGGTTTCTCCGGATGGCGTCGCGCCGGGCGCCATCCACGGTCACGCGAACCGCTTGGCCCACGGCCAGCGTTCCCTGGACGATCCGCACCCGGTGCAAAAAGAGCTCGCCCACGGGGCGGAGCGTGTCCAGGATCTCGCCGCGCCCGCCGTCCCATTCGATGGCGCCGGTGTCGCCGACCTGGCCGCCGGACTCGCCGTAGCAACTGGTCTGGTCGAGCACCGCGTCGACGATGCGCCCGGCGCCGGCGCGTTCCACCGGACGGGACGATGACGAGCGCGAGGGTTCCCGCGCCTCGGCCCGCTCGTCGGATTCGAGCAATGCGAGCACCCGGGCGCTGGTGGCGAGCGTGTCGTAGCCCACGAACACGGTCGGCCCGTGGGCGTTCAGAAGTTCCTTGTAGGCCTCGTCCACCCCGGTCAGGCCGAGCCCCTGGCCGGACACCTGCTGGTGGCGCTCGAACGCCTGCCGGTAGCCGGCGTCGTCGATGGAAAAACCGTGCTCGCGTGCGATCACGGCGGTGAGGTCCGGGGGAAAGCCGTCCTGCGCTTGCAGGTCGAAGACCAGCTTCCCGTCGAGGATTTTGCGCCCGTCGTCGCGCTCGATGGCCCGCATCAGTGTCTTCAGCCCCGCACTCAGGGTGCGGCGGAAGGTCTCCTCCTCCAGCCGCGCCGCCTTCTCGATGAGCTGGGCTTGCTGGGTCAGCTCGGGGTAGTTCGCGCCCATGGCGGCGGATACCGCCAGGCACACCTCGAAGAAAAAGGGCTCCTCGATGCCGAGTTTGGAGCCGTGGCGGATGGCCCGGCGCATGATGCGCCGCAGAACGTACCCGCGGCCCTCGTTGCCGGGCAGCACCCCGTCGGCGATGAGAAACGCCGTGGCCCGGGCGTGGTCCGCGATCACCCGCAGAGAGGCATCTTTCCCCGGGTCGGCGCCGTAGCGCGCTCCGGCCAGCTCGCCGGCGCGCAAAAGCAGCGGCCGAAACAGGTCGGAGTCGTAGTTGGAGCGCGCGCCCTGCATGATCGCTGCGAGCCGCTCGAGCCCCATGCCGGTGTCGATGGACGGGGCGGGCAGAGGGGTGAGCCGGCCGTCGGGGTGCCGCTCGAACTGCATGAACACCAGGTTCCATACCTCCATCACGCGGTCGCACTCGCAGCCGACCCCGCGGTGGCCGCCCGCCTCCCGGCACGGAACCGCCTCGCCCTGGTCGAAGTGGATCTCGGAACACGGGCCGCACGGCCCCACGTCGCCCATGCTCCAGAAATTGTCCTTCTTGCCGAAACGCAAAATCCTTTCGGGGGCGATGCCCGTCTCCTCGCGCCACAACTGGACGGCCTCCTCGTCGGGAGGGAGGCCCTCGGCCGGCTCGCCGCCGAAGACGGTGACGTACAGCCGCTCCACCGGAAGTCGCATGCGGCCGACCAGAAAGTCCCAGGCGAAGCGGATGGCCTCGCGTTTGAAGTAGTCGCCGAAGGAGAAGTTGCCCAGCATCTCGAAAAAGGTGTGGTGCCGGGCGGTGAAGCCCACGTTCTCGAGATCGTTGTGCTTGCCGCCGGCGCGAACGCATTTCTGGCTGCTGGCGGCTCGGCGGAAGTCCTTTTTTTCCTTGCCGGTGAAGACGTCCTTGAACTGCACCATGCCGGCGTTGGTGAAAAGCAGGGTCGGGTCGTTGGGCGGCACCAACGGGTAGCTCGGGCACACCCGGTGTTGCTGGCTGGCGAAGTACGCCAAAAACTGCTCGCGAATCTCACGGGCGGACAGCGGTTTCATGTCGGCTCCACGGAAGGCGCGGGCCGCGCCGGCCCGCACGGCGGCGAACCCTAGCACCGCCCGCGCGGGGGTGTCAACGCGGCGGATGCCGATTGCGTTTGCTGCCCAGAACCGCCATGATGCATGCATGATGACCCGGGGCTCGTTTCGTCCAGCATGGCTGCTTCTCGGTTGGCTCCTGCCGGCATGGGCCGGCTGCGGCGGGGCAGGGGAGCCGCCCTGCGAGATCGTCGGTTGCGACGGGGCGAGATTGTGCCAGAAGGCCGACGACCCTGGGGCCCGCGGCTCCTGGCCGGTGGGAGCGCGGACGGTGCTGCTGGATGGGCGTTTGCGCACCGAAGTCTGGTACCCGGCCCGCTTCGGCTCCCAGGAAGGCCGCGACCGGCGGGTGTACGACGTTCGCGATGAGCTTCCGCTGGAGGAGCGGCTGAAGATCCCGAACGACGCCAACCCCTGGATGCCCTGCGACTGCTTCGCCGATCTTCCCATCGACGATCGCCACGGTCCGTACCCGTTGCTCGTCTTTCTCCACGGCACGGCCTCCTTCCGCATGCAGAACCTCGTCCACGCCACCTTGTGGGCCTCGCGCGGATTCGTGGTGGCGGCGGCGGACTACCCGGGCCTGATGCTGGCGGACGTTCTTTACCTCCAGGGTTCGGCCGATCTGCCGGCCGACACCCGGCGGTTGCTTGGGCTGCTGCGCGATCCCCAGGGAGACCTCTCCTTCCTTGCGGGTGTTGTGGATTCTTCCCGTATCGGCATGGCCGGCCACTCGGCGGGCGGGATGGCGCTCGAGGGCTTCGGCGGCGATCCCGGCGTCCGCGTTCTTGTTCCCATGGCCGCGGAGGGCGCGGCGCCCGGCGCCGCTCTCGAATCGGTCCTGGTGATCGGTGCCATGGACGACAAGGTGGTGCCGTACGCCCGGCAGGTTTCCGGCTACGAGAGCTCGCCCGCGAAAAAACGCCTCATCGGTCTTTCCAACGCCGGCCACCTGGCCCCCACCGACCTTTGCGCCCTCAGAAACTCCCAGGGACAGGATCTGGTCCAGGTGGCCAAGGAATATCAGATCACCAATGCCTCCCTGGCCGAGCTGCTCTGGGACGGGTGCGCTCCGGGCCAGCTCGATCCCGAACGCGGCGCGGCGATCGTGGGAGCGGCGACCACCGCGGTCTTCGAGGAGGCGCTCCAGTGCCGTCCGGCCGGAACCTTCTTGAGCAAAATCCGCGACGCCTTCCCGGAAGTGGGGGAGTACCGCGAGGAACTCTGACTCGGCGCACGATTCACCGCCGCGGCCCGACGGATCCGGGAGCCGCCCGGAGGACGCGAGAGTTGGACGGTCAGGGCGACGCGTCGCCCGGCGCGAATGCGGGTTGGGATCGAATCTGTGCCTCGTTCGGATCGGAGGGGTCTTCGGACGGCGCCGGCAGCAGCACGGTGAACGTGCTGCCCTGGCCCAGGACGCTGTCGGCCCGGATCTCTCCACCATAGAGATCGGCGATGCGTTTGCACAGGGCCAGCCCGAGGCCGGTCCCGTCGGTGCGCAGTTCCTTGGCGTTGGGCGCCCGGTAGAACTCGTCGAAGATCCGCCCCAGCGAATCCGGGGGGATGCCGATGCCGGTGTCGCTCACCACCACCCGTGCCCGCCCGCCATCGCGTTCCAGGCGCACCGTGACCGCCCCGTCCGGGCGGCAGTATTTCACCGCGTTTTCGATGAGGTTTCCGAAAAGCCGCTCGAGATCGTCCGGCTGGGCGCGCACCCGGATCGTTTCGGAGCCGCGCAACAGGTCGAGGCGGATGCCGCGGGTACGGGCGTCCGCCGCGTGGACATCGCACAGCCGTTGCAGCAGCGGGCCCAGGTCCACCGGCTCGAGGTTCTTTTCGGGCAGGCGGTTCTGGATGGCACCCAGGGCGAGGAGGTCGCGGATCAGCGCCTGAAGCGACTCGGCCCGCAGGAAGGCTCGCTGCACCACATGGACCTGCTGCTCGTTCAACTCTCCGGCATAGCCCTGGGTCAGCAGCGAGAGCTGGGACTGGATTGCGGCCAGCGGCGCCTTGAGATCGTGGCTCACCGTGAAGATGAAGCGCGACTTGGCCTGCTCGAGCAGTTCGAGTTCCTTGAACGTGCGGGCATTGCGGATGGCCACCGCGCCCTGCGCCGCCAGCGCCAGCAAGAAGTCCGTTTCCTCGGCGGAAAAGCACCGTTCCTCGGCCGAGTAGAGCCGCAGCACGCCGATGACTTGGTCCTGGGCCTTGAGGGGCACGCTCAGGATGGAGCGGATGCCCTCGCGTTTGGCCTCTTCGGGATACTGCAGGGCGCTATCGGTGGCGGCGTCCCGGATGCACACGGGCTCTCCGGAGAGAACCCGCCGGTCGAGCCCCCGCCCGGCGTCGATCGGGCCCTTGTTGAGGTAGTCGTTGGAGAGTCCGAACGACGCCTCCATGCGCAAGGTGCGGCGGCTCTCGTCCAGCAGGCGGACCGAGCAACCCTTGGCGTTCATCACCTCGGTGGCCAGCCGGGTGATGGTGGAGAGAACCCGTTCGATGTCGATCGAGGAGGAGATGGCCTGAGCCACCTCGTTGAGGGTGCGCATCTTCTCGAAGTCTCTCTCTTGCTTCTGGCGCAGATACGCCAGTTCGCGGGTCCGCCGGGCGAGCTGCCGCGTGATGGCCGTGGCCAAAAAGGCCGATACCAAAATGGTGACCGCGAAGGCGCCGAGCTGGATCCACAGTCCGATCCAGTCCGCCCGGTCGGGATCGGCCAGGATCTCGATGCGCTGATGCGGGAGGAACCCCGCCTTTTCCAGCAGGGCGATCATGCTCACCAGGGCGATGCTCACGGCCACCTGCAAGATGGCAAACCCGCTCTTGAGCAGGATGCTGGCGATGATGACATGGAAGATGAAGAAGAACAGCGCCGGACTATCGATGCCGCCGGTGAAATAGATGATGGCGGCCAACGAGAACAGATCGATGAGGATCTGAAACGCGGCGAAGCGCCCGAAGACCACCGGGGGCGCCGCGATGCGCTGGCGCAGCACTCGAAGCACGGCGTACAGCGCCGCATTGTAGGCGAGGATGCCGATCCCGATCGCCGCCATGGTCCCGGATGGCAGAGAAAGGGCGAACACCGGCCGCGCCAGCAGGGAGAGGAGGATCACGGCGGCGGCGGCGAGCCAGCGCAGCCTGATCAGCCAGGCCACCCTCTCGACCAGCTCTTGCTCCAGAGGCAGGGGAAGAAACCGCACCGCCCGCCGACTCAGTGACGAGAACGGGCCGGGCATGACACCCCCGTGTCGGAAGGAACGCCGCCGTTACTTCTTGTCCGTGCTGTCGCTGCTGGCGGTAGACGATGCGGCCTTGTCCTTGGTGGACTTGGTCGAAGAGCTCGAGCGGCTCGAACCGTGGGCGTAGTCGGTGACGTACCAGCCGGTGCCCTTGAGGTGGAAGCTGGACTGCGAGATGAGCTTGCGCACCGGCTTGCCGCACTTCTCGCATTTTTTGAGGGGTTTGTCAGAAAACGACTGGATGAGCTCGAATTCGTGTCCGCAGGCATCGCAGTGGTACTCGTAGATCGGCATGGAATTCAACCTCCCGTGCTTGAAAGCTGCAAAAATATATTCGCCGGACCGAACGATGTCAAGCGATATGGAGTTGGAGAAGAACGGCTGCCGCGGTGCCGGCGAAGGCGGGCCGGTTCGTTGACATGCCGGTGACTCTCGGCTAGCGTGTCGCCGAAAACAACCAAGGAGCGCGCCGGTGGACGGCCTCGCCATTTATCCCGGTTCCTTCGACCCCGTGACCAACGGCCACATCGACATCATCCGCCGCGGCCGGCGTATCTTTTCGCGCCTGGTGGTGGCGGTGGCCATCAATCCGCGTAAGAATCCCATGTTCACCGTGGACGAGCGGGTGGAGATGTTGCGCGAGGCCCTCCGGGACCAGCCCGGAGTGGAGGTGGACTCGTTCCAGGGCCTGCTGGTGGAATACGCCCGGCGCCGCAACGCCACTGTCGTCATCCGGGGATTGCGGGCCCTCTCGGACTTCGAAAACGAGTTCCAGATGGCCCACATGAACCACCGCCTGGCCCCGGAGCTGGAGACGTTCTTCATGATGACCGGGCAGGAGCACTTCTACATCAGCTCTCAGACGGTGAAGGAAGTCGCCCTGTTCGGCGGCGATCTGCGCGGCCTGGTCCCGGAGAACGTCCTCTCCCGCATCCGCCTTCGCGCGCAGAAACCTCCGGCGTGAGCGAGGAATCGCCATGAGACTCTCCGAGCGCATTATGTCAGTCAAACCGTCTCCGACCCTGGCCATGCAGGCCAAGGCCAATGCCCTCAAGGCGGCCGGCGAGGTCGTCTTTCCGCTGGCGGCGGGAGAACCCGACTTCCCCACGCCCGAGCCCATCCGCCGCGCCTGTGTGCGCGCGCTCGACGAGGGCCACACGGGCTACACAGCCTCGGCGGGCATCCCGGCGCTTCGCGCGGCCATACGGCGGCTCTACCGCGAACGCCACAACCTCGCTTTCGAGGACAACCAGGTGGTGGTGTGCTGCGGCGCCAAGCAGGCGCTGCTCAACGCCTTTCTCTCCCTGCTCGACCCGGGGAGCGAAGCCATCATCCAGGCCCCGTATTGGGTCTCCTACCCGGAGCAGATCCGGCTGTGCGGCGCCACCCCGGTGCTGTTGCCGCCGGCGAAGGGCGGCTCGCAGATCAACCTCCCGGCCCTGGCCATGGCCATCACCTCGCGGACTCGCGTCATCGTGCTCAACAGCCCCTGCAATCCGACCGGCCAGGTCGCCTCCGAGGACGAGCTGCGCCAGGTGGCCAAACTGGCCATCGAGCGCGACCTGGTGGTCGTGTCCGACGACATCTACGACCGGCTGCTGTTCGACGGGCGGAAGTTCGTCTCCGTCGCGCAGCTCGTCCCCGAGCTGGCCGCCCGTTGCGTGCTGGTCAACGGCGTGAGCAAGTCCTACTCCATGACCGGCTGGCGCCTGGGATACGCGGTCGGGCCGGCCGACCTCATCGCCGCCATGCGCAAGGTGCAGGACCAGTCCACCTCCAACGCCACGACCTTCGTGCAGCACGCGGTGGTGACGGCGCTTCAGTCGCCGCCGGAGATCGTCGAGGAGATGGTGCGCGCCTTCGAGCAGCGGCGCAACCGCATGGTGGAGCTGCTGCGCGCGCTTCCGGGCGTGGAATGCCCCATGCCGGCCGGTACCTTCTACGCCTTCCCGTCCTTCGCCGGAGTGCTGGGGAAGAGCTTCATGGGAGAGCGAATCGAGACCACCCAGCGCCTTTCCGAGCTTCTTTTGGAGCAAGAGCATGTCGCCACGGTGGCGGGGGAGGCCTTCGGCGCGCCCGGACATATCCGGTTCTCCTTCGCCACGAACATCGATGTCATCGAGGCCGGGCTCGAGAGAGTGGGGCATTTTCTGCGCGAGATGCGGTGACAGGGGTGGGATGAGATGAGCCGAACGCCAAAAGCGAGATGGGTCCTCGTCGGCGGATGGGTTCTGGCGGCCGGCGTGCTGGCGGGCGAGGCGGCACAGGCCGGGTCGCCGGAGGTCGATTTCGCCAAGGGCGTGGTGGCGTTCTCGCGCAAGGATTACCCTCGGGCCGAGGAGCACTTTTCGGCGGTCCTGCGGGAACAGCCCCAGAATCCCAGGGCCATCTACTACCTGGGACAGATCCTCTTCCTCTCCGAGCGGATCGACCAGGCGGTCGAGCGATTCCGGCAGGCGCTGGCGCTCGCCCCGGAAATGACGCTGGTGCGCGTCGATCTCGCCCAGGCGCTCATTCGCAGGGGCGATTTCGCCGCCGCCGAATCCGAGCTGCGGCTGGCCGCACCGTCCTCGCCCGACCGCGCCGCCGTCCAGTACTTTCTCGGGTTTTGCCTCTATCAGATGGGCCGGTATCAGGACTCGATCGAGCATCTGGTGCGGGCTCGGGATCTCGATCAGGGCTTCGGCGCTTCCGCCGGATATTACCTGGGCCTGGCCCAGGCGCGATCGGGGAAGATCGCCGAGGCGAAAGAGAGCTTCCGCGCTCTCACCGGCGGCACCGAGAATCCCGACATCTCCGACATGGCCCGGCACAACCTCTCGGTGCTCGGCGCGAGCCGGCCGCGCGCGCGGTCCTTCGGGGTGTTCGCCACCGCCGGCGGGGGGTACGATTCCAACGTGGCCTTGCAGGCGGACCAGGGTTCCGGGAGCGGCTCGGCCCGGTTGTTTCTCGCCGCCGGCGGGTACGTCAGTCTGCTCCAGGATGAACGCCAGAACCTCGCGGCCTCCATCTCTCTGAGCCAGAGCCTCTATCTCGGAAACTCCATGTCGGGCTTCGACCTGACCGACGTGTCTGCGTTCATCGGCTACCGCCGGGCGCTGGGTCGGCTGCGCTTCGAGGCCGGTTACCAGGGATCGCTGGACTGGCTTTCCGACATCGGGCTCGGGAATCCCACTCGATCCGGCGACCGGGACATGGGACTCTACCTCCACTCCCATACTGGCAGAGGGAGGGTGAGAGTGGCCGAATCGGAGCACGCGGGGACTTCCCTGGAATATGCTTTTTCGGCGAAATTGTTCGATTACGATCTGCGCAACTGTTTCGAGCATGCGGTGATGGTCGTCCAGGACTTTGCCTGGGATCCGATCCTTTCGCTCGAACTCAAAGCGGGCGTCGTGGTCGCGGACGCCTACGGCGACGAGTGGGACATGTGGTCGCCCGACGTCGAGGCCAGGGTCCGGTACCAGCCGGCGAACTGGCTGGACCTGAGCTTCCAGGCCGGTTTTCGCCGGGAGAGCTACTATCATTACCCCTTTGGTCCCGAACGGTTGGACCTCCGCGTCGGGCTGGGCGGAGCGGCGGCGGTCGCCATCGGAGAGAGCCTGTCGCTCTCCGCCCAGTACTGGTTCTTCTCCAACGACTCGAACGGGCCGTTTTCCTACCGGCGCAATCTGGTCAACCTCTCGATCACCGGCCAGTTGTGAAGGGATGAGAAAGTCGCGAATTTTCGAAAGAAGGTTCAGGATTTTGAGGAGCCGTTCTTTGGGCGGAGCCGGGCAAGTGGCCAACTTCTTGTTATTGAAGATGAATATTTGTGATGTCCATCACCCGGCCATGGCATGCAACGTGCTTGAACACTCCTGGGAAGTCGAGGACAGGAGATGGATATGAGAACGATGGCTGCCATGTCATGGTTGCTGCTCGCCCCGGCCGCCGCGCTGGCCCACGAGGTCGGATTTGTCGCCGCCGTATCCGGCGAGGCGAGCCTGGAAAGAGACGGCGCCGCTTTCGAGCTTTCCGTCGGTGCCGAGGTGCGCGAGGGGGACCGCCTGCGCACGGGAGCCGGGGGCCGCGTGAAAGTCCTTCTCTCCGATGACAGCATCCTGGCCCTCGGCAGCAACTCCGATCTGCGCATCGAGGCGCATTCCTTCTCGGCATCCAACCGCGAGCGCAGGACCCGGATCGAGCTCTTCGGCGGCGCGGTCCGGGCGCTGGTGCAGAAATCGGTCCAGGCGGCCCAGGCGGACTTCGAGATCAAGACCGGCAACGCGGTGGCCGGGGTCCGGGGCACGGAGTTCGTGCTCGAATCGGACGCCGGCGGAGCGCGGCTGAGCACGCTGTCGGGCGAGGTGGAGTTTTCGAGCGCGGATGGGGCGCGGACGCTGGTGGCGGCGGGGCAGGGGAGCCGGCTCGCGGCCGGAAACGGCGTTCTGGCCGCATTCGCCCTGGCGCCGGAGGACGTGGCCCGGGTGCGCGAGGAGACGGATGCCGAGCAGGGTCCGGCGATGCTGGCGTTGGCTCCGGCGGTCGTCGCCGGGGATCGCCTGGGCGGATCGGGCCGGGCGGCCGGGAAAGATTGGAGTTCGGATTCGCGGACCGAACCCGCTCGGGCCGGCAATCTCGATGGGGGTGATGCGAGAGTTCTCGACCCCACTCTGGGCGGCATGGCCCCGGGAGATTTGCTGGCCAGCGCCTGGGGCAACCCGGTGGACGGCCAGGGGCTCGGGGACTGGCACTGGCAATGGGACAACAGCGGCACGGTCACTGGAGGCAGGTCGATCCAGGTGCAGATCGTCCTGCGAAAATAGCGGCCGCGGCCGCGATGGCCGGGAGGCGCTCATGAGATGGTCGATGGCAGTCGCTGTGGCGTGGATGGTTGCGGCGGGGACGGGGTGCTATCCCGGCTCCAGCGCCGGGCTTTCGTTGGTTGAACTCCCCCTCGCCGCCTCGGGAATCATCGTAGGTGATGCCGACATCCAGACCTGGGGCCGTTTCGCCACCCGGACCCAGGCCCAGACCTACGAACTGGATCCGAAAGAACGGAAGTTCTTTTTGTCGCTCCAACTCCGCTCCGAGAGCGGGACCCTGGTCAACGCCGCCCTGAACACCGTCTCCTACAATGAAGCCGCGGGCGTGTTGTCGCTCGGGCTGCTCATGGACACCTGCCATCGCTGCCGCTTCTCGGCGGCGGTCTTCATCGGTTTGGACCCGGGAGCGGTCGAGAGCTATACCGGCGAGACCGACTGGTTCGATACCGACAACACCGATGCCGCCATCCCCTTGCCGGCCTGGCTCCACCCGACAGGTTCCTTGCGCTGCCGGCTGAATTCAAACGCCGACGGAGTGGCCCTGAGGGACATCCAGGCCGATTTGCGTTTCCCGATGGTCCAGCCGGTGGCCGTGCGGGACGGGTTCGAGGCGCTGCTGGGATCGCTTCCGGTGGGTCGTCGCATGGCGGTCGATATCGGGGTCGGCGGGACGGTGGTCCCTGCCGCGCTTCGGGATCCGGCGCAAAACGACCTTTCCGAGGTCATCCTCGAGGTGGCCGGGCAAGAGATCCTGTTGTATTGTTCCGGCCCGGGTCTGCCCGGCCGTCCCTGACCGGACCTCCTTTCGAGGTAAGAGAGTGTCGGCAATGAAAACGAGCGCTGGCCGGTTCGCGCAAGTCTGGTTGTGGGCCATCATGGCTGTCGTGTCCGGGCCGGCCTTCGCGGAGGGCGTCGGCCTTGTCGCCGGTTGCCGCGGGGAGGCTTCGATCGTGCGGGGCGAGCGGACGATTCCGGCCGAAATCGGGATGGCCGTCCTGGTGGGTGACACGCTGCGCACCGGTCCCGGCGGCCGGATCCGCGTTCTGCTCTCGGACGATTCGTTGCTCTCCCTCGGTTCCAACTCCGAACTCGGGCTTGCCGAGCACCAGTTCGAGGATCAAACGCGCCGCACCCGGATCGACCTTTACCAGGGGATGCTCCGTTCCCTGGTGCTGAAGTCCGCCGGCGGGCGCCTGGCCGACTTCGAGGTGCGCACCGGGAACGTGGTGAGCGGCGTCCGCGGCACGGAGTTCGTCGTGCGGCGCGATGCCGAGGGAGCGCGCATCGCGGTCCTTTCGGGCCAGGTCGAATACCGCGCGGACGGTGGCGCCGGGGCCATGCTGGCGGCGGGTTTCGGCTGCGATGTCGGAGCCGCGGGCGGCGCGGAGCCGGTGGCGCTCGCCGAGGCCGAGATCCGCTCGCTTCGCCAGGCCACCGACGCCGAGACCACTCCCGAGATGCTGGCGGCCGCCGTCTTGCCGTCCCGCGAGGTGCTGGAGGAAGGCTCTCTTCCCCCGGTGCGAGACCGGATGCCGGAGCAGCAGGGACTCGGGAGTTCGGGAGAATCGAATCCTTCGAACCGGGTGGGTTTCGGCGGCGATGCCGGAACCGATTTCGGGATCGGGCAGGTGTCCGGTATCAACGGGCCCCAGCAGGGACAGAAGACCGGGGACGTCCGTGTCTCCATCACGCTGCGGCCCCGCTGACGGAGGGATGTTTTCATGTCCTGCCGCTGGGCGTTTCTGCCGGCACTGGCGCTTTTATGCGGATGCTATCCCTACCAGGCTGACCATTTCGACGAGGTCGAGGTCCGCTTGCCGGTGGGATGGCTGGGTGCGGTGGAAGACGACTTCGACGGCATGCGCCAGTGCCTTCAGCGCCGCCAGGACGGCCTCGATGCCACTTTCGATTTTGGCGAGCCCCGATCGAATTTCTACCTGGGTCTCGCCTTCACCTCGGCCTCGGGCCCGAGCCAGCCGGTCGTCTCCGGGATTTCGGTGCTCGAACTGACCAAGGACGTGGGCGGCGCCGTCACCGATCTGGCGGTCATGGTTCAGGTAGGTCCCTGCCCGGAATGCCGGGTCGAGGGGACCGTGTTCTGGTCCCAAGACGCCCAGATGGTGCGGACTTTTTCCGGCACCGCGCCCTGCTCGGTCGAGTCCGGTGCGTGCTCGCTCGTGCTGGACGAGCAGCCGATCGGGACGGTGCTGGCCCACGCCCAAGGCGACCGCACGGGGCTGGTGCTGGCCGCCTGGGATGCCGTCGAGACGGTGCGGTTTCCGCGGGCGGCGGAGTTGCCTGGCGCCGCCGGAAACTATCGGCTGGACGCCATCCCGATCGGCCGCTCCTTCCATCTGCAGATGGCTGCGGGCGGCGGGTTCGCGGATGTGGCGGAGTTCATCCTCACCTCCGAGGGGGAGCAGCGCACCCTGGATTTCGTCCCGGCGGGAGGATGAACGGCGGATCACTCGGCGATGCCGGCGATCTTCCAGTCGTTCTTCACCTGCGTGGCGAACAGCAGAAATCCGGGGCGTTTTTCGAAGGTGACCGCGGCCACCAGCGTGCCGGCGGGGAAGGCGGCGGCGAACTTCTTTGGCGGAGGGCCGAAGCGCTCCTGCGCCTGCGCCCATGACAGGATCTCGATATCGATCTTCTGCTTGCCGGCGAGGCTCGGCCGGTGGCGCGAAAGTATCCGGCGGAATATCCGCCCGATTTCGTCGCCGCCCGAGACGACCCGCCCGTCGAAATTGAAACGGTCGGCGCATAGCGAAAGCAGCGCCTCGGGGTTCTCCGCTCCCATGGCGGCCACGAAGGCCCGGGTCGCCTGGAGGGCGGCGGATTCGCGGGTGGCGGGGATGGCCGGAATGTCGCCGGCCCCGTCCGTCGGGGAGGCTTCCTCGGCCGCCCGCGCGGCGGCTTTCCTCTCGCACTCGTTGCAGGGGGCCAAAAGCGCCGCGGGCAGCAAAAGCAGGCAGGGGAGAAGGGCCGTCATGCTGGCCTCCGGCCGATGATGCCGGCTCGCGACAGGTTTTGGATCAGGCGCTGGTGCGCGTCTCCCCGCGGCAGAGTCGGTTCGCGTCCGGTCAGGCGCTTTTCGAGGCCGAGGTAGGTGCGCGCCAGGGAGAGGCGCACCTCGGGTGTGAGCGCCGGGGGCGTCCCGTTCCCCGAAAAGCCGCGCGAGAGCAGCCACTGGCGGATGTTCTCCTTGTCTAGCATGATCTGCGGCTCGCGGTGTTCGAAGCGGGTCTGGTAGCCCTCCGCCTCCCAGTAGCGGCTGGAATCCGGGGTGTGCACCTCGTCCATCAGGTAGAGCGTCTCGCCGTCGAGGCCGAACTCGTACTTGGTATCGACCAGGAGCAGGCCGCGCCGGGCCGCTTCCTGCTCGCCAAAGGCGAAGAGCCGGCGGGCCGCGGCCTCGATGCGGTACCACAGCGGCTCGGTCACCAGGCCCTGTTCCAGGGCTTGCATGGGGGAGATGGGGCGATCGTGTTCTCCCACGGCCTCCTTGGTGGTGGGCGTGATGATGGGTTCGTCGAAACGCTGATCGGGCTTCAACCCGTCCGGGAGGCGCAGGCCATAGACCTCGCGCACTCCCTTTTCGTAGTCCCGCCACAGGCTCCCGGTGATGAAGCGGCGCATGACGATTTCGAGCGCGATCGGCTGGAGCTTCTTCACCACCATGGCGCACGGGTCGGGCACCGAGAGCATGTGGTTGGGGCACAGCTCGCGGGTCTTCTCGAACCAGTGGGCGGCGATGCCGTTGAGCGTCTGGCCCTTGCAGGGGATGGTCCCCAGCACCACGTCGAAGGCGCTGATGCGGTCGGTGGCCACGATGAGCAGCCGGTCGCCGAGGTCGTACACGTCGCGCACCTTGCCCCGGGACGGCGCCGGCAGGCCCGCGATCTCGGTACGCTCGATGGTGCTGTCGAGGAGAGGGAGCAACGGGTCGGTATTTTCCATGGGCGACTGATTAGCACACGGTCAAACTGGAGGTCAAGCCGGTCCGCCGCTGACCGTCTTTCGGCAAAAGTCGTTTCATGCGCCATCCCGACCGGCTGCCGTCTCCGGGGCTCGATGGTCTTGGGTTTTGCTGCCAGAATGGGCGCAGGGCCAGACAGGATGACGGCGATGCTCAGGGCGAGGGCACGCCGGTGGCGGTGATGATGCCCTTGAGGTCGTCGTCGGTGAAGGAGAGCCCGGCGCCGAAGAAGTAGTCGAACACCTTGCGGCCGTTGAAGAAATCGTCCCCGCCGGCGACCAGGTAGATGTGGTTGGCCAGCCAGGTGGGCCGGTACAGCAGCATGGCCTTGAGCCGCGGCGCGGCGGAGGTGCCGAACTCGTTCTTTCCGAACTGGAACAGGTCGAGCCGGAGCTGGAGGTCGTCGTTGAACAGGAAGAAGTCGGCGCCCAGACCGCCGGTGTTCTCCATGATGCCGAAGCGCAGTCCCAAAAAGAAAAAGCGCTTTTCGAACTGGAGCGAGAACTTGAACTTGTCCCGTACGGTGATGGACTTGGTGCGGTTGGCCGGGTCGGAGCAGTCGCGGCTGGTGTCGTTGCAGGTCTCGATCACCTCCACGTCGCCGCGCGGATCGTCGATCACCTCGACCATGTAGTACTTGTCCGACTTGGGGATGAGCTTGAGGGCGAGGTAGTTCTTGGCGGCGTTCTTGTTGACGTGGTACTCGGAGTGGAGGTCGATGAGGAGCTGGAGACGACCGATGGGGGAGGTGATGGACGAGACGTCGCTGAGAATGCCCTCGGCCTTGGCCAGCAGCTTGTCGTCGTTGACCAGCCGGCCCAGGGTTCCCTCGCCCTCGTTGATCTTCTGGGTGATCTGGTCCAGGTTCTCCAGCGAGCGGTTGGCCTTTTCCAGGGTCTGCTTGAACCCGCCCACGCTCTCCTTGAAGTCGCCCTCGCCCCGGCCCACGATGTCGTTGAGGTTGGCCAGCAGCGCCTTCATGTCGCGGGTCACGTCGCGGATGTTGTCCAGGATCTCGCCGTAGCGGCCGCGGGCGCCGGCGGAGATGCCGGAGACGTCGTCCAGGATGCGCTCGACTTTTTCGGAGCCAGTGTCGAAGACCTGGTTCACCCGCTCGGTGAGACGGGTGACGTTGTCGGCGATCTTGTTCATGTTGCGCATCACCCCGCCCAGCGAGTCCTCGCGATCCATCTGGCCGATGGTCTTCGCCAGCGATTCGGTCACGGTGCGGATGTCGTGGGTGATGGTGTCCATCTGGCGGAACAGCTCGGGAAAGTCCTTCTCCTCGTAGGTGTTCTCGATGCGGCTGCCCGGCGCCAGCGGATGCTCCCGGTCGCGGCCGGGGCTGAGTTCGAGCAACTTGTCGCCGAGCAGCGACTCGCTGATCTTGGCGATCTCGGCGTCGCGAAAGAGGGGCACGTCGTTGCGGATGCGCAAATTGACCCGCGCCCGCCCGCCCTCGAGCTCGATGCTCTCGATGTAGCCGACCTCCACGCCGGCCATGGAGACCCGCGAGCGCGTGGCCACGCCCAGCACGTTGTCGAACAGGGCGTACACCGGGTAGGTGTCCGCGACCGAGAAGGCTCCCTCCCGGACCGAGCGCAGGCTGTACACCAGTCCCGCAATGGTGACCAGGGTGACGATGCCGACCTTGACGGGCGTGAGAAATTTCTTCATGGCTGCGCGTCCCGCCTGAAACTACCCCATGCCGGGTGCGGGCGCAACAAACCGGCGGGTCACTCCCCCTTGGCGAACCAGGTGGCCAGGAATTTCTGCACGAAGGGATGCCGGCTGCGCCGCAGGTCCTCGGCGGAGCCCTGCTCGACGATCAGCCCCTCGTGGATCATGGCGATGTGATCGCCGATGCGAAACGACGAGGCGATGTCGTGGGTGATGACCACCGAGGTGACGCCCAGGCGGGCCTTGGCGTTCTGGATCATCTCGTCGACCGAGTGGGCGTTGATGGGATCCAGCCCGGTGGTGGGCTCGTCGTAGAGGATGATCTTCGGTTCCAGCACGATGGCCCGGGCCAGGCCCACGCGCTTGCGCATGCCGCCCGACAGCTCCGCCGGGTACAGGCGCTCGATGCCGGCCAGGTCCACCAGCGCGAGCTTCTCGGCCACGATGCGGCGGATTTCCTTCTCGGGGAGGCGGCGGTGCTCGCGCAGCGGGAAGGCGACGTTTTCGCCCACGGTCATCGAGTCGAACAGCGCCGCGCTCTGGAACACCATGCCGAACTTGGCCCGCACCCGGGTCAGCTCGCGCTCGCTCAGGCCCGTGGTGTCCTCGCCGTCCACCAGCACCCGCCCGCGGTCGGGGCGCAGCAGCCCGATCATGTGCTTCATCAGCACGCTCTTGCCGGAGCCGCTGCCGCCGATGATGACGGTGGTGCGCCCCTCCAGCGCCGTCAGATCGATGCCGCGCAGGACATGGTTGTCCCCAAAGGTCTTGTGCACCTTCTGGACTTCGATCATCGGGCGCGGGCGATCCGGGCTCATCCTCCGGACTCCCGGTAGAACTGGGGCCGCAGGATGATGGTCTTGCCCTCGAGCACGAGCAGGCCGCGGCGCTGGAACTCCGAGAGCGCCCGCGAGACCGTCTCCCGCGAGGTGTTGATCATCCCGGCGATGTCCTGCTGGGTGGGACGCTTGCGGATGCGGATGCCGCCGCCCTCGATCTCCTCGCCGTCGCTCTGGGCCAGCTCGCGCAGCAGCCGGGCCACCCGGCCGTACACGTCGAGCAGGGACAGGTTGCTGATGATCTCGTCCGCCTTGCGCAGGCGGCGGCACAGCTCGGCCATGACCGAAAACGACGCCGCCGGATGCTGCTCGAGGTAGCGGCGGAAGGTATCGCGCTGCAACACGAGCAGCGTGGAGGGCTCCAGCGTCACCACGTTGGCCGAGCGCGGCAGGTTGTCGAGCAGGGCCATCTCGCCGAAGAAGTCCCCGACCCGAAACACCGAAAGCACCACCTCCCGGCCGTTCTCGCCGTACAGCACGACCTTCACCCGGCCGCGGGCGATGACGAACATGGCGTCGCCGGGGTCGTCCTGCGAAAAGACCAGGCTCTCCTTGGGGTATTCCTTGGTGACCACCAGACTGGCGAGGCTCGAGAGCACGGTCTCGTCCATCTGGGAAAAGATGGACACTCCCTTCAGCAATTCCCGGATTTCGCTCTGGTTCACGCGCGGCCTCCTGTGGGCGGAAATCTACCGGTGCCTCGCCTGGCTGTCAAACCGGCCTTCGGGCCGCGGTCCAGCTGCGCCCTGGCTGATTTTCACCCTCGCTTGCGGACTCGAACCGAAGATCGCGGACCCGATTCCGCGACGGACTTGACTTTCGGTTCTCGCCGGATATGGTTGGCGCGGTTCGGCGAGGTGCGCATGGGCTTCGATCTGGCCATGGTGCTCGGCTTCGTGATGGTGAGCGGGCTCGCCCTGTGGGCGCTGCTGTTTGCCGGCCGCTTCCTGCGCCTGCGCGCCCCGCGTCCGGAGAAGCTCACCACCTACGAATGCGGCGAGCCCCCCGTGGGTCCGGCCTGGTTCAACTTCAACAACCGTTTCTACCTGGTGGCGCTGGTGTTCGTGGCGCTGGACGTGGGCATCGCCGCGGCCATCCCGCTGGCAGTCATCCTGCGCGAGTCCTCGGCCGGGGCCGGCGGCTGGATCGTGGCGCTTCTGCTTTTTGGTTTTTTATCGCTGCTGGCGGTGGCGCTGGCCTATGTCTGGAAGAAAGGCGATCTGCGCTGGGTGCGCGACCTGCCCGCGCCCGAGTGCGCCCCGGTGGACACCGGCCGGCCGGAGCCGAAGCCATGAGCGACATCCTCATCGAGCGCGGCCCGGAGGGCGCGGTGGCGGTCGGGGCCATCGATCGGATGCTCAACCTCTGCCGCGAGCATTCCCTTTGGTATCTGCTCTTCGGCACCGCCTGCTGCGCCATCGAACTGATGCAGACGGGCGGCCCGCGCACGGACGCGGACCGCTTCGGCATGGTCTTCCGCTCGACCCCGCGGCAGGCCGACGTGATGATCCTGGCCGGCACCATCAGCTACAAGATGGCCAGCCGCATCCGCCGGCTCTACGATCAGATGGCGGACTACAAGTACGTCATCGCCATGGGAAGCTGCGCCAACACCGGCGGGCTGTTTCGCGACAGCTACGCGGTGGTCCAGGGCGGCGACCTGATCGTCCCGGTGGACGTGTATCTTCCGGGTTGCCCGCCCCGGCCCGAGTCGCTGCTCGAGGGCCTGATGCTCATCCAGCAGAAGATCGAACGCGAGCCGTGGCTCTCCCGCGTGCGCGGCAAGATTCCGCCCCCGAAGGACCCCTGGCCGGAGGGTTCGCGATGCCCCTGAGCCTGTTCGAAATGGCGCAGCGCCTCTCGGGCGTCGTGGGCGGCCAGCCGGAGTGCGGCGGCGAGGGCGGCGATGTCTTCGCCCGGGTGGCCCCGGAGCACTGGCGGACGGCGGCGCGGGCGTTGCGGGAGGGAGCGGGGCTCGAGTTCGATTTTCTGCGCTCGCTCACCGCGGTGGACCGGCCGGCGGACGGCCGCATCGAGGTCGCGGCCCATCTGTACTCGTACAGGAACCGCCAGGCGCTGGTCCTCAAGACGCGGCTGGATCGCACCGGGCCTCGCCTGGCCTCCCTCGGCGGGATCTGGCCGGCGGCGATCTGGCACGAGCGCGAGCTGTGGGAGATGTTCGGCGTCGAAATCGAGGGCCATCCCGACCTGCGCCACCTTTTGCTCCCCGAGGACTGGCAGGGACATCCCTTGCGCAAGGACTACCTCATGCCCGAGCGCTACCAGGGCATTCCCACCCGCCGGCCCTCGCCGGCCGCCGGAACGGAAGCGAGCGGCATGGCTCCGAAGAACCCGCCGGAGGCGCCGTGAGCGAAATGCTACCCAGCGCCGAGCGCGAAGAGCTGGTCCTCAACATGGGGCCGCACCACCCGTCCACGCACGGGGTGCTGCGCTTCGTGCTGCACACCGACGGTGAAATCATGCGCCTGGCGCAGCCGGACATCGGCTATCTGCACCGCGGCCTGGAGAAACTCGCCGAGGGGCAGACCTACGCCGGCTACTTGCCGTTCTGCGACCGGGTGAACTACCTGGAAGCGATCTTCTGCGAGCAGGCCTACGCCATGGCGGTGGAGCGCCTGCTGAAGGTCGAGGTGCCGCCGCGCGCAGAGGCCCTGCGCGTGATCGCGGGCGAGCTCAACCGCATCGCCAACCACCACATCTGCCTGGGCTGCATTTCCATGGACATCGGGGCCTACACCCCGTTCGTGTACTTGCTGCGGGAGCGGGAGCGCATCAACGATCTGATGGAGGCGCTCTGCGGCAACCGGCTGACCTACCATTTTCTGCGCCTGGGCGGAGTGGGGTACGACGCGAGCGACGAGTGGCTGAAGGCGGTGCTGGCCTTCGTGGACAAGTTCGAGCGGGTGATCCCCGAGTTCGAGTCCCTGATCGGCCGCAATGAGATTCTGGTGCGGCGTCTGGCCAACGTGGCTCCCATCTGTGGCGAAGACGCGGTGGCCTACGGCCTGGTCGGCCCCAACCTGCGCGCCTCGGGCGTGGATTGGGACCTGCGCCGGGATGCGCCGTACTCGTTCTATCCCCAGTTGTCGTTCGATGTGCCGCTGGGGCGCGGCGAGCGGGGCACGGTCGGCGATTGTTACGACCGTTTCGTGGTGCGCGTCGAGGAGATGCGCCAGAGCTGCCGGCTGCTGCGCCAGGCCATCGAGAAGCTCCCGCCCGGCGACATCCGCGCCAAGATTCCGCGCGTGCTCAAGGTGCCGGCGGGCGAAACCTACGCCTGCGTCGAGGGCGCCCGCGGAGAGCTCGGGGTGTATCTGGTGTCCGACGGCAGCGACAAGCCGTACCGCCTCAAGTGGCGCACCGGCTCGTTCGCCGCCATGAGCATCATCGAAAAAGTCTCGACCGGCCTGATGATCGCCGATCTGGTGGCGCTGATCGCCTCGCTCGACGTCATCGCGCCCGAGACCGACCGCTGAGGAAATATGCGCCTCCTCGCCGAACATCTCGCCGCCGCCTGGGACCTTGGGCCGCTGGGTCGAGAACTGCTTTCGGCCGGGCTCATCCTGCTCACCGCAGTGGTGGTGTTTGCGGTGGCCCTGCTCGTCGCCGCCCTGCTCACCTGGCTCGAGAGGCGGGTGGCCGGGCGGGTGCAGAGCCGCATCGGCCCCAACCGGGTCGGGCCGTTCGGGCTGCTGCAATGGCTGGCCGACGGCCTGAAGATGATCCTCAAGGAGGACGTGGTCCCGGCCGCCGCCGATCGGCCGCTCTTTCTGCTCGCCCCTTACCCGGTGATGATCGGGGTGTTCGCGGCTTTCGCGACGGTGCCGTTCTCGCAGCTTCTCATCGCCGCCGACCTCGACGTGGGCGCGCTGTACCTCCTGGCGATCACCTCGCTGGTGGTGGTGGGCATCCTGATGGCGGGATGGGGCAGCAACAACAAGTGGAGCCTGCTCGGCGGCATCCGCTCCGCCGCCCAGATCGTGGCCTACGAAGTGCCGGCGGCGCTGGCGGTGCTCTCAGTGGTGGTCATGGCCGGGACGCTCTCCATGCAGTCCATCATCGCCGCCCAGGGCGGCTGGCCCTGGGAGTGGTTCTTGCTGCGCACGCCGTTTGGCCTGGTCGCCTTCTTCATCTACTTCACCGCCGCGGTGGCCGAGGGCAACCGCACGCCCTTCGACCTGCCCGAGGCGGAGAGCGAGCTGGTGGCCGGGTACAACACCGAATATTCCGGCATCCGGTTCGGCGGGTTCTTTTTGGGCGAGTTCGCCAACATCTATCTCATGAGCGCCATCGCCACCACCCTCTTTTTCGGCGGCTGGCAGATCCCCGGAGTGACGCCGGCCGAGCAGGCCGGCAGCGTCGGCTGGCAGGCGCTGGGGTTTCTGGTCTTCGGGGCCAAGGCGGGCGTCGGGTGCCTGGTGGTGATCTTGCTGCGCTGGACCTTCCCCCGGCTGCGGGTGGACCAGCTCACCGCCCTCTGTTACCGCTACCTGGTGCCCGGGGCCTTCCTGTGCCTGGCGGGCAACGCCGCCTGGGTGATGCTGGTTCCGCGGGGATCGCTCCTGGACCGCGCCGCCGGCTACGGCACGACGGCGCTGGCGGGGGCGCTCGCGCTGTGGTTTGTGCTGCGGCTGCGCCATCACATGAAGTCGGTCGGGGATCGGGTGGACCTCGACCTGCTGGCCCGCGGCGACACCCGGGCGGCTTTCGACCCGCGGCAGCAGGCCCGCGCCTACGGGCGCTTCCGGCGGCGGTCGGGGGAGGCGTCATGAGCGCCGCGCGCGAATATTTCGCCGCCATCCGCCGGGCGGTCGTGTCCCTGGCCGACGGGCTTTCGGTGACGGTGTCCTACCTGTTGCGCCGGCCGGTGACCATCCAGTATCCCGACCGGACGGCCCGGCCCGTCCAGAGCATGCTCCCCGAGCGCAGCCGCGGCCTGCTGGAAGTCGACGTCGACATCTGCACCGCTTGCGGCCTGTGCGCCAAGCTGTGCCCCATCGACTGCATCGTTGTCGAGACGGGCAAGGACGCGGCCGGGGCCCGACTGCACACCCGCATGGACGTCGACCTGGGCCGCTGCATGTTCTGCGGCCTGTGCGTGGAGGGATGCCCCACCGGCGCCATCCGCCACAGCAACGAGTTCGAAGGAGGCATGGCGCGCGTGGAGAACCTGGTGGTGAGCTTCCTCGATGCGCCGCGGCCCCCGGCCAAGCCGCCCAAGAAGGGCGAGGAGCCGCCGGCAAAGCCCCGCGGCTCCATCATCCGCGGGCGCCTGCCCGGCGCCTGGGCTCCGGCGGGAGCGAATGCGAAACCGCCCGCGACCCCAGGAGGCGCGGCGTGAAATACGGATTCAATCTGGCGGACGGCGTGTTCTGGTTCCTGGCTGCTGCGGCGGCGGGCGGCGGCCTCGGCGCGGCGCTCTCGCGCAACATCGTGCGGGCGGTGTTCTTCTTGCTGCTCACCTTCGCGGCCATGGCCGGTCTGTACGGCCTGCTCTCGGCGGACTTTTTGGCGGCGGTGCAACTGCTCGTGTACGTGGGCGGGGTGCTGGTGCTGATGCTGTTCGCGGTCATGCTCACCAGCCAGATCGATACCGCGCACAAGAGCAATCCCGCCGGCTCGCGCTGGCTCGGGATCGCGAGCGGCGCGGCCATGCTGGTGGTGCTATGGACGGTGCTGGCGCGGGCGCCGCTGCTGGACGCGGGCGCTCCCGGGTACGCCCCCACCACGGCGGAGTTGGGCCACGCCCTGGTCGAGATCGGTTTCTTGCCCCTGCTGGCCACCGGATTTTTGCTGTGCGCGGTGGTGGTGGGGTCTGTGGTGATCGCCCGCCGAGCGCGGGATGCGGAGTAGAGGAATGTCCGGCATCGGCCTGCACCATTTCGTGCTGCTGTCCGCCGTGCTCTTCTCGCTCGGGATGGCCTGCGCCATCGCGCGGCGCAACGCGGTGGCCATCCTCATCGGCATCGAACTCATGCTCAACGCCGCGGCGCTCAATTTGGCGGCCTTCTCGCGCTACGGGGCGCTGCGCGCGGAGGGGCAGCTCTTCGTGCTCTTCGTCATCGTGCTGGCGGCGGCCGAGGCGGTGGTGGGCCTGGCCTTGATTCTGGCCATCCACCGCCGGCTGCGCTCGGTGGACGTGAACCGGGCGGACTCGCTCAAGGGTTAGCCATGATGGAATCCGGCCTCCTGTGGTGGATCCCGCTGCTGCCGCTGATCGGCGCCTTCGTCAGCGGCGCCTTCGGGCTGCGCCTGCAGCGGCGCTTCGGCGAGCGGGCCGTGGCCGCGGTGTCGGTGGGCCTGCCCTGGCTGGCCTTTTTCGCCGCCGCCGCGTCGCTGGTCCGCCTGCTCTCGGCCGACGACGTCGGCGCCCTGGGCTCGCGCCTCTGGACCTGGGTCGCGGTGGGCGGCCTCAAGGTGGAGTTCTTCCTGCGCATGGACCGGCTGTCGGGAATGATGGCCGCGATGGTCACGCTGGTGGGCAGCCTCATCCACGTCTATTCCATCGGCTACATGAAGAAGGACGAGGGGTTCTGGCGCTTCTTCGCCTTTCTCAACCTGTTCCTCTTCGCCATGCTCACCCTGGTGCTGGCGGGAAACCTGCTGCTCCTCTTCGTCGGCTGGGAGGGCGTGGGCCTGTGTTCCTACCTGCTCATCGGATTCTGGTACCGGGACCTGGCCAACGCCCGCGCCGGCATGAAGGCCTTCGTGGTCAACCGCATCGGCGACTTCGGCTTTCTGCTGGGCATGTGCGTGCTGTTCTGGGGTCTGGGAGGCGCTTGGGACGAGGCGGGCTACCGGGCGGGCGAGTTCTTCTCGCTCGACTTTGCCGAGCTTCCGCGCCTGCTGGCCGGAGCCGCGCAGCGCACCTTGTGGGGCGTGCCCGTGCCCACCCTGGCCGGCGTGCTGTTCTTTGTCGGCGCCTGCGGCAAGTCGGCCCAGATCCCGCTCTACGTCTGGCTTCCCGACGCCATGGCCGGCCCCACGCCGGTGTCGGCCCTGATCCACGCCGCCACCATGGTGACCGCGGGCGTGTACCTGGTGGCGCGGCTGAACTTCCTCTACCTGGCCAGTCCCACGGCCATGACCGTGGTGGCCCTGGTCGGCGCGCTGACCGCCGTGTTCGCCGCCACCATCGGCTGCGTGCAGAACGACATCAAGAAGGTGCTGGCGTACTCGACGATCTCGCAGCTCGGCTACATGTTCGTGGGCGTCGGGGTGGGGGCGTTCTGGGCCGGTTCCTACCACCTGCTCACCCACGCCTTCTTCAAGGCCTGCCTGTTCCTCGGCGCCGGCTCGGTGATTCTGGCCATGCACCACGAACAGGACATGCAGAAGATGGGCGGCCTGGGGCGGGTCATGCCGTTTACCCGCTGGACCTACTGGTACGCCTGCGTGGCCATCACCGGGCTGCCGCTGGCCTCGGGCTTCTTCTCCAAGGACGAGATCCTGTGGCAGGCCTTCAACACCGCCGGCCTCGGGGTGCCGGGCTGGTTCTTGTGGCTGCTCCTGTTCCTCGGCGCGGGGCTGACCTCGTTCTACATGTGGCGCTCGTACTTTCTCACCTTCACCGGACCCACCGTGAAGATCCACGGCGAGGAGCCGGAGGAGCAGCGCCCGGTCATCACCGGCGTGCTGGCGGTGCTGGCCGTGGGCGCCGGGGTGCTCATGTTCATCGGCCTGCCCGAGGTCTGGCTCGGGGCGCCGCCGGCCTTCGCCCAGTACATGGAGCCGGTGTTTCGCCACGGCGCGCTGGCGAAGGTGTACGGCGCCGGCGACGGGCACGGCGTGGAGCTCGGCCTGATGGCGGCCTCGGTGGCCGTGGCCCTGGCGGGCCTGGGTCTGGCCGCGTGGTTCTACCGCGGCCGGCGGAGCACGGTGCCGGAACGTCTCCGCGCGGCCCTGCCCCGGCTGCACCGGCTGGTGCAGGACAAGTACTACGTCGATGAAGGGTACCAGGCCGCGGTGGTGGAGCCGGCGCTGACCCTCTCGCGCGCGGCGGCGTGGTTCGACTCGCGCATCGTCGACGGGCTGGTGAACCTCTGCGGCGGCGTGACCCGGCTGATCGCCTTTTTCGACGGCGCCATCGACAAGTACCTCGTGGACGGCGTGGTGAACGGTCTGGCGCTCCTGGTGCGCTCGGCCGGAGCCGCGGCGCGGCGCTGGCAGACCGGCCGGTTGTCCAACTACCTGGGCGGCCTGGCCTTCGGCACGCTGGTGTTGATCGCGCTCGTGCGACTGATCGCGGCGCTGCTCGGAGAGTAGGAGACCGTCATGGCACACCCCACCACTTCCACCCTGCTCACCTGGATCATCTTCACGCCCTCGATCGGGCTTGTGCTCATCGGCCTGCTGCTCCTGACGCGCCCGCTCACCCGGATCGCCCAGACCACGCTGGATCATCTGAGCCGCGGCATCGGCGTGGTGTTCTCCGCGGCGCCGCTGGTCCTCGGGGGCCTGCTGTGGGCGAGTTTCGACGGCCGGGCGACGGGGATGCAGCTCGTGCACCACACCGTGTGGATGCAGGCGTTCAACATCGAGTACTTCGTGGGCGTGGACGGGCTGAGCGTGGGCCTGGTGTTGCTCACCGTGCTCATCTCCTTCGTGGCGGCGGTGGCCTCGCTGCCCTGGGGCATCGCGAAAGACGCCCACCACCACTTCTCGCGCCGGGCGGTGCCGGGCTACATGGCCATGCTGCTCCTGCTCGAGACCGGCATGCTGGGAGTGTTCTGCGCCCTCGACTTCTTTCTCTTCTACGTCTTCTGGGAAGTGATGCTGCTGCCGATGTACTTCCTCATCGGCATCTGGGGAGGGCCGAGGCGCGAATACGCCGCCATCAAGTTCTTCCTCTACACCCTGGTCGGGTCGGTGCTGATGCTGCTGGCCATGATCGCGCTGTACTTTGCCTCCGACCCGGCGGGACTGGGCCAGACCGTCTTCACCCTGGCCGACGGCAGCACGGGAAAACACACCTTCAACCTGCTCACCCTGGCGGAACTGGGCCGGGAGGGAGTCTTCGGCGCCGCCGGACCCATCCTGGGCGTGGCCTTCCCGCGCATCGTGTTCGTGGCGTTGTTCATCGCCTTCGCCATCAAGATCCCGATGGTGCCGTTCCATACCTGGCTGCCCGACGCCCACGTGGAGGCGCCCACGCCGGTGTCGGTCATCCTGGCCGGCATCCTGCTCAAGATGGGCATCTACGGCATCCTGCGGGTGAACTACCCCATCCTGCCCCAGGCCACGCTGTGGGCCCGCGAGGCCATCGCCGTGTTCGGGGCCATCAACATGGTGTACGCGGCCTTCGTGTGCCTCGCGCAAAAGGACCTCAAGAAGCTCATCGCCTATTCCTCGGTGAGCCACATGGGCTTCTGTCTGCTGGGGATGGCCGCGCTCACCCCCCAGGGAATCAACGGCGCGGTGCTGCAGATGTTGAACCACGGCATCATCTCGCCGGCGCTGTTCCTGGTGGCCGGGGTGATCTACGATCGGGCCCACCACCGCGAGATCGAACGCTTCGGCGGCCTGGCGCGCCGGATGCCGGAGTACACCGCGCTGATGGGGCTCTCGTTCATGGCCTCGCTGGGCCTGCCGGGGCTCAACGGCTTCATCAGCGAGGCGCTGACCTTCCTGGGCGCCTTCCCGGTGTTCACCGTGATCACCGCCATCTCGGCGGTGGCGGTGGTCATCACCGCGGCCTACTACCTGTGGACCATCCAGCGAATGTTCCTGGGGCCGCTCAACGAAAAATACGCAGGCATCACGGACCTCAATTGGCGCGAGCGGCTGACGTTGTACCCGCTGGGCGCGCTGATGCTGCTGCTGGGCGTCTTGCCCATGCCGGTGATCGCCCTGATGGACCCGACGCTGCGCGCGCTGATCGAGCCGCTGGCCCGCAGCGCCGGGCTGTGAGCGGAGGCGATCTTGTTCGGCAACCTGGTCAGCATGCGCCTGCTCGCGCCCACGGTGGTGCTGGGTGCGGTGGCGCTGTTTCTGTTCCTCGGCGCGGCTTTCGTGCGCCGGCGCGAGCTCGCGCGTTGGCTCTTCCCGGGAGCGGCGCTCATCGGACTGGCCGCGGCTCTGGTCACGCTGCTCGAGACGGTGCGCCTGCAGTACCTGCCCGACAGTTTCAACTGCCTGGCGGGGGGCTGCACGGCGTTCCTGGGCGGCATTGCTTACGATCCGCTCTCGGTCTTTTTCCAGGCGCTCGTCATGCTGGCCGCGGCGGCGGCGGCGGCGCTTTCGGTGGGGAGCCCCGCGGTGCCGCAGGGACGCCGCGGAGAGTACTACGGACTCATCATGGCCATGACGGTGGGCATGTGCCTGCTCGCCTCCGCCAACCACCTCATGATGATCTACCTGGCGCTGGAGGCGGTGAGTCTGTGCTCGTATCTGCTCACCGGATTTGATGACCGAGCCCGCTCCTCCGAGGCCGGCCTCAAGTACGCGCTCTACGGCGGCGTGGCCTCGGCGGTGATGCTGTTCGGAATGTCCCTGTGGTACGGGCTGTTCGGATCCCTGAACCTGCAAAGCCTGCACTTTGCCATGCTGGGATCGCCGGCGCTGGCCCCGGGCGGGAACGCGGCGGCGGTGGTGGCGTTCTTGTTCATCCTGGCCGGCTTCGGCTTCAAGATCGCCGCCGTGCCCTTCCACCAGTGGTGCCCGGACGCCTACGAGGGCGCGCCCACGCCGGTCGCCGCCCTGCTCTCGGTGGCGCCCAAGCTGGCGGGCTTTGCCCTGCTCATCCGGTTTGGCTTCAACCTGGCCTTCGACCCCCGAGATCCCGAGACGCTGGCCTACCCCCCGGCGCAGCTCGAATGGGCGCTGTGGGCCATCGCCGCGCTCTCGGTGCTCTCCATGACCATCGGAAACCTCTCGGCCATCCCGCAGAACAACCTCAAGCGGCTGCTGGCCTACTCCAGCATCGCGCACGCGGGCTATCTGCTCATGGGCGTGGTGGGGGGAAGCCATGGCGGCATCGCGGCGGTGTCGCTGTACGGGTCGGTATACCTGGTCATGAACCTGGGGGCCTTTGCGGTGGTGGCGGCCATCGAGCGGGCCACCGGCTCGCAGGATCTGGAAGCCTACGCCGGGCTGTCGCGCCGCGCGCCGCTGCTGGCGGTGTCCATGGCGGTGTTCCTCTTTTCGCTCACCGGCCTGCCGCCGACCGCAGGATTCGTGGGCAAGGTCTTCCTGTTCGCCTCGCTGCTCAAGGACGGCGGAAGTCTGCCCATGGCCCTGGCGGTTGTCGGCATCGTCAACACCGTCATCTCGCTCTATTTCTACGCTCGCGTGCTCCGGGCCATGTTCCTGCTGCCGCCCGAGACGAGGTTCGCGCAGCCCATCCGCGTCGACGGCGCCGGCCTGCTCGCGGCGGGCCTGGCCGTGCTCACCCTGGCGGCGGGGATCTTCTTCGGCCCTCTGGCCTCCTTGGCCGAATGGTCCGCGGGGTTCGTTCGGTGACGGACGTCCGGTTTTGCGTGCTGGGCTCCGGCTCTCGCGGCAACGCCTTTTGGTTGTCTGCGGGAGGGCGCGAGCTGCTCATCGACCAGGGTTTTTCCGCTCGCGAGCTGGAGCGGCGCCTGCGGGAAATCGACAGCGCTCCGGAGCGCCTTCAAGCGGTAATCCTGACCCACACGCACGCCGACCATCTCAACCGCGGTTTTCTGCGCGTCATGCTCAAGCACCGCATCGCGCTCCTTTGCCATTCGCAGCATGCCCGGCAACTGGGGCGCGACGCCCGTTTCGCCCGGCTGATGCGCGAGGGACTGGTCCGCCCCTATCCGGGACGCGGGCGCTTTTCGGTGTTAGAGCGTTTCGAGTTCGCGCCGCTTCGGCTCCCGCACGACTGCCCGCCGACATTCGGGTTCATTGTCGAAATCGAACGGGATTCGCATCCGGTGCGCCTGGCCTACCTCGCCGACCTGGGGCACGTGCCGGAGGGCGTCCTGGAGCAGGTCTCCCGGTCGGGGGTCGATGTGCTGTTGCTCGAATTCAACCACGACGAGGAGATGGAGCGCCGCTCGCGCCGCTCCGCCGCCCTGATCGAACGGGTGTTGGGTCCCCAGGGACACCTGTCGAATCGCCAGGCCTGCGAGGCCCTGGTTCGCATGCTCGGAGCCGGAGAGCGGCCGGCGCACAGCCTGGTCCAGCTCCACATCTCCGAAGATTGCAACGAGCGGCGCCTGGCCTACCACAGCGCCCGGCAAACGCTGGAGTTGCTGGGAACGGCCACCCGGGTCTTCAGCTCCTGCCAGGACCAGCCCGGACGGGTACACCGCATCTCTTGAGTTTCGGCGCGACCCTGGTATCCTTCCTCCATGCTGTTCGGTCGAATCACGAGTTACGACGCGGCGGATGGCTTGGGGACGGTGCTCCTCGACGACGGCCGCGAGATCCGGTTTTCGCTCACCGCGTGCGGGTACTTTCGGCCGGAGATCGGAAAGAAAGTTCGCGTGATGTCGCTCACCGAGGGCTTTGGCGGCCAGCCCAAGGCTACCCTGATCGAGCCGGATTCCTGCTCCGGCGCCTGAACGGCCGGCGGGCCCTGTGGCGCACCGCAAGGTTGACTGGGAGGTGTGTCGAGTGAAAACCATCGCTTCGCTTTGTGTCGCAGCGGCTTGGATGCTCGCAGGCGCAAGTGTCGCTTGGGCCCAGCCCAAATGGGGCGACGCGGCGCTGGGGAGCCGGAGCTACGACGACTTCGAGCGGCCGCGCGCCTGCGCCGGCTGCCACCGCGCGTTCTTTCCCCAGTGGCAGATGTCCATGATGAGCCAGGCCTACACCCACCACTGGGACGAGATCGAGTACTTCGAGCTCGCGGTGCCGCACGCCGATCGCGAGCCCAAGGTGGCCGGAGTCAAGGCCGGCTGCAACGGCTGCCACGCGCCCATCTCGTTTCTGGCGGGCGACGTGCCCCCGCCGCGGCCCGAAAAGCGCAGCCGGGCCAACGAGTCGGTCTCCTGCGACGTGTGCCACACCATCTCGGGCCGCGCCGAGGGGACGCCCGTGAACTTCAACTACATCTCGTCGCCGGGCCGGACCAAGTACGGGCCGCGCGAGGGCGTGGAGTCGCCGCACCACACCACCAAGAAGCTCGAGCTCATCCGTCAGCCCGAGTTCTGCGGCACCTGCCACAACGAGCAGAGCCCCTACGGCATGTGGGTCAAGGCCACCCAGATCGAGTACGCCGAGGGCCCGTACCCCAAGATGGGTCTGCGCTGCCACGACTGCCACATGCCGCTGGCCGAGGGGCGGGTCGCCAGCATGTCGGCCGAGGATATGCCGCTCCATCAGCACTTGTTCTTCGGGGCGCACGTCATGGCCAAGATCCGCGGCGCGGTCGAACTGCGCTTGGTGCCCGACCGGCTGGAGGCCTCGCCCGGGGAGACGGTGAAGCTCACCCTGTATGCCTTCAACGCCAAGGCGGGCCACAAGATCCCCACCGGCTCGGTGGAGGACCGGCAACTCTGGGTCCACGTCGAGGCGGTGGACGGGAAGGGCAACCGCTACCACCTGCCCGTCGACCCGAAGGGTTTTCCCGGCGAGGAGACCACCATCGGCTCCAACCAGCCGGCCTGGTTCGACTTGGGGGTGGCGCAGGGCAAGGCCGATTTTTCCGGCATTCCCCGCGACGGCGTGCCCGAGGGCTCGCGCATCTATCGCATGGCCTACCTCAACCCCAAGGGCGAGATGACCATCATGCAGTGGTACACCGCCTCTTTCGGCCCGGACTACCGTATCGGCCCGCTGGAGACCAAGACCGATACCTATACCTTCAAGATTCCGGGCAAGGCGCCGCTAGGGCCGCTCACCGTCAAGGCCACGCTCTACTACCGCTTGCTGGTGAAGCCGGTGGGCGAGTACCTCAAGGTCCCGGCCGAAGAGTACGAGGACCGGGTGATGAACGAAGTCGAGACGCAGATCGAACTGGTCGACTGAACGGAGGATGCCATGCGAGGTCACCTGTGGTGGATTGCGCCGGCGTCGGTGCTCATGCTGGGGGTGCTTCTGGGGCGGCCCAGCGAGGCCATCCCGGCCTTCGCCCGCAAGCACGAGTTTTCCTGCACCACCTGCCACGATCCCTTTCCGCGGCTGAAGCCCTACGGGGAGGAATTCGCGGCCAACGCCTACGCTCCGTCCGACCAGGAGATGCCGCCGCGCTACTACACCGACGTGGGCGACGACCGGCTGTCGCTGTTTCGCGAGATTCCGCTGGCCTTCCGCGGAGACTTCTATCTCGACTTCCAACTCAACGGAAACGACAACGGCGACGGCTACCAGGACTTCAAGACGCCCTGGGTGCTCAAGCTCCTCTCCGGCGGCCGGCTGGGGCCGGACATCGGCTACTACTTCTATTTCATGATGACCGAGGGCGGCGAGATCGTGGGCCTGGAGGATACCGTCATCCAGTTCAACGACCTGTTCGAAAGCCCCATCGATCTGCTGGTGGGGCAGTTCCAGGTCTCGGACGTGCTCTTCAAGCGCGAGACCCGGCTCACCTTCCAGGACTACCTCCCCTTCAAGATCCGGCCCGGGCGCTCGGACATCGACCTCACCTACGATCGGGGTTTCTTGGTCTCGGCCGACTTCTCCTTCGGCCTCATGGCCTCGCTGTCGCTGACCAACGGCGCCCGCCTGGGCGCGGCCATCGACGACAACCTCGACCCGGACTACTTCAAGAACGTCATGCTGCGCCTGTCCCAGGAACTCGGGCCGGCGCGGGTGGGGGCCTTCGGCTTCTTCGGCAAGGAGCGGCGCACCATCACCGACGAGACGACGGGCGCAAGCCACGTCGGAACCAACGAGGCCTTCATGTGGGGCGCGGACGTCACGCTGGATCTCAACCGCACCACGCTGAACGCGCTCTACCTCCAGCGCCGCGACATCAACCCGTATCTCAAGCCCGCCAACGAACCTTTCGCGCTCAAGAGCCATGGCATCATGGCCGAGGCGGTGACACGCCTCTGGGGCAATCCCGGCCGGCTGTACGCGGTGCTGCTCTTCGACAAGGTGGAGAGCCAGGTGCCGGGCGCCGATCAGGAGAGCTACACCGGCAACCTCACGTATTTGCTTCGCACCAATCTCAAGCTCATGGCCGAGTATACCTTCTACCGCATCCACGATGACGAGGTGGCCAATGAGCACCGCATCCTGCTGGGTCTCACCGGGGCCATCTGAGTCACGCCGCCGCAATAACGCTCTGGACAAGGTGTGCCTTACGGGCCATCGCGGGTCGGGGGTTGACAGGAAACGAACGGTGGTTAGCTTGCCCGGAGCATGAATGACCGATAACCCTTGACGACGGTATGGCCATGCAAAGATCGATTGCTGTCTTGTGCGTTCTTGTCGTCCCGACCCTGGCGAGATCGTCGTCTCTGCTCGAGACCCTGGGTGCCTCCACCGAACTGTCGGGGCAGATGGCCCGGGTGGAAGCCGGAGGCGTGGCGGCGGCGTACTTCAATCCCGCGCTGCTTTCCTTCATCCAGCCTCAGTATCAGGCTGGCTTTCTGGTGATGGGAGAGAACCTCTCCGTCCGTCTCGCGGACCGGCCGGCGGGCATCGATATTCCCGCCAGCATCACCCGCGCCCGGGCGCTCAACCCGGACGGGACAACCCGTCGGCTCGATGTTCGCCCGCTGCCCACGGCCCAGTTGCGTGCGGCGCGGGGCTCGCACGACGGCTCCGGGGCGCTCTCCTTCATCGAGTTCGGCACCGTGGTGCCGATCGGCGCCGAGCGCATGTTCTCGCTCGGGTTCTATGCCGTGATCCCGGCCGGGGAGTTCCAGGGTCAGCGGCCGTTCTACGTGGACGAGCGCGAGCAGTATTTCTCCAACTCGCTGCACTTTGAGCTTCTCGAGGACCGCTTGTCAGGTGCCGTCTTCGTTTTGGGGGGATCCTTTCGCCCGCTTTCCTGGCTCTCCTTCGGTGCCGGCGCACTCATGGCCAACTCGACCCGGGCGATGACCGAGATCTTCATTCCCGACGCCGGCAACCAAGAGGACGCCCGCACCCTCTCCAAGGTGAGCGTGAAGACGCGCCTGGTGCCGCACCTGGGGCTGGTCGTGGACCGGCCCACCTGGCGTCTTGTGGCCTCGGCGCATTTCCCGCTGCAAAACGAGGTGGATGGCCAGGGCGAACTGCAGTTCTGGAACTACGACTACCCGGAAGGGCAGACAGCGCTGTATCAACCTTTCTCCTTCGTTCACGGCTTTTTGCCCTGGCGCGTCTCTCTCGGCGGTCGTTACCTCATCGGCCCGCCGGAGGGGCTCTCGGGTTGGGTCAGCGGCAGCGTCCTGTGGAGCCAGTGGTCCCGCTACCAGGACCGCATGGGTGGGCGGCCGCTCGACCGCTGGTCGGACACCTTCGCGCCGACGCTCGGCGGCGGGCTGCGCGCGGGGGACCACGAGATCTCCTTGCAGGCGGGTTATGCGTCGTCTCCGGTGCCCGATCAGACCGGCCGGACGAACTACGTGGACAACGACCGAATTCACCTCGGCGCGGGGTACCAGTGGCGCCTCGATTTCGGAAAGAGCCGGATGGCGCTGGCCGTTCACGTTTCCGCCACGCACCTTCTGCACCGCAGCGTGCAGAAGAGTCCCGGCGCTTCGCACCCGGTGTTCGACGAGTTCCCGGACTCGGTCGATATCGCGACCAACCAGTTCATCGCCGAATCGGCCGGGTTTCAGAGCAACAATCCCGGGTATCCGGGGTTCGCGAGCGACGGATGGCTGTTTTCGGCCGGCGTTTCGGTGCGCTATTGTCGATAGGAAAGGGGACGCGCATGCGAATATTTCTTGTCCTTTGGCTGGTCCCCGGATGGGTCGCAATTTCGGCCTGCTCCGGTTCGGACGGACCGGCGGACGCCGCCGGGGAGGAAAGCCGCGACGGCAGCGACGGTGGCGCGGACGCCGGCGGCGACGGGGGCGGCTGCGGGACCGACTGCGCGCCGGTGGATCCTGAGGCGCTCCCCGGCACGTACGCCATGTTGCAGGTCAACGCGCGCATCGCCAACGTGCCGGTGGTGGGACAGACCCGCACCGAGACGCACGCCCTGCTTCGCGCGGAGGTCACGCGCAACGGTGCGCAACGTATCGACATGCTCATCGAGGTGTGCGATCTCAAACAGGTGAGTGAGAGCACCCTGGTCCAGGTGGTGTTCCCCGATGCCTTTCTGCAGCATCTGGAGACCTACCCGCGCACCATCGAACTTCGGCCCGACCTGGGCGTCAACCGCTTCATCTCGCCGCTGGCGGTGGAAGTCTACGGCGTCCACCTGACTGATCCATTCAACGACGCGCTGCCCAGCGAGGCCGACGACAGCCGGGTCTACGATCAGGACGGCGACACCAGGCCCGGCGTGACCATCCGCGTGACCGGCCTGGTGGACGGCGAGATCTGGCTGGTCCAGCGCAACCTGAGCACGCTGGCCGGAACCATCGAGTCCGCGGATCGCTGGAGCGGGCTCATCGACAGCGAGGTGGAGCAGGTGTACCTCGGCTCCGACAACCCCATCCTGTCCAAGCCCAACGAGAGCGTGAAGGATCCGGACCCGTCTCACAGCTTCATCAAGCTCTCCCGGGTGCCGGCCGACAAAAACTGCGATTGGATCCGTGCCCAGGGAGAAGCGCTATTCCAGTGATCCCCGATCCAATCACCCCCTGGCGCAGCGTTCTGATCGGGCTCTTTGCTGTCCTGCTCGGCATGCGCATGTTCTTTCGGCTGCGCTACCGGCGCATGTGGCGTCCTCCCGTGTTGCGGGAGGAGGGGGCGCCGCTCTTCGTGCTCCACGGCGCGCTGGTGCTCGCGGTGTGGGGCGCAACGCTCCTTTCCATGCTCTACCCGCGCTGGATCCCCTGGGCGTTTGTGGATGCGCCGCTCATGGTCCGCGCGCTGGGCTTCTTGCTGGCCACCGGCGGGCTGCTTCTCATCGGCTGGTCGCACGTTCACCTCGGGGTCGAGTTCGACACCACCATTGGAGCCAGCCAGCATCAGAAGCTGGTGTCTTCGGGGCCGTATCGCCACATCCGCCACCCCTTGTACGTCGCCTTCTTTCTGTTCTTCCTCGGTGCCGGTATGGCCGCCGGCGCCTGGCTCGTCTCCGCGAGCGGAGCAGCGCTCTTTGCCTTGCTCATGACCGTGCGGCTGCACAAGGAGGAGTGCCGGTTGCTTGAGCGCTTCGGTGAGGCCTACCGCGATTACGCCGCAAGAACCCCGCGCTTCATCCCCGGGTTGCGCCGGGTGCCGCACCGTGTCGGTCGGGCGGTGTGACGAGAACCTGTCAGAGGAATGTCGGTAGTTTCTTCAACTTGCGGCGACGCTGGCATCGGTCAAACGTTCTGGTTCGGTCCACGGTCGCAACATGCCCGACCGCCCGCACTGGCTGTGTAGACCCCGCTATCGGTCGCGAAAAGCATCTACGCAAAATGAGTGCCTGTGACAGACAAGTAACTCAGCTTCGATCGTCGTCCAGCGGCGGTTGAGGGCCGGGGACGATGCCCGCGATGTCGGGATCCTCGCCGGTCAGATTCGGTGGCCGGCGGGCTTTCTCCTCCTTGCGCTGGAGGCGGCGCTGCTCTTTTTGCTTTCGCCTCTCCTCGCGGGTCTTTTCCTTTTGGCGCTTGCTGATGGTCGGGCGATAGTGGTTCATGGGACGCCTTTCGCTGAGCGGGCGGAGCGGGGACGGGGCCGCTCGCTGTCATGGTAACAGGCCGGCGTGAACGCCGGCAAGCACAGGCAATGGAAGACCAGATCGGTCCGGCCGATGTTGGCGATGCGCTGGCGCACGCCGGGCGGGATGAAAACCAGGTCGCCCGGCCCGACTCGCCTCGGCCGGCTCCGGCCCACTTCGACCCGGCCCGCGCCGGAGAAGACGAGATACCACTCGGCGGTGCCATCGAGCGCATGCCAGGCGGTGGTGACGCCGGGCCGCACCCGGGCCCGCGCCAGGGACACCGTCCGGTCGGCGGGAAGGCCCCACAGCTGCCGGATGAAGCAGCGCTCGTGCGTGAAAAGCTCGCGTCCGGCGCCGTGGATGACGCGCGGGCGGGCACGACGCTTGCGGCTGGCTCGCCTCATGGTGGTCCGACCCCGCGCCTTATAGGACCTTGAGCACCAACGTGGCCGAGCCGTCGTTTTTCTCCTCCTGTTGCTTGCTGCCGCCGGGCAGCACCTGGTCGAGTTTCCAACGGATGACGCCCTTCACGAACACGTTCACCGACTCGCCGGGCCTGGCCTTGATCGTCCAGCGCATCCGGCTCCGCTCGAGCTTCCAGTAGGCTCCCGAGACGGCCCTGGGATCGTCTTCCAGCGAGCCGTTGCCCGAGGGCGACCAGTCGAAGCGCTCTTCCAGGATGGTCCAGGAGGAGTGGGCGTTGTTCTGGCTGGAGTGGTAGACCAGGCTGTCCTCGGGACCGCCGCCCGGGCCGGGGTCCAGGATGATGGTCTTCGTCTTTTGCGCGTAGGCGCGCTTGTCCAGGCAGAACTTGCGCCGCTCGTCCTGGACGCGAGCGGTCAGGACGACGGGAGCCTTGAACTCCAGGGTCTTGCCCTTCAGCGCCGGGGTGACCTCGACGTCGCCGAGCGAGAGCTTGAAGGCGCGAAGCTGCACGTCGACCACCTGCACCTTGATGGTGTTGCTCCCCGGCGAGAGCAGCCAGCGGAACGCCTGCCAGGCCTTTTCGGCATCGGCCGCTGCGGCGAGCTTCTTCGCATCGGCGTCCATGGCTCGCGCCATGGCCATCGCCTTCTCGCGCGACGCCTCGCACGACTTGAGCAACTTGGCCCCGTCGACGATGGAGACGAAGTTGTCCTTGAGCAGTTGCACATCGGAGAGTCCGCCGGTGATGGGCTCGGCGATGTACTTGTCCATCAGGTAGCCGTTGAGGCGTTTCGCGCCCTCGACCACGAACTCGGTGAGTTCGCCGCCGGGCCGGCCCGGGGCGTTTTCCACGGTGAACTTGAGCGCCGAGATGGCGATGGTGGCCATCTGGCGGTTCTTGGCCGAAAGCAGCGCCTGGTTGGCGGCCTGGCAGTTCTGGTTGATGGACTTGGCCGCGGCCAGGGCGAGCTTCTTGGCCTCGGCGAACTCCGCCTGGCGCGCCTTGGCGGGGGTGGCATCGAGGTCGAGGGCGAGGGGTGGGGCGTATCCGGGCTCGGTGGCGCGGACTTCCTTGGTGAGCCTCCCGATCTGCTCGAGGACCTCGGTGACGGAGCGGATCTGCGCCGTGGCCAGGTCGGTCTTGTTCTCCCGCAAAAGTGCGCGGATGGAGCTCAGGCGTTCGGGCAGGCCGCCCGACAGGAACTCGATCTGCTTCTTGGCCTGGGCGGCATCATCGGCTCTGGCGAAAGACGAAAAAGCGCAGAGCAGAGAAAACATCGAAGCAAGCGATCGCAAGCAACGGCTGGACTTCATGGCACGCTCCTTTTCCTCGCCACCGCCGCTGATCATGGCACGACAGGAAGCGCGGCGCGAGAGAGAAATGCTCGAAAAAAATCGGCTGTGTTCGAAATGACATCCGTCAAGGATCCGATCCGCCGAGCCTTGACTGCGCCGGTGAGGTCTGGCGATCATCGCGCATTCCGAAGCCGCGTCAAGCGGTAGAACCATTGGGAGCTCGACTTGCGTTGATTTCCGCCCGAGGAGGATCCGCATGAACCTGCAGGCCCGAAAGCGCGAGGAGCTGAACTGGCGGGAGCTGGCGGTGGACAAAGTAATCGATCTCGTGCTCGTTTTCCTCGGTCTCTATGCCGCCATCGCGGTGCAGGACTGCCAGGACCGCGCCAAGGAAAAGAACGATTACCGCGAGCTGCTGGCGAGCTTCCAGCGCGAGCTTGTCCACAACCAGGGGCAAAAGGTATTGCTCGAGGCCTCGCTGGGGCCCATCGGCGCCACCGAGCCGCCCGACAACCTCGGGCCCATGAAGAAGCCCTTCGACGACTTCCGCCTCCAGGCCGACGAGGCGGACCGCTTGCTCGTTTGCACCGCGGTGCTGCTTTCGGCCATGGAAAGGCCCCCGCGCGACCGGGCCGGAGCGCAGAAGCTCGCCGAGTGCGCCGATCTGCTCGAACAGGTCGAGAAAGGCGAATCCCCGGCCGCGGCCGCGCAGTTCAAACCGATGAGCTTCTCGCCGCTCTACCGCGAGGACGTGTGGCAGCTCTATCTGGCCAACGGCATCAAGGTCTTCGAGAACAAAGATCTGGCCGTGCGCATCGGCGCCACCTATTCCAAGGTCAAAAGAGTGGAGCAGGCGGTGGCCGAGATCGAGACCACCATCAACGAAGGCTTCATGCAAAAGATCGGACAGGTTTCGGCCTCCATGAGCGAGCTCGAGGAGCTCATGCCGGCGGGCGAGGACCCGAAGAAGCTCAAGGCGGCTGCGCCGCGGCTGAAAGAGAAGCTCAAGGCGCTTTCCTCCCAGATCCGCGGTCACAAGACATCCATTGCCCAGATCCAGGCGGTGATCGAGCTCAAGGTGCAGAAGCTCAAGGAGCTGATGATGGAGATGGACAAGGAATTCACCGAGGCGCTCGCGGCCATCGAGGACGAGCGGAAGACGCAGGGCGGCTGATGAGGAGTCGCGTGGCCGGCCGGGGTTCGTGATGTGGAGATGGAAGACGCCTCGGCCGGGCGTGCGTTCGTGTTTTGCGCTTGCCGGGCGGATGGCAGCGTCTCGGCGTATCTTGGATTTTCGGTTCGGTGAAACCTTTTTCGGGCTCGCGCGTACTGGCTGTTATGGACGCCGCGGAGGGAATCTTGAGCGATGAAGCTTCGGCCCATCCGCCGGACGAAGGAGCCGCCATGCTGGCCCGGCACCTCGCGGGAGACGTGTCTGCCTTTCCCGAACTCGTGCAGCGCTTCGGGCCCCCGCTGATCGGGTACTTTTCGCGCAGCGGCCTCGAGCGCGCCGCGGCCGAGGATCTGTTCCAGGAAGCCTTCGCCCGCATCCACGTCCACGCCAAAAACTACGATTCGCGCCGGCCCTTCCGCACCTGGCTCTTTTCCATCGCCCACAACCTGTTGTGCTCCCACATGCGCCGCCAGCGCATCCGGGGGCTGTTTTCCCTGCGGCGGCGCAAGGACGAGGCCGGGCCCGACACGGTGGCGGCGGCGCCCGGTGGGCATAACCCCGAGGGCGAGGCGGCGGCCCGCGAGCAGATCGAGATCGTGCGGGCCTCTCTCCGGAACCTGCCGCCCAAGCAGCGCGAGGCGCTGTTGCTCACCGTCGTCGAAGGCCTGAGCCAGGAGGACGCCGCCGAGGCTTTGGGCGTGCCGGTGCCCACCCTCAAGACCTGGGTGCGCCGCGGACGGATCCAGCTCGCGGCCGCCCTGGCCGGATTCGAGGTGCTGTCATGAACTGCCGGGACATCCGAGAACGCCTGGCGGAAGGCGCGGAGGAAATCCGCAACCATCCGGAAATCTCCGCGCACCTCGGACAATGCGAGGCCTGCCGCGCATTCGCGCAGAGGCTCTGCGACGCCGACCGGGCCCTGCGAAACCTGCCCGCCCCGCCGCTCGACGCGGCCCTGGTGGAGAGCACCCTGCGCCGGGTGGAGCAGATGTCGCAACGGTCCGTTCCCCGCCGGCGCCTGCGCTTTGTCTGGATGTTCGCCACCGGGTCGATACTGCTTCTCCTGGGTGGAACCGTCATGTTCTTGGGGGACCATTTGCGCGCCTTGGTGGCAACCTCAGCGCATTCGCTGGCCGGAAACGAGCAGGCGGCGCCCGCCCCGGTCCATGGTCACCGCTGCATCAAAACCTTCGGCACCTCCCGCTTGCCTGTCGGCGAATGCACCGGGGGAGGAGCCTCCGCGGGCGACGACCCGTCCGACGGGTTGGGGTTTTTCCATGTCGGAGGCGGTGGAGGCGGCGGCGGACCCGGGTCGGGTGGCTTGTCGGTCCTGAGGTTGAGCAGAGGCAATATTGGCAAGCCGGACGACGACGGGGCCAAGGATACCGAGAGCGACAAAGGGATCGCCGAACACAAGGAGGCCGCCGAGTCCAGCCCGTCCAGGGGACCCACGCGCCCGGCCGGCGAAGACGGCGAAAACAAGAGGCAGGGGGGCCTGAGATACTTGTTGCGGACCGCGAACTCCGAGCCGCCTCCGGCCGACCTGCCGGCCTCTCAACCCGTGGTGGTGCCGCAGCCGCGGCCGGCCGATCGCTTCGCGCAGCTCGTTCCCAAGACCCCCGCGGCAATAGAGCCGACCGAGCCCGAAGTGAGCAGCGGCGAGCGGGTCCGCTCGCTGCAAAGCCGGCGGCACCAGATCATCCGAGTGGTTCGAGAGCCGGACAAACTGGCGCAGGCGAAGCCCGCCACGGGACGCGATATCGAGGAAGGCGCGGTCCGCGAAGAAGACGAAGACGGCCGGCAGCAAAAAAGAGAAAAACCGTATGGAACGTTGGCCCTGGTGGAAAAGAAGATCGCCAGGACGCGCCTGGATGACGCAAAGGACAACACGCAGGGCCCGGCGGACAGCACCACCACCCAGGAAGCCACCCGGGTCATGGGCTCGCTCGACAAGGAAACCATCCTCCGCGTGATCCAGCAAAACCGGCGCGGCCTGCAAAGTTGCTTCGAGCGTGCGCTGCAGCGCAACCCCGCCGCCGGCGGCAAGGTGACGCTCTCCTTCAGCATCCAGCCCGACGGGAACGTCTCCGACGTCCAGGGGGCCTACGACGACGTTGAGCTCGGCGACTGCGTGGCCCGCCAGGCGGGGCGGTGGAGCTTCCCGGCCCCGAAGGGCGGTGGGATGGTGCGGGTGACCTACCCCTTCTACTTCCGGGGCGCGGGTTCCGAGGATGCCGTCGGCGAGGAGATGGCGGAGCCGCCCGAGACGCCGCTCTCCGAGATCTCCTTCATCCCGGCGCGCGGGTACTTCGAGAACACCTACCTCCCCGGCGATCCGGAGCTGGCCTGGCTGCGCGAGCGGCTGGCGGCGCTTCCCGAGGGCCAGGCGCTCGAGCTGGCCGAGGCCGTCCGGCCCTACCGGCAGCCGTTCGATCCGCCGGCAACGGACGGCCTGGCGGTGTACCTCACCGCCGACCGCCGGGCGGTGGACGGCCCCACCCGGCTCACCCTGCAGGTGGGCCTCAAGGGCTCGCTGCGGCACGCCCAGCGCCGCTCGGCGGTCAACGCCGCGCTGGTGGTGGATCTGCGGGATGTTCCCGACGAAGCCGCCCGGCGCTCGTTGTGGACCCTGGCCGACGCCATGGCCGGAGAGTTGCAGGCCGGCGACCGCTTCTACCTGGTGACGGCCGGCGTGGAGCGCCCGCTCAAGCTCAAGCCGGCGGAGTTCAACTCGACCGCGGTGCGGCGCGCCCTGGCCCAGGCGCTGGAGGAACGAGAGCAGAAAGGCCCGCAGGGCAGCCTGGAGGGCGCCCTGCAGGCGGCCTACGACGCGGTGCGGGGCGAAGGCGGCGCGGACTCCCCCCTGGGGGCGAACCTGGTGCTGCTGCTCGGCGCCTCCGCCGTCGGCGAGAACCCGGACCAGCTGGATCTGCTGGCCCACACCCGGGCGGTGGACGGCATCGGCCTCACCGCGCTGGGGGTGGGCAGTGGCGCCGGCGCCGACGGCCTGCGGGAGCTGGCCCTCTCCGGCCAGGGGCGTTTCCGCCAGGTCCAGCCCGGCGCCGAGCGGCAGACCATCGAGGCCGAGCTGGCCGCCTCCGGTTCGGTGGTGGCGCGCGCCATCCGGCTGCGCATCCGCCTGGCGCCGGAGGTCAAGTTGATCTCGGTGCTGGGTTCCCGGCCGCTGTCCGCGGTGGCCGCCGAACGGGTGCGTCAGGCCGAGCAGGCCATCGACCAGCGGGTGTCGCGTACCCTGGGCATCGAGGCCGACCGTGGCGAGGACGAGGACGGCATCCAGATCGTCATCCCGGCCTTCTTCGCCGGCGACGACCACGTGATCTTGCTGGACGTGGTGGTGCCCGGGCCCGGCCCGGTGGCCGACGTGCGGGCGCGCTACAAGGATCTGGTCAACCTCAAGAACGCGGTGGCGCAGTCCAGCCTGGTGCTGGCCTCGGGCGAGCGACCGCTGGACCCGCTCAGCATCAACGTGCGCAAGAACCTGCTGGCGTTCCAGATGGCGCAGGATCTGCGGCAAGCCGCGGAGAAACTCGATGCCGGACAGGTCGAAGACGCCGCCGCCAGCCTGCGCCTGGCCGCCGCGCGCATCGGCTGGCTCGCCCGGCGCGTCCCCGAACTGTCCAGCGACCCGGAGCTTCGGCGGGATCGAGAGGCCCTGGTGGCCTTCCAGGCCCGCCTGGAGGAGCGCCGCGACGCAGCGGACCAGAGCCTGGAACCGTTGATCGTCACCCTGGCCTACGCCGGCCGGGTCAAGCTGCCGCCGCTGCGCCGCGACAAGTGAAAATCCTTGGAGGGAATCCCATGAAAACGCAGGGTACGGTTCTTTCGCTGGTGGTGGCGGGACTTCTGGCCTCGAACGCCGGGGCCCAGGCCGCCGACGACGGCGGTGAGGTGCGCCTGCCGCTCAAGATGTTTTCCGACCTCGCCGCCCGGGCCGGCGACCCCAAGAAGCCGGCCGCAGCCCCCGCGGTACCCTACGCCCTGGCGCAGGCCGAGGTGGAGGTGATCCTGCCGGACGCCGCCGGCTCGCCCGCGCGGGTGGAGGTGGCCCTCGCGGTCCACGTGCTCACCGAAGAGTGGACCAGCGTGCCGCTGCTGCCGGTCGGCACCGCGCTGCAGAAGGCGCTGCTGGACGACGCGCCCATCGCCCTGGCGGCTCTCCAGGGGAACCTGGTGTGGTCCACCAACGCCCGCGGCACCCACGTCCTCAAGCTGTCCTACGCGGCGGCGCCGCGGAACTCGGCCGGAGGGCAGTCGCTGTTTCTGCCCATCCCGGCGGCCTCGGCCATCTCGCTCCAGGCCAGCCTGCCCGGGAGCGGGCTGGACGTGGCGGTGATCCCCAGCTCGGCCTTCGAGACATCCGAGGAGGACGGCAAGACCGTGGTCCGCGCCGCGGTGCCCACCGCCGGCGGCATCCAGATCTCCTGGCGCGTGCCCCAGGAGCGCAAGGTGATGATCAGCGCGGCCCGTTACGACGGCGCCCAAAAGGGCAAGGTGGTTTCCTGGCGGGCGCAGTTCTCCATCCGCCTGCAGAGCTTCGACATCGTGACCGTGCCCATCCTGGGACAGGGCGTGGCGGTGGCGGACGCGAAACTCGACGGGAAGCCCGCCATCATCGTGGAGGAGGGCGAGCACCTGGCGGTCCAGGTGCAGGGCGCCGGCCGGCACGAGGTGGTGGTGGAGTTCGAGACGCCGATCAGCGAGGAAGGCGGGCCGCCGGGCACGCGCCTGTGGTTGCCCCGGCCGCCGCAGTCCACCTTCACCCTGAGCCTCCCCGGCAAGAAGGAAGTCAGCGTGCAGCCCGCGGCCGGCGTGGAACTGGCCCAGCGCGGCGAGCGCACCCTGGCCACCATCCACCTGCCACCCAGCGACGAGGCGGTGTTCTCCTGGCCGGGGGCGCTGCCCGAGGCGGTCAAGGAGAACCTGCGCGCCAACGCCGAGGTGTACCATTTCGTGCGCGCCGAAGAGGGCGTGCTGCAGATCGAGGCCATCGTGGCCTACGAGGTGACCCGCGGCGCCGCCAACCGCATCAACGCCTTCCTGCCCGCGGGGGTGGTGGTCAACCGCGTCGCCGGCGACGGCGTCAGCGAGTGGCGCGCCGAAAAGCACCCCCGCGGCCAGATGCTGTCGGTGTTTTTGGACCGGGAAGTGCGGGAGAACTACCGCTTCCAGGTCTCCTACGAGATCCTGCTGGGCGGCGGCGGCGAGAAGGCTCCCGCCCAGGCCATCCCGCTGCTCCAGCCCGCGGAGGTGCACCGGCAGCGCGGCATGGTGGCCCTGCTCTCCGGCACCGAGCTGGAGGTGCGCCCCCAGGCCGAGACCTCCATGAACAAGGTGGGCGAGAACCAGATCCCCGCCTGGGCCCGCGAGGGCATCCCGCAGGCGGTGGCCCACACCTATAAATACGTCGAGGCCAACGCCTCGCTGAGCGTGGTACTGGCGCCGCCGGAGAAGAAGCGCGGCAAGTTCGACGCGGTGGTGGACACCCTGTTTTCGGTGGGCGACGGCGTGCTCAAGGCCTCGGCCTCGGTGGAGATCGCCATCAAGGCCGGCAAGCTCATGGATCTCGATCTGGCCATGCCCGAGAACATCAACCTCATCGGCGTGACCGCGCCCTCGCTGCGCGAGCACAAGCTGTCCGGCGAGGAAGGCAAGGCCCAGACGCTGTCCTTGCAGTTCACCCAGGAAATGGAGGGCACGCTGCGAATCGAGGTGGCCTACGAGCGCGGGCTGGGGGCGGACGTGGAGAAGGTGCTGGTGCCGGCCATTCATGTTCCCGGCGCGGACATGGAGCAGGGGCGGTTGGCGGTGGAGGCGCTCTCGGCGGTCGAGGTGCAGGCGGTAGAATCGGATCGCGATTCGCGGCTGCTGCCCCTCGACGTGCAGGAGCTGCCGCGCCAGCTCACGCTGCGCACCACCAATCCCGTGCTCATGGCTTACAAATACGTTCATGCCGATCCGCCGTTCGTCCTGACCCTGGAGGTGCGCCGCCATGCCGAGCTCAAGGTGCAGGTGGCCAGCATCGACCGGGCCAGCTACCAGACGCTGTTCACCCGCCACGGCCTGTCGCTCACCCGGGTGAGTTACCAGATGCGAAACCGGCGCAAGCAGTTCTTGTCGGTGACGCTGCCCGAGGGTTCCGAGCTGTGGTCGGCGGAGCTTTCCGGCCAGCCGGTGAAGCCCGCGGCGGGGGCCAAGCCCTCGCAGATCCTGGTGCCGCTGGTGAACTCGGCAGTGCCCTTCGATGTGGAGATCGTGTACCGCACCGTGGTGCCCAAGCTGGGGTTCGCCGGCTGGCTGCGCGGCTCGCTGCCGGTGCCGGACGTGGTCGAGGCCCAGAGCACCTGGGACGTGTTTCTGCCCGACGACCTGGAGTACGGCCGGGTGGACAGCAACATGCGCGTGGCGGTCGAGGCCGAGCCGACGTCGGCCCAGCCCGAGCTGGCCGCCTCGGCGCGGGCGCTGGCGGGCGAGGAGGCGGGGCCGGCCGGACCGGAAGCCGCCGGGGGCGGGGTGCTGCCGCTGCGCATGGACGTGCCCACCCACGGCATCCACTTCCGCTTCGAAAAGCTCTTTGCCAACCAGGGCGAGGAAGACAGCCGCTTCTCCATCCATTACTCGACCGGGGCGGCGCACGGGACCGGTGGCCTGTTGCTCTTCTTGTCCATCCTGTGGCTGGGCCTGACCGGGCTCGGCGCCGCCGGGCTGTTGCGGCTGAGGCTCCACCGCGCGCTGGCGGCGCTGCTGTCGCTGGGCGCCGTCGCCGTGGCGGTGGTTTCGGTGGCCGTGCTGAACGCCTCCGTTGCCTGGGGCGTGGCCGGGGTCGCGGTGGCGGTGGCCCTGGGCGCGGCGTTGAAGCTGCTTCCCCGCCTGCGCCCGCCCGCGCCGCCGCCGGTGGCCGGTGTCTGAGGCGCGGGACCTGGTGGTCGCTCCCGCCGGCGCCGACATCGCGCGCCCCTCCGTGCTCCTTCGCCGCAGAAAACCTCCCGTGCCGATCGACCCCGTGTCGCCGCCCACATCACCGCCGGTGCGGGGGTGGCGCCCGCCGGTCGCTTGCGATCGCGAGGCGGGTGTTTCCCCGCGCGAGCATGAGAAGGTCGGGCCGGCAGCCGGCTACGGGGACAGGAAGAACTGCACGAGGTCCGTGCGCATGGCCACCGTGCCGCTGCCGCAGTTTTGCAGCAGCATGGTGTGGGCGGCCAGGGGGTTGGCGCCGCAGGCGCCGGGGTCGTAGCTCTTGTTGCGGCTTGCCGGCAGGGCGAGCAGCGCGCCCAGGAGAGAGGCGCTGCCGCTCGGGAACACCGCGTCGCCGGATACCGTTTGCAGCATCAGGCGCTTCTCGCCCGCCGCCGCAGCCGCGGCGAGGGTCTCGGCGACGTTCACCGGATCGGCCGGATCGAGGATCCACTGAGCGGTCTGAAGGAACTGGGCGAACTTCACATCCTGGGCCAGGTCCTGCGGGGCGCAGCGCGGCGGCTGGGCGGCGCAACAGGCGGCGTCGATCACGCCGGCGGCGCACAAAAATGGCGACAGCTCGGCCAGCATCACCGTCGAACTCCCGACGGTCTGCGCCAGACCGGCGGCCGGGGCGTTCAGCACCGCCCGGCGCACGTCGGGGCTCAGCGCGGTGAACACGGCTCCGGTGACCGAGCCCAGCGACACGCCGAGGAAATGGATGCGGGCCGGATCGACGGAGAGTCCCGCGCAGGTCTCGGCGGTGCAGCGCTTGAGAACCCGAATGAGCTGGAGCAGGTCGACCACCGTCTGGCGCAGGTTGTCCCGCGTGGCGAAGAGATCGCTGCTCATGACCGGGTAGAGCTGGTCGGCGTTCGTCATGCCGTTCTTCACCAGCACCTGCCGCCCGCCGGCCAGCACGCCGTCCATGGCCACCAGCGCGAATCCCGCCGCGCCCAGGTTGTTGGCCAGCGAGAGCATGGCCAGCTTGTTGGCCGAGGCGGCCTGGGCCGGGTCGGTCGGCGTGAGCGGATGCTGGAAGATGACCACCGGATACGGCGGGTTCCGTCCCGCGGGCAGGCTGACCAGGATGGGCACGGCGTCGCCGGATGCTCCCTGCGGAACGGGGGATTGCGCCGGGGAGAATTCCCCGGGAACCCATTCCGGCTGGCCGGACTTGGGCAGATAGGGGAGGTCGATGGACGCCGACTGCTGGAAGCGGGGCGAGATGAATTCCGCGGTGAAGAATCGCGCGATGCCCGCGCAGTTGGGACCGGCGCCAATGGCGTCGCACGTCAGACCGAGCGCCTGGAGGAACTGCTGGGGCGGCAGCGGCGGCACGGGCAGAGACGATGCCGGGATGGTGATGTCCCGGGTGTCGTACTCTTCACCGAGGAGGCCCAAACGGTCGCGAATGTCCGGAAGCGCCGCCTGGGTCGCCTGGGTGTTGAACATCCATCCGAGCACGATGTCCTCGCGGGCGATGGCGAGCTCGTCGGCGGCGGCCAGCAGCGGCTTGTGCGTCTCCTGGAGCAGGCGCAGGGCCAGATCGCTCTGAGCGGTCTGGCTGCGCACCAGCGTCCAGGCGTAGGAGGGCAGGACGTCGAAGCCGTCGCGGTCCTTGATCCCCTGGAGCAGCAGCGCTCCGTACAGTCGATCGGGCTCGAGCGCGCGGGGTACCTCGCTCCCCTCCGCCTGCACGGGCAGGAGAACAAGGGTCGGCACCGTCGCCGGTGCGGCGTCGCAGCCGTGGATGAACTTCGCAGTCTGCGTCTGGAGCGCGCGCACCGCGATGGGATGCCCCAGATCGGCCCGGCGCGACGAGTCCGAGTAGGCGCCGAGGTCAAAGAGCAGAATCCGTCCCGACAGGGTCGCCTCATCGACCGGGGCGGTCAGGTAGACCTGCATGAAGCCCTGCAAGAACGTGCCGAACCCGCCGAGCTTCTCTACTCTTCGCAGGGTCTGCTCGGTGACCGAGCCGGGGACGAGGCACTGCGATTGCAGCAGGTTGAGCGTGGGCGGCTGCGTGTCGTTGACCGCCAGGATGTTGGGCAAGGGAAGCAGCGAGCGCTCGGGGTGATCCGGGTCCGGTGCGAAGTAGGCGGTGGTGGTGCCGAGGTTCTGCGAGCCGTCGGGCGTGCCATGGCTTTCCAGGCATGCCGCGAGCCCAAGATCGGCGAGGACGATGAACAGGAGCTTTTTCATGGCGGCCTCCGCTACCAGTGGGCGTCGACCAGCAGATAGAGGTTGCGAATGGTCTGATCCACGTCGCTGGTTGGGCCGAGGTACAGCCCGTCCCAATCTCGGCGGATCTCCAGGAAACCCAGCCGGGCGAACAGGTTGCCGGGCACCAGCTCCTGGATGAGGTAGACCTCCCATGCCAGGCCCTTGGTGGATAGGCGGTTCACCAGCAGATCCGAGGGCGACGACCAGGCCACGTGGTATTTCGATCCGTAGTTGAGCTCCGCGCCCAGGCGGGTGTGATACGTGTCCCAGAACGGCAGCGTCCAGCGGGCGCCGGTGTAGATGAGATGGCCCAGGTTGGTCTTTCCCGCGCCCTCCTCGTACGAGGCCAGCCCGATGGCCAGCCGGGAGGTGCCGTTGAAGACCATGCCGGTCGGGCCCTCGGTCGGGTGCACGATGGGCAGGGACACGGGAACATCGTAGAGGATGCGCCCGTCGCTCGGGCGCAACACCGTCATGTGGTAGGCGAGGAACAAATCGAGGCCCACGCCGGCGATGTCGGTGAACTCGACCAGCGATGTGAACATGGCGTATTCGCCGAGCGTGTCGCTGGTGGAGCCGACCGGGGCGATGCTCTGGTTGAGCGCGGGGATGAAGAGGGAGACGTTGCGCGGAGGAAAGGCCGGGATGTAGGCCGCGCCAAGCTGGATCAGGTTGTTGCCCAGGCCGGGGACGCCGAGTTCGAACATGCCCCCGAGGACGTGCATCTCGGCGAAGCCGGGCTCATGCTCGAACAGCGTCAGGTGGTCGTTGAGCTGGAAGTCGGTGTGGGTGGTGAAGGGCATGTAGAAGAGACGCAGGCTGAAATTGTCCATGCCCTCGATGAAGCTGTCCAGGTGCAGCGTGAACATGACGGTCTCCATCTCCGCCTCGACCATCTGCACGCCCCAGGTGGCGGAACGAGCGGTGTCTTCCTTGAGTTCGGCCGGAGGTCCTTCCGCCGAGGCGATGCGGCCGGCGGAGAACACCAGCCAGTCGGTGATGGTCCAGTCGATGTAGGCCCGCTCGATGCGCAAGGTGGGGTCTCGCGGATATCGCGTGGAGTGCATGTCCAGGGTCACGGACTGCGGTTTGAGCTCGTTCATGTACTTCATCACCGAGAGGCGGCCGTAAAAGCGCAGCCGCTCGGTGATGTCGAAGGAGAGCTTGAGAAAGAGCCGCTCCACCCAGTTCGAGCCGTACCACTTGTCGACATCGCGCTGCGTCTCGCGGTACACCGGGTTGACCCGCACCGAACCCGTGGCGGGGTCGTAGATGGGCTGGCCGAAGTCGTCCAGCACCAGTTCCAGATGGTCGGGGATGGATTCGCGGGTGCGATCGATGAGGTGAAAATCGCTGAAAGTCACGCGGAAGCCGCCGCTCCAGTCGAGGCGGTCTTTCTTCACCTGCTCGAGCAGCTTGTCCTGATTGCCCAGGATCTGCTCGATCACGCCCTCGGCGGCATCCAGTCGCCGGGAGAGCTCCGCCAGATCGTCGGAGAGCTTCTGCGCGTCGAGCGCCTTGAGCTTCTCCTCGATCTCCTGGAGCGCCTTCGCCACGGATTCCGGCGGGGTGCCGCTGAGGAGCTGCCGTTTTTCCTGCTGGTACTTGCGCTGGAGGTAGTTGACTTCCTTCTCCGCGGCCTGGAGGCGCTTCTGCAGCCGCTCCAGCGTGCTCTCGACGGACCAGGTCTGCGCCTTGTCCGACTCGGCGGGCGGAAGGGATGGCTGCTGTCCTCGGGCCGGCGTCGCGACGAGACCCAACCCCGCCAGCCAGCCGGCGGCACTCAACCATCTGATGGTCCTGCCCCTGAGCATGGTCGTTCCTTTCCGATTCGCGTCTTAGCGATCAACGTTCGCCGGCGATGCCGGACTTTTGCTTCTTTTCGATGCGCCGCAATATGGACTCCAAGGCGCGTTTCAACTCATCCGGCGAAAACAGCTTGTCCAATTCAGCCGTCCGGCTGTGACGGCGTCTCTGGAAGAAAAACTCCCACTGGCTGCGGGTCTTCTTTTCGTACTGGATTGCTGACGCCCGCACGCCGTGGCAACTGCCGCAACCCCGTGAAAGGACCTGTTCGCCGTCCCAGGTGCCGCTGCCGCTGAGATACTGGATCTTGGGAGTGGGTTCGGGTCTGGGGGGCGGAGGCGGCGGTGCGGGTTCGGCCGCGGCCAGCCGGGGCGTCGGAGGAGGGGGCTCGGGCGGCAAGGGCGTAGGCTTGGGCGGAGGAGGCTCTCCGCTGGCGAACGGCGTGGGCGCCGGTGGCGGTTGTGCGGGAGGCGCGGGAGTCGGGGTTGGTTCAGGGGATTCGGGCTTGACCGGCTTGGGCGGTTCGGTTGGCGAATGGGCCGCCGCCACTGGACGGGGAGGGCGGCGGTGCCGGTCGCGGGTCGGCGGTTCTGACGGCGGCGCTGGCGCGGGAGATGGCGCCACCGGCGCCGGAGCCGGCGCGACGACGGCCATGGGTTGCGGGACCGCGACCAGGTTGGCTTCCAGGCGAAGCACGCCGGTTTCCTGGCCCGTGGCCTGGGCCGCGAAAGAGACGTAGCCTTCCTTTCGGACTTCGATGGCGTGGGTGGAGTTGGGCGGGATCCGGGTCGCGAATCCCTGCTCGGACGCCACACCGGCCGGGGTTCCGTCGATGAATACGTTGGCCGGGAACGGCCGCGCCACGATGACCAGGTTGTTCGAGGCCGCCGGAGTCGGTGGATGGGTTGGTGGCGCTCCAGGAACCGAAGTTTGCCGGTCGAGTACGAAGATCTTCACCGCGGCGAATGAGCCTCCGGCCAGCGCCAGGAGCAGCGGTGCCAGCCACAGCCAGCGCCGCGAGCGCCGCGGAGCGCCGGCTGCGGGCGCGACGGGAATCTGAGATGACGGTGTTGGGCTGATGGCGGCCGTACCGGGAAGGCTGGGCAGGTTGACTTGCGGCAGCGTCGTCTCGCCGGTTTTTCCCGGCGCTGGCGCCAGAGGCGGTGGTCGTTCGGCGGCCTGGCGCGCCTGGGCCAGCAATGTCTTTTCGAATTCGCGGCGTTTCTGGATGCGGAGCTTGAACGTCTCCTGGAACCAGCGTCTCGCGTCCGGGGCCGGGGCGAGTCCGCCGTGCTTTTCGGCGCAGGCGGCCAGACGGCTCGCCAGCGCTTCGCAGGTCTGGATTCGCTGCTCCCGATCCGGATGGGTGGCCGCCGCCACGATGTCGTCGATCTCTTGGGGCAGGTCGGGTTCGAGTTGAGACGGGGAAATGAGCTTTTCGCTGCTGATGCGATGGATGACTTCTCCGATAGTGACATCGGGCTTGAAATCGAACGGCACGCGCAGGGTCAGCATGCGCCACAGCACCAGACCCATGGCATAGACGTCGACCCGGTGGTCGATCTCGGAGAACTTGAAGCAATCGGGCGCCAGGTACGAGAGCTTTCCCTTGATGACGCCGGGAGAGGTGAGATCCATTTGCACCGCGGCCGTCTTGGCGATGCCGAAATCGATCACCTTGAGGTAGCCGCTGGAGTCGAGCATGAGGTTGTGCGGACCCACGTCGCGGTGGACCAGGTTGAGCGGCTGGCCCTCGGCGTTTTTCGCCGTGTGGGCGTAGTGCAGTGCCTCGCACGCTTGAATCAGCAGCCGGGCCAGGACCGCGAGCGGGATGCGGCGGCGGGCGCGGCCCAGGGCCCGGGCGACGTATTCGAGGTTCTCGCCGTCGAGGTACTCCATAACGATGGCCACCGCGTCGCCCATGCGGCAGAGATCGAAGACCTTGACGACGTGAGGGTGGTTGAGTTGCGCCACGGTGCGGGCCTCGCGCACGAACATCCTTACCGAGTCGTCCGCTTGAGAGAGCCTTCCGGCCTTGATGCGCTTGACCACCACCAGTTGCTCGAAGCCGGCGGCGCCGCGCTGGATGCCCAGAAAGACATCCGCCATGCCCCCGCTTCCCAGCCGAGCCAGCAGCAGGTAGCGATCCTTGATGTCGGTCTGAATGCGCAGGCTCGTATTGAGATCAACCATTTTCGGTCCTCGACCCAACTGTCTCGGTTCTTTTCAGTTCATGCTAGCGCAAGTCCATCTACCAAGGCAAGTTCCGGGAGCCGGTGGTGCCTCATTTCGGTGTTCCATCTTGTTGACAAACCCTCGCGATTCTGACAGAAGCTGTTTTCGTAACACGCGGCGGCGTTTAAAGATCGAGAAAGACAATGCTGTTCATCACCGCAATCGCTGTTGGTCTGGTGCACACGCTGATTGGCCCCGATCATTACGTGCCCTTCATCGTCATTGGCCGCGCTCGGCGGTGGGGGTGGGGGCGGTTGATGCTGCTCACCTTTGCCTGTGGTCTGGGACACGTGCTGTCCAGTGTAGTCATTGGTCTGATCGGCGTGGCGCTGGGCGAATCCCTGACCCGAATTCAGGGCGTAGAGGAAGCCCGTGGGGAATGGGCGGGATGGGCGCTCATCCTGTTTGGGCTGGGATACGGATTCTGGGGCCTGTGGCGGGCGATGCGGAGAAAACATGGAGCGCACGTCCACTTGCACCTTGATGGGACCATCCATCGGCATGGCCATGAACACGCGACACAGGGCGAACTTTCTCCGGTGCACGAGCATGCTCATTCCGCAACTCACCCAGAACCATCCGAACCGGCGCCGTGGAAGAGTCTCACTCCGTGGGTGCTGTTCATCATCTTCGTGCTGGGGCCGTGCGAGCCGCTCATTCCGCTATTCTTCGCGTCGGCTCTGAGCGGCTCATGGCACGAGGTGCTTCTGGTGACGGTCGGGTACTCTGCAGCCACACTCTTTGCCATGCACGCCTTGGTGTCGGTGTTTTGGTGGGGTATGCGCAAGGTCTCATTGGGGCCTCTCGAACGCTTCAGCCATGCTCTTGCAGGGTGTGTTGTGTTGCTCTCGGGCGTGGGCATGGTTTTCTTCGGCCTCTGATTCTCGTCCATCCAACCATCGGCCAACCCTCGGTGCGCCAACCCTCGGCCGACCCTCGGTGCCATCGATAAAGCGACCGGCCCTGTCAAACACAAACTGTCATCGAAGCCTCCACGTTTGTTACCGCGACCGTGACGAGAGCGAAATCTTCCTCAGCCATCGATACGTGCTCTTGGTCGGGTCCTGTATGACCCGGGCACATGAGGGATTCCGATGGGAGTGCAACCAACCACTCGTCGCTCGCCAAGGCGTATCCGTCCGGCCAACCCCATCTAGCCGAGCGGCATTAGCATGAGCACCTTGGCCACCGTGCAAGGAGGTGCGCGGTGGCACAGGCAAGGTTCGCAGGGGTGCCGGGGCGGGGGATCTGAGGCATTCGAGACAAGAAGCGCTGGGACGAAGCATCGGCCAGGAAGGCGCTGCAGGCCATGCGGGCCAGCGGCATGTCGCTCGCCGCGTTCGCCGCCAAGACAGGCATCGGCGCCTGGCGGCTCAGGAGCTGGCAGCGCAAGCTCGGCCCGGGCCCAGGCGAAGAAGACGTGGCGGTGCGTTTCCTCCCCGTCCGCGTCCGCGGGTCGGCGCCGGCGACCAGCTCGGCATCGGCCGCGTTCGAGGTGGCAACGCCTTCCGGATACCGAGTTCGCGCCGAGTTCGGCGTGTCGGTCGATGACATCGTCCGGCTCATCGGCGGCCTGGAGCGGCTCGGCTGCGAGATCCCGCGTTCGACGCTGTCGGACTGGGTGCGGGCGGCGACCGATATAT
>Ga0101944_10000509_pt1 | contig 111927 bp, 77 predicted proteins | sample DewCreD2012metaG_FD_75245 | JGI IMG/M metagenome (GOLD analysis project Ga0101944, IMG submission 75245) | Hot spring sediment bacterial and archeal communities from British Columbia, Canada, to study Microbial Dark Matter (Phase II) - Dewar... ... | reverse complement strand
AGATTAATCAAATAAAAACAAATAACTAGAAAAGCAGTTGGTATTGCAAAAACACCACAAACCAGCCCCCCTGTCCGGATTTCGAACATCGTGTCCGGATTTCGGACAACGGAAACCGGGGACGAAACCGGGGGAAACCGGGGTGGGTGGAACTCAAGGGTTGGGGTGGGTGGAACTCAAGGGTTGGGGTGGGTGGAACTCAAGGGTTGGGGGACGGGGCTGAGGACAAATGAAGCATTACGGATTCTTGACGATGCCGGCTCTTGACGATGCCGGCTGCGCCGGATAAGTTCGCGCCGGGTACAGCACAGGAGGATTTCATGCGTCTGGTGGAGTGCGTGCCGAACTTTTCCGAGGGCCGCGACCGAGCGGTCATCGACGCCATCGCCGAGGCCATTCGCGGCACCGAGGGCGTCGAGCTGCTCGACGTGGATCCCGGCCGGGACACCAACCGGACAGTGGTGACTTTCATCGGACCGCCGGAATCTATCCTGGAAGCGGCCTTTCGTGCCATTTCCAAGGCAGCGGAGCGGATTGACATGCGCCGCCATCAGGGCGCCCACCCGCGCATGGGGGCCACCGACGTGTGCCCCTTCGTCCCGGTGGCCGGCATCACCATGGAGGAGTGCGCCGAGCTGGCCCGCCGCCTGGGCCAGCGCGTGGGAGACGAGCTGGGCATTCCGGTGTACCTGTACGAGGCGGCCGCCCGCCGGCCCGAGCGACGCAACCTCGCCGACATTCGCAAGGGAGAGTACGAGGGACTGGCCGCCAAGCTCGCCGACCCGGCCTGGGCGCCGGACTTCGGCCCGGCCCGGTTCAACGAAAAGAGCGGGGCCACCGTGATCGGGGCGCGCGAGTTCCTCATCGCCTACAACTTCAACCTCAACACCCGCGACCAGAAGATCGCCCACGACATCGCGCTCGAAATCCGCGAGGCCGGCCGCGCGGCCAAGAACGAGCACGGCGAGACGCTCAAGGACGAATCGGGCAAGACCGTCATGCGCCCGGGCAAGTTCAAACACGTCAAGGCCGTGGGCTGGTACATCCCCGACTACAGCTGCGCCCAGATCTCCATGAACCTCACCGACTACAAGCAGACACCGCTCGGGCCGGTGTTCGACGAGGTGTGCCGCCTGGCCGAAGAGCGCGGGGTGCGCTGCACCGGCTCGGAGCTGGTGGGGCTCGCGCCCAAGGCCTGCCTGCTCGAGGCGGGGCGGCACTTTTTGCGCAAGGCGGGCAAGAGCGCCGGCGTGCCGGAGAAGGAGCTTATCCGCGTCGCGGTGCAGTCGCTGGGGCTCGCCGAGCTCGGGCCCTTCGACCCGCAAAAGAAGATCATCGACAACCGCATCCCCGATCCGCGCCCGCTGATCAGCCGGAGCGTGCGGGATTTCGCCGACGAGCTCTCCTCGGACTCGCCGGCCCCGGGCGGCGGCAGCGTGGCCGCGCTCCTGGGCTCGCTCTCTGCGGCGCTGGCCGCCATGGTGGCCCAGCTCACCGTGGGCAAGAAGGGCTACGAGGCGCTCCAGGACGAAATGAAGCGCCTGGCCGAGGAGGCCCAGCCGCTCAAGGACCGGCTGCTCTGCGCGGTCGACGAGGACACCGCGGCCTTCAACGCGGTGATGGCGGCGGCGAAGCTCCCCAAGGGCACGCCCGAGCAGAAAGCGGCACGCGAGCGGGCCATGAACGCCGCGGCCCGCGGGGCGCTCGAGGTTCCGCGCCGGGTGCTGGCGATGGCCGGAGAGGCGCTCGAGCTCGCCCGCCGCGCCGCCCGCGGGAACGCCAACTCGCTCTCCGACGCGGGCACGGCGGCGGCCTGCGCCCGGGCCGCGGGAGAGGGAGCGTATCAGAACGTGCTCATCAACCTTCCCTCCTTCCCCGACGCCGACGAGAAAGTCCGCATCCGGGCCGAAGCCAAGGAGCGCATCGAGGAGATCCGCTCTGGGACAGCAGCGTTGTTGGCCGAGATCGAAGGCCGGCTCCTCTCGGCTAGCGAGAAGGCTTGAGCAGAAAGGACTGTACCTATGGTTCGATTCCGCCTGCCGTCCGTGTGTAGAGTATCGGGGTATCTTCGGGCGATGCCCAAAGTGCAATCGCGGCCATCGGCCGCGCAAAGACGTATCGCCCTTCTGTTGCCCGTTTCTTCGGCGCTGGTATTGTTGGGGACTTCTTCCCCGGCCTTCGGGCAGGCCTACTCGGGGAAACCCTGCTCGGTGAAGGGCAACGCGGCGCTCGCCAACCTCAAGGTCGGGCAAACGATCGACGCCATGGACCAGTCGCTCACCGGCTCCTTCTCTCATTGGGCCACCTCCACGCTCGCGGCCACCGGCAAGCCTCCGGCGCCGCCGGCGCTGCCGACCGGAGAGGAGGACGAGCTCAACGAGGCCGGCTGGCGGCGCGACGAGTGGAGCTGCATGTACGCGGCGGACAAGGCCTTCGACGGCAAGACGGAGACCGCCTGGTGCGAGGGCGTCAAGGGCGCGGGCGCTGGTGAGGCGGTCATGGTCAAGGTGGATGTCTCCCGCCCGATCTCCATCTGGACCGGCCTCGGGAAATCTCCGGCCTTGTTCGCCGCCAACGCCCGCCCGCGCAAGGTGGCGGTGTGGGTGCTCGCGGCCGACAAGGCGCTGGCCCACCAGTTCGGCACCGGCTACGCCGACATCCGGGTGCTGGCGCGGGGCGAGGTCGAGCTCGCCGACAAGAACGAGTTTCAGGATCTGACCTTGCCCAAGTTCGACCTACCCGAGGGCTCGGCGGCGACGTTTTTGGTCATCCAGGTCCTGAGCGTGTACCCGGGCAAGAAATACGCCGATTGCTGCATCTGTGAGGTGGTCAACCCGGAGGGCTGAACCCGGCCGCGGCGGGGCGGAGACGAAGGGAGACGGCATGAACCGGCAGGAGTTCCAGCGCGCGCTGGACAAGCTGCGCAAGGAGTTTTCCCAGGAGGCCTCCAACCCCGGCTCTTTCGAGAGCAAGCGCTGCGTGCAGTGCTCGAGCTGCATGTTCTGCGAAAGCTGCGAGCGCTGCTACCGCTGCACCCACGCCGTCGGCTGCCAGGAATGCTCGCACGTGACGCACTCCAAGAACTGCCGCCACTGCCACCACTGCGCCTACTGCCGGGAGTGCACAAACTGCAGCGGCAGCTCCTACCTCGAGCTGTGCGAAAATTGCATCGACTGCACCTACTGCTTCGGCTGCGTGGGCCTGGGGCGCAGAGATTTCTGCATCCTCAACCAGCCGTACAGCCGCGAGGAGTACTTCGAAAAGACCAAGGAGCTTAGGGCCGTCCTCGGCCTCAAGTGAGACGGCCCGACCCACGTTTTCCGATCTCGTCCCCAATCGGGTCTCTTGGGGTTTTCCTCACCCCGACATTACTCTCCATCGTTCATGTTCGCCCCTCTCCGCATTGGAGAGGGGCACCCGGGAAAACCGGAAACAATCTTGAGGTGAGGTGGGGCAAATAGGCGCGAAGATGGTCGGTGGATATTCTGCGGGGGTGGGAGTTACTTCCCGGCCGGCTGGATCTCGGCCGTGAGTTCGAAGTCGGTGGAGACGTTCTGGGTCTGGCCCCCGGCGGTGACGACCATGGCCATGGAGGTTTTCATGTCCACCTTGGAGGTCGGCACCAGGCTGTTCAGATCGATGCTCATGGTCCCCTGTCCCGAGCTTTTCAGATAGCGCAGGTCAACATCGGCCTCGGCCGGGAGGTTGGGGGCCTTCATTTTCTGCGATGGAGCGTTTTGCGTGATCGAGACGTCCAGCGAGAGCTTGTCCCCGTCGCGCTGCTTGAGCGTGTAGGTGGCCACCTGCGACAGGGAGATCGCCGAGGTGCTCACGGGCATGGTCACCTCCCAGCGCGCGCCCGGACCCACCGGCTCCTCGGGGAACGGCGCGCACATCTGGCGGACCTGCTGACGCACGTCCTCGATCATCTGGGAGAGCTGCTGCGGCGCCCCGGCGGGCATCTCCACGTTGGCGTCCAGCACCATGCCGCGGGGGTCCACCACCGCGAAGCCGCTCATGCCCACCACCTTGCCGATCTCCTGAGAGACGGAACCCTCCACCTGCGGCAGCACGTTGGCGGTGGGGAGCGTCTTCGCGCCATCCAGCTTGAACTCGTAGCGCAGCGCCCCGTTTTCCTGGATGCTCTTCTGGTCGATGCTCATGTTCATGGAGATGGCGGGGAGCTTGATCTGGGGGGTGGCGGTGTCGCCCAGGGTCATGTTCATGGCCATGCGCATCGTCATCTCCATCATCGAGCGCTTGCCGGCGGCGAAGCGGTAGCGCAGTTTCTCGCGGGGCTCCGCACCCGGGTCCAGCACTTTCACCGTCACCGCCGCGGGGACCGGCGCGGTCGCGGCCTCGGCCGGCTTCGCCTTCTCGGGAGCGGCGGGGGTCGAGGCGGCGCCTGAAGGGGCGTCGGACTTCTGGCAGGCCAGGGCCAGGAATGAAACCACCAGACAAGAGATGGCGACTCGAGATTTCATGCGGGGCTCCTTCTGAAAAGAGACGGATCGAGGATACGCCGTGCCTACCACGCCTGGATACGGATTACAAACGGAGTTTTCGGGCGGTTTGAACCTTCTGCCCGCATCGTCTACACTTCCCGGGCCCATGTGCACGCACCCGATTGTCCTCCTGCTGCTCCCGCTCCTGGCCGGCTGCCAGGCCGAGTTCGCCCTCGGGCCGCCGTATGTGCCCTGCGCGGCCGACGGGACCTGTCCCGGGGGTTGCACCTGCCTGGATCATCAGGTGTGCGTGCCCGCGGATCCCTTTGCCGGGCCGGAGGCGTGCACCGATCCGGACCGGATCCGCTGCCAGGAGAACCGCGACTGCCTGAAGATCGGCTGTACCTGCCGCGGCGGCTACTGCGAGCCGGGCGCGCTCGGGGCTGATCCCCAACTGTGCAAAACCGACACGCCGCCGTTTTCCTGTGTCGAGCCCGCGGACATCATCGTGGTGGACAGCGAAGCGGACGATGCGCAGGTGGGTAACGAGATGACGCTTCGCAGGGCCCTGGAGATCGCCGCGGCCCGCCCCGGCCCGCGCCGCATCGCCTTCTCCATGTCGGTCGGGGAAATCCTGTTGAATTCGGCGCTTCCGTCCGTCCCACCGCTTACCGTGCTCGACGGATACACCGGCCATGAGGCCGAGCCGGTGACACTCCGTCCGGCACGAGATACGCAGAAAGACTTCGACGGCCTGACGGTTGCCGGAGCCGGGATCGTTGTCCTCAACCTGCGCATCCAGGAGTTCGGCCGGGCGGGCCTGCGCATCCTGCCCGGCAGCGACGACGTGCACCTGTACCGGCTGGATCTGCGGAAGAACGATCTCGGATTGGCGGTCGGCGACGCCGGGAAAAAGACCACCCGCGTTTTCTTTTCGCGGCTGCTCGAGATCCCGCCGGGCGCCTGCCTGCCCGAGGAGACCCACGACGGAGGCGAGCCCGTGGCTTCCTACGACATCCACCGGGTGGTGTCGAACCGCCTGGGCGGCGTCCGCATCGAGAACGCCGAGGACGTCCTCATCGAGGGCGCCTGGGTGGGGTTCTCCAACCTTCCCGAGGACCAGGACGCCCATGGCAACGCCGCCCTGGGCAACGGCGGCGACGGCATTCTGCTCGACGGCGTCCACCGGGCCCACCTGGGCGCGCTGCACCTGCCCGAGCAGGCGGCCCAGCCTTACCTGTGGGACGGTCCGTCCTCGGTGGCGGCGGGACGGGCGGGTCAGGCCGCCCTCCGCATCGTACGCAGCGGCGACATCCGTCTCCAGGGGTTGCAGCTCAACGACACCCCGGTGCTGAACCCCTACGACGAGTCGGGCGATGCGGCGCTCGTCATCGAGGAGAACGACGGCCCGGTTTCCTACGGTGGGACCGCCCAGGATCGCGACGCCGCCGGCTGGCAGCTCAACACCGTCCACACCGAGACCACCGCCGGCATCGCGGTGAAAAACAGCGGCGCCCCGGTGTGGCTGCGCGGCATCCAGGTGCAGTGCTACTGGGGAGACTGTCAACACCACGCCGTGGAGATCCTCGCGCCCCGGGCTCGCGTGGATCTGGCGCACCTTGCGGTGGTGGGCGAATTCAAGGTGCCGCCGCTCAAGATCAACGGACCGGGCGAGGTGAGCGTGGTCAACTGCCTGTTTCGAAACAATTTCGACAGCCCGAGCTTCCGGCCCAGCCTGCTGGCCACCGAGTCGGGCGCCCAGGTCACGGTTCGCCGCCTGGTGCGCTGGGATTTTCCCGTGTTGTGTTCCGGCGACGCCTGCGGCCAGATGGTGTTGGTCACGGAGGAAGTCGTCAGCGGCTCGGTCAGCGGTTGCGCGACCGTCAACAGCAGCGCCGCCTGGCCCGACACGCCGCAGTGCCCGGGCGTGGATGGCGGCGAGGATCTGGGATTGGACCTCAACGGCATCGGCGACGGCGATTTCTTCTGCGCGCCCGACATCGGCTGCTTCGAGTGCCGCAGCCAGGGCTGCCGCAACGCCTGCCCGTGACAACGGCCAGTTGATTCATTTTGCCGGCGCCTCTATCCTGTCTCGAGATGGAGGGAATCATGAACCGTGTGTTGATGTGTGGATGGCTTCTCCCAGCCTTTCTCCTGGGCTGCGGCGGCGGCGGAACCTCACCGGACCCGTGCCAAAATGTCCGCTGCGATCAGCCGCCCGCCCCTTTCTGCGACGGCAAGCAAAAGATGGCCTATGCGCCGGCCGGGGTGTGCGTGGACGGCGGCTGCGTGTACGAGCCCCGGCCCGAGCTGTGCGCCGTGGCTTGCCGGGACGGAGAGTGCGTCAGCGATCTCTGCGCCGGCGTCTCCTGCAGCACTCCTCCCAAACCCTCCTGCGAGGGCGACACCCTGGTGAGCTACGCCGCCGCTGGCACGTGCGATCCCTTGACCGGGTTTTGCAGCTACAGCGTCTCGCGCCAGGCCTGCCCGGCCGCCTGCGAGAACGGCGCCTGCACCGGCTGCACCCGCGACGACGACTGTCCCGCCGACCCGCCGCGCTGTCTGGACGGCACCCTGCTCGAGACCAGCCAGCCCAAGTGCCAGGCGGGCGCCTGCTCCCAGACCACCCAGAAGACCGACTGCGCCGCTTCGAACAAGCTGTGCCAGAACGGCGCCTGCGCCGGAAGCTCGCTGCGCGCCCCCCGCGCCGGCGAGGTCATCGTGACCGAGTTCCTGGCCAACCCGCAGGCGGTGGCCGACAACCTGGGCGAGTGGTTCGAGATCCGCTCGCTGGCCTCGGTCACCCTGGAGATCTCCGGCGTGCGCGTCGGCGACGAGGGCACCTCCGGGTTCACCGTCTCGCCGGCGGCCAGCCTGCCGCTTGCGCCGGGAGGAACGCTGGTGCTGGGCATCAACGGCGATCCGGCGACGAACGGCGGGGTCGAGGTGGACTTCGACTACGCCTCTTTTGCGCTGGCGAACGGAAGCGACAGCATCCGCCTCACCGCCCCCGACGGCACGCTCATCGACGCCGTGCGCTACGACACGGCCGCCGGCTGGACCATTCCCGCCGGCCGCTCGCTGCGCCTCGACGAGGGCCTGCTCGACGCCGAGCTCAACGACGATCCGGCGGCCTGGTGCCCCACGCTGGAGACCTACGGCCTGGGCGACGGCGGGACGCCCGGCGCTCCGGGAGGGACATGCCTGCAATGCCAGAGCGCTTCCGACTGCGAAAGCATTGCTCCCCAGTGCCAGGACAGCCTGCACCTGCTGCAATTCACCGCTCGCTGCGATGCCGGCGTCTGCCGCCAGGACACCGTGACGGTCGACTGCTCCGAAACCGGCCGGGTGTGCCAGGGCGGCGCCTGCGTCAGCCCGTACCGACCGCCGGCGGCGGGCGAGCTGGTGGTGAGCGAATTCATGGCCGACCCCAGCAAGGTCAACGACTCGGCCGGCGAGTGGTTCGAGATCGCCAACCTCACCGGCGAGACGCTGGATCTCACCGGCCTTCTGGTCCACGACGACGGCAGCAACCGCTTCACCGTTCCGGCCGACGCCCGGCTCACCATCGGCCCGCGCGCGCGGCTGGTCTTCGCCATCAACGGCGACTTCAACCAAAACGGCGGCCTCAAGCCGGACTACGTCTACTCGAGCTTCACCCTGGCCAACACTTCCGACGCCATCGTGCTCGAGATCACGGGCGCCGGAGTGATTGACGCCGTGCGCTACTCCACTTCCGGTGGGTGGGCCATCGCTGCCGGCAAGTCGCTGCAACTTCGCGAGAACTTCCTCGACGCCGCCGCCAACGACGACCCGGCCCACTGGTGCCAGACCACGCTCAGCTACGGCGTGGGCGACTTCGGCACCCCGGGCGCGCTGAACACAAGCTGCGCCAACTAGTTTTTCTGTTCCAGCAGACGCTCGATCGCGGCGCGAAGCCCGGCGGGGGGATCGGCGAGCGGCCCGTCGAAACGCTCGGCCACCTGCCCGCCGGCGCGAAGCAGCACGATCGCCGGCAGCCGCCGCACCCCGAACCTTCGTTCGGCCTCCGAGAACAGATCGATTCCCAGTGGGAAGGCGGGCCACATCTCGCGGCGCACCCGGGCCAGTTCCTTTGCGAAAGCCGCGGTCTTTCCCACCGCGGTGAAGATCTCCATGGTGTCGACCGCGGCGCAGGCGATCTCGGGGCGTGCGCGGCAGGCCTTGTGGAGCTCCTGCAGATGGGCGTAGCACGGCTCGGAGAAGGTGCCGAAGAAAATGATCGCGGCCGGCCGGTCGCGCATCTGGCTCAGGCGAAAAAGCTCGTGGTCGTAGCCGGGGAGCTCAAGTTCGGGGGCGGGCTTGCCCGCCGGCAACTCGGCGTCCATGGACTTGTTCTGCAGCCGCGAGAGCAGAAAGCCGCGAAAGGTATCGCCGGAGAGGACCAGCCAGCCGGGGTCGCGCGTGGCCATGCGCAGGGTCAGCAGCTCTTCGCCGTGGCGCACCTCGTACACCAGCTCGCGCCCCGCGCCGTCCTGGAGAATCCGCTGCAGGGCTTCCTCGGAGTCGATGTCCTTTCCATCCACGGCCAGAATGATATCGCCGGGCGCGAACCCCGCCTCGGCCGCCGCACCCTTCGGCTGGAGCAGCAGCACCCGCACTTCGCTCATGCCCATGTCCACCATGATGCCCTTGGGGCCCGGGGCGCGCGCCGGGTTGTCGCCGGCCTTGACCACCTTGAGGCCCAGATCGGGATTGGGCGATGCCGGCACCGTCGCCGGAGGCGGGGGCGGAGGCGGAGGCGACGGGGCCGCCGGCCTCTCTTTTTGGCAAGCCGCCAAAAGAGCGCACAGCCCCGGCAGCGCCCACAAAGAAATCGCCCGGCCAGCATTCATGAGCACCTCCCGCTTCACCCGGCCGCAGCATACCACGAAAATCCAGCCGGATCCCCATCCGGCCGGGAGGAATAACGGGGGGAAACCGGGGTGCCTGGCACCGGCGCTCGACCGGCGCTCGAGAAAACCGGTGGAAATCGGGGTGTGCAAACCGAGGGGTAATCCGGGGTCCCTGGCACCGGGGTTCACTGGCACCGGGGTTCACTGGCACCGGGGTTCACTGGCACCGGGGTTCACTGCACCGGGGTTCAGCGGGGTCCGGTAAGCAAACGGAAACACTGGAAAAAGACCGGGACCAGGCCCCTTCGTTTCCCTTGACTCCCTCCGTTCCCGGTGATATCGCTGCGCGTCAAACTTGTTCGCACCCCATCCGCGAGGAGGAGGAAATCATGGAATCCGCAAGCCCCGCCGCTCCGGCGAAGGTCATGAACCGCTGGATCGTCGTCATCGGCGCCATCGTGGTGCAATTGTGCCTTGGCGCCATCTACGCCTGGTCGGCCTTCACCGGCAAGCTCACCGCCGCCGACGGACCGTTCCACTTCACCAAGACCGAGACCCAGATCATCTTCTCCATCGGGCTGCTCTCGTTCGCGGTCATCATGGCGCTCATCGCCGGCAAGTGGCAGGCCAAGGTCGGGCCGCGCATCGTGGCCATCACCGGCGGGCTGGTGATGGGCGCGGGCTACGTGCTGGCCTCGCTGGTGAACAACTTCTGGGGCATCCTGATCGGCGTGGGCTTTTTGGGCGGCGCCGGCATCGGGCTGGCCTACGTCTGCCCCATCGCCACCTGCGTCAAGTGGTTCCCCGACAAGAAGGGCCTGATCACCGGCCTGGCGGTGGCCGGCTTCGGTTTCGGGGCGCTCATCTGGGTGAAACTCACCGAGGGCTTCAAGTTCGGTCCGGTGAACCTCACCCCGGGCTGGACCGGCCTGTGGGGCACCGGCTGGACCGTGGCCAACGTGTTCTTGCTGTACGGCATCCTCTTCGCCGGACTGGTGCTCGTGGCCTCATTGGTCCTGGTCAACCCGCCGGCGGGATACAAGCCCGCGGGCTGGAATCCCCCGGCGCCGGGCAGCGGTGCGGCCAGCGGCGCGGTGGACTTCACCGCCAAGGAGATGGTGCGCACCCCGCAGTTCTGGTCGCTGTTTCTCACCTTCATGTTCGGCGCCACCTCGGGCCTGATGGTGATCGGCATCATCAAGCTCTTCGGCATGGACGCGCTGAAACAAAGCGGCGTGGCCGCGGACCAGGCCAGCATCATAACCGGCACCGCCATGGGATTGTTCTACGCCCTGTTCAACGGGCTGGGCCGGATCATCTGGGGCTGGATCTCGGACCGCACCGGCCGCAAGGCGGCCATCGTGGCCATGAGCGCTCTCCAGGGCATCATGATGATCGTCTTCTACTTCATCGGCGGCAGCGAGGTGGGGCTGTACATCGGGGCCACCATCATCGGCTTCAACTTCGGCGGCAACTTCGCGCTCTTCCCGGCGGCCACCGCCGACTTCTTCGGCAACAAGAACGTGGGCACCAACTACCCCTGGGTGTTCATGTCCTACGGTGTGGGCGGCGTGGTGGGCCCGATCCTGGGCGGGATCATGGGCGACGCCAACGCCTGGCTGTGGGCCTTCGTGCCGGCCGGGATCGCCTGCCTGCTGGGCGCGGCCATCATGCTGGCGGTCAAGCCGCCCAGGCAAAAAGAAGCGGCTCCGGCCGCGGCGCAGTAGGTCGCCATGGCTGCCGCCGAGCGCACCCGCGAGAACCTCAAGGCGGCCTTCGCGGGCGAGGCCAAGGCCCACCTGCGCTTGCTGGGATACGCCGAGCAGGCGGACAAGGAAGGCTACCCCCAGATGGCGCGGCTGTTTCGAGCCATCGCCGAGGCCGAGCGCATCCACGGGCTGCGCCACCTGCGCCAGCTCGACGTCATCCGCTCGACGGAGGAAAACCTCAAGGCCGCCTTCGAGAGCGAAAGCAGCGTCTCCGAGAACGCCTACCCGCCCATGATCCAGGCCGCCGAGGAGGAGGGGCAGCGCGCCGCGGCCATCGGCTTCTCGCACGCCCGCGACGCCGAGGGCTTCCACGCCAAGCTCTACAAGAACGCCATCGACCACATGGTGGCGGAGAAGGAGAGCCCCTACTTCGTGTGCCAGGTGTGCGGCTACGTGCAGGACGGCTCCGCCCCCGACGAGTGCCCGGTGTGCGGGGCCAAGCGCGAAAAGTTCAAGCAGATCGACTGACGATCCGACTCGTCCACTCCCACCCGTCTGCCCGGGTTCCGGTGCCCTGGGCTTTGGCGGCCTGGCGCCGACGCTAAGGTGTGGTCTGGGGGCCGGAGAGAGGAGAATTCGGCGGGACGGGAGACGATGCCGGAGAGGGTTCGTCCGATGGAGGCACAGGGGTTGTTGGCTGGGCTTCCGGCTTCGGCTGGGGTTGGGGCTCCGATTGCGGCTGCACCGGCGGTGGGGGTTGAGCCCGGGCTGGAGCGGCGCGGCCCAGCTCCCCCGGCGAGCCATGGCGACTCAGATCGAATGCCTGCACCCACATGAGCGCCAGCGAGCGGCGGGCAAACCCGTTGTAGTCGTCGGAGAGGTCCTTGGAAGAAATGTCCGGGAAGTTCAGAAAGAGCTTGATGAAGCTGTTTCCCAGCAGCCGATAACCGATGCCGACCCCGAGCGGCACGATGACGTCGTCTTCCAGATCCTCGGCGGCGTGGTAGTTGAAGCCGGCGGAGAGTCCGACGAAAAAGTTGTCGATGAGCAGATACGCCGCGGTGACATCCACACCCAGCATCAGATCGTGGCGGCTGTCTCCAAAACTGTAGCTCTGGTAATTGAGCCGAAACTGCCCAAAGAGATCGAGCCTCCCGGTCCAGTAGCGTCCTGGAACATTCAAGGTGATCCCCAGCCGGTTGGTGTTGGAGGTGGGAACATCCACGGTGAGCTCCGCGGCCAGTTTCTGTTCGAAGATCAGGTAGCGGCCGTAGAGAACGAGCTGATTGACGACGTTGGAGGCGTTGACCGGAAAATCCGGCGTGTCGACGAGGAGGGTGGAATGCAGCCCGACCTCCAGATCGGGCACCAGGCCAAACGATCCGCCCAGCGGAAGCAGCCAGCCCTCTCCTTCCTGTCCGTCGTCCAGATCCATGGCCAGCCCCAGGTATGCCCCGGCCTGCTGGTGGGAGAGTACCAGCTCCCGACCCGGCTGGAGCTGGGACAGCGGCCGGGTATAGGTGGGCCAGTGATAGAAGGATTCCTGCGCCCGAAGGCCCGCGCCCCAGAGGAGGATGAGCAGCGCCGCATGGAACACTATCGTTTTTCTCATTTTTCCCTCCGCGTGAGTTTCGCCTGGAGCTACTTTTTCACGAGCTCGGCGTCCACGCCCAGGTCCACGCCCGGGACCGGGCGCATTCTTTGCTGCCAGATTTTGTGGCCGGCCAGGCGAAGCGAAAGCCGGCTATCCCTGCGGGTGGGGAGCGCCACCGTGGCCGGGGTCGTCTTTCCCGTCGATTTTCCATCGAGCAGGATCTCGGCTCCCGGCGGTCGGGACTCGACGGAGATCTCGATCTTCTCGGCGGTCGCCGGCGTCTTCTTGTCCAGCCGCAAATCGAGAACGGCGTTCATGCCTTTTTCCAGCATGAAGCGCGCCACGGCCGGGGCCATCCCGGGCCGTTCCACCATGATGACGTGCTCCACGCCGGCGGGCACGCGCTGAAGCAGCGCGGGGGTCTTCTTGCCCAGGGCCACCCCGTCCAGGTACACCGCGGCGCCGGGCGGACGGCTCTTGATGCGCACCGAGCCCGAACCCTTGCCGGGCGCGAAGGCGACGATGCGCTCCAGCCCCGGCGGCGTGCGGTCCTTCTCCGGCGCGGCCCCGGCATCGGGCGCCGGTCCGGCATCCGGCGCGGGCGCTGGTTCGGGCGCAGAAGCGGCGTCCGGCGTCTCGGCCGACACCCCGCCGCCGCCGATCGAGCCCGGCTCCGGGCTCCCCGTCCGCGCCTCGCCGCCGCCGTCCGGCTCCGCCTGGACCTCGGGCACCTCGCCCAGAAAGTGATCCCACAAGAAGAAGCTGGCGGCCGCGGAGACGAACAGGACCGCCATCAGCGCGCCGATCCAGGCCCGGCTCCTTCGGGGCGGCGGTTCCGGGCGGGGCTCGGGCTGCAAAGCGGGGAGGCTCGGTTTGGTGGCCAGCGCATCCAGCTCGCCCGACACCTCCCGAACGTTGTCGAGGATCTCCCGGGCCGTCCGCCCTTCGAAAGGAAGCTTGCCCTCGGCGTCCTGGGACACGAGACGCTCGAGCACCTCCTCCACGGTAAAGGTGAGGTTGCCCTGGTAGGCGCGCTTTTCCGGCACGAACATGGCCTCGGCCGTCTCCCAGGAAAACACCTCGGCCAGCCCGTCAGCGATCTGGCGCAGCAGAAGATCGCGCAGCGTCTCCTCGGGGACGAGCTTCCACTCGACCATGGTCTCGCCGAAGTTCTTGCCGGTTCGCTTGCACTCCTCGAACACCTCGCGGACCTCGTCCTCCTTGAGATGGGCCTCCTGCACCAGAAACTGGGTGAAGGTCCGCTTGGCGGTGGAGACCACCACCCAGGCGATGCGCCCCCCCACGAAAAACGCCCGGCCGGTCTCGGCACCGCAGCGCAGCACCACCTCGCCGCCAGCGTCCGAGCCGCTGGCCTCGATCAAGGTCTTGAGGATCTTCTGTGCTTTCTGGGGCAACACGCAGGCTGCCTCGTTTTCCGCCCCCGCTGGCCCTGGACAATGTACCACGGCTCCACTGGCCCAGAAAGTTTTCCGCGGTCCAGAAGGATGAGGAGCTCGACGGGAAAAGCCCGCGAAGATGCGCAGCGCCGAGCGGTCTTGCGGCCGGTCACCAGGAGAGCGACAGGCGCATCAGCACTCGAGCCACCGGCGGCGGGCGCGAACCGTCCGTCCGCTCGAAGGCCGGTCCGGGAAAGAACCACCCCGCCTGCACGTCGGCGCGAGCAGCGAGATCGCGCCACAGGGGCAGTACATACCCCGTACCCAGATCGAGTTCCATCCCGAGCAGCCGTCCGGGGCTGGATCGCCCGTAGCTGTTGGTCGGCACGCCGCCGTTTTGGAAGGTCGGATAGGCCTGCCCGAACGGCGCGCTGGAGAAGGCGCACAGGAAACCGAACAGGAAACGCAGCCTCTCGAACGGCTCGATGCTGACGGTGGGAAACAGGTACATGGCCCCTGTCAGGCTCCCCTCGCTGGGGAGTTCGCCGGTCCCCGGCAGCGGCTGGCCTACCCGCTCCGGATCGGCGGCCTGCTCCGCCTCGAGGGCGGTCAGCTCGCGCATGACCCAGTCGAAGAGCACCAGGCCCACCCGAAACGACGGATCGAAGGAGAACCGGGTCACCCGGGTGTCGTAGGGGGTCTGATCGCCCGAGGCATAGCCGGCCTCCAGGCGGGGGTGCAACCCGAGCCAGGAAAAGCGATACCCCGCCTGGAGCACGCCGCCGAACGCCAGGATGTCGCTGCCGTCGGTGCGCTCGGCGCGGATCACCCGATCGGTGACGCCCGCCAACAGGGCCGCCTCGCCGGCCAGTGTGGGCCCGGACTCGCCGGGCTCGGGCTCGTAGCGCCCGGAGAGATCGAGGGCGAACACCCGCAGCATGGTCCCGGCGTCGTCCTGCTGGAAGCGCCCGGCGGCGTACAGCCCCAGGTTGGCCGGTCCCTTCTCCCAGCGGATGACCGCCAGGGCCTCGCCGCCGATGTCTCCCTGGCGCAGGCTGGCGTTTTCGTCGCGGTACACCAGGCCGCCGCCGACGGCCACCGCCACGTCGGCGAGCCATCCGCCCAGGGGCGCGAAGGGCCGGGTGGCCAGGAGCAACCGATCGGAGAGGTCACGGGAGGCGCCGAAGCCGAAACGATCGGGCGAGTCGCGACCGTCGTGGGCCAGCAGCCCGAGCCCGAAGTGGCTGCCCATCTGGCCGGCCCGGACCTGAAGCCAGGGCAGGTCCCAGCGCAGCCACAGCTCGACCAGGTCCCAGCCTTTGAAATCCCATCCTCGCAGCGTCAGCCGCTCGTCGGCGCGAAAGGCCGCTCCGATGCCGTCGGCGTCCCCCGCCACCTGTCCGCCAAAGACCTGGAGCTTGCCGACAAAACGCAGCCGCTTTGAGATTTGCTGCTCGGACCCCACTTCCAGGCGCTGGTCGACGGCCCAGCGCAACCCGCTCTCCCGCCCGGCCGCATCCAGCGGAAACCCCTGCACGTGAAATCCCAGGAAGCGCCACTCGCCGAAGGGATCGGGCTCGACGGCGGGGATCTCCTCCGCGGCCGCGAGGCGGCCAGCGACCAGCGCCATGAGCGCCACGGAGGCGGCGGTCCGTTTGCGCTTACACGCCATGGGCCAGCCCCCGGGCGGCGCTCGCCAGCTCCTTGCGCCGGGCGATGTCCGCCGGCGTCTCGCACTCCGGCACCGCCAGGGTGCCGCAGTACTCGGCCTGGCCGTACTGGCACAGGCGCTGCAGCATGGCCACGCACAGGTCCATGCCGTCGAAGGCGTCGCCGCCCGCGGTGAACACGCCGAGAAATTTCTTTCCGGAGAGCAGCGACGCGCCCGAATCCTTGAAGCAGCAATACAACCGATCCAACGCCGCGCTGGTGCAGCCCGACACCGACCAGCAGTACACCGGGCTGGCCACCACCACCACCCGCGCGGCGGCGATGGCCTCGAGCGCCGGGCCGAAGTCGTCGCGCAGGCGGCAGGCGGGGCCGCGATCGTCGCGTTTGCAGCCGTCGCAATGGGCGCAGCCGCGAAAATCCATGCGGTAGAGATCGTACCGTTGGATCCGAAATCGCCGCGCCAGGGCGCGCTCCAGGAGGGCGCAGGCCGCTGCAGTGTTTCCGGATGGGCGCGGGCTTCCGAACAGCACGACCGCCGATGCTTTCGCCATGTCCACCTCCGGCCGGGTATGGTAGCATACCCTCCATGCGAACCAAAGATATCCCCCGCGTCATCGCCGCGCTCATCGCCTCGGGCGGCCTCGGCTGCGCTCCCGACCCGGAAGGCCTGTGGCCGACGCCGGGCGGCAGCGGCCCCGAGGTCTGGTTCGATCTTGAGGCCCGACCGCTACCCGAGATCCCGTTTCCCAACGACCTGGCCACCCGCGCCGATCCTGGTTCCCCGACGGGCCGCCGTTTGAACGTGAGCCTCGTCGCGCCCACGCACCTGGAAGAGAAAGAACGCGGCCGCATCGACGAAATGACCGGCTTCGGGGTGCTCATGCCCATCAGCGTGCGCTTTCGCGGGTCGCTCGACCTCGAAGACCTGCTGCGCCGGCACCGGGACAACCTGGACTTTTCGGACGACGCCGTGTTCGTCGCGGCCGTCGATCCGCGCAGCACCGCCTTCGGCCGGCCGGTGCCGCTGGACATCGGGCGGGGCAACTACCCGCTGCTGCTAAAGCGCAGCAACTCGGCCTTCGCCTCCGATCCGCGCGCCGACGCCGGAAACCTGCTGTTCGATACCTACGAGGAAGACGCCAACCGCAACGGGCGGCTGGATCCGGGCGAGGACAGCGACGACGACGGCGTGCTCGACCATCCCAACGTGTTTCCGCCGGGGGCCTCCGTGCGGGACGGCCTGCTCACCTTCTACGAACGCGAGACGGACACGCTGGTGATGCGGCCGCTGGTGCCGCTGGCCGAGGGCACCACCTACGCGGTGATTCTCACCGGCCGGCTGCGCGGGGAGGACGGCCAGCCGGTGCGCTCTCCCTTCTCCTGGGTCCACCACCTGGAACAGTCCGAGGCGCTCTCGCCCCTCCCCGAGCTGCTGTCGCGCTGGCGCTCCGAGGGACTGGCCGACCTGGACATCGGCGAGGTGGCCTTCGCCTGGACGTTCACCACCCAGCCGGTGACCGGCGACCTCGTGGCCATCCGCGAGGGTCTGCGCGGCCGGGGACCGCTGGGCTGGCTGGCCGAGCGCATTCCCGCGACGGTCCGGCCCGACCGTGCCCAGAGCGACGAGGCGAGCCCGTATCCCTACCTGGTGCAGGTCTCGCAGCTCATGGAGGCGGTGAAGTCCGTGGGGCCGCTCTTGCTCGGCGGCGACATCTCGCAGGCGCAACCGCTCATCGACACCTACCAGTGGGTGGACTACTTCGTCTCGGGATCGTTCGACAGCCCCGACTTCATGGGCGCCAGCGAGGCCTTCGAGCTCGACCGCATGGCCGGCCGGGCGCGGGTGGGCTCGCAGCCGCTCCGCTTCTTGATGGCCGTGCCCAAGGAGAGCGAACGGCGCCGCCCGCCCTTTCCGGTGGTGATCTACTGCCACGGCTACAGCTCCACCCGGGCGGAGATGATCGGGTTCGCCGGCACCATGGCCCGCTACGGCCTGGCCACGGTGTCGATCGACGCCTGGGGGCACGGAATTCCGCTCGACGAGGAGCTGACCGGCATCCTGGTCTCGGCCGGGAACGGCTGGGGCTTCGGCCCCTTCATGGACGCGCTGCTGCGCGACCGGGCCCGAGACCTCACCGGCGACGGGGCGTCCGATTCGGGCGGCGACTTCTGGACCGCCTACGCCTTCCACACCCGCGACGCGGTCACCCAGAGCGTGGCGGACTACCTGCAACTGGCCCGGGTGCTGCAAGCGTTCGACGGCGCGGCGCGCTGGGACGTGGATCAGGACCGCGACGGCCAGCCGGACATCGCCGGCGACTTCGACGGCGACGGGCGCGTGGACGCGGGCGGCCCCGGCGTGCCCTACTTCGCCTGGGGCCAATCCATGGGCGGGATCCACTCGGCCATCCTGGGCCCGGCCGAGCCCACCATCGTGGCCGCCGCCCCCACCTCCGGCGGCGGCGGGCTGGCCGACGTGGGCGTGCGCACCATGCTGGGCAACGTGCGCGACGCGGTGTTGCTGCGCACCATGGGCCCCCTGGTGGTGGGGGAGCCCGAGACGGCCACCCGCATGCGCCTGAGCCTGCGGGCGCCGCTCGCCAACCAGGAACGCGCGCTGCCGCTGGGACGGGCGGAGGTCCCCGTGGGGACGCGCGTCGCGGTCGAGAATCTCAGCCGCGGCACCGTGCACGAGGCCCACGTGCGGCCCGGGCCGCGCCTGCGCATCTCGGTGCCCTGCGACGAGGGCGATCGTTTCCGCATCGTGTTTTTCTCTCCGGCGGGAGAGGAACTCCAGCGCATCGAGGCCTTCTCCGAGGACGCCTTCTACTGGGACCGCGAGGAGCCCACCTACCGCGCCGGCGATCCGCTCGAGATGCCCACCGAGGGCTTCGGGCTGGCGCGCTGCACTCCGGCGCTGCGGCGCATGGTGGGGCTGTTCCAGATGATCGTCGAGCCGGCCGACCCGGCGGCCTGGGCACCGCATTACCTCCTCGATCCTCTTCCCATCCGCCCGGAGGGGCCGGTGGTCACCAACCTGCTCGAGGTGGCGACACTGGGCGACCAGGACGTGCCGGTGAGCACCCAGGTGACCATCGCCCGCGCCGCCGGGGTATTGCCGGCGCTGCAGGTCGATCCGCGCTACGGCGTTCCCGCCAACGACTGGCTGATTCAAAATTACGTCCCGGAAGGCCTGGCCGGCATCGGCCGTTTTCCGGCTTCGGACATCCTGTTCGACCCCGACGATCTCGACGAGGGTACGGACGGCTACCCGGCGCCGGCGCCCGATCCGGCGCTGCGGCTGCGCCAGCGGGTCGAGACGCCCACCGGCGTCTCGGGCGTGCGCTTCGCCTACGTGAACCCGCGCGGCCAGCACGGCATCTTCATCCCCGAACCCAGCCGGCCCTTCGATGTGAACACCTACTTCGCCAACCTCATCGCGCACTTCTTCGCAAGCGAGGGCACGATCATCCTCGACGATCGTTGCCTGGAGGACGCTTCCTGCCCCCTGCCCTAGCCGGGCCCGTCTCGCCCGCCCCGGCCATGTCCGGCAATGGCCCGCCGGCAGGCGCTCGCGCTGTTCCAACGCGCGCAAACGCGCGGTTCGCGGCGAGATTTGCGTCTTGGCCAAGTGCTGGAGAAGACGAGAGAGGCGTCAGCGCCAGGCCTGCGCCAGGCGGGCGAGGGCGTCCTTGAGCCCGTCGTGGAGCGAGCGCACCTTGTCGGCGGGCCAGGACTCGGGAGCGCCGCGCACGAACGAGGTGCGGTCCACCCGGTTGTCGAAGCGGGCCACGGGAAGATCGAAGCTGCGCCCGCGCGCCTCCACCGGAACGGTCCCGGGCCGGCGGGCGTTCTGCTCCAGCCAATCCATGTCGTCGCAGCCGTAGTCCTTGAGCATGACCTCGATGGGCACCCCGTGGTGCAGAATGGAGCCCGGGTCGTTGGGGTCGGTGCGCTCGTGGTTCTTGCGGCGCGATTCCTCCGGGGTCACCCACACATACAGGATCGAGGCCCGCTCCAGGATGGCGGGATCGAGCAGCGAGAGCGAGTGGCGGTAGCCCAGCGGGGCCGGCAGCGGCATGGACGCCTTGTCCGGCCCGCCGCGGGCGAATTCGATCACCAGGGTGCGGCCCTCCAAGGAGTCCGGAATATTGTCGTGCTTCTCGCGCAACAGGTCGGCGGCTTCCTTCTCGAGCTTCTGCGCCAAAGCCGCTCGCGTCGCGCCATCCAGCCGGGAGAGCCGCGGCGCCAGGCCGGCGAGGTTCGCGGCGTGCTCGATGCGATCGAGCAGCAGCCGGCCGGCCGAGGAGGTCTGGATGCGCTTTTTGCACACCAGATCCCAGTAGTCCTCGTTGACCAGCTCGATCAGCGTGCCCCAGTCACGCCCGTCCTGGAAGGGCTTGTCGGGCGCCTGGAAGAACAGCCGCGCCTGGCCCATGGCGGACAGCTCGTCGTCGATGCGGCGCATGAGGTGCACGTAGGGGAAATCGTCGAGCTGCACCGTGTCGCCCATATGAAAGTCCTCGCGGCAGACTTTTGGCGGCAGGCTCTTGAGGTACCGGCGCACCTCGGATTTTCCCGAGGCCGGCAGGGCCAGTAACAGCACGCAGTCCAGGGTCTTCTGCATGTTCCTCTCCTTTTTCGCTCGGCAAAAAGTAGCCGAATCCCCGCCATGCCGCAAGCAAAAACCGGCCACGCTTGCGAACGGCGCCGGAACCGTCGTAGAAGGAAGCCATGAAAACCAGAGCGTTTGCCTGCGGGTTTCTGGCGGTCCTCTGCCTCTCGAACCCGGCCGGTGCGGACCAGCTCCAGTGCAACGATCAGAAGACCGCCGAGCGGGCGGTGCAGCTCCTCGCCCCGGGGAGCTTGATGATCGACTTCTGCTCGCTGTGCACCGATGCCATCAAGGTAGTCCTGGTGCGCTCGGCTCGATCGGTCCAGGACTGCAACTTCGAGGTCCAGGTGGAGGGCACCGTCCTGCTGCGCAGCGCTCAGTCCTTCTCCGGCCGCCTGCCGGCCCAGGTGCGCTACCGCATCGCCGAGGAGGCCTACCAGAAGCGCATCGACCTGGCCTACGCCTACGTGGAAAAATCCCCCAACGATTTCCGCTGGCTGGGCGGCGTGCTGGGCCTGCGGGCCCAGGTCAAGGTCCCCGCCATCCAGCTCCCGGGCGATCTCTATGCGCGGCTGGGGCGAAAAACCCAGGCCGCGATCCCGCCGACGCATGCGCCCTACCCGGAGATCGTCCCGCCCGCCAAGAAGCTCTCCGAGTGCCGCTTTTCGGGATTTTCCGAGCCGCGCCTGCGCGAGATCGCCGCCGCCTACGACGCGGGGCGCATGGAGGAGGCCATCCGTCTCGGCGAGCGCCTGCTGGACGACGCCATCGCGCGCATCCTCTCCGAGGCCGGCCTGCGCGGCGCCGGAGCCAAGGCCGTCCGCGAACTGGTCGTGTCCGCGCTCGAGGAGCGCCTGGACTTCGGCGGAGAACCCTTGCGGGGCATCCGCGCCGGGCGGGACCTGTTGCCGCTGGAACGCCTGCCGCTGCCGCGCCTCGAGCGGGCCGTGCTGTACCTTTCGGTGTACGCGGCCGCCGCGGCCGAGGCGGCCAACCGGATCTCCGAAGTCGAGGCGGCGGCCCACGCGCTGCTTTCGGATTCCATCACGCTCGCCGACCTCTACCGCCGGCCGCCGCGGGCCGCGGCCCTGGCCCAGTTCTACGCCGCGCTGTACCTCGGCTGCGTCCAGGGCGTCGCGCTCAGCCCGGACGAGATCATCGTGGCCCGCCGCCTGCGCCAGTATTTCCTCGACGAGCGCTCCGCCTTCGCCTTCAACTACGCCGACGTGCTGGCCCGGATCATCCAGGGCTCCGCGAACGGCCAGGACTGACGCGGGGGCGGCCGAGCGCCGGCGCGTTGCTTTTCGGCCCGCTTCGCGGCATACCAGTCCCATGAGCGAACGACTGGACGGAGCGGAGTTGCTGCGCCTGTTGCGAGGCGTTTTCGCGCCGGGCGGGGACGAGCGCAGCGTGGCGTTCTTGCTGGATCTGCCGCCGGAGCCGTCCCGGGACCGGGAGGCCTGGCGGGTCCGCCGCGCCATGGCGCACGACTGGGTCCGCGCGCTCGCCGAAAGCCAAAGCCCGGATCGCCTCGATCCTTTTCTGTACCTCTACCCGGCGGTGGGACAGAACAACGCCGATCTGCCGGCGCGCCTCTTTCCCTGGCGCGATCGGAGCCTGCCCGAAAGCGCCTGCGGGCTCGATGGGCGGCCATCGGAGGCGATCGAGGAGATCCTGGCGCGGCACCGGCTGGTGGTGGCGCCCACCGAGTACTCGGCCACCGCCCCGCTCAAGAACCTGGCTCGGCGGCTCATGTTCCGCGCGGCCACCATGCCGGGATTCTCCCCGGCCATGGTTCCGGCGCTGCGGCTCGACATCCCCACCATCCACCGCCGGGTGGCGCGGCTGGCCGAACTGCTCACCGCGGCCGAAGGAGCCGAGTTCGTCTTCGCGGTCGACGGCGCGCGCGAGGAAAGGCTCGCGCTCGATCTGCGCCACCGGACGGCGCACCTCTCGAGCGGACGGCTGGTCGAGCCGGGCACCGCCGGCAACCTGCCCTCGGGAGAGGCCTACATCGTCCCCTACGAGGGCGAGCGCCCGGGCGATCCCAGCCGCAGCCAGGGGCGGCTGCCGGTGCAGCTCGGCGAGGAGGTGGTGACCTACCTCATCGCCGAGAACCGCGCCCGCGCGGTCGAGGGAGAAGGCGCGGCGGCGCGCGAGGAGGCCGAGCGTCTTCTGCTCGACCCGGCCTACGGAAATCTCGCCGAGCTGGGGCTGGGAGTGCTCGGGCCGCTCGGGATCGAGCCCGTCGGCGAGGTGCTGCTGGACGAGAAACTCGCGCCCCATCTGGCCTTCGGCCGCAGCGATCATTTCGGCGGCCGGGTGGGCCCGGCCGACTTCTCGGCGCCGGAGCGGGCGGTGCACATCGACCGGGTGTACAACCGCGCGCTCCAGCCCCGGGTGCTGCTGCGATCGCTGGACCTTTCGCTGCCCGAGCGGCGGATCCCGCTGGTGCGGGACGACCGCTACGTCATCGATCTCGACGGGCCGGCGCAACCGGCGCGCATTTGACAACGGCCGCGCCGGCGCGCCATGCTGCCCTTGTCTTTCGGGGAGGTGCGGTGTGTCCAGCTTCAAGAAATCCTGGTGGGTTCGATCCTATCCGGAGGCGGTGGCCAAAGTGATGAAGGCCATGCCGCGCATCTACACCCAGGGTTGCGAGGACGGCGTGCTGGCCTGGGTGGGCCGGACCTTCGCCCACCAGCGCAAGGACTTTCGCCCCAAGCCGCCGGCGCTCAAGGTCGAAAAACCCGAGCGTCTGGTCTTTCAGCACGATCTGGTCAACCCCGCCACCTACACCATCGACATCGCCGCGGAAAACCAGGGCACGCGGGTGACCGTGGAGGTGCGGCTGGCGGGCATCGTGAAGGAAAACCCCGCCGACGCCGTCCTGCCGCTGCTCTACGCCCTCACCCGCGCGCTGGAACCGGAGGAACCGCCCCCCTCCGCCACCTGGGACGACGAGACGGTCATGGAGTCGCGCTGAGGCGAAGCCGTCCATCGCCGCCGGACCGCCATCGCGCCCGAAGCGCCCAGCGGATCAGGAGGTGATGCGCCGCGTGCGCGCGGAGGCGGGGGTCTTTTCCTTGCCGCCGTCGAGAAACTCCCGCAAGAGCTCGGCCAGGCGCGCGGCGTCCGGGAGCGGCCGGTACACGACCTTGGAGGCGCCGCTGCGCAACGCTTCCAGCGCGCCTTCCAGCTCGTGCCGGGAGGAGACGGCCACCACCTTGAGGGCGCTGGCCAGGATGACGGCGGAGCGCAGAAAACAGGCGGTGGCGTTGTCGCGGCCGAGTTCGCGGATGTCGCAAACGAAGAGATCCGCCCGGCCCTGGCGGATCTCGGCCAGCGCCTGAGAAAGATCGACCTGGCGCGCCGGGCCGTGGCCCAAAATCTCGAGCGCCTCGGACAGCAGCCGCCGTTCCATTCCGTCCGGGGCGCACACCAGCGAGCGCAACCGGCGCGGCGGCGAGGCGGCGCGGGCCGGTCTCGCGGCGCGTTCCGCCCGGAGCGCCAGCGCCTGTTCGACCTTGGCCACGAGGTCCTGGATGGAGAAGGGCTTGACGATGTAATCGTCCACCCCGACGGCCATGGCCTCCTCGACCGACTCGCGCGAGGCGTAGGCGGTGATGAGCAGCGCGGCCACCGCCGGGTCCAGGGCGCGCGCCCGCCGGATGACGTCGAGCCCGGTGATGCCCGGCAGGTTCTTGTCCACGATGAGCAGGTCGAAGCGCTCGCGCAGCAGAAGGTTGATGGCCTTCTCGCCGTCGAGGGCATCGACCAGAAACATCCCCGGCCGGTCCAGCACGCTGCGGACGACCTCCTGGACCACCGGCTCGTCGTCCACCACCAGGATGCGCACCGAGCGCTCCGGCGGTTTGTCTGCCATCGTCACCGCTTCCTCCTTCATCCGGGCGGCCAGTGTAGCCGGTCACCGGCGCCGGCGCAACCCGGACGCTCGAGCCGCGGGTTTGATCCCCGCCATGCCTCCGGGTACACTCCGTGCCGGTCCAAGGAGCCGACATGGTCGTAACGGCATCGCCGACGTCCGCGGCGCGGTGGAGAGTTCGCGCACTTCTCGAACAGTTGCGCCGTCCGGAGAGCCTCGCGGTTCTCATGGGCGCTCTGGTGTTCCTGCCCATGCTGGGAGCATCGGGGCTGTGGGATCCCTGGGAGACCCATTACGCCGAAGTGGCCCGGCGCATCGTGGTGGACGGGGACTGGATCACCCCGCGCTGGCAGGGGGAGCTGTTCTTCTCGAAGCCCATCCTCAACTTCTGGCTCATGGCGGCGAGTTTCCATCTGTTCGGCATCTCGGCCTGGGCGGCGCGGCTGCCGTTCGCGCTCATCGGCATCCTGGGCGTGTTCCTCGCCTTCCGATTCGTCTCCCGCATCCTGGACGCGCGGCGCGGGCTGTGGGCGGCCTTCGCCCTGTGCACCACGCCCTTCTATTTCTTCATCTCGCGCCAGGCCATCACCGACATCACCTTCTGCGTCTTCGTGATGGGCTCGCTGGCGTCCTTCGCCCTGGTGGCCCTGAAGCCAGACACGCCGCGGCGGGAGGCGCTGTACATCTATGTCTTCGCGGGGCTGGCGGCGCTGGCCAAGACGCCGATCGGACTGGCCATCCCGGCGGCGGTGGCGCTGGTGTATCTGCTGCTCACCGGCGAATGGTCGGTGCTGCGGCGGCTGCGGCTGCCCATCGGCATTTTGCTGTTTTTTCTCATCGCGGCGCCCTGGTACGTCTCGGTGCTGGCCCTGCACGGGCGCAAGTTCTCCGATGAGTTCTTCATGCATCACAACCTGCAGCGGGCCTTCACCGGCGTGCACGGCGAGCGCGGCACCTTCGAGTACTTCATCCAGCAGGCGGGATACGGTTTCTTTCCCTGGGTCGGCCTGCTGCCGCTCATGCTGGGACGGGTGCTGGGCCGGCTGGGCCGGCGCGAGGACGCCGAGGCGCTGCGGCTCGAGGTTCGGTCTCCCGAGGCGCAAGCGCTGCGCCTCGAGCTCTTTTTGCTCATCTGGTTCGGGGTCACCTTCACCGTGTTCACCCTGATCGTGACCAAGTTCCATCATTATGTATTTCCCGCCCTGCCCCCGCTGGCCATCCTGGCCGGCATCTGCCTCGCCTCCGAGGATGGCCCCGGCTGGCGCGTGCTGGGCCCGCTCGGTATCCTGCCGCTGCTCATGGTGGGCAACGACATCGTGTCCTCGGACGCGCACCTGGCCAACCTCTACACTTACGCCTACGAGCGACCGCTGCCCGGCGAGATCTATCCCCGCCTGACGCTCGCGCTCGTCGCCGGCCTGTTCGGGCTCTGCCTGCTGCTGTGGCGATTCTTGCGGACGCGGCTGCTGCGCGCGGCGATGGCGCTGCTGGCGGCCGCCTCGGCCCTCACCCTGGCCTGGTACTACCAGCCCGCGCTCGGCCACACCATGTCGCAGCAGGACGTCTTCGACACCTACCGGCGACTGGCCCGGCCCGGCGAGCGGTTGTACCAGTACCAGATGAACTGGCGCGGCGAGGTCTTCTATTCCAACGACAAGATCGTAAAAATCGGCGACGAGGCCGGTTTTCGCAGCATCTTCACCAAGCCCGAGCGGGCGTTCATGATCGCGGTGCGCGAGAGCCTGGGGCCGCTGGACCGCTCCATGCGCCAGGCCACCGGTCGCCACGTGCACGTCCTGGAAGGAAGCGGGCTGCGCTACGTGCTGCTCTCCAACCAGATCGGACCCGGCGAGACGGATCACAATCCGCTGACCCGACATCTGCTCTCCGAGATACCCGCGCTGGCCCACCCGGTGCGGGCCGAGCTGGTCGATCCGGCGCAAGCCGCCGGCGGCGCGCAAATCGCGTTTCTCGGCTACGAGCTTCGGCCCGAGGTCCCCTCCACCGGCGACGAGCTCGAAGTTACGCTCTACTTCCAGTGTCTGCGCCGGGTCGACAAGAGCTGGCAGATCTTCATCCACATCGACGGCTTCGGGCACGAGTTCCACCGCATCAACGGCGACCATTACCCGGTGGAGGGCCTGCTGACCACCGATCAGTGGATGCCGGGAGACATCGTGCGCGACCGGGTGCGCCTCAAGGTGCCCATCGAGTTCACCGCCAAGAGCTACACCCTCTACCTGGGATTCTACATCGGCGAAACGCGCATGCGGGTGCTTCCCGGATTTCCCCAGGACGGCTCCGATCGCATTCGCGCCGGAACCTTCGCCATGGACTGAACGGACCGGCGAGGAGGGAGCGGTGCTGGAATTCAAGCTGGAAAGCCTGCGCGCCCGGGGAGAACTCAGCACCGAGGAACGCGACCGGCTGCTCTCGGCGCTCAAGGGAAGCCCGGCCCCGGAGAAGCGACGGGTTCGCTGGCTCACGCCGCTGAGGGCTTTCTTGCTGGGGTTCGCCGCCGGAGTGACCATCTGCTACCTCCTCTGGCCGCGTTTCGGCTAGGTCGATAGAAAAACCCGGGTCCCGGGGGCCGGCGGATGGGTGCGAAACAATTTACGCGGTGGCTTGACGTGCTGCGCAATCAAGTTCTCTATTTTTGCGAACCAGCAGGGAAGAAAAAATCCGGCTGGTATTTTTTATCTCCCGCAATATCAATTGGTTGCAAAAAAATCGTGTTCTTTTGGCCTCGATTGGCGTGACACTTGCAGGCAACCGGGTTCGGAGGCGAGCATGAAACGCAGACGACTCTACGCGATGCTTCCGAACCTCTTCACGGTTTCGAGCATCTTCTGCGGGTTTTACGCCATCCTCATGGCGACCAACGCCTCCGAGCCGGACCGGTTCTTCAAGGCGGCGGTGGCCATTCTGTTCGCCGCGATCTTCGACACCATGGACGGGCGCGTGGCGCGCATGACCCGGACCGAGAGTGAGTTCGGGGTCCAGCTCGACTCGCTGGCCGACGTGATCTCCTTCGGCGCCGCGCCGGCGGTGCTCGTGTACCAGTGGGGGCTTTCGGGGCTCGGGCTCTTCGGCCTGATCGCGGCCTTCGGATTCGCCGCCTGCGGCGCCCTGCGCCTGGCGCGGTTCAACGTGCAGTGCGCCAAGGGCAAGGGCGGCGGCGGATACTTCGTGGGCATGCCCATCCCGCTGGCGGCCGTGGGGATCGTCTCGCTGGTCCTGCTCCACCGCAAACTCGGCGGCGGCGTGGCCTCGCACCAGCCGCTCATCGCGCTCTTCGTGGCCGCGCTCTCCTGGCTGATGGTGAGCCGGGTGCCCTACCGCACCTTCAAGAAGGTCAAGGCCCAGGCGAGGATCTTCATCGTCCTGGGCGCCGCCGCCAGTGTCATCGCCCTGGGCAGCGTGATCTTCTCCTTCAGCCACGTTCTCTTCGCCGCCTGGGTGGTCTGGTCGGCATATGGGATCGCCGAGGGCTCGGTACGCTTCCTGCGCAAGCGCCTCGCTCCCGCGCTCTACTCCCAGAAATACCCCGAGGACGAGGGCTAGCGCCCCCGCCGGATTCTCCGACACTCCCGACGTCGCCGAGCCGAATCTGCCGCTGGTTGCGCCGTGACGCGCATGGGCGAAGCTCCGTTCGAGCCGCTGGCGTGGGCGGGGGATGCCGTTGCGACAGGAAGCTGCGCCAGCGAGGCGCTGGCGACGGCAGCCAACGCCCCGCACCGCAGACCCGCAAGAAAAATTGCGCCGGCGTCCTCGGCCGCCTCGGGCTTTGCATTTTTTTTCTTGCTTTGCCATGCTCGGCCCGTCGGTCGATTTTCCAACGCTCGGAGGAGGAACCCATGGCGCGTGTGATCCGGTGTGGTGGCTGGCTGGCGATGCTGCTGCTTTTCTCGGGATGCCAGAATTGCGGAAAGAAGGAAGGCACTCCCCCGCCACCGGTCGCCGCCGCGGACGCCGGAGCGCCGCAGGAGGCGGTCCGGAAACTCGCGGTGGAGGACCTCCAGCCGCTCATTCGCGAGGAAGGCGCGCTGGGCACCATCCCCGGCAAGGTCGTGGTGCGTTTCGCCCGTCCGGTGATCAAGGAAGAAGATCTCCACAAGCCGGTGTCCGAAAAGACCGTCTTTTCGCTGGGAGTGCCAGGCAAGCTGAGCTACACCGATCCGGCCACGCTGGAGTTCTCTCCGGACAAGCCACTTTCGCCCGATACCACCTACACCGCGACGCTCACCGCGGTGGACACCTGGTCGGGGCTGCTGACCGCGCCCACGCCCAGCCCCTGGGTCCACGCCTTCCGCACCCCGCGCTTCGGGTTCGTGTCCATGACGCTGCGCTCGATGGATCCCAAGAAGGGAATCCTGACCGTGGACATCGTTCTCTCGGCCCCGGCCGAGGCGCGCCGGCTTTCCGAATTCTCTTCCTGGAAGGTGAACGGCCGGCCGGTGGCGAAGGTGATGGTCGACCGCCTGCCGGAGCAGAACCGCTTCACCGCCCGGCTGCTCAACATCGCCTGGCAGCAGTCGCTGACCGTGGAATTCTCCCTGCGCGCGGGGCTGCCCATGGCCGGAGACGAAAATGTCCGCGCCGCGGAAGCCCGCGAGACCATCCAGATCTCCGGGGATCCGTGGCAGATCCTGTCCGCCACCGCCGGAGAGGCGCCCACCGGACATTATCTGGATTTCGTGTGCGACGACTCGGGCGGAAAGCAGCCCAAGCGCTGGTACTGGGATCGAACCCGCCAACAGGACTACCAGATTTCGCGACGCTGCCTGCCGCTGGAGGCCGACGCGCTGGAGAGCATCCGCTTCGAGCCGGCGGCGAAGTTCTCGCTGTCGCCGTCCGAGGGCGGCTTCCGCCTGCTCGGCGACTTTCGGCGCGGCAGCTACACCGTGGTCATCCCGGCCGGCCTGCGCACCCAGGACGGCGGCGTGCTGCCGACGACCTACCGCGAAAGCTTCCATTTCCCGGCCCGGAGCCCACAGCTCCAGTTCGCGGCCCAGGGCCGCTACCTCCCCCGCTCGGCGATCCAGAGCCTGGCCTTGCGGCACCTCAATGTCGACCAGGCGGCGCTGTCGGTGCGCCACGTCCCCGCCGAGAACCTGGTCTTCTGGATGAGCGACGATCAAAGCGACGCCGCCGGCGAGCGCAACTCGAATCTGATCTTGGAAAAGACCATTCCCCTGCGCGGACGGCCGGACGAGTTCGCCAGCACCTTCCTCGACCTGAAGGACCTCCTCCCCGCGGACGGCAAGGGCGTGTTCCAGATCGAGGTGCGGTCGGGCTCGGCCCGCGCCCGGGTCCGAGTTCTTCTCACCGACATGCATCTTCTGGCCAAGCGCTCCAGCGACCTCGCAGAGGAAGGCGGCCAACCGGTGGTGTGGGCCTGGGCGCTGCACTCGGAGACGCTGGAGCCCGTCTCGGGGGCCGAGCTGCGGCTCATCCGCAAGAGCGGCCAGACGGTCGGGCGCTGCACCACCGACCGGACCGGCGCGTGCCGGCTCAAGGTGGAGCCGCCGGACGTGGACAAGGCCGAGCCCTTCGCCATCCTGGCCCAGAAGGGTTCGGACATCACCTACCTCAAGTTCGCCGACGTCGAGGACTCGGTGGCCGAGGCCCGCGTGACCGGGGAGCCGTTCGAGGGCGAGGCGGTGATTCGCGCCGTCATCTACTCCGATCGCGGCGTCTACCGTCCGGGAGACACCGCTCACCTGGCCGCCGTCCTGCGCGACGAGCGCAACCTGGCGCCCGCCGCCGGCCTGCCGGTCAAGCTGGAGCTCGATGATCCCCGCGGCAAGACCGTGCGCCAGACGCAGCTGGCCGCCAACGGGGCCGGCATGATCGCCTGGGATGTGCGCTTCGACGCCTTCGCCGCCACCGGGCGGTATCGGGTGCGGGCGGTGGCGGGCGAGCGGCGGCTGGGCGAATACGGCTTCCAGGTGGAGGAGTTCGTGCCCGAGCGCATGAAGGTCACGGCCCGGGGCGAGCGCCCGGCGTACCTGGCCGGCGAGTCGGTGGGGGTGGACATCGGGGCCCGCTACCTGTTCGGCGGCGTGCCCGCCGGCGCCCGGGTGGAGATGGCATGCGAGCTCGAGCCCACCACCTTCCGTCCCGGCGACGACGCGGCATTCCACTACGGGGTGGCGGATGCCGAAGGCCGGCCCGCGCGCCCGCTCTCGCTGGGCTCGGTCACCGGCAGCCTCGACGACAAGGGCAGCGCGCGCCTGTTGTGCCCCGCGCCCACCTCGCCGGTGGAGGTGCCGGGCAGCCTGCGCCTCTGGGCCCGGGTGGCGGTGTTCGAGGCGGGGTCCGGCCGGACCACCCAGGAGCAGGCCTTGGTGCTATGGCACCCCGAGCGCTACTACCTGGGCTTGAGCTCGGGGACGGCCACGGCCGAGGCGGGCCAGCCGGCGGCGGTGAACGGCGTGGTGGTGGACTGGAACGGCCAGCCGGTCAAGACCGTGCCCGAGGTGGAGCTGCAATTCTTCCGCCTGGACGAGGAGTACGACTGGAGCTACTACGACGAGGAGGGCGGCGGCGGCTACCGGCGGTACCGCCGGCCGGTGATGGAGGGGCGGCAGAAGGTCAAGGTCGAAGGCGGGCGGTTCAGCGCCAGCTTCACGCCCAGCCAGGACGCCTCGGCCTTCCTGGTCCGCGCCCGCGCCGGCAACGCCCGCACCGACTTCGAAATCCCGGGCCGCGGCGGCTACTACTGGTGGGAGGCGGGAGAGAGCCGAGTGGATCAGACCCCCCGGCCGGCCAAGGCCGCCTGGCTCGACATCAAGGGCCCGGAGATCTTCCGGGTCAACGAGACGGCGCGGGTGACCTTCAAGGCCCCGTACCGCGGCGCCGCCCTGCTCACCATCGAGACCAACCAGGTTAAGGCCAGCCAGTGGAAGCGGGTGGAGGCCGGCGAGGCGTCGTTCGAGGTCAAGGTCGAGGAGTTCTCGCCCAACGTGTATCTGAGCCTGCTGCTCATCAAGGATCCCCGCCTCGAGTCGAAGCAGAGCTTCCTGCCCGACCGCGCCTTCGGCGTGAAGAGCTTTGCCGTGGCACCGGCGGAGTTCTCTCAGGAGCTGACACTGGAGGTTCCCAAGGAAATCCGCAGCCAGAGCCGCCTCGACGTGACGCTGCGCCTTGCGCCGGCCGAGGAGGGCTCGTTCGCCACCGTGGCGGTGGTGGACGAAGGCATCCTGTCGCTCACCAAGTTCGCCAGCCCGGATCCGCTCAAGGTGATCTTCGCGGCGCGGGCGCTGGGGGTGCAGACCTTCGAGACGGTGGGTTGGACCCTGCTGTTGCCGCCGCTGGGTCCGTCGTCGGCCACCGGCGGAGACGGCGCCGAGAGCGAGGAGGCCGGCGCGCCGGGACGGGTGCAGCCGGTCAAGCCGGTGGCGCTGTGGTCCGGGCTGGTGCCGGTGCCCGCCGACGGCAAGCTCAAGCTGTCCTTCGAGGTGCCGCAGTACCGCGGCCAGGTCCGGGTCATGGCGGTGAGCGCCTCGCCCAAGCGCATGGGGCGGGCCGAGGCCAAGGTGCTAGTGCGCGATCCGCTGGTGGTCCAGGTCACCGCGCCGCGCTTTTTGTCCGACGGCGACGAGTTCGAGATCCCGGTGTTCGTGACCAACCTCTCGGGGCAGAAGCGCGAGGTCACGGTGCGGCTGGCCGCCGAGGCCCTGCCGGTGCCCGGCCTGGCGGAGGAGAACCCCGGCGCGCCGGTGGAACTGCGCGGCAAGGGCGCAAAGACGCTGTCGCTGGCCAACGAGGCCAACGGGGTGGTGGTGTTCGCGGCGCGGGCGCGGCGCTCCTTCGGCGCGGCGCGCATCACCGTGCACGCCGAATCCGGCGACATCACCGTGCGCGCCGATCAGGATGTCCCGCTGCTGCCCGCCGGTCCGCGCAGCCATGTCGTGCAGAAGATCGAGATCGCCGACGGCGACATCGACCTTCGGCCCTACCTCGCCGGCTGGGTGCCCATGAGCGAGCAGAGCACCTTCTGGGTCACCAGCAACCCCTACGGCGAGGCCTTCGACCACCTGCGCTACCTGGTGCACTACCCGCACGGCTGCATCGAGCAGACCACCTCCGCCACCCGGCCGCTTCTGTTTCTGGCCGAGATCCTCTCCGGCATCGATCCCGAGATCGCCGCCTCGGGCAAGATCGAGGAGATGGCCCAGCGCGGCATCGACCGGGTGCTGGCCATGCAGACGCCCTCGGGCGGGTTCGCCTTCTGGCCCGGCGGCACCGAGGCCACCCACTGGGGCAGCGCCTACGCCACCCACATGCTGCTGGATGCGAAGAAGCTGGGATTCTCCATCGGCACCGAGCGCATCGAGGACGCGGTGAAGTTCATCGAGGGTCTGCTCTCGAACCAGTACGAAAACCAGAGCGGGAGCGATCGCGGCCACCGCGGTTACTACTGGGAATACGACCCCGACGCCGAGCCCTACCTCCAGTACGTGCTGGCGGCGGCCGGCAAAGGCCACAAGGCCCGCATGGAAAAGCTGCTCTCGAGCACCCAGGCCGACGACAGCGAGAGCGCCTACCTGCTCAAGGCCGGCCTCTACCTCGCCGGCGACCGGCGCTACGAGCGCGACCTCAAGAATCCCCCGGCCACGCCCATCCAGGAAAAGCGGCGCTACGGCTGGTCGTTCTACTCGGAGCGGCGCGCCCGCGGTCTCATCCTGAGCGTCTTTGGCGACCTGTTCGGCGCCGACCCGGCCGGAGAGGCGCTGGCCAACCTGGTGGCCGAGGGCCTGCGCAACCGGCCCAGCTACTGGTACACCACCCAGGAGCTGGTCTGGTCCATCACCGGGCTGGGCAAGCGCCTGCAAGGCGCGGCCAAGAAGCGCGTTCCCGCGCAGCTCATCGCCAACGGCAAACCGGCGCGCGAGCAGCCCAAGCCGGCCGGCAGCAAGAGCGCCGATCAGAGCTTCGCCCTGGCCCGGGCCTCGGAATACCGCGAGCTCAAGCTCCACTTCCCGGGCACCCCCGAGGGCAAGCTCTACCTCATCCTGAGCAGCACCGGCGTGCGGGAGAAGCCGGATTACCGCTTGGGCGGGGAGGGGCTGGAGGTGACCCGCACCTATCGCAAGGCCGACGGCAGCGAGATCGATCTGGCCAGCGGCGGGCCCTCCCTCGGGGACGTGGCCTATGTGGAGCTCACCATCGCCAACCAGAGCGGAGAGGCGCTCACCAACATCGCGCTCACCGATCGCTTCCCGGCCGGAATGGAGGTCGAGAACCCGCGGCTCAACCGGGGCGGCGTGGTGGAGTGGCTCGACGCCGAGTCGCAATGGAACCTTGACTACCTGGACATCCGCGACGATCGCCTGACCGCCTTCGGCAGCCTGGCCAAGGGCGAGCGGCGTTCGCTGGTGTACGCGCTGCGGGCGGTGACCTCCGGGCGCTTCACACTGCCCCCGGTGGAGGCCGAGGCCATGTACAACCCGCAGGTGTGGGCGCGGCAACCCGGCCAGAAGATCACCGTGGCCGGGCCCTGGCAGGCCTACCTCGACTGAGCACCCCCGGCGCCCGGCGGCCGGGAGCGCGGTGCGTCCTCCCGGCATCCGGGCCGGCGGAAGCGCGCGATGGAGGCGAAAGACGGACAGCGGCGGCGGGCCCTGGCGCGGCGCGCGTTGCACCGGGCGCTCAAGATCGCGCGACGGGCGCTCATCGCCATGGTTGCGTCGTGGCTTGCGCTGGTCCTGCTGGCGCTCGCGGTGCCGCTGCCCGAGCGGCTGGCGCAGCGCCCCTCGCCGATCGTGCTCTATCGGGACGGCACCCCGGCCCATGCCTTCCTTTCCGCCGATGACAAGTGGCGCCTGCCGGCCCGATGGGACCAGGTGGACCCGGCCTATCTGAGGGCGCTCATCGCCTTCGAGGACCGGCGCTTCCTGCGCCACCTGGGCGTGGACGCGCTTTCGCTGCTGCGCGCCGCCGGCCAGAACCTCTCCCGCGGGCGCGTCGTCTCGGGAGGCTCCACCATTCCCATGCAGCTCGCCCGCCTGCTGGAACCGCGGCCCCGCACCCTCCTCTCCAAGATCATCGAGGCCTTCCGCGCCTTGCAGTTTTCCCTGCGCCTCTCCAAGGCCGAGATCCTGGACGCCTACCTTTGCTTTGTGCCCTACGGCGGCAACCTGGAAGGCGTGGAAACGGCGGCGCGGGCCTTTTTCGGCCACGGCGCGAAGGCGCTCTCGGCCGAGGAGATCGCCTTCCTGCTCTCGGTGCCGCAGGATCCTTCGCGGCTGGCGCCCGGCGCCGGCGAGCGGCTGCGGTCGGCGCGCGACACGGTGGCCCGGCGCCTCCAGGCCGCCGGCGTCATGAGCGGCGAGGCGGCGGCCCAGGCCATGGCGGCTCCGGTGGCCGCGGCGGCCCGCCCCCTGCCCCGCGAGGCCCCTCACGCCGCCCGCTGGATGCTGGCGCGCATCCCGGGAACGGACCGCCTGCGCTCCACCCTGGACCGCGAGGCCCAGCGCACCGCGGAGACCCTGTTCGCCCGCGCCCGGCCCGAGCTGGCCCGGCGCGGGATCTACAACGGCGCCGCGGTCGTGCTCGATCGCCAGGGCGCGGTGCGGGCGCTGGTGGGCAACTTCGATTTCTTCGACGAGAAGAACAGCGGCCAGTACGCCGCCTTCGCCGTTCCCCGCTCGGTGGGCTCGGCGCTCAAGCCGTTCCTGTACGCGCTGGCCATCGACCGCGGCATGGTGCTGCCGGGATTTCTGGTGCCGGACATTCCGGTGGAGTTCGGCAGCTACGCGCCGAAGAACTTCGACGATTCCTTCTCCGGGCTGGTGCGCCTGGACGAGGCGCTGTCGCAAAGCCTCAACGTCCCCTTCGTCAATCTGCTGCGCCGGTTCGGGGTCGAGGAGTTCCTCGGCGCGCTGTCCCACATGGGCGCCCCGCGGCTCGCGGGCCAGCTCGGACGCCACGGCCTCTCGGCCGCCATCGGCGCCATCGAGCTCAGCCCCCTCGAGATGGCGGCCATGTACACCACGCTCAACCGGGACGGGGCCTACCTGGAGCCGGTGTTCGTCGAGCCGATTCCGGCGCCCGTGCCGCTGCGAGCCCTGTCGCCGGGCGCGAGCTACCTGACGCGCCAGGCGCTCCGGCGGCGCGACCGGCCGGACTTTCCCCAGCGCGCGCGCCTGACGGGCCTGTCTTTGCGGGTTCACTGGAAGACCGGCACCAGTTTCGGCCACCGCGACGCCTGGGCGGCCGGCTCGCTGGGAGATGTCACCGCGGTGGTGTGGCTTGGCAATCTCGACAACCGCGGCAGCCGTTCCCTGCTCGGAGCCGAAACGGCGGCGCCGCTCCTGTTCGACCTGCTGGAGGCGCTGGCGGGACACTCGCCCGGCCCCGCGGCCGATCCGCCTCCAAACGACCTGGCCGAAATCGAAGTGTGCGCCTTCTCGGGCCATCCGCCCGGCCCCGACTGCCCCGAGCGCAGGACGGCGCTGGCCCTGCGCAGCAACGTGCCCACCGAGGCCTGTCCCTACCACATCGTCCGGGACGTGGATCTCGCCACCGGCCTGGCCCTGTCGCCGGCCTGCCGCGCCGGACGAGAGGTGGAGCGGCGCACCTTCGTGGCGTTGCCGGCCGGCGTCCGGCGCTATCTGCGCAACGAGGTCCGCTGGGCCGCGCCGCCGCCGTTCGCCCCGGGTTGCGTCGCGGCGAGCGAATCCCTCCCGCCGCGCATCACCTCGCCGATGCCCGGTCAGACGCTGGTGCTGCTCCCGGGCCTGCCGCCGGACCGGCAGGAGTTTCCGCTGGCCGCCGAGGCGCCGGGCGGCAGCGGCCGCCTCTCCTGGTTCGTGGACGGGCGCTACCTCGGCACCTTCGACCCCGGCGAGCGGGTGTGGTGGACGCCGCGCCCCGGCCGACACGACATCGTGGTCACCGCCGAGGACGGGCTCTCCGACCGGTGCGTGCTTACGGTGCGCGCCGCCGAGTGAGCGCGCTCAAGGCCCTGGGGACGGGTCCGGCCGCGAGAGGTCCGCGCCCATCCAGGATCCGAGAAAGACCTCGGCTCGCCGCCCGGGACGGAAGTGGGCCTCGAGGAAGTTCCGGTAGCCGGGGAGGAGCCGGCCCGCCTCGTCGTAGATGGGAGCCCAGGTCCCGGTATCGACGAAGGTGATCCGCGAGTCGATCGGGAGCAGGCGCGGCACGTGATCGTGGCCGAAGGCGATGACCGGGGTGTCCAGGAGCATCGCCAGCTGGTGCGCCACCCGGGGGAACTCCCGCTCGACGCCGAACACCGTCTCGCCGTGGGCGAAGGTCTCGTACAGGAAGAACAGCAGCGGAAAGCAGGCCAGCGGCACCATGAGTTTGAGCCACAAAGGCACCGGCACCAGGGCAAGGGCGATGGTGCCGCCCACCATCAGGACGAACAGCGCCAGCCGATCCAGCCAGAACTCGCGCGCCATGCGATAGACGCGGTTGGTGATGGGCGGCCGCTGCAGCGCGGCGATCTTCTCGACGACCGCGTCGGCGAGCCCGGCGCGCGCGCCGGCCGCGGCCATCTCCTCGCGGCAGGCCCGCGGCGAGCGCAGCAGGCGCTTCTTGGTGGCCAGGAGCTTTCCCAGCACCACCATGCTGCCCCATGCCCAGGCCACGGCCAGACTGCGCCGGCGGAAGGCGTAGAAGCGCAGCCAGTGCCACAGATAGGAGAAGAGGTTGCGGATGTAATCGGTGGCGAAGGGATTGAAGTACCCCATCCGCGTCATCAGGTAGCGGTTGGACAGGTTTCCCATGGGCAGCGCCAGCATGGGGCCCTCGCGCCCCTCCACGGTGGGGCACAGGACGTTGCGGAAGGTGCTGTAGTAGTCGTACTGCTGCCCGTGCTCGGCGTAGATCTCGCCGGCGCGGTGGAAAAACCAGGGCTCGAAACATACCTGCTCGTCAGAGAAGTCCCCTCCCTCGCCCCGCGCCGCCAAGTGGAGCTGGTCGAGCAGGATCTGCCGCACCTCGGGAAAATGGAACTCGCGATCGTGGTTTCCCAGGACGTACACCAGCCGGTGCCCGGCGCGCAGCCAGTCGGCGAGCGCCAGCACGAACCAGCCGTGGCAGGAGAGGATGAGAGAGAGCTTCCAGGCGGACTTGGCAGCGGTGGAGCGCAGGCCCCGGTAGCGCTCCGCCGGCGAGACCGGCCAGGGAGGTTCGGCCGGCACCGCCGACACCAGGTCGAAGTCGAAGATGTCGCCGTTGAGGATCAGCGAAAGCTCGGCGCCCGGTTCCGCGCGCGCGCGAAAGTCGGCGAGCAGCGCCGCGAACTCTCCGTCGAAGAGATACCGCGAACCCTTGTAGGCCTTCCAGCCGTCGGCGTGGTCCTCGACGTCGCAAAGGTGCAGGTCGGAGACCACCAGATAGCTGCGGCTCATGCGGATTTCGATCCCGGGCTGGTCTCGGCGGACGATATGCGTTTGTCCCGGTGCCGTCAAGGGCGCGACAGAAATCGCTTTCTCAAAAAACTGCAAAGATGGGATAATCAGCGCCAGCCGGGAGGACGACATGCGCGGCTCGACGATGGCGTGGATGGCCGGGGCTCTGGCTCTGTGGGGATCGGCTTGCGGCGGCGGCGGCCCGCGGGTGATCTCGCTCTCCCCTGCGCCCGAAGAAGTCGGCGTCGCCCTGGACGCCCGGGTGGAGGTCGTCTTCGACCGGCCGGTCCGCCTCGAGGATTACGAGACGCCGCTTTCGCTGCTGCTGGAAGGCGCGCCGGTCCCCGGCGAGGTGTCGGTGGCCGAGGGCGGCAACCCGCTCGTCTTCACCCCGCGCTTCTTTCTGCTGGCCGGACAGAGATACCAGGTCCGTCTCGGCGGGCCGGGTCTCAGCGGCTTCGACGGCCGCAAGGTCGACGAGCGGCGCGAGTGGAGCTTCGAAACCGTGGCCGGGTGCAGCCTCGCCGCCATCCCGGAGGCGAAGCTCCCGGCCGGCCCCGACGGCCTGGGCGGCACGGTCATCCCCGGAGGGCGCCGGGTCACTCCCGCCGGGGCGGAGATCGAGCTCGGGTCGTTTCCCACCAACGCCCGCCTGTCGCCGGACGGCCGATTCCTTGGGGTGGTGAACTGCGGCTGCGGGCTTCGGCCGGGGCTGGAGCAGAGCCTGATGCTCTTCGACACCTCCGACGGAAGGATGACGGCCAAGGTGCCCCGCTCGCCGCCGCTGGGGTACTTTTACGGGCTCGCCTTTTCCCCCGACGGGCGCAAGCTCTACGCCGCCGGCGGCTCGTCCGAGCGGATCGAGGTCTTCGCCGTCGGCGCCGACGGCTCGCTCGTCGAGGAGCCCGCCCTGGCCGTGGACGGCTTCCCCGCGGGGATCGAGATCTCCGCCGATGGCGGCACGCTGTTCGTGGCCGATCAGACCGGCGGCGAGGCGGTGGCGGTGGACACCGCGACGGGGAACATCCGCTGGCGCACCCCCATCGGCATGCTGCCCTACGACGTGGCCGTCTCCCCGGACGGCGCGCGGGTGTTCGTGTCGCTGTGGGGGCGGGCCTACGTGGGCGAGCCCGGGCGGGTGGCCTCGCTGGACGCCGCCGGCGGCGCGCTGCGCCAGCGCATCGACGTAGGCAAGAACCCGGAGGACCTGGCCATGACCTCGGACGGCCGGCTGCTGGTGGCCTGTTCCGACGCCGACCGGGTGGACGTCATCGACGCCGGCACCGAGCGGATGATCGCCTCCTGGCCGCTGCGCGAGCCGGCCGAACCCGTGGGGCTCAGCCCGGTGGGGCTGGCCCTGGACGAGAGCGCCGGCCGGCTCTACGTGGCCTGCGCCCAGAAGAACAGCATCGACGCGCTTTCGCTCGCGGACGGCGCCCGCCTGGGGAGCATCCCGACCGGCTGGTACCCGACGGCCGCCGCCTTCCATCCCGGAGGACGGCTGTGGGTGGTGAGCGGCAAGGGCCGCGGATCGGGGCCCAACACCGCCGACGTCTTCATCGGATCGCTCATGCGCGGCACGCTCTTCTCGATCGCTCCGCCCGACGCCGAGGCGCTCCGGGCGGGCGCGCAGACGGTGCGGGAGAACAACGAATACCCGCTGCGCTTCTATCCCGAGCGCTGCCTGCAAGGCGCCTTTCCGGTGCCGCGCGCGCCGGGGCAACCCTCGCCCATCAAGCACGTCATCTTCGTTCTGCGCGAGAACAAGACCTACGACCAGAACCTGGGCGATCTGGAAGGGACGGCCGGCGATCCGTCGCTGGTCGAGTTCGGCGAGGACGTCACCCCCAACCTGCACGCGCTGGCCCGCACCTTCTGCAATCTGGACAACTTCCACGCCGACATCGAGGTCTCGGTGCAGGGGCACTACTGGAACGCCGCCGCCACCATCAACGACTACGCCGAGAAGGTCTGGCACCCGATGGACCGCGACGGCAGCCGTCTCCCGGCCACCTCGGCGCAGCAGGTGGACTACCCGGCCGGGCTTTTCATCTGGCACCGGCTGCAGCAGGCGGGGATATCCTTTCGCAACTACGGCGAACCGATGGGCGTGGCCGGGGAGTACGAGCGCTTCGCCGACTCCATCAACATGGACTACATGCTGGACCGCGGCGAGAACCTCTACCTCACCCCGGACGCGACCCACGTCGAGTGGTTCCTGGCCGAGAAGGAGGCCGGGTTGTTTCCGGCCTTCGTCTTCCTAGGGCTGCTCAACGATCACACCTACGGGATGAAGCCGGGCATGCCCGACCCGGTCTGGATGGTGGCGGAGAACGACTACGCCACCGGCCTGCTCATCGAGCGGCTCTCCCACAGCCCGCAGTGGCCCGAGACGCTGGTCATCGTCACCGAGGACGATCCCCAGAGCGGCATGGACCACGTGGACAACCACCGGTCCATCGCGCTGCTCATCTCCCCCTACACCCGCATCGGCGCCACCTCGTCGGTGCATTATGACTTCTCGAGCCTCATCCGGACCTACGGGCTCATCCTGGGCTTCGAACCGCTCAACCTGCTCGACGCGGTGGCCTCGCCGGTGTACGACTGCTTCACCAGCCGGCCGGACTTCACGCCCTACACGGCCATCCCCAACCCCATCCCGTACAGCGTGGTCCCCGAGGGAGCGCCCGGAAGCGAGCTCAGCCGACGGATGGATTTTTCGGCGCCCGATCGGGCGCCGGGCCTGGGAGAGGTGCTATGGCTGCGCACCCGGCCGGGCGAGGCCGTTCCCGACCGGCTGCGGATGGCGTCTCCCATGGCCGATCGGGCCGAGACGGGCCGGGACGAACCCGACGACGAAGACATCGAGCAACGCCGAGTCCTCCCGGTCCCCCTCGGGAACCGTCCCCGCATAAAATGATTATTTATCAATATGTTATAAACAGCATATTGTGATTGTGTGCCGGTGCTGTGTGCCGGTGCCCGGTGCCATCGATAAAGCGACCGGCCCTGTCAAGCACAAACTGTCATCGAAGCCTCCACGTTTGTTACCGCGACCGCGACGAGAGCGAAATCTTCCTCAGCCATCGATACGTGCTCTTGGTCGGGTCCTTTTTGACCCGGGCACATGAGGGATTCCGATGGGAGTGCAACCAGCCACTCGTCGCTCGCCAAGGCGGGACATGGCACCCACGCACTTTCCCAACCGGAAGACCTTCGACCTCGTCTCCAGAGTCACGGGATTTCAAAGAGCCGCAATGCCCTCACAGCCGCCGGGGTACTCCCTCGGCGAACTTCCCGAGAAGAGCGAGGGGAAAGGACCCTTTCCCCTCATGTGAGCCAAGCAGCCGCAGCTCGGCCGCAGTTTGTCACAATCGCCTCGGGTCGCGAATGGCGTGGATGTACCCCGCAGAACAGATCGGGCCGACCCCGGGGCAGGTCCGTATCGACTGCGCCACGGAGTTGTCCCGGGCGTCGGCGGCGATGGCCTTTTCGCAAGTACATCATGACCGGCCACCTCCGTTTGGTTGTTTGCAGCCAATAACCTCCGACGTGCATTATACGTCGCTGGAGGGGCCGGTCGCTTTATCCCATCACCCACCCCGGATTGCACCCGGGATTGTCAAGATTTTTAGCCGAGGAGAGGATTGCGGACTGCAAATCTGTTCAGTATAATCCGGCCGGTGGACACGGAAAAAAAACTGCTGCTTCTCGGTGAGAGCGCCGCGTCCGACGTGGCGGGGGCCAACGACCGAGGTCCGTGCGAAAGGAGAGGGATCGAGGAGTTCATCTATCCGGCCCGGCTCCCGGGCGGCCGGGTGCTGCGGCAGTTCAAGGTGCTGCTCGACAACGCCTGCCATTTTTCCTGCGCCTACTGCGCCCAGCGGGCCGGCCGCGATACGCCGCGCACCCGTTTCACTCCCGAGGAACTGGCCGGGCTGTTCGATTCGCTGGTGCGGCGGGGCGCGGTGGACGGGCTGTTCCTGTCCTCGGGGGTCGGCGCCCGGCCGGTCGCCACCATGGACCGGATGCTGGCCGCGGTGGAGATCATCCGCCGCCGCTTCGGTTTCGCGGGATTCGTGCACCTGAAGATCCTCCCCGGCGCCGAGCGGGCCCAGGTGGATCGCGCGGCCGAACTCGCCGACCGGCTCTCCATCAACCTGGAAGCGCCCAGCGCAACCTACCTGTCCAGCCTCTCCGCCCAGAAAGACCTGGAGGGCGACATCCTGCGCCGCGTGGGTTGGATCGCCTCGGCCATACGAGAGCGCCGCGCCCGGGCCCGCAGCCACACCACGCAGTTCGTGGTCGGCGCCGGCAGCGAGCGGGATCTCGACATCCTGTCCATGTCGGCGCGCTTGTACCGCGAGCAGGGCCTCGGCCGGGCCTACTACTCCGCCTTCCGCCCGGTCCCGGACACCCCGCTGCAAGACCGCCCGGCCACGCCGAGCATCCGGCAGCACCGGCTGTACCAGGCCGACTTCTTGTTGCGTTGCTACGGATTTTCCCCCGCCGAGCTCTTGCTCGATCCCGACGGCAACCTCGACGGCGCGAGCGACCCCAAGCTGGTGTGGGCCTGCGCCCATCCCGAGCGGTTTCCCGTGGAGATCACCCGCGCCGGCCGGGAGGAGCTGCTGCGGGTGCCGGGATTCGGCGCAAAGACCGTGCGGCGCATCCTGGCCGCCCGCCGCCAGGCGGGGTTGAGGGACTTTCATGACCTGGCGCGGCTTGCCCCGCTGGCCCGCAAGGCGGCGCCGTTCGTCCTGATCCGGGGCCGCGCCTGCAAGACGCAGCTTTCCTGGGACCTGTAGCCGCGCCCTTCATCCTCGTCGGCGGCCGGGCCGCTCGCCGCCAGCGGGTCCTGGATCTGCCGCCACGCTAAAAACCTTCTGGATTCTTTGTGCGCGATTGGGCATGATCCGCTCACTGCGGCGGAGTCTGGCATGACGGAAGAAGCGACCCCAGAAAAACGCATCCAGGACCTCGAGGAGGAAAACCGGCAGCTTCGAGCCGAGCTCGGGCACTATCGCGAATCGTTCGAGAGCCAGATCGAGGGCATCGGCCTGGTCGATCTCGACGAACGTTTCGTCCTGGCCAATCCGGCCGCGCATCGCATCTTCGGCGTGCCTCCGGGGACGCTCCAAGGCCGCAGACTCCACGAGTTCATCGACAGCGACACGCTGGCCCGGATCAAGGAGCAAACGTCCGAACGCCAGCATGGCCGTTCGTCGGTGTATGAGATGGACATCATCCGGTCCGACGGCCAGCGGCGCACCATCCTGGTGACGGCCGTCCCCCGGCGCGACTCGGAGGGGCGGGTGATCGGCTCCTACGGCATCTTTCGGGACATCACCGAGCGCCAACTCATGGAGCGCGCCCTGGCCGACGAGCGCAATTTCGTCAACGCCATCGTGGACACCGCCGCCGCCCTGGTGGTGGTCCTGGACACCACAGGGCGCATCGTGCGCTTCAATCCGGCCTGCCAGCGCCTGACGGGATATTCCGCCGAGGAGATGCGCGGCCGGCCCGTCTGGTTCCTCATCCCGGAGGAGCAGCAGGCGGGCGTCCGCCAGGTCTTTTCTCAGCTTTCACAGGATGGCCTCGCCAGCAAATACGAGAACCACTGGATGACCCGGGACGGCCAGCGCCGGCTCATCTCCTGGGCCAACACCGTGCTGAAAGACCCGGACGGGACGGTCCGCTGGGTAATCGGCACCGGCATCGACATCACCGAGTTCCGCGCCGCCAAGGATCGCGCCGAGGCCGGCTTCCTCAAACTCTCCGCCATCCTCTCCGGCATTGAGGAAGGCATCGTCTTCGTGGACGAGATCGGCAGCATCAGCGAGTGCAACGAGTTCTTCTGCCGGATGATGGGCCAAAGCCGGGAGGATCTGATCGGATCATCGATCGAGGAGATCGGGCTGAGCGACTCCGAAAAGGGCGGCGAGCTCGCTTCTTGTTTTCAGCTCTTTCGCGACGACCCCAACAGCGGCGCGATGGTGTTGCAGCGGGCGTTTCGCGGCTCCGAGATCATCGTGCGCCTCCAGCCGCTTCGCCTGGGGGAGCGCTTCGCCGGCATGGTGCTCAACCTCATCGACGTCTCCGAGCTGGTGCAGGCGCGCCGCCAGGCCGAGGAAGCCTCCCGCCTCAAGAGCGAGTTTTTGGCCAACGTGAGCCACGAGATCCGCACCCCGCTCTCCGGCATCATCGGCCTGACCTCCCTCTTGCGCGAATCGACCCTCTCGCCGGACCAGAGCGAGTGGGCCTCCCTCATCGAAAAATCGGCCCGCTCGCTGCTCTTGGTCATCGAGGACATCCTGGATTTCTCCCGCATCGAGGCGGGGCGCCTCGAAATCGCGGCCGAGGAGTTCGAGCTGACCCGCGCCATCGAAGACATACGCATCCGTTTTCTGCCGCGGGCGCGGGAGAAGGGGATCGAGTTCGCCATCGGGGTGGCGCCGCAGGTGCCGGCGCGACTGGTGGGCGACGACGCCCGGTTGCGCCAGATCCTGAGCAGCCTGATCGACAACGCCATCAAGTTCACCGACCGCGGCGATGTCCGCCTGCGGGTGAGCCATCCCGAGCCGGCGCCCGCTGGCCCGCGCCAGCCGATCCGGTTCGAGGTGTCCGACACCGGCGTCGGGATCCGCGCCGAGCGCCTCTCGCAGATCTTCGAGGCCTTCGTCCAGGCCGACGGCTCGTCCACCCGCCGGCATGGCGGCACCGGCCTGGGGCTGGCCATCGCCTCGCGGCTGGTTACGGCCATGGGAGGGAAGCTCGAGGTGGAGAGCGCGGAGGGACGCGGCAGCCGCTTCGCCTTCACCATCCCCTTCGCCGAGCCGGGGCTGAGCCGGGTCCTCGACGAGGCGGGCCTCTGCGAGCGCACCGGCGGCGACCGCGCGCTGATGAGGGAGCTGTTCGGCATCTTCCAGGAGAGCTCCCGCGCCGCCACCGCGGAAGCGCGCCAGGCCATCCTGCGCCGGCAAGGGGAGACCCTGCGCCGTCTGGCCCACACCATGAAGGGCGCCTGCGCCAACCTGGGCGCGCGCGAGACGGCGGAGGTGATGCTCCGGCTGGAGCAAGCCGCGAAATCCGAGAACTGGGACGAGGCCGGGCGGCTCATGGGCGCGCTGCACGCGGCGCTGGACCGCTTCCGCGCCCGGATGCAGGAGTTTCTGGCGAGCCCCGGATGACGCCCGGTCGGGGCGGCCGTGCTTTCGCCGCAGGAGGATCCGTCATGAGGATTTTCGTGGCCGAGGACGACGCGGTATCCCGCCGCTTGCTGGAGGTCCGTTTGAGCCGCTGGGGCTACGATGTGGTCTCCTGCGCCGACGGCAAGGAGGCCCTCGATCGCATCCAGACCGAGTCCGGCCCGCGCCTGGTCATCCTGGACTGGATGATGCCCGAGCTGGACGGCGTCGAGGTGTGCCGGCGGCTGCGCACCGAGGCCAAGGGCGAGTACACCTACATCATCATGCTGACCGCCAAGGTCCAGGAACAGGATCTGGTGGCCGGATTCGAGGCCGGAGCGGACGACTACATCACCAAGCCCTTCCAGGAGGCCGAGCTGCACTCGCGCATCCGGGCCGCGGAGCGGATCATCAACCTCCAGGGCGACCTCCAGCGCAAGGTGCGCGAGCTCGCCTCCGCGCTCGACCACGTGCGCACCCTGCAAGGGCTGCTGCCCATCTGCATGCACTGCCACAAGGTGCGCAATGAAAAGAACCTGTGGCAGAAGCTGGAAGCCTACATCGAGGAGCACTCCGATACCCGCTTCTCGCACGCCTTGTGCGAGGAATGCCTGGAGAAGTATTACCCCGAGGTGGCCCAGAGCCGCAGCGAGAAGACCCCCACTCGATGAACGCGAACCCGCTGCCACCGCTGGTCTTTGCGCCCATGGTCAAGCCGAGGGTGTGGGGCGGCCGCGCTCTCGAGCGGCGCTTCGGCAAGACCCTTCCTGCCGATGTCGCCTGCGGCGAGTCCTGGGAGATCAGCGATCTTCCGGGCGAGGAGAGCCGAATCGCCACCGGCAGCCTGGCCGGGCGCTCCCTCCAGGACCTGATCCCCGACCATGGCGAGGAACTGCTGGGCGAGGCGCCGCTGCTCGGGGGGCGCTTTCCGGTGATCTTCAAGCTACTGGACGTCGCCGGCGCGCTCTCGCTCCAGGTCCACCCGGATGCCGCCGCCTGCCGCGAGCTCGGCGCCGATGCCCGTCCCAAGGATGAGGCCTGGTACATCATCGACGCCGCGCCGTCGGCCCGCCTGTACTGCGGCACGGCCCCGGGGGTGGACGAGCGAGCGCTGCGCGCGGCCCTGGCGGAGGGCCGAGTCGAGGAGGCGCTGCTTCCGCTCCCGGTCCGCGCCGGCGACTTCGTCTTTCTGCCGGCCGGCACGCTGCACGCGGCGGCCGGAGGCCTGCTGCTGGCCGAAGTGCAGCAGGTCTCGGACACCACGCTTCGCCTCTTCGACTGGAACCGGGCCGGTCTCGACGGAACACCGCGTCCGCTCCACGTGGAGCCGGCCCTGCGCGCCATCCGCTTCGAACAGCGGGGCCGCATCCCCCATGCCCCGCCACCATCGGGCCGGCCCGGCGTGCGCTGTCCATCGTTCACCTTCGAGCGGGTCTCGGTGGCCGCGGGCGGGGCCGTGCCCCTCGAGGCCGGCCGGCCGCGCATCCTGTGCGCCGTCGAGGGCGCGGGCGAGTTCTGCGACACCGCGCGCCGCTCGGTGCCCCTGCCGGCGGGGGCCACCTGCCTGGTTCCGGCCTGCGACGCCGGCCACTTGACCTCGGACACGGGCGGGGTTTTTCTCCTGGTCCGGGTATAGCGGGAGGAATGCATGACGGAGTCTCGCGCGCGGGTCTTCGCCTGGGGCGATCTCAACGCCTTTTTCGCCCTGATGCTCGACAACCTGACCAACCTGGTGGTGCTGATGGGCATCCTGTCGGCGCCGCCGTTTTCCTTCCCGGCCGATTTTCTGCTTGCGCGCATGGTGCCGGGCACCGCGCTGGGTGTGATGGTGGGCGATCTCATCTACACCTGGATGGCGGTGCGCCTCTCCCGGCGCACCGGGCGGCCGGCCACCGCCATGCCGCTCGGCCTGGACACGCCCTCCACCATCGGGGTGGCGGTGGCGGTCATCGGGCCGGTGTACCTTGAGGCCAAGGATCCCATGGTGGCCTGGCAGGTGGGCATGGCCACGCTGGTGCTGATCGGCCTGGTGAAGCTTCTGCTCTCCTTCTTCGGCGACGCCATCCGGCGCCTGGTGCCGCAGGCCGGCCTGCTCGGCTCCATCGCCGGGGTGGGCGTAGCCCTGCTCGGATTCTTTCCGCTGGCGGCGGTGTTCCGCGTGCCGCTGGTGGGAATGCTGGCTCTGGGCATCACCCTGTACGCGCTGATGGCGCGCCTGCGCCTGCCCGCCGGCCTCCCCGGCGCGGCGGTGGCCGTGCTGGCCGGCACCGCGCTCTACTACGCGCTCGGGCTCGGCGGCGCGCTGGAGGGATTCGCGCCCCCGGTGTTCGACGCCCGGCTCACCATCCCCTGGCCCACCCTGGGGTTCATCGACGGCATGGAGCGGGCGCTGGCCTACCTGCCGGTGGCCATCCCGTTCGGGGTGCTCACCATCGTAGGCGGCATCAACGTCAACGAGAGCGCCCGGGTGGCGGGCGACGAGTACCGCACCCGCGACATCCTGCTCACCGAGGCGGTGGCGACCATCCTGGCCGGGGTGTGCGGCGGCGTGGCCCAGTCCACCCCCTACATCGGCCACCCCGCCTACAAGCGCATGGGCGCGCGCGCCGGATACACGCTGGCCACGGGGTTGTTCGTGGGCCTGGGCGGAATGTTCGGCCTGGTCTCCTTCATCACCCAGGCCCTGCCGCTGGCCGCGGTGGCGCCGGTGCTCATCTTCATCGGCCAAGAGATCGTGGCCCAGGCCTTCGAGGTGTGCCCGCGGGGCCACTACCGGGCGGTGGTGCTGGCCATGCTGCCCTCCATCGCCTACCTGGTGCTCACCCAACCGGGCGCGCACGAACCGGCGGTGATCGCCCTGGGCAACGGTTTCATCCTTACCGCCATGCTGTGGGGCGCCTTCGCCGCTCACCTCAGCGACCGGCGGCTGCTGGCCTCGGCGGGGTTCCTCGCCCTGTGCGGGCTGCTCAGCCTGTTCGGGCTCATCCACTCGGTCCGACCCGATGGCGGGTTGTATCTGCCCTGGCGAGAGGGAAGCGCGATGGTGTGGAGCCTGGGCGGGGCCTATCTGCTGCTCGCCGCCCTGGCCGCGCTGGCCTCCCGGTTCCCGCCCCGGCTGGAAGGGGAGGATGGCGCATGAGGGGAGGTCTTCGGGCCGTCCTCGCGGCGGCGCTCCTTTCCTCGCTCGGCGCCGGCGCGACGCGGGCCGACGACGAGCGGCTCTTCGTCGAGGCCTCGACTCGTCTTTCGCTGGCGCAGCTTGCCGATTTCTCCGGCGCCACGCTATTGGCCGCGGCGCAAGCATCCCTGCCCATCGTCCCGTGGATGCTGGTCGATCTTCGGCTCGGGGCCGAGTTTCCGCTGCGGACCGGAAAGATGGACGCCGACCACGGCATCACCCTGCTCGCGCTGCCCGGCCTGTGGGGCCGCTTCGGCGATCCCGAGGCCTGGGGCTATCTGCGCCTGGGCACCGGCCTGGCCGGGCAGTACGGCGCGGGAGGGTGGGAAGCCGGCTGGGTGGTGGAGGCCGCGGGCGGGTTTTCGGTGGCGCCGCGGGATTTGCTGGTGTATTTTGGAGTGGAAGCCGCCGGTATGCTGGGACTGGCGGGCCCGCGCGTCCGGAGCGTGGGCCTGGGCGGTTTTATTGGCTTCCCGTTCTAGGCAAAGGAGCGCCCATGTCGGTCGAAGCGCTGCTCGCCAACCGCAAGGCCACCCGCGTGTTCTTCGAGCTGCTCCCCGGCCGCGCCCGGCCCGAGCGCCTGACGCGCGCCTGCCGCATCTCCCGGACCGAGCTGAACCGCCTGCTCCAGCGGATGCAGCGGGCCGGGCTGGTCGAGTCCTCCCGCGGGGGCTTCTCGGTGGACTGGAACCGCTTTCTCCCCATCTTCCTGCACCACGCCATGAGCATCTACGCCGCGGCCATGCCATGGAAGTTCCTGCCGCGCTACCTCGAAAAGCCGGACGCCGATCTGGTGGAGGCATCCTGCGCCCGGGCGGAGCGCGAGCTGGCCCGGGTCAAGGTGCGCCTGGCAAGCAACGATCTCTTCGGGGACCTCCTGCGCCAGTACCTGACCAACCTGGCCGCCGAGGTGCTGGCCCCGGAGGACTACCTGCAGGACCTGCGCCTGTCGGACGCCATCGCCGAGTTCGAGTACGCCCTGCTCAAACTCGTCCCCGCCATGAAAAAGCCGCGCCTGGCCGACGACCAGACCCGCGAGCTTCACCGACTGCTTCGCGAGTGGCACACCCAGATCCAGGCCTACGACACCCCGCTGGGCGCCGCCCTGCGCCAGGCCTTCCACCGGCAGGGGTTGCTCTGAGCTGCCGCGGCTGAGTTTTTCAGTCCCGACAGATCCCCGCCCGGACGGCGATCCAGACGAGATCCGCGAGCGAGCGAGCGCCAAGCTTGTGCATGAGGTTTTCGCGGTGCCGCCCGGCGGTGCGCGGAGTTGTCTTTTCTGCCAATCTTTCAAGCTCTTTTTTGATTGCCGACATCCGCGCCCTTGCATGTGCGACATTCTCGTCGTGGGGGATTTCCCCATTCGAACGTGGGGGATTCCCCCATGCCGATATGGGGGATTTCCGGATTTACAAGGAATTTTCAAAATGCTCCGATCCGAGAAAAAGGAGGAAGCCATGCCATCAAAGTTGAAGTTGTCGTTTTCTGGAAGACGGATCGCTGCCATTACAATCATGTTTTCGGTTATCCAAGCTGCCGGGTGCGACGGAAAGCCAAGCGATAACATGCAAACCCATGAGCAGGCTATCAAGGAAGGCGAGACGGGTAGTAGTCTGACCGCCTGCACTTGCGATGGGAGAACAACATCGTTCAACGACTCGAACGAGATCGTCGTGTCTGGATGGGATACGCCATTGACTGGGCTTGGTTGTGACCTGCCCCCAACCTCTGGTCCAGGGATTATGAGAGACTTCCATGTTTGACGTCAATCTCTGGCAGCAGAGCGGAGGGAGCCCCACCCCCCGGTGCCCCCACCCCCCGGTGCCAGGCACCGCGGTTGGCCCGGTTGGCCCCGGTTGCGTGAGACCATGCCGCGGGCGCGGGCGGGCGAAGCGGGGACAGCCGGGTCAGGCTCGACGGGGCGTCCTCGGCGCTACAGCGTCCTCCGCACCCCTCCACGGTTCGCCGGCGATAAGAGCGACGATCCCCTCCAAGACCGCGTCCATCGCGGCCTCGAAGTCCCAGGCGAAGCCGGGTCGCAGAAGCGGCCCGACGTCGTCGCAGAAGTCTGGATCGGTCCGTTTGCCGGCGAGGTTCTCCTCGAACTGCGCGCGAGTGACCGTCCGGCCCTCTTCGGCGAGATAGCGCTGGAAGCACGCGAGGAGGACCTTCGGGTCGAGCCGACCCAGTTCGAGCGCGTACCAGAGGTCGAAGAGGTCGCGCCCCTTTTTTCGCTGGTAGAGCGCGCGAAGCTTGGTGCAGAGCAGCTCACCGAGCGCGTAGGTGGTGACGTCGGCGGAGCCCTGGAACCAGGGGTTGTCGACCCGAAACGGAACGCGCACCACCCCCAGCTCGGAGAAGTGCTCGCGGGTGTTGATCTCGACCTTGAGCCGCAACTTCAGCGGCGGCGCGTCCTCGGAGTCGAAGCGGTACACCAGGCTGATCCGACCCTCCTTGAGGAGGCGGCGCGGAACGCCGAGCCAGGGATCGAGCACCGCCCGCGCCCTGTCGAGCGTGTCACCGATGGGCTCGGGGCGGGCCTGCACCAGATCGATATCCTCGGAGTATCGAGCCGGCGGATGAAGGTAGAGCTTGTAGAGCGCGGTGCCACCGCGAAAGACGAGGCTGCTTGCGATCGTTGGGACCCGGAACAGCTCGACGATCGCCCGGCTGATGATGAGGTCCTGTTCGACCTGCGCGTCGGCGGGCCACGGTGCCCGTGCCCGCCAGGCGGTGATGTGGGCTTTCGGGATCATGCGTCGGGCTCCACCTCGGCGTTGACGATGAGCTTCCACCTCGCGCTGCGCTTTGCCGGGGAGACGGCCGCCGCGCGCCGCAGCGGCGTGTAGCTTTTCGCCTGTTCCTGAACGAAGGGCTCGATGGCCCTGGAGAGGTCCTCGTGACCGACCCGCTCGAGGACATAGCCGAGCCGCTGCGACCAACTGATGGGCGACAGCCGCGCGACCTCGATCAGCTTGCCCGCGTCGAGGTGCTCGGCAAGCTCGGCCACGACCGTGGCGACGTTGCTCAGGCCGCCGGAGTGATTCGGGTAGCCGACGAGCTCGAGCGCAGTCACCTCCGGGGTCGCGAAGCGAAGAACGCCTTTCGGCGTGTTGACCGTGGCGACGGGCATCTTCTCCATGTCGCCCCGGGCGATGAACTCGACCCGCACATCCCCGCACGAGAGCGTCGGGCGGTTTTTGCGCACGATCACCTGGTAGAACTGCGGACGCTGATGCGCCGCCCCGTGTCGTTCGGCCGCCGACAGCAGCCCAACATAGTAAGGCTCTCCCCAGAAATTCATGAGTTGATCGATGAACTGGTCCGCGGGCAGGCACCGGAGCCGACGGTACTCGGGCGGCACGATCACGTGGAAGCTCCGAGCGGGCTCGGCGATGAGCCTCTGCTCCTTCAGCCGGCGAAGCTGGGCTCGCACAGCAGCCGGGCTGCCGCCGATCGCCTGGAAGGCCTCGAACGAGCTGAAGTGGTGGCGCCCGTTCGAGGCCAGCTCTTCGATGTACGCTCGGGCGCGCATGCGTTACATTTCTCAGCCAATATACCTTCAATAGTTGTTTTGACAAAGAATCGTATCGTATTGCCATGACGATTCTTTGCCAAGATAACACTTAACGTTGCTATTAGCAAGAATTGTATCTCAGTTTGGTCTACCCCAGCACCCACACCCATAGACCCCTCGGTGTGCACCCCTCGGTGTGCCAGGCACCCCGGTTCTCCCGCTCCTGTTCTACGAGTCCACGAACATCCGCGACGGGGACTTCAGCATCTTGAAGGGTCTGCCAAAGCTTGAGCACGTCGTCTTCATGGAGCGGCCACATTACTCACACAAGCCCAGCGACTTCCCCCGCCGAAAGATCACGTAGCCCTTGCCATCCCGCCCCACCCGAGCCTCACTGCCCCAGAGTCGACTCCAACCCCCGGTGTCAGGTACCCCGGTTTTCCCCAGGTTTTCAAACATAGGAGAACGATTATTGGCCCGGGTGGGCGGCTTGGGTCGGGGATGCGAACCGTGGTAAGCGTTCTGGCGGAATGACGGCTCCTCACCCCGCTCCCTCCCGCCCCGCGGCGGTGGCGCTCACGCTGCTGGCCTCGCTCTTGTGGGGCTCCTCCTTCGTGGTGAACAAGCTGGGCCTCGACCGCGGGGTCGATCCGGTCATGTTCACGCAGCTTCGCATGCTGCTCGCCGCCGCCGTCACCGCGGCCCTGGTCGCCCGCCGGCCGGGTCGCGCCCTGCGCTGGCTGCTGGACTGGCGCATCCTGGTGCTCGGGCTCAGCAACGCCGGGGGATTTCTGTTCCAGTACCTGGGCCAGGGGCTGACCTCGTCGTCGCACGCGGCGCTGCTGGCCAACGCCGGGCTGCCGCTGGTGGTGCTGCTCGGCTGGTGGCTGCTGCGGGAGAAGCCGAACCGGGGGCGCCTGCTGTCGGTGGCCCTCGCCCTGGCGGGGGCGGCGCTGATCGCGCTCGGGCGCGCGCCGGAGGGAGGAGCGGCCGGCCTGGGCGGCGACCTGTTGGTGGGGCTGTCCTCCGCCACCTGGGCGATCTTCATCGTGCTCAACCGGCGCCTGCTATTGGAACACCCGGACGATCTCGTGCCCATGACCGCCGCCATGTACCTGTGGACGGCGCTGTGCACCCTGCCGCTGGCCGCGGCCCGCGGCTTCCCCCTGCCGGCCCAGCCCGCCGGCTGGCTGGCGGTGGGGTACACCGGCGTGTTCTGCTCGGTCATTCCCTACCTCGCCTGCAGCCAGGGGCTCAAGACCATCACCGCCGCGGCCTCGTCGGTGCTGCTCACCATGGAGATCGTGTTCGCGGTGGCGCTGTCGATGGCGATATTGGGAGAGAGTCTGGGCTGGGGGGCGTGGGAGGGCGGAGCCCTGATCCTGATCGGCGCGGCGCTGGCCTCCCGGCCGGCGCGAGGGCAGCAACCGGCGGGCAGCGGCGCGCGGGCATCTGCGCCGCCGCCGGCGCCTTGACGGGGCGAGATGAAAGGTTAGAGCGGCGCATCGTACGCCGGCCAGTTCGCGGCTGGCAAGTGCCAATGCCGGGGAACGCTCAGGTTCCCCGACGGAACCATCTCCTGCGGACAGTTTATCTACAACATCCCCAACGGGCGCGGCACTCTCATGGCCTCGCTCGTCTAGTAATTCGGCTTGACGTCACCATATCGGCGCGCTATCATCCTATCAATCGTTGGATAACCAGAGGGAGGATCAAATGAATCACATCGGGCGGGTGTATTGCTCGTGGCACCTGGATTGCAGGGGGGGGGTAGGCGTTCGTGCCGTCTTGCGGGTCTTGCCTCTCCTTCCAGTTTTCTCTGCGGTTCTTTCCTTTCTCGGGGTCATCTTTAGCTCAGGTCCAGCCAGAGGACATTGTGAGTCGCCGGGTACGTGCTACGCAACCGCCGAGTACAACGAGCCAAACGCAATCAAGAAGTTCCGCGTGAACACAAATTCGTTTGACGCATACATTCCGATGCTGGGAGGTGACGCACCCACTGTCATTGCCACGGTCATGGGTGGCGACGTCTGGAATGAGCAAGCGACTGGCGGGCACTTCAGGTACATGGGGACAACCACGCTCACTAACATTCCAAATACCTATTGGGAGTGTCTTGTCTCCTATCCAAGCTTCGAAAGCATCATTGCAGCTTTCGATGCAGAGTCAGACCATGTGGCATATGCCGAGCCGAAGTGCGGCGGCTACGCAACGAGAATAAAAGTATATTCAAAAAGAATCGGTGGTCGTCTGTGGCTTCTGTCCACGGGGGCGCCAAAAGAGGGATACACCGATTTTGCCAGCCTCATCGCCCACGAGTTTGGACACGTGCAGAAGATCCTGCATCCCCGTTGCGGCGAGAAATGCACCATGTCCGGCTCGATAGCTACGGGCACAATCCGGTTGCGGGATCTTGCATACTATGACAACAAGTGCTCCTGGGAAGTGAGCGGATACCGCGCCACGACGCCATACTTCCGTTTTCAGAATTACGGGTCATTCGGCCAAGAGCAACAGATCTTTCTTGGCATAAGCGTATCAAAAGGCGGCGCCGGAATTCATTACGCATCTGGCGGATACGACATCAATGCAGCATTTTTCACCTTCAACGGCGGCACCTGGGTGCCATATCTGCAAGGAGCTGCTGAAAAGCCGCTCGGTCTTTTCACGGTGACTTCAAGGGGGCCGACACCCGCGCTCTGGCGGGAAGACGTCACCACGGATCGTGTCTTCTTTACCCATTACTACCCGCTGGGATTGATGTACTCGGAGAGTGAAAGCCTCGGGGTCAGCTATGTGAGATCATCGGACAGCTTTCAAACCAAGACCCCAGGAGATCTCTATCGGTGCGATACAATGGCCACCTGGATGACCTGTGCATCATCTTCTCGTGTGGCTTCGGCCAAGCGCATCTCGGTGGCATGGGACGACTTCAACAACAGGAGCATCACCGTGTGGGCGAACCTCGACCGCACCAATGATGCAACCAACGGCGATGTCAGAGTTTCCACGGGTTACATTTCACACACGACGATTCCTGCATCTGATAGCCTTGGTGCCATATCCAGCGTCAGCCCTGGCGTCGCGTGCAAAGCCTATCAAGCCCATGGAGGCAACGATTGCATCGTAGCATACGTCGACCAGACAGATAATCTGGGCCGGGTGATGGTCAAAACATTCTGGAACCGTCCGTTTCAAAGTTCCCCGCCATATCGTTACAGGGTGGAAAACCTTCTCGGACCAGTCATGCTGGACCCGAACATGAGAACGGCCTCCGGCATCGCCGCATGGTATCAGGATGGCAAATTCTACATTGCGGCGAGAACAACCTGGTTCGGTCAGAACCTGGCAGTCTACTCTTCGACCGATGGCTACAGGAACTGGTCGCTGGATTCTTCGTTCGGCACCAGCACCTATAGCGCGACGGCGCCTTCCGCCGCGAGCTGTTTCGCGGGCGTCTACAATGCGTTGGTCTACGCCAGGTGAACCGACGGAGCGATGTCGTTCTCGCTGAGGAGAACCCTGTTTTTCAGGAGGAAGCAATGAACTTGAAAAAATGTTCTCGTCTGGCTTTCGCGAGCTGGTTTTCTGTCGCCTCGGCTCTTGCCGCGCTCGCTGGATGCAGCAAGTCGGTACCGGCCGCCGGCCGGCTCCCCGACGTCAACACGTTCGGGTCATGCATCGAGGTGTATCCCGCTCCCAATGGATGCGAATGGGCGCTCTCCATGGACGCCATCGTGTTCGGAACCATCGAGCGGATCCGGCCGCTCTCGCTACCGGCCGTCATACCCGACAACGCCGGGCACTGGGTGTGGGTCGATTCCTGCGACGGCGCCATCGACATCGCCCTGGAGCTGACCGTCTCCGTCGAGCGGACCCTGTTCGGCGAGGCGGATGGCACCGTGACCGTGCGGATCGGGCAGGAACAGGTTGGTTCGTACAGCCCCATGCCCGAGCGCTCCGGCGACCGGGTGATCTGGACCCGCGGTGGAGTGCCGGTGGAGGGCGGGCTCGCCAAGGGGCAGAAGATCGGATTGCCGCTCCACTGGATGGCCACGGACGGGCTGTGGTCCTTGATGGGAGAGATCATGTTCGAGGTGAAGGTCGATGAGGTGGGCAAGGAGGTCATCGCCTTCCAGAGCGTGGATGGCGACTGCCGGCCGCGGGTGCCCGATGGCGTGGCCAAGCTCTCGCTCGATGAGTTCGCCGCGCTCGCGGGCGCCTGCACCGCCCAGGACGCCCAGGCGGCACAGGAGCGAAGGAGCGCGATGATCACGATGTGGGGCACGCGCCCGGAGGCCTACATGGCGCCGGTGTGCGTTCCTCTAGACGGACAGCAAGACGGCGCGCCGAATGGCTGCAGCGCAGACTCGCAGTGCAAGACGAACGAGTACTGCGATCTGACCGTCCGCAAGTGCCGGTGTTTGCCTCAATGCTCCGGAAAGTGCGGCGGCCCGGACGGGTGCGGCAGCGAGTGCGCCGACACCTGTCCGTCCGGCCAGACCTGCCAGGCGCCGCAGTACACCACCTGCTCCTGAGGACGTAAGCGAGCGAGCGCCAGCAGGCCCGTTCCCTACCTGCTTCAACCGTTTTTCCATCATGCCCTCTGTGGGAACGTGCTGCGTGTGCGTAGGCATTTCTTGGCGCGACCGGCCTGGGATTACTCGGGGCCCGCAAGGGCGGTTGTGCATTCGGGTTGCCACCGCCGGCGCCTTGACGGGGCGAAGGGCCTCCTGATACACGTTCGCCAAGGGAGGTGCGGCATGGCTCACCTGGCGCTCAAGGGCGGAAGCAAGACCTTCGACGATTTCTGGCCGGCCTGGCCGGTGTACGACGAGGAGGATCGGCGCGCGCTCAACGAGGTCCTCGACAGCCGCAACTGGGGCGGCTTTCCCGCGCCCAACAGCCACGCGCGGGAGTTCGCCGCGGCCTTCGCCGCCGCCCACGACGCCGCCTACGGCATCTGCGCCGCCAACGGCACGGTGACGCTGGAGGTGGCCCTGCGCGCGGCCGGAATCCAGGCGGGCGACGAGGTGATCGTCACCCCGTACTCCTGGATCGCCACCGCCGGCGCCCCGGTCAACGTGAACGCCGTGCCGGTGTTCGCCGACATCCACCCCGACACCTACTGTCTGGACCCGCGCGCGGTGGAGGCCGCCATCACCCCCCGCACCCGGGCCATCATCCCTGTCCACCTCGGCTGCGCCATGGCCGACCTGGACGCCTTCGTCGAGATCGCGCGCAAGCACAAGCTGATCCTCATCGAGGATTGCGCCCACATGCACGGCGGCAAGTGGCGCGGCAAGGGCGTCGGCTCGCACGGGCACCTGGGTTCGTTCTCCTTCCAGAGCTCCAAGCTCATGACCGCCGGCGAGGGCGGCATCATCCTGACGAGCGACAAGCAGCTCGAGGAGCGCTGCCAGAGCCACGTCAACTGCGGGCGCAAGCAGCCCGGCTACGACTCCTTCCCCGGCCTGGTGTTTTCGGGCAACTACCGCCTGGGCGAGTTCCAGTGCGCGCTGCTGCGCTCGCGCCTGCGCTCGCTCGAGAGCGAGCGGCAGCTTCGGGAAAAGAACGCCATGCGGCTCACCGAGCTGCTCTCCCAGATCCCGGGCATCCGCCCGCTGGTGCGCGACGCGCGCATCACCCACTACGCCTGCTACCAGTACATCTTCCGCTACGACCCGCAGGCCTTCCAGGGAGTCCATCGCGATCGCTTCGTCCAGGCCCTGTGCGCCGAGGGCATCCCGGCCGACGGGCCGTTCTACGTGCCCATCTACCAGAGCCCGCTGTTCCCGGTGGAGGCGCGCCACTACCCGGCCATCCGCGAGCGATACGGCGAGCGCATCGGGCCGCTGGCGGCCGACTGCCCGGTGGCCGAGCGTGCCGCCTACCACGAGGCGGTGTGGCTGCACCACCCGTTGCTCATGGCCGAAGAGAAGGACGTGGCGAAGATCGCCGAGGCGGTTGACAAGATCCGGCGCCACGCGGACGAACTGCGCTGATCTTTCTTGCGCGGAGCCCCCAGATGAAACAGATCCGATACGGGCTGGTCGGCTGCGGCTTCATCTCCAACGTCCACGCCGAGGCGCTCGCCACCGTACCCGGAGCGGTGGTGGCGGCCTGTTGCAGCCCGGACGAGGACATGCGCCGGGCCTTTACCGAAAAGCACCGCATCCCGGGCTTTGCCGACCACCGCGCCATGCTGAAAGACGGCGGCATCGACGCGGTCATCATCGGGGTGCCCAACTTCCTGCACGCCCCCATCGCCCTGGACGCGGCCGCGGCCGGCAAGCACGTGGTGTGCGAGAAGCCCCTGGCTCTCTCCCTGGAAGAAGCCGACCGCATGATCGAGGCCTGCCGCAAGGCCGGAGTGCTCCTGTGCTACGCCGAGGAACTGTGCTTCGTGCCCAAGTACGAGCGGGCCCGCGAGCTGGCCGCGGCCGGCGCCATCGGCCGGGTGTACCGGGTGCACCAGGTGGAGAAGCACGCCGGGCCCTACTCGGAATGGTTTTTCGATCCCGCCCGCGCCGGCGGCGGCATCTTGATGGACATGGGCTGCCACTCCATCGAGTTCGCCCGGGCCTTCCTGGGCAAGCCGCCGGTGAAGTCCGTCACCGCCTGGATGGACACGGTGCTCCACCGCGAGCGCACGGCGATGGAAGACGACGTGGTGCTGCTGCTCGAATTCGAGGGCGGGCAGACCGCGCTTTTGGAATCGAGCTGGGCGCTGCTCGGCGGCATGGACTCCGTCACCCACATCCTCGGCACCGAGGGCGTGATCCACGCCGATCTCCTCAAGGGCCAGGGGCTGTCGGTGTTCAGCCTGCAAGGGTACGGCGACTACGCCCCCGGCGCGCGCGGCTGGACGTTCCCCGACGTGGCCTGGTCCTTCACCAACGGCTACCCCCAGGAGGACGCCCACTTCACCGAGTGCATGCGGACGGGCGCCACGCCGCGGGAAAGCGGCGAGGACGGCCGGGCGGTGCTGGAGATCATGCTGGCGGCGTACGCCTCGGCCGCCGAGCGGCGCACGGTGGCGCTTCCCTACGCGCCGCCGGCCGACATCCGGGTGCCGGTGGATCTGTGGCTGCGCCGGAAGGGAGCCTGAATGCGCCTCCTCGGCGTCGATGCCGGCGGCACCAAGACGCTGGCGCTGATCGCGGACGAGACGGGGCGGGTGCTGGGGGCGGGCCGCGGCGGCAGCGCCAACTACCAGGGGTGCGGCGTGGCCGGAGCCGCCTCGCAGATCCAGCGCGCCATCCAGGCGGCCTGCGAGATGGCCGGTGTCGCGCCCGAGTTCGACGCCGCCTGCCTGGGCGTGGCCGGGGCCGACCGGCCGGCGGATTTCTCGACCATCCGGGCCTTCGTCGATCCGCTGCTGCGGACTCCCCGGCTGCGGCTGGAAAACGACACCATCGTGGCGCTCCGGGCCGGCACCGAGGACGGCGTGGGCGTGGCGCTCATCGCCGGCACCGGCTCCAACGCCATCGGCAGGACCCGGGACGGGCGCAAGCTCCAGGTCGGCGGCCTGGGGCGCCTCTCGGGCGACTACGGCTCCGCCTACCAGCTCGCCGAGGCCGCGGTGGTGGCGGCCATCCAGGGCGAGGACGGCCGCGGGCCGCGCACGGCGCTCGCCCAGGCCCTGTGCCAAAGGCTCGGCCTTTCGCACATCCAGGACATCATCGAATTTTTCTTCTACGACGCCCCGCGCGAGCCGGTGGACCTGGGCCAGCTCGCCCCGCTGGTGTTCGAGCAGGCCACCCTGGGCGACCGGGTGGCAGAGCAGATCCTGGACGAGGCCGGCCAGAACATCGCCCGCGCGGTGCGGGTCATCCTGGAGCGACTGTTCCCGGACGAGCCGGCCGTCCCGGTGGTCTTCGGCGGCGCGGTGTTCCAGAAGGGCGCAAGCCCCCGCATGATCGAGGCGGTGATGCGCGAGACGCTGCGCCACCGGCCGGCGACGCGCTTTCTGCGGCTCGCCGATCCCCCGGCACTGGGTGCGGCGCTGTTCGCCATGGACGACGCCGGCCTGGCGCACGACAAGGCGCGCCTCTTGCTGTTGCGAGAAGGAATTGCAAGGACCGATCTGGGCAGCGGATGATTCGATGAGGGCGTGGCGAGATCCCGGCGCGCGGACACGGGGCCCACATGGCCAGCGTCTTCGCGCGCCCGGCGGCCAGGGAGCGGGCGCTTGAGCGAGCAACGATGCCGTGTCGGGTTCTTTCGCCGGGCCGGGCCGCGCGCCGGCGCGCTGTGGCTCTGCCTTCTCCTCGCCGGCGGCTGCGGCGCGCCCGCGCGTCTTCCGCCCGTCTTGACGCCGGCGGCCGGGTACCCGTTCGATCTCTTTCGCGCCCGCCGGCTCGCCGAGAAGGAGCCGCAGTTCATCGCTGGCGCTGCCCGGGTCCGGCTCACGCCTCCTCCCGGGGTGCGCATCGCCGGGCACGGCTTCAACAAGCACTCGCGCGCCGTGCTCGACGACATCTGGGCCCGGGTGCTGTACCTGGACAACGGGCGCGAGGCGGCGGCCCTGGTGTCGCTGGATCTCATCGGCCTCTCGCTCCCGCGGGTGGAGCGCATCCGCCAGCGCATCACGCGCGAACACCCCGAAAGCATCCTGATCGGGTGCACCCACAACCACGCCGGGCCGGACACGCTGGGCCTGTGGGGGCCGGCGCTGCTCCATCTGCTCCCGGTGCGAAGCGGCGCGGACCCGGCCTACATGGACTGGCTGGAGGAGCAGGTGGCCCGGGCGGTGGTGCGCTCGGCGCTGCACGCGCGGCCGGCGCGGCTGTATGCGGGGAGTTTCACGCTGCCAAAGGGCCTCATCCGCAACCTGCGCGAGCCGGCGGACGCCCCGCGGGAAGCGCGCTTCTTGTGGGCCGCGGACTGGGACGAGCGCACCATCGCAAGCCTGGTGGTGTTCGGCGCGCACGCCGAGAGCCTGCAAGACAAGAGCCGCCTGCTCAGCGCGGATTTCCCCGGGGTGCTCTACCGGGAGGCGGATGCGGCGCTGGGCGGGGTGACGCTGTTCTTTTCCGGGCCGGCCGGCGGGATGATCGAGCCGGCCAACGATCCCGACGATCCCGAGCCGGCGCGGCTCCGCTTTCGCGAGCGTCTGGGCGGCGCGCTGGCCGGAGGGCTCATCGGCGAAGTGCTGAGCGGGCGGGTGCGGGAAATCCCCGGGGCCGAGCTTCGCCTGCGAAACACTACGCTGGACCTCCCCATCCAGGAAGGCGGGCTGATCGATCTGGCCCGCAAGCTGTCGCTGCTCGACGACCGGCCGCTGTACGCCGGGCTGCTGCGGGCCGAGATGGCGCTTTTACGGATCGGGCCGCTCTCGTTGCTGACGCTCCCCGGCGAGGCCACGCCCGAGCTGGGCCGCAAACTCGCCGGGCGGCTCTTGGCGCCGATCCCGATGGTGCTGACCGTGATGATGGACGAGCTGGGGTACTTCCTCACCGGACGGCAATGGCGGGACGCGCGCTTCGACTACGAGCGCTCCATGTCGCTGGGCCCCGAGATGGAAGAAGAACTGCTCGCCGGCCTGGCCCGGCTCCTCGGCGAAGAATAAAAAGATGCGCACTCTCCGCCCGCGCCGGCCCTGCCCTTGCGCGACGAAAACCGATGCCGGTCCCGGACCCGCCCCGCCCCGGAGAGAGCCGCGGAGAGTCCCCCGAACGGGCGATGGGTATCGGGGACGGCAAGGAACGAGCCCCGAAGAAGCCCTGCCGCCCGGGAAGCGGCAGAATCCGCTCCTTCCAATGGGGGGAGACCCGCAGCGCGCGGATGTGGATGGGGAGAGGTTCTCGCGAGCGGTCTAGAAGAACATGATCCGCGGGAAGAGGCGGGCCACCAGCCACCAGGCGCACAGGATGAGCGAGGCGTAGCCCAGGATGGTCTGGAAGCCCATGAGCTTCTGGCGCATCTGCTCGCCCTTCGCCTTCGCCTGCTCGTTCAGCAGCGAGGCCACCATGGCGTAGCCGAAAATGAAGCCGAGCACGATGAACACCGTCACCGTGGCCAGCATGGTGAGGAGCAACAGCACGCTGACGCGCGCGATCCACGAAATATTGGAGAGCGCGGTGATCAGGCCGTAGACGCCCCACAGCGCCGCGATGATGCCGATGACGCCCGAGGCCTTGCCGAGCTTGCCAATGAGTTCGGCGGCGTTGGGCTTCTTCTGCACGATCTGCGCGGCCAGAGCCAGCACACCGAGGGCAAACAACATGACGAGGTTCAACACGAAAGAAAGATCGCCGCTCATTGTATCCTCCTGGGAAAATGGGGACCAAGGCGAGAAATCCGGTCCTTCATATCAGAGCCGCGCAATCATCGTCAAGAACAAACGAGACTGCGGATGTCGAGATTCCGGCTGACTTGATCTTGCCGCGCTCATGAGGGATCATGACGCACCACGACGTTCTGGCGAGGCCCGATGACTGGAATGGCAAACCCCGAGGCGGCCGCCGACCCCACCTATCGCGCGCTGATCGAGCGCGTGGTGGCCGGGGAGGAAGCGGCCTGGCGGGAATTCGCGCTCCAGTTTTCCCGGCTCGTCTTCTCGTTCGTCTGGCGCTATGCCGGGCGCGACCAGGACCTGTGCGCCGAGCTGTACCTGTACGTGATGGAAAAACTCCACCAGCCGAGCGAGACCGGCGAGACGTTCTTTCGCCTGCGCCGCTACCTCGCCTCCATCGACGCCTACGGCGGGCGCGGCCGGCTGTCCACCTGGCTCGGGCGGGTCACCGCGAATCTGGTGTCGGACTATTTTCGCGAGCGGGAAGGCCGGCGCACCGTGCCGCGCGACATCGGGCGCATGGACGCGCAGTGCCAACAGGTATTCAAGCTGCTGTATTGGGACAACCTGAGCGAGGCCGAGGCCTTCTCCACCCTGCGCAGCGGCTGCCCCTCTCTGAGCCGGAACCGCTTCGACGCCATGGTGGAAAAGGTCAACCGCGCCCTGAAGGACTGCAACCGCTGGTCGCTGTACTCCGAGGTGTTGCGCCGCGCCCCGGCCCTGCCGCTGCACCCGGTGGCGGAGGACGGCGAGGTGCGCGAGGTGCAGGCGGCCGATCCCTGCGAGACGGCCGACCCCAGCCGCTGCCTTTCGGCCCGCGAGGAGGAATCGCAGGCCCGCTCCCTGGGACAGAAACTCCTCGAGCTGCTGCGCTCGCTTCCCGAGGATAGCCGGCGGTTGCTGTGGCTGCGCTTCCAGCAGGAGATGTCCGCCGCCGAGATCGGCAAGATCCTGCGGATGGATGACAAAAAAGTGTATTCCGAGATCGATCGACTGAAGCACCAGCTTCGCGACCGGCTCGAAGGCGCCGGTTTTCGTTGGGAAAACCTCGACGGCCGGCTGGATGCCATCGAGGGAGTGCTGGAATCGGCCGCGGTCGCGGGCGGAGCGCCGCCCTAGACGCCGAAAGAACGATTGCATTCCGTAGGATATGGTTGGAAGGACTCCGACATGACCTGCCCGGACAGACACCTCCTCGATGACCTCGCCCTGGGGCTGCTGCCCCCGGCGGAGGCGGATTCGCTCCGGGCCCACCTTCGCGCCTGCGCCGCCTGCCGGCAAGAGGCGGCCTTCGCGCAAGCACTGCGCCTGGGCCTGTCCTCCCCGCCGCCCGCCGGGCCCTGTCTTTCGGACGAGGAACTCTGTCATCTGAGAGACGACACGCTCCCGGCCGAGGAGCGCGCCCGGGCCGAATCCCACCTCGCCGGCTGCGCCCGCTGCGCCTCGGCGCTACGATCGCTCGAACGCGCGCTTTCGGAGGTCGAGCAACACCCGGTGGAGGTTCCCCCGGCGCTGCTGGAACGGGCCCAGGCCCTCTCCCGCCCGCGCCAGCCCCGCGTCGAACCGGCCCGGCTGACCTGGCTTGAGCGGCTGCTCCAGGGCCCGCTCGCGCTCCGCCTCTCGGTGGCGGGGGCCGCGGCCGGGGTGATGCTGCTCATCGCCTTTTTATTCTACCCGAGCGAGCCGTCCGCGCCCCGCTCCCCGCAATCGGGCCCGGTGGCCGCCCGTCCCGCGCCGCGGCGGGTCGAATTCGCCCCCCTCAAGACCGTCGTCCCCGCCCCGGAACCATCGCCCGCCGTCGCCGACAAACCCTCCCCGGGGCCGGAGACGCAGCCTGCGGCAGCCCCACCGCTGCCGGCGCCGAGCCCCAAGGCCGAGCCGCGGGTGGCTACGCTGCTCGAATCGCAGCAGCGCAACCTGCAAAACGTCATCTATCCCTCTCTCCCGCCGGCCGAGGTGCCGCTGGCCCTGGGGTTCGCCGAATCGGCGGCGCGGGAGGACTGGCGCGGCGCCTACCTTCTCGGGCGCACCGCGCGCAGCATGGCCATCCTCTCGCGCCCGGCCCTGGCTGGAACCGACCGCTCGCGCCTGCTCGCCGCGGCCCGCTCCCTGCCCTCGCTGCTCACTTCGTCGCTCGCGCCCGACGCCGGCCGAGAGGTGTTGCTCGCCTTCGTGGAAAAGATCGAGAGCGCGCTGGACGGCGGGGATCTGGAAGCGGCGCGGACCCGAATGGACGTTTTGCAAACCTCGCTGTCGGAGCGCCTGGAGAAGAACCCGGCCGCCCGCGCCTGCTTCCGCCTCGGTCAGACGGTCTCGGACCTGCTGCTCGTCTCGGCCGCCACCGCTTACCGGCTTTTAGAGCCCGAGCCGGCATCGTCCGCCGCAAAAGAGCTGGCCGCGGTCCGGGCGGAACTGGCCGGGCCGCTGGAGAACCTCCCCAAGGATGCGTTGGACGCGATCCGGACCCGGCTGGAGATCGTGGCCGGATACCCGCTGGAAAATCTCGAGGCCGAATCCGCCCGCGCCCTCATCGCCGAGCTTCGGCGCCTGGATCGGGCGTTCGAACCGCCTCCTCCGACTCCGGCGGCGGCCCCCAAGAATCCCTGATTTTCACTTCACGGTCGCAGCGGCCGACGACGTCCCGGGGCGCGGGCCGGGCGCTGCCAGGTTCCGGGCGAAAAAAGTCCCGGACCTGTCCGGCTTCCTGCGGCGACAACCCGCGCGCGTTGGGCATTGACCGGAGGGTCGGGGAGCGATACGCTCCGCCTCGCCATGTGTGGAATCGCGGGAATCATCGGGACTCGAGATTGCGCCCGGGACGTGGCCGTGGCCTTGCAGGCGCTGCAACACCGCGGCCAGGACTGCTCGGGCATCGGCAGCGTGCGCGGGGATGAATTTCCCTTGATCCACAAGCTGGGCCTGGTGGGCCAGTCCTTCGGCCCGGAGGATCTGGAGCGTCTGGCGGGACCGCTGGCCATCGGGCACGTGCGCTACCCCACCATCGGGCGCGGCCTGTTGCGGGACGCACAGCCGTTCTTCCACCGCCAGCCCGGCCTGCTCATGGCCCACAACGGGAACTTCATCAACGTGCGCGAAATGCAGGACGTGCTGCGCGAGGATTCCATCCATCTCCTGTCCCAGTGCGACGTGGAGCCCGCCATGTGCCTGTTCGCCCTCGAGATGATGCGGCGGCGGCGGCGGGATCATACGCTGGAGGACGCGCTCTCGGCGCTGCAGGACACCTTCGCCCGCGCGGCCGGCGCCTTCTCCATCGTGGCCGCGCTCACCCTGGATGGGGTTCCAACCCTGATGGCGGTGCGGGATCCCAACGGCATCCGGCCGCTGGTCTGGGGCCGGCGCGACGGCTTCTTCGTGGTCGCCTCCGAGTCGGTGGCCCTGGACGCCGTGGGCGCCCGACTGGAGGGCGACGTGGCGCCGGGCGAGGCGGTGTTCTTCCGGCACGACCAGCCGCCGGCGCGCCGCCTCTGGAGGCAGGGCGAGCCGGCCCCGTGCATCTTCGAGTTCATCTACTTCGCCCGTCCCGACTCCACCATGAACGGCCACAGCGTGTACGGCCTGCGCCAGGAGCTGGGCCGGGAGCTGGCCCGGGCCTGGGCGCGGAAGGGCCGGCGGGCGGACGTGGTCATTCCCGTCCCCGACACGGCCCGGCCGTCGGCGGCGGCGCTGGCGGAGGAGCTCGGGCTCCCCTTCCGCGAGGGCTTCATCAAGAACCGTTACAGCGGCCGCACCTTCATCATGGCCTCGCCGGGTGAACGGCAGAACGCCCTGCGCCTCAAGCTCAACCCCATCTCCTCGGAATTTTCCGGCCGGCGGGTGCTGGTAGTGGACGACTCCATCGTGCGCGGCACCACCCTGAGCCGCACCATCCACCTCATTCGCGAACAGAATCCACGGGAGATCCACCTGGCCATCTACTCGCCGCCGGTGCTCCACCCCTGCTACTACGGCATCGACATGTCCACCTGCGAGGAGCTGGCCGCCCCGCGCTTCGTGGAGTCCGCGCACACGGGATTCTTGTCCGCCGAGGAGCTCGAGCGCCTGGAACAGAACATGGCCGCCCGGCTGGGGTGCGACTCGCTCACCTACCTGCCGGGGGACGCCCTGCGCCGGGTCCATCCCGGCGGTTGTTGCGCGGCTTGCTTCGATGGCCGCTATCCGCAGCCGGTGAGCGACGAGCGCCGGCGCTGGATCGAAGAAGACCGCCGCTGCGCCGTGCAGCGGGAGCTCCTGTTCTAGCCGAGGGGCCGAGCCCCGGGAGGTTGGCGATGAACCGCGACGAGATCCTGGAAGGAATCATGCGAGCCGCCGGCATCAGCAAGGCCAACATCAACCGTTTCTACGAGGGGTTGGTGGAACTGGCCAAGAAGAAGCTGGCCCAGGACGGCGAGTTTGTCTTCCCCGGCCTGGGCGTGCTGCGGGTGCGGGTGCGCAAGGCGCGCTCGGGCCGCAACCCCAAGACCGGCGAGTCGATCCAGATCCCGCGCCGCCGGGTGGTGCGCTTCGGCGCCTACAAGGAGCTCAAGGACATTCTCAACAAGGAAGGCGCGCCCGCCGCCGAGACCGGAGCCGAAAGCGACGAAGAGGCCAAGAAGGCCTGAGGCGCCCGGCCGGTTGGCCGGCCGGTGTACGGAGCACCCGCTCCCGCGTCCCGGCGGTACGCCTCCCGCGGCATCCGGCCATCGCTGAACCCTGCGTCCGGGAGAGGCAGATCCCCTCCGCTTCGCCGCTCGCGCCATCGGGCGTCACTCGTGGCGTTGTCGTTGCTTCGCCCGGGCGGGACGGCGCGAGGCGGGAGCGAGTCACTCGGCCGGCGGCGCCTCCGGGGGTCGGGCCTTCGCGGCGGCCGCCGGACGGAGCATCTCGAGGGCCTTGTCGTCCAGATCGAAGCGCTTCCGGAGAAACCGCTTGAGCTCTTCGGACGCGGCGTCGGGGCTGATCAGCAGCACCAGCACGTAGGCCTCCACCGCCTCCTGCGGCGAGGCCTCCTCGGCCTGGCGGCCGCCTTCGCGCAGGTCCTCGTAGAATTTTCGGCAGGCGTCCTCCACGACGTCGGCGGCCCGGCGGGCGGCATCGGCCACCGCCTCCGCCACGAGTTCGGTGTCGTCCTTCTCGAACCGCAACGGGTCGGCCTTCACACCGTATTTCGGCTGGGCCGGGTGGGTGTCGTCCTCGACCGAGGCCTCGCCGCGCAGCTCCCGGCGCGCCAGCAGGTTCTTGCCCTCGCCGATCACCGCCGCCCGCGCCAGCACCACCGCGGTGCGCCGGACGCGCTGGACATCGTAGACGTGCTCGTCCATCACTGGCTCGTCGAGTTTGCGCTTCGTGCGAGAGAGCTCCTTCACGCGCTCCAACACCTCGTCCTCGAGCTTGGCCTTCTCCTGGATCAGCGCCTGCTGCGCGGCCTCGGCTTTCTTGACCGCCGCGCGCAGGGCCGCCTCGTCATCGTCCGGCCCGGCGTCGGCGAAACGCTGGCGCACGGCCTCCAGGCCCGCCTCGCCGTCCCGGATCAGCGTGTCGAGCTCCTGAATGCGGCCGCGGGCCGCTTTTTGCTGCTGTTCCAGCTCCAGAAAGCGCGGGTTGTCCACCTTGCGCGTGCCCGACTGGTAGCTCTGCTTGCCCGTGGTGAGTTCTTTCTTCTGCTCGAAGGAGGTCTTCTCCACGCCCGCCCACAGCACGGCGCGGCTGCCGGGACCTTCCGCGGGAGCGAACGAGAGACAGCGCTGCGGCCGCACCGAGCGCAACCGCGTGAGCAGGGCCTCGGTCAGATCGCGGTGCTTGCGCGGACTGTCCGCGGCCCGCAACGTCAGCGAAAAGCGTGCCCGGTCGGCGAGCTTCTCCCGGGCCTGCGCCTCCAGCGCGGACGTGTCCGCCTCCGGAAAGAGGCGGCGCAGGCTCAGCGCCGAAAGCAGCGCGTTGCCCGCCAGCCCGCGATCCAGCAAGCGGCTCGCCTGCTCCAGGCGGGTGGCGGCTTCCTTGCGTTGGATCTCGGCGCGCAAGGCCCGGGCCAGTCCGTGGCGGGGCAGAACCGCCAGCACCTCGTCGAGGATCTTGACCGCCTCGGCCGGATTCTTCTCAGCCAGTTCCTTGGCTTTGGCCAGCGGCTTCGCGGCCGCGTCCTCCAGCGCCTGGGCGTAGCGCTTCTCCTGCGGCTGCCACTGGATCGCCTTCTGGAGCGCGCCCACCGCGGAGGCGAAATCCCCGCTCTCCAGAAACAGCCGGCCCGACTCGAAGGCGGCCTCGGCCGCCGCCCGCCGGGTCTGGTCCATCTTCTGCGCGATGGCGGGATCGTTCGGATTCTTCTGGTGCGCCGCTTCGTACTCCGCCAGCGCTTCCTCGTGCAGGCCGCCGGCGAGCAGCTGGTCGCCGCGCTGCAGGTGGGGGTCGACGCTGGCGCAGGCGGCCCAGTTCAGCGCGCCCAGGACCAGCGCCCACTGCGCAACCCAATATTTGTCCATCATGTTCGTCCGACCTTTCGTTCGCAGCTCAGGGCATCAGGCTCCAATCCTCATCCGCGATGTCCGCGCGCGTGTTAGCATACACCGACAGGCTCCGACCCGGGGCCACCAGGTCTCCCGAGGAGGAGGTCCGATCCCCATCCATGTCCACGAAGGCGCTCAGGGTGTAACTCCCGGCGGGGACGTTGCGCAGGACGTAATCCGCCCGGGCTCCCGCGAAACGAGTGTCGGCCTCGAACAACGTCTCGCCCCCGGCCGAAAGACGCAGGAAGGCGGCGCGACCGCCGGCGTCCTGCGTCGTGGAGGTGAGCGTGCCGAACACGGTGAACACCTCGGCCAGCGGTTCTCCGCCCTCGCCGCATCCGGAGCCCAGCAGCGGCAGCAGCGCGAACGCGACCCCGAGCGTGCGCCTTGCGTTTCTCATCAAAACCTCCCGCGCTCGCCGGCGGCGTGTCGCCGTCCGGGCGCGGCGCGCGCTGTGCCGCTCCAGGGCCCGAGACCGGGCTCCGTCCGACGGAATCGGCCCCTCATGCCGCCCCGGCCGGGCCGTCGAGCCCGTCGAGCAGCGAGCCCACCGCCGCCTGCGGCGAGGCTGCGGTGCAGAAGCCTTCCACCACCTCGCGCAACACGTCCACGCCCCAGGTGAGGGCATCGATGCCGATCCGTTCGTTGTCCCCGTGGGTGAGGCGCGCGATGTTCTCGCCGGGCTCGTTGAGCATGGGGGCGAAACCGTAGGTGACGATGCCCAGCCGATCCAGGTGCTTGGCGTCGGTGTAGCCGGTGGTGAGGTACGGCAACACCCGGCATTCGGGCAACCGGCGCAGCACCGCCGACTCGATGGCATAGAAGAGCGGCGTGTCGCAGGGATACTCCAGCGGCGGCAGCCACTGCAACCGCTCGATCTCCACCCCGGAACCGACCGCCCGCCGCAGCTCGCGCTCGAAGTCCTCGAAGGTCTGGCCGGGCACCACCCGGCCGTCCAGCACCGCCTCGGCCAGCGCCGGATGGACGTTTTCCTTGTCGCCGGCGCGCAGCACCGTGGGCGAGGCGGTGTTGTGGAGCTGGGCGTAGAAGGCGCGCCGCTGCGCCGGCGGGATCAGGCCCAGCGCCGCCCGGCGCAGGCCGGGGCGCAGCAAGGCGCGCAACACCCAGCGCGTGGCCAGCGGCTGATCCCGGGACGCCAGCTCGACGAAACGCCGCACCAGGGCGGTGGGATGGGCGCCGAGGCCGCGCCGCCGCAACCGCACCAGGGCCCGGGCCAGCCGGTGCACCGCGCTATCGGGGTCGGGGATGGAGCCGTGGCCCGGCTCGCCCCGGCAGCGCAGGCGGCACCAGGCGCAGCCCTTCTCGCCGCTCTGGACCAGACACACCCGGTGGCGGCCGATCTGGACGAAGAACCCGCCCACCTCCCCCAGCGCGAACTCGGCGCGCAAAAGCTCGGGATGGCGCTCCACCAGGTATCCCGCGCCCAGGGCTCCGCCGGCTTCCTCGTCGGCCACCGCCGCGAAAATCAGGTCCCGCCGCAGCTTCACGCCGCGCCGCTTCAGGTCCAGCAGAACCGAAAGCGACATGGCGGTCATGTGCTTCATGTCGATGGCGCCCCGACCGTAGAGGTAGCCGTCCTTCTCCTGGGCGCCGAACGGCGGCAGCTCCCAGCGCTCGGCATCGGCCGGCACCACGTCCAGGTGGCTGATGAGCAGCAGCGGCCGTTGGCTTCCGTCGCCGCACAGGCGGGCCACGATGTTGGCGCGGCCGGGCGCGCTCTCCACCACCACCGGGTCGAATCCCTCGGCGCGCAACACTCCGTCGAGGTAGCGCACGGCGGCGAGCTCGTTCCCCGGCGGGTTGCGGGTGTCGATGGCCAGCAGCGCCTTGAGATGGCGCAGGGTTTCGGGGGCCAGATCCGGATGGGCCATGGCTCATGCCTCCGGCGGCCGGCCGGATCTCAGCACGGCCAGCTCTTCGACCAACCGGTTGATGCGCTGCGCCTGCTCGGCGAGCTGGAGGTTGAGGGTCTCGATGGCCCGGTCGCGTTCGTTCACCGCGGTCTTCCATTGATCCAGCGCCTGCTGCGCCTGGGCGCGAAGCTGCTCGAGCGCCGCGGGCGCGGCACGGACCTCGCGATCCAGCGCCTCGATGCGCGCCAGCAACTCATGTTCCCGCTGACTCCACACCCCGCGCGCCCGATCCAGGTTGGCGCGCAGCTCCGCCTCGCGCCGGGCCGCGGCCGCGAGCTGCTCCTGCGCCGACAACAGCTGCTCCTGGCGTTCCTCCAGCTGCTCCCGCTGTTGCTCGTCCTGCCGGAGCCGGGCCTGCCTCTCCTCCAACTCCCGCCGCACCCGTTCCGCCTCCTCCCGCGCGTCTTCCAGCGCGGACTCCGCCTGGGCCCGGCGGCGCTCCGCTTCTTCCAGGCGCAGGGCCGATTGCCGGCCCTCCTCCTCGGCCCGGCGCAGGCGCTCCTCCATCTCGCGGGTGCGCCGGGCGTGTTCGGCCCGCTCGTCCCGGAGCGTGCGCCAGCGCTCGCGAAAATCCAGCGCCTCCTGCTGGGAACGCTCGATCTCCTGCTCGGCGCGCTCCAGCTCCTCCTGGGCAGAAGCGAGCTCCTGGGCGAGACGGGCGCCTTCCTCCCGGCACCAGGCCAGCTCGCGTTCGGCGTCGGTGAGCCGGACCGCGGCGGCGCCGGCCTGCGTCAGCCGGTCCAGCGCCTCGGTCAGGCGGCCCTGCAAGCGCACGACCTCCTCGCGCTGGGCTGACACCTCCTGGCGCAACACCACGATCTGCCGCTCGTCCGAGCGGCGGTCCCGCTCGTGCTGCGAAAGCCGCTCCTCGGCGCGGGCGAGCGCCGCCTCGACCTCGCGCACCCGCTCGTCGCGCTGCGCTTGCTCCGCCTCCTCGGCCCGCTGCCGCGCCGAAAGCGCCAGCGCCTGTTCGTCGCGCTGGCGGGTCATCTCCTCCAGCGAGGCCCGCGCGAGCTCCAGAGCCCCGGCGAGTTCCTCCTCGCGCTGGCGCGCGTGGTACAGCTCGTGAGTGAGCTCGTCGATCTTCTCGCGTCCGGCGGCGGCCTCCTCGGCCTGGCGCCGCAACCGGCCTTGCAGATCCTCCACCTGGCGGGCCCGATCCTGCTCGCGAATCTCGCCGTTCTGGATGCGGTTGAACAACGCCGCCAGGTCGGCTTCGAGGGAGCGGTATTGCTCCTGCATCTCGGAGAGCGACTGCTCCAGCTGGGCGCACCGCCCGGTCTCCTGGGTCAGCCGCCGCTGCAAGGCCAGTTGGGCCCGCTCGCGGCCGGCGGCATCCGCCTGCCAGCGTTCGAGCTCGGCGTCCCGGCGGGCGGCCTCGGCGCGCAACTGATCGCGCAGATCCTCCAGCGCGCGCCGTTCCCGCTCCAGCTCTTGCAATCTCGCCAGCCGGCTGTCGGATTCGCCGCGGGAAGCCGAGAGCGCCGTCTCGGCCCACTGCAAGCGGGCCTCGAGCTGCTCCTTTTGCTCCCGCTCGCGCTGCAGAGACTGCTCCAGCAGCTCGGCCCGGCGGAGGGCTTCTTCTTGCAGCGCGGCCCGCTCCTGCGCCGCCGCCACCAGCTCGATCTTTTCCGACTCGGCCTGCCGGACCGCCTGCCGCAGCTCCTCGAAGCGGGCCTCCAGGCGAGCCAGGCGTTGCGATGATTCTTCCAACTGCTCGCGCTGCTTCTGTATCTGGGATTCGCGCGCCTGCACCTCGGCCGAGCGCTGAGCCAGCTCCTGCTCGAGCCGCCGGCCGCGCTCCAGACGCTGGGAGAACTGGGACTCCAGTTCCCGATGGCGCTCGCGCAGCGCCTCCTCGGATGCCGAGAGGGATTGCAGCCAGCTCGTTTTTTCTTCCAGCTCCGCCCGCAAACGCTCGGCCTCGCGCCTCTCCCCGGCGATGGCATCCCGCGCTCGCGCCAGCTCGCGCTCGAGCGTCTCCTTGAGCGAGCGCATGCCCGCGGCCTCGGAGAGAAGCTGCTCCACCGCGGCGTCGGCCTCGCGCAACCGCTCCTCCAGCCGGTCCTCGGCCTGGCGCGCCCGCTGGTCGGCCTCGTCGCGCTCCCGCTCGCGCTCCGCAAGCAGCGAGTGCCAGCCTTCCTCGGCGCGGCGCGCCTGCTCCAGACGGGCATGGGCGTCCGCGGCCGCGCTCTCGAACTCGCGCACGCGCTCCGCCAGGCATTGGACTTCGCGGGCCCGCTCCTCGGCCGCGGCTTCGGCGGCGGCCAGGCGTTCTCTGAGCGCCGATTCCTCGGAGGGCGGCGGAGGCGGGGGCGGCGCCGGGGCCCGGGCCGCGCTCAACTCTTGCGACAGCGGAGCGAAGGGAAGCTGCACCAGCGATTGTCCATCCAGGGCCAGGGGCCTCTGGCCGCACAACATCAAAAAGAAGGCCGGCTTCTCGGCGGCGGCCAGCAGGGTGTCCATCTCCAGCGGCTGGTCCTGGGCGTCCACCTCCAGGTAGCCGATGGAAAATCCGAAGAACGGCGTCTGCGCCAACACGCTCACCTGCGGAAAATGCGCCTGCAACAGCCGGAGAAAGTCCTCGAAAGCCGGAAGCGGTTGGGACGGCGCGCGCGCCGCGGCATCCCATCCGCGGTAGCCGGGATGGCGCAGCCCGGTGATCAGCAGGCCGTCCGCCCGCAGCACCCGGCGCGCCTCCAGCATCGCCTCCGGACCCGGCTGCCGCCACAAGTCGAAGTGGATCACGCGATCGAACCGCCCGGCGCCGAACGGCAGCCGCGGCTCGAGAACATCGAAGGACACTCCCGAACGTGCCGGCCGGGCCCGCGCCGCTCGCAGCAGCTCGCCTTCTTCTTCCAGGCCCACGACTTCGGCGGCGCCGCGCTCGCGCAGAAAATCGCACCCGGTGCCATCGCCGCAACCGATCTCCAGCACCGATTTGCCCTTGAGCCAACGCTCCAGAAAAACATACCGTGGCAGGATGTCGCCCCAGGGCTTGTCACCGAGGTAGAAGGACATGGTTCACCCGCTGGCTGGCATCGCGGGCCATTGTAGGGACAAGCTCGCTCCGAGGTCAAACTTTCGCGCGCAACAGCAGGCGCGGCCGGCGTTGAACAAACCGCCGGGCGTGGCCGTCCGGAAGTGCGGGCCGTGGATGGCGGACACCATATCGCGATCTCGGCTCCCGGTTTGACACCGGGTGCCGCCCGCGTCTACCATGCGGGCTCGTCGTCTTTTTTTTTCTCACTCAAGGAGGAAGCCATGCGGATTTCGTTGCTGTGGGGTGGTTGCCTGGTGCTGATGCTGTCGGCACCGGCCTTCGGCCAGTCCCTGTTCGATCGCTGCGAGAAGGAAAAGGCCGAGATCGCCAGCATGAAGAACCAGGCGGTCGGCATGGAAGGCGAGATCGGCGCCATCGACCAGAAGATCGAAAAGATCCGCCGCCGGCTGCAGGAGTTCGAGGCCCGGCGGGCGGCCAAGCAGCGGGAGCGGGGCGAGCTGTTGCAGAACATCGCCCGGCGCGAGGTCGAGCTCAACCGCACCTGCTCGCCCCTGCGCGAGTGCGAGAAGTTCGAGCAGGAGATCGAGCGGCTGCGGCAGCGCCAGGCGGGGGTCGCCAACATCCTGCGCGCCATCCAGAACGAAATCCGCGAGCGCAGCGGCGAGGTGGCCCGCCTCAACGGCGAGGTGGACCGGATCGAAAACAGCTACCGCCAGCTCAACTGCGACAATCTGGTTCCGGGCCAGACCGACCAGTCCACCATCGACCGCTGCTCCACCCTCTTCTCCGACTGGAACCGCATTCAGACCGACATCAACCGCCTCTCCGACTCGCTGCGCGACCTGCGCAACCGCTACAACCAGGTGGCCGGCCAGCTGGCCGGCATCAGCGCCGAGATCGCCCGCCTGATCGCGCGCATGCGCGGGCCGTGCGGCCACAGCCCGCGGCTGGCGGACCTCGAGACCATGGAGCGCGACAACAGCTCCTTCGGGACCATCCGCACCGATCTGGACGACATGGATCGCAAGGTCCAGCGCTTCAAGGGCCTGAAGGTCATCCAGCCCAAGATGAAGCCCATGATCCGCCCGAGCGACGACAAGGACAAGAAGCCCAAGATCCGGCCGCACTGATCGCGCCGGCGTCCCCTCCTCGCCACCGGTCTCATCGCCACCCGCTTTCTCTTTGGCGCACCGAGCCGCGCTGGCTCTTTCATCACCGCGTTTTGGCGTGGGAATATCCTGACCGGATTTTCCCGTCGCCAGAGGAGCATGCGTGCATGCTCGTCCTGTCGGCGGAATCCGCCGAAGCTCGGCTGCGGCCAGGAGCGCGTGTCTTCCGGCTGGCGCGGCGAACGGAACTGAGCTATAAGCAGCACCGAGAACTGTTCGAGGCGTGCATGGTCCAGCACCCGAAAGCCCGTTGCCAGGCGTGCGCCGCCCCGGTGCCGTTTTCGCCGGGCGCCGGGTCGCGCCTGTGCCCGTTTTGCGACACCATCAACCTGGTGCGGGAACAGGCGCTGGCCACGCCGCCGCTCGAGCTTCGCGCGGACGATGTGTTCCGCCTGCTGCAACAGGGCAAGCCGCAGCCGGCGCTGGAGGCGGCAGAGCGGCTGCTCCAACCCGGCATCGAGAGCGTGCGGCTGTCGTTCTACCGCGCCTGCGCCTTGTTCCAGCTCGGGCGTCTCCAGGAATCCGCCTACGCGCTCATCGACCTCACCGGGCTGGAGGCGCCGGCTCCGCTGCGCGCCGACATCCAGGCCTTGCTTGCCGAGGTATTGATCGGCGCCGGCCGCCTGGAGGAAGCGGCGCTGGCCTGCCGCCGGGCGGAGGATCTGCTGCCCGGCCATCCCCAGGCCCGCCTGCAACACGCCCGCCTGCTCGAGAAGAAGGGCCAGATCGAGGAAGCCGCCGGCATCCTCGAACAGGTGCTCAAGTCCCTCGACCAGCCCTGGAAGATCAGCCTGCCCCCGTCGAGCCACCGCATCCTGCTGCTCCTGTCCGAGTTCCAGGCGGCCGCCGGCCATCCCGAGCGGGCGCGAAAGACGCTGGAGACGCTGCTGGTCCAGGCCACCTCGGCGCCGCTGCCCACGGTGGTCAAGGCCTGCGCCAGCCTGGCCCGCATCCTGGCCGACGACATGAAGAAACTCGACGCCGCTCTGCTTTTGCTGCGCCACGCGGTGTTGCTGGATCCCGAGAACCGCCTGGGGCTGATCGAGGACATGAAGCGGGTGGTGGCGCAGGCCGGAGGCGACGCGGCCGAGGAGGCCCGCTCGTTCCAGTCCGCCCGCGAGGATCTCATGCGCGAGGTGCGCGAGGCGCTGCTGCGCCAGCACCCGGCGCTGGAAGAGCACGTCTCCTCCCTCGAACCTTCGTTCACGCTGGGAGAGCTGTCCCCCGACCCCGATCGGCGTACCGACATCCTGGAGGGGACCGCGCTGCGTCTCGGGCTCAAGCGCTTCGATCGCGGCACGCTATACCCGCTCGGGACGCTCGAGGAGTTCCGTCGCTGGGTGGCCAGCTGGCGGCTGCGCGATGCCGTCTCGCGCATGAACGCCGAGATCATGGAGCGGGACCGACGCCAGAACCTCCAGGAGATGGCCAGCCGCCGCCCCACCCCGGCGCTCAGCGTGCCCGTGGTCCTGGGCCCGACGCGGCGCCGCCGCCGAGGCTGGCTGCTTTTCCTGCTCGCCGGCGTGTTGCTCCTCGCGGGAGCGTTCCTGGCCCTGGTCGGCGAGCGTTTCCTGGATCGATTCGAGGGCCGCCTGGTCGCGGTGGAGTGCGCCGGCCAGGACCCGCCGTGTTCACTGATCGTCGCCGGAGGCCCGGCGGCCATCGAGCGCTTCCGCCAGCGCCAGAACCCGTCGAATTGGTTTTCGGGCCAGTTGCGCACATGGCTCGACCGCCGCGTGCGCGCGGACGGCACCATCGAGTACCCGCTTTCCTTCCCCTGGGGAAACATCCCCGCCGATCGCTACCGCCCCTGCATCGACCGGCCGGTGAAAAAGCTGCTCTTTACCCTGGCGCCGCTGTGCGACGCGGGGCCGTGAGCCTCGCCGCGCCCCGGTTTTCGCGGTGTCGCCCCGGCGCCGTTTTCTTGGGCCATCGAGAGCATCGAAAGTCCGCGTCAATCGCCGAATTGCAAGAACCGGGCGCTCAGGAGCCGAACGAGAAGGATTCCGCCGCGGGCTCGAACTCGCCGGCGCCGATGGTCTCTGGCGCAAGGGGGGCGCGGGCTTCTTCGAGGCAGCCCGCCTCCGAGGCCAGGCGCAGCACCGCGGCCCGGTGCAGTCGGTGGCCCGACTTGAAGGCCTGAACGCGCGCCAGCAGCGGCGCTCCGAGCAACGCCAGATCCCCGAGCAGATCGAGCACCTTGTGGCGCACGAATTCGTCGGCGAAGCGCAGGCCCTCGGGATTGAGGACCGAAAAGGCGTCCAGGATCAGCGCGTTCTCGAGCGAGCCGCCGCGGGCCAGACCGGCCTTGCGGATGGCCGGCAGCTCGCTCAGAAAACCGAACGTCCGCGCAGGCGCGATCTCGCGCGCGAACCAATCGGGCTCGATGCGATGCCGGTGGTGTTCGACGCCGATGAGCGGATGGTCGAAGTCCAGCCGGCACTCCACCTCCGGATGTGGACAGGGGAGCAGGCGCACCATCCGGTCGCCGTCGCGCACTTCGACCGGCCGCTGGAGCACCAGGATCCGCCGCCGAACCGGCAACCGCCGGACGCCGGCCGCGAGCAGCATCTCGACGAACGGCGCGGCGCTGCCGTCCGCGATCGGGACTTCCGGGCCGTCCAGAACGACCCGGACGTTGTCCAGCCCGAGTCCGCCGATGGCCGCCAGCAGGTGCTCGACCGTGCCGACGCGCACGCCGTCGCGCACGAGCGAGGTCGAGCGCGGGCTGTCGGCGATGAACGCCGCCTGGGCCGGAATCCGGGGCCGACCCGGCAGATCGGCGCGCTCGAAAAGAATCCCCTCGCCGGCGCACGCCGGTCCCAACGCCACGGTAGCCCTCTCTCCAGAATGCAGTCCAACACCGGACAGGCGCACCCAGGACGACAGGGTGGTCTGGAGCCCGATTTCGCGGATTGGTAAATGGCGCTGGCCCATGGCGGGGGGCATTTTTTGCAAGATGAATGCCATCGGGTCGAAATTATGGCCCTTTCAGATTCATTCGTCAATATAAATAGTTAGCTCGGATCGAGCCCTGACGGAGCCTGTTTTTGGGCAAAAGGTCGCGACTTTTTTGTCCGGACGACTAGCTTTCTTGCAACCAGAAGGCGAGCCGCCGATCGAGGTCGGATTCGTCCGGAGGGACATCCCTCAGGATGGCGCGGCGGCACACCACGTCATAGAGCGCCGTGACCCGCTCCAAAAACCGGTCCGTGGCCGAAAGGAACTCGTCCCGGGTCCCGGGGCCAACCCCGGACGAAACGGCCGACGCCACCAGCCCGCGGTAGCGCTCGAACCAGTCCTCGTCCCCATACCGCAGCAGGTTGCCCGAGATGTCGCCGAAGTAGATGCAGAAGTCGCGCAGTCGGCGCAGGGCCGGCTCCGAGGCTCTTTCCTCCAGCGTGCGCTGCAACAGGCGCCGATACAGCCAGAGATCCTGGCGCAGGCGGGCGGCCTGCTCGAGGCGCTCCCGGGCGGGCTCGGCCACCGCCGATTCGGCGGCGGGCACGAACATCCGCCACAGCCTCGCGAAACTCTCCTGCAGGATCTCCTCGGCGCCCCGCCGGACCGCCTCCACTCGCAGCGCCCCCTCTTCCGCCGAGGCCTGGGCGGGGCCTTCCGCGGGCGGGGGACGGGTCATGGCCTCCTCCAGATGGCGCGCAAACATGGGAGTCAACTCGGCCAGGAGCCGGGCCAGCCCGGGACTCACCGCCGCGCCGGCCAGCGAACGCAGAAAGCCCGCCAGCGCCGCGGCCTCCGAGCGGTAGAGCAGCAGGATCATGCGCGCGCGGCGCAGCGCGCTCCCCTGGCGCGCGGCGGGAACGTAACGCAGGTAATGGCGCAGGCGCAGGAGCATCAGCAACACCCGGCGCAGCGGGCGGTGGTCGGGCGAGCCGCGCAGCCGATACAGCGCATCGAGGAAGAACACCGAGCGGATGCGGTCGTACTCGGGGCGGAAATCGAACACCAGCACCGGATTGAAGAAACGATTCTGGCCGATCTCGCGCGACACCATCTGGCCGAAATGGAAGAACAGGGCGTACGGGCACGGGGCGCGCTTGAGCAGATGATCCAGAATCTTGCGGGCGTCGGTCAGGCTGCGTTCGAGCAAGAAAAGGCTTTCGTCGGGCCGCTGCTGGTCCAGGATGCGGCGCATCAGGCGAAGCCGCGGCAGGTCCGGCGCCATCTGCGACTCGAGAAAGGACAGAAAGCGCAGGCTCCCGGCCGAGGCGCTCTCCAGCAACTGGCGCGAAAGCGCCGCGGCCCGCTCCAGCGCGGTGCGCAGCACCCGCAACTCCTCGGAGAAATCGCGGGCGATGGCCGGCCCATCCCCCGGCCCCGGCTGGTTGTGCAGGTTGAAGAAGCAGCCAATGGCCCGCAGATACATCTCCAGCTCGAAGAGCACCTCTTCCTTGCGCTTGAGCGGCAGGGCGCGGAACCAGGCCTCGCGCAGGCGGCGCAGGTCGCGTTGCTGCATCTCGGAGTCGCGCGAGAGCTCCAGAAAGAAATCCCGCAGGAAGGACTCGTTCGAATCGGCGGGATGCATGCGCGCCTCCGGCTACAGCAGCGAGCTCTGGCCCCGCGGCGGCGTCCGTCCCAGATGCTCGAAAGCCCGCCGGGTGGCCAGGCGGCCGCGCGGGGTTCGCTGCAGCAGCCCCTCCTGGAGCAGGAAGGGCTCGTACACGTCCTCCAGCGTCTCGCGCTCCTCGGACACGGCCGCGGCGATGGCCTCGATGCCCACCGGACCGCCGTCGAACTTGTCGATGATGGTCTCCAGGATGCGGTGGTCCATCCGGTCCAGCCCGAGCGGATCCACCTCCAGGCGCTCCAGGCCCTCGCGCGCCACCGAGCCGGTGATGCGCCCGTCGGAGAGCACCTGGGCGAAATCGCGCAGCCGGCGCAGCAGGCGGTTGGCCACCCGGGGTGTGCCGCGGGCGCGCCGCGAGATCTCGAGGGTCGCCTCCTCGTCCAGTTCCACCCGAAGGATGCGGGCCGAGCGCCGCACGATCCGCGCCAGATCCTCGGGCGGGTAGTACTCCAACCGGCACACCACGCCGAAACGGTCGCGCAGCGGCGAGGAGAGCAGTCCGGTGCGGGTGGTGGCGCCCACCAGGGTGAAATGGGGCAGGTTGAGGCGCAGGTTGCGGGCCGCCGGGCCCTCCCCCACCAGGTAGTCGAAGGTGAAGTCTTCCATGGCCGGGTAGAGGTTCTCCTCCACCACCGTGGGCAGGCGGTGCACCTCGTCGATGAACAGCACGTCGCGGTCCTTCAGGTTGGTGAGGATGCCGGCCAGGTCGCCCTTGCGCTCGATGGCCGGGCCGGAGGCCGGGACCAGGTCCACGCCCAGCTCGCGGGCGATGACGTGGGCCAGGGTGGTCTTGCCCAGCCCCGGCGGGCCGCAGAACAACACGTGGTCCAGCGCCTCCTGGCGCCGCCGGGCCGCTTCCACGAACACCTTCAGGTTGTCGGTGATGCGGGTCTGGCCCACGTACTCGGAAAACGACAGCGGGCGCAGGGTCGCTTCCAGCTCGCGATCCTCCTCGGCGACCTGGGCGGAGAGCGCCCGCTCGATCTTCTTTCGAGCCATGCCTCACCTCCGCAGCAGGCGTAGGGCCTCGGGCAGCAGCGCATCCAGCGCAACATTCTCCAGCATGCGCGGCGCGAGCTGCGCGAGCACCGGCTCGATCTCGGCCGGGCGAAATCCCAGGTGGACCAGGGCCGAGCGCAACGCCGCCGGCAGGTCGCTCTCGCCTCCCGGACGCGCGCTGGCCAGCGGCAGCAGCCGCTCCTTGAGCTCCACCACCATGCGTTCGGCCCGCTTCTTGCCCACGCCGGGGATCTGGCACAGGCGGGCCAGGTCTCCGGCGCACACCGAGCGGGCGAACTCGCCGGCGTCGATGCCGGAAAGCACGCCCATGGCGGCCCGGGGACCGAAGCCGTTGAGGGCGATGAGGGCCTCGAACACCTGCTGCTCCACCGGGTCCAGAAAGCCGTAGAGCTGCAGGGCGTCCTCGCGCACGTGGGTGTGGATGCGCAGCGAGACCGCCGCGCCCGGCGCGGGCAGCATCTGCAGCGTGCGCTCCGAGACGAACACCCGATACCCCACGCCCTGGACGTCCACTTCCACCGCGTCGCCCTGGCGTTCGGCGAGCGTTCCGCGCAGCCGGGAGATCACGATCGCCTCCCTCCCGGGGCCCGGCTCCAGGCCAGATGGCACAGCGCCAGCGCCACCGCGTCGGAGGCGTCCAGCGGGCCGGGAGCCTCGCGCAACTGGAGCCGCAGCGCCCGCTGCACCGCCGGCTTGTCGGCCGCGCCGTCGCCGGCCACCGTCTTCTTCACCATGCGGGGAGCGTAGGAAAACACCGGCACCCCCGCCAGCCGGGCCGCGAGCAACGCCACACCCCGGGCGTGGCCGAGCACCAGCGCTGCGCGGGCGTTTCGCGCCGAGAACACGTCTTCCAGGGCCGCCGCATCCGGCCGGTGCTCGGCGATCGCCCGCTGCAGGCGCTCGAACACGAACTGCAACCGCCGTCCCAGATCGCCCCGGGGCGCCCGGATCACGCCCGCCGCCACCAGGCGGCAGCGCCCGGATTCGGACTCCAGCACCCCAAAGCCCGTGCACGCGGAGCCCGGATCGATGCCCAGCACGCGCACCGGCTTCCCCGCTTCACTGCTCCGCCGGGGGCATGTCGGCGGGATCGATGTCGAAGTTGGCGTAGACGTTCTGGACGTCGTCGTGTTCTTCCAGCGCCTCGGCCAGCCGGATCACCTGCTCGGCTTCCTTGCCCTTCACCTGGACGGTGTTCTGCGGGATCTTCTCCACCTTGGCGGACGAGACGGGCAGGCCGGCCTTTTCCAGCGCCTCCTTGACCGCGTTGAGCGCGGGCGGGTCGCAGGTCACCAGGAAGGCGTCTTCCTCGTCCTGGATGTCCTGGATGCCCGCGTCCAGGGCGACCTCCATGATACGGTCCTCGGTGACGTCGTCCTTCTTGTCCACCCGCACCGTGCCCTTGGACTGGAACATCCAACCCACGCAGCCCACCTCGCCCATGTTGCCGCCGAACTTGGAGAAGAGCTTGCGGAACTCCGAGGCGGTGCGGTTCTTGCTGTCGGTGATGGCCTCGACCATGATGGCCACCCCGCCCGGCCCGTACCCTTCGTAGGTGGCCTCCTCGATCACCGTGCCCTCGAGTTCGCCGGTGCCCTTCTTGATGGCCCGTTCGATGTTGGCCGCCGGCATGTTGTTGGCCTTGGCATCCTGCACCGCGGAGCGCAGGCGCGGATTGAAGTCCACGTTCCCGCCGCCCATTCTGGCGGCGATGGTGATCTCCTTGATCAGACGGGTGAAGATGCGCCCGCGCTTGGCGTCGGCGGCGCCCTTCTTGTGTTTGATGGTTGCCCATTTCGAATGCCCGGACATGGGTACTCCTTTGGGTGAGGTTGTCCGACTTCCAACCGACCCGGGTTATCACAACCAGAAGGCAAATTTCAAGTTTGCCCGCGGCGGCGACCTTGACTTCGCCGCCGGGGTGGGAAAACATTGCCGCCGCATGCCTGCCCGCGCCAACCCCACGGCCCGGTTCGCCCTGTTGCTCGCGCTGGCCTTCGCCGGTGTCGTCCGGGCCCAGGACCGGCGCGTTCTCTCCGCCTGGATCGAGCCCCAGGATGTCTTCTCCCGCCGGGCGGCCAGCCTGGTGTACTGGCAGCTGCTCGCCCACCTGGCCTCGCGACCGGACACGGAGGTCCTGGACGCCGCCGCGCTCCTCGACCCGGAAGCGGCAGCGGACCGGTTGGCCCCGGCCCGGGAGAAGCTCGCCGCGGGGACGGCGGCCTACGAAAACCTGGAGCTGGAACGCGCCGAGCGCGAGCTCTTCGGCGCGGTGCAGGCGTTCGAAGCCGACCCCGCGAGCCTGATTGGAGACGCCGGTCGCGTGCACCGGACGGCCCTGGCCTACCTGGGCGCCGTCTGGCTCCTTATGGGCGACGCCGACAAGGCCGAGGACGCCTTTCGGCGCCTGCTCGTCATCGATCCGGAGCACCGGCTGGACGAGACCATCTTTCCCCCGGCGATGCTGCAGGTCTTCTCCCGCATGGTCCGCGAGGTGGCGGACGGGCCGCGCGGCGCGCTCGAGATCACCGCGCAGCCGGACCCGGCGCTGGTCTTCGTGGACGGGCGATTTTTGGGCCTGACTCCCTTGCGGGTCGAGCGTCTGCCGGCCGGCGATCACCTGGTGGCGCTGCGCGGGCCCGGCCTGGTACCGTTCGGGCGCCAGGCGTCGGTGGGCGCGGCCGAGGACACCGCGGTGGCCTGCCGGATGAAGCCGCTGGCCCAGCTCGCGGCCTGGCAGCGGGAATTCCCGGGCGATCGATTGGGCGGCGGCGAACCGCTGCCGCGCTCCATCCAGGAGCGGGCCCGGCGGGCGAAGCTCGACCGCCTGCTGCTGGGGCGCACCGCGCGCCTGGGCGCCGAAATCTCTCTGGTGCTCGTGATGTATGATGTCGGCAGCGGCCGGGTGCTCTTCGAGCGAACGGGGCGCCTGCCGGCGGACAGCGCCGATCCGGCCGGCGCCGCGGCCCGGGCCGTGGCCGATCTTTTACCGGGAACGGACCTCGTGGTAGACTCCGGACCGTCTCTGCCGCCGCCTTCCGGCCCGACCGTTCTCCGGCTCGCCGGAGAAGAGCGCTTCGAGGAGGCGGCGCAGCCGTGGTATCGGCGCTGGTGGTTCTGGACCGCGCTGGGCGCCGGCGCGGCGGTGACAACGCTTCTGGCCATTCTCTTGGCCGGGAGCCAGGATGAGGCCCGTAGCCAGATCGTCATCGAGTTCTGAGGCGGGCCGGCGAGGAACGAGCCATGAACGGGAAGAAATGCATCCGGACGCTGGTGCCGGCACTGGGATTCGGGTTGGCGTTGGTTTTTCTGAGCGGGCCGGCGCGGGCCGAGGGCGGCCAGCCCACCGGCGTTTTCGTGCTGCCGGCGGATGGATTCTCGGAAAAATCCGCCGCCATCCTCAACCACCTGGCGCGGGAGAACCTGGCCCGCGACCCGCAGTTTTCGGTGGTGAACGTGCGCGCCAAGCTGGAAGGCGACATCTCGGGCGATGCGGCCCACAAGGCGATCCAGAAGATGCGGTCGCTCGTCCAGAAGGGCAAGGAACAATACGACAACCTCGAACTGGACTCGGCGGTGGACGAGCTGCAGAAGGCGGTGGCCGAAGCGGAGCGCGCCATTCCCCGCATGGGGGAGGGCCGGGAATACGTCGAGGCCCTGCTCTACCTGGGCGCGGCCTACATCCTGTCGGGAGACAACGAACGCGCCACCGAGTCCTTCCGCCAGGTGGCCATGTACGATCGGCGCCGCACCCTGGACCCCAAGCTGTTTCCGCCCTCCATCATCGAGCTGTTCAACAAGGTCAAGGAAGAAGTCGGCACCGCGCCGGTCGGCACCTTGCTGGTGCGCAGCAACCCACCCGGCGCCGAGGTGTACCTGAACGGCATGTACAAGGGCATCGCCCCGGTGCAACTGGTCAAGGTCCCCGAGGGCAAGCACTTTTTGCGGCTGGAGAAGGACGGCTACCGCCCCTGGGGCCAGCGGGCGGAATTCTTCGCCACCCACGAGGAGTCGATCGAGGCCACGCTGCAACCGGCGAGCGGGAGCGAGGCTTTTTGGGCCGGCACCCGCAAACTGCTGGACAAGATCGACGACGATCCTCCCGCGGCCGAGACCATCGAGTTCGCGCGCTCGCAGGGGCTCTCGCGCCTGGTGTTGGCCTCGGCGCGCCAGCGCGGCGACGAGGTCGCCTGCTCGGCGGCCCTGATCCAGGTCGATCCGCCCCGCCGCCTCTCCTACCAGGAGGTCACCCTCAACCTGGTGGCCAGCAATTTCCTGGCCCAGGCGGACGCGGTATTCACCTCGTTGTACCGCAAGGTCAAGATTCCCGTCGCCGAGGGCGGCCGCCGGGGAGACGCCGTGGGCGGCGCCACCCAGCGCTGCAACACCGACTCGGATTGCACCACCGGCGAGGTGTGCGATGCCGCCTCGGGACGCTGCATCCCCTACGCGCCCCCGGCCCAGCGCTTCTACCAGAAGTGGTGGTTCTGGACCATCGTGGGCGGCGGTCTGGCCGTCGCGGGAGGCGTGGCGGCGCTCACCTGGTACCTGCTCCAACCCGCCCGGGGGTCCATCGAGTTCACCTTCTGAGCGGAGACGGCATTGCCCGGCCGGATGGCATGTCTGGTGTTGGCGGCGCTGAACTTCGGGTGGGATGTTCCGGCTGCGTCCGGCGCGGAGCGCCCGCGCACGGTGCTGCTGGTGCTGCCGCGCGATCCCGGCTCGGACCATGGGGCGGCGCTGGTGTACCGGGTCATCGAAGACGTCTTGCGCCAGAGCCAGGGATACGACTACCAGAGCATCGATTCCGCCGGCGCGGCCGCGGACCACACGCCCGAACAAGTGCGGGCGCTGGTGGCCACGGCGCGCCAGGCCTATGACGAGCTCGAGCTCAAGACGGCCATCCGCCATCTCGAGCAGGCCCTGAAGCTCGCCGAGGACAACCCGGTCTCGGCCGTGGACGGGGCCGAATACCGCTGGGCCATGACCTTGCTGGGGGCCTCGTACCACCTGCTGGGCGAGAGCGCGCGCGGGCACAAGATGTTCCTGCGCCTGCTCTCGATCGAACCCGCCGCCCGGCTCGATCCAACGCTGTTCCCGCCCGCGTTGACCCGGGCCTTCGACGATGCGGTGGCCGCGGCCCGGCGCCTGGCCACCGGCACGCTCGACATCCAACCATCGCCGCCGGGGACCGAGGTGTGGGTGGATCTGGCTTTTCGCGGCGTCGGACCGATGCAGCTCGCCCTGCCCGAGGGCCGCCACCTGATCCGGCTGCAGCGGCGCGGCTTTCAGCCGTTCGGGATGCAGCGCGACGTTCTCGCGGGCGCCGAAGAGGTCATTCGCCAGACGCTCTCGCCCCTGCCCGGCTCGCCTGCCGTGTCATCCCGCGCCGCGGCATTGCTGACGGCCTCGGACGATGAGGTCCCGCCCCCCGCCCGGGAACTGCTCGAGCGCGCCTCCGCCCGGAGACTGTTCTGGTTCCAGGTCGCGGTCTCGGGCTCGCGGCTGAGCCTGTCGGGCCGCCTGTACGCTCCGGAGATCCGGCGCCCGGTGCCGTTTCCCGAGCAGGTCTTCGACATGAGCCAGGAGCAGTGGCAGCGGCAGCTCGAGGCGGTGTTCTCATCGTTTTCGGCGGATCTCGGGGGCCGGACGTTGGCCGGCATCGATACCCCGACGCCCGGGCCCGGATCATCCGACGCCGCCCGTCCCCCGCCCCAAGAGCGAAAAACCTCCCGAAAGCCGTGGTACGCCACCTGGTGGTTCTGGGCGGCGAGCGGGGGCGTGGCCGCGGGCGCGATCGGGTTGGTCCTGGGACTGACCCTGACCCAGGGCGGAGGCTCGCCGCGTTCGGGCGATGTGGTATTTCGGTTTTGATTCATCCAGCATTCTGGCACGTCGGATCGTGTTGACCTGGCAAGCGAGGTTCTCGATGAGAAAGCCAAGATTCCCATTCCTTCCCGCCGAGTGGCTGGCCGCCACCGCGCTCGTTGTCTCGATCCCGGCGTCGGCCAAGGCCCCTCCGTCGGACAACCGGGCGCAAGCGTTCGTCGTGGCCGCCTCCGACGACCTGCAACATTCCGCGGGCGAGCTGACCCACATCCTGCGAACGGTGCTTTCCGGCGGCCCCGGTGTGGAGATGGTCGACCTGGCGGAAAAGCTCAAGGCTCCGCCGCCGGAAAAGATCAAGGATCTGACCGAGACGGCCCGGCGCGAGCTGGTCGCCGCCAAGGCGGCCATGAAGGAGCTGGAGCACGCCAAGGTGGTGGAGCACGCCACCGCGGCGCGCGCGGCCTTCGAGAAGATGGGCGGATACATCGATCCGCTGGATCGCTACAAGGAGAGCATCCTGCTGGTCGGCGTGGGCCAGGCCATGCAGGGCAACAGCGATGCCGCGCGCGAAGCCTTTCTGGACCTGCTCTTGCTGGATCCCCACCTCAACCTCCCGCGCAAGGAATACGAGGGCTTCGTGATCGAGGCCTTCAACGCGGTGCGCCAGGGGCTGGACGCTCTTCCCCGCGGCAGCCTCAGCATCAAGACCCAACCGCCGGGCGCGACCTTCTTCCTCGACGGGAAGCAGCGCGGCGTGACTCCTGACAGCGTGGACGGCATTCCCGCCGGCAACCACTTGTTGACCATTCAGATGCCGGGACACAGCAACTACGGCAAGGTGATCCGCATCGAGGCCGGCAACCTCCTTTCGCTCACCATCAAACTGGAAGCGGGCCGCGCCGGCAGCGGATTCAACCAGCTCATCGAGGCCGCTGGCCGCGCCGTCGCCAGCGACTCCACTCGGGGGGAGGTCCTGAGACTGGGCCAGACGATCGGGCTCAACTGGGCCTGGCTGTGCAAGCTTTCGCACCACGGGCCCGCCAAACGCCTGCATTGCTTCCTGGTCGAGTTCGGCGCCGGCCGGTCGATCTACGACGAAAAGCTGGACGTGGAGGACGAGTACGGTATGGAGGAGGACGTGCGCCGCTTCAGCCAGCGCTTCCTCGAGCGGGGGCTCGACGCGCTCAAGCGGTTCCGCGAGGAGGGCGACCCGCTGGCGGGGCACTCGGGCACCGAGGGCTGGAACGAAGAGACGGACGACGAGCAATACCGAAAGAAAGATCGCCCGGCCCCGACCGCCGCCGAGCCGCCGCGCAAGAAAAAGACCGCCGGGAACGAGTGGGACGAGGACGAGGACAACCCCTCCCGCGAGGTGGCCAAACCGCGCAAGAAGCCAGCGGAGGAAACCTTCGATGACGACGACGAGGACGCCACCTCGGCCCGCCGCCAGCGCGACAACAAGGGCGACATGGAGCGAAAGCGCACGCACAAGAAGGAATCCGGCGATCCGCTGGACGAATTGGACGGCACCGAGGACTGGTAGCTATTTTTTCTTGATGTTCTTGGTGACCCGCTCGTCCGGCGCGACATCGATCTCGAAGGACTCGGAACCGCCGCCGTTGAACTCCACCGTCACCGTGTGCTTTCCGGCGGGCAGTTCGTAGTTGATGAGCGGGGTCGTGAGCGGTTCGCCCTTGTCGCCTTGCAGCTTCTTTCCATCGATGCTCACGTACCCCCAGGGGCTGGCGTTGAGGCGCAAGTATCCCTTGCCCTGCGGCCGGGGCTCCGGCTTGGGCTTCGGCTTGTCGACCTTGGGCCTGGGCTCCGGCTTCGGCTCCGGCTTCGGCTTCGGCTTCGGCTCGGGCTTCGGCTCGCTTTTCAACTCGGGCTTGGGCGCTTGGCCCTTGTCCTCGGGCGCGCCGTCCGCGACCCCGAAGCGCTTGAGGATCTTCTGCTCCGGATTCCCGTCATAGCGCACCGTGGTGTTCCAGTCGGGAAACCGCGGGTGCTTGAGCACGAGCTGATAACTCACCGAGGCGCCGAGCTTCTTGAGATGAAGCTCGGTCGTGCCCTTGCGCTCGCCGTCCAGCCACACCTGGGCCCCGCCGGGTTCGGAGGCCACGATCAGATCGAAATTCAGCTCCTCCAGCGCCACCTTCTCGGTGCGCTTCTCACGCGGCTTGAAGCTCCATTTGCGCGTCTCGCCCTTGTAACCGAAGGCCTCGAAGGCAAACGTCTGCTCTTCGCCGGGAACGAGATCGCTGACGCGGACCGGACTGCGGTCCCCCACCGGCTTGCCGTTGAGCGTCACGCGGGCGTTCGGCGGCTCGACCTGGATCTCGACCTCCGCCGGGATGAAGCTCATCGAGATGTTCAGGGTGCGCTCTTCCTTGGCGCGGACGTCGAACGTCTCCTCGTAGGGCTGATGCGACGGCTCGCGCTGGGCCCGGAGCACGTGCCGGCCGGGCTTGACCCCGGGGATGTCGCGCGAGCCCGTGCCCAGGCTCACGCCGTCCAGAAAGATCTCCGCGTCCGCCGGCATCACCTGGACGTGGAGCAGGGCCTTGCCTCCCAGGTAGCCGCGCTGCTGGAGGAACTTGAACACCGCCAGCCCCACGATGACCACCGCCGCCAGCGACAGCAGCACGATGATGAGGTTGAGCTTCGAGCCCTTCCGGCGCGGCTCCAGATCGCCGGCCAGGGTGGCCTCGCCGGTCGAGAAGGTCTCGACCGGGGGCGGGCTCGGGCCGGCCCGCGGCGCCGGCGCCTCGTCCTCGGCCTCGGCGATCAAATCGGCCAGCGGCGGCGCCTCGGCGCGCTGGGAGATCTTCTCCGGCAGAGTCGTCTCTCCCTCCGACACGGTTTCCGGCTCGGCCAGAAGCGGGCGCCGGGGCGAGGCGGGCGGCGAGCTTCTCGGCGGCGGCGCCGGCGGCTCTCCCGGCGTGGTCGGCAGATTCTCGGGCAGGCCGGCGCGGGTGTCGAAGATCACCGTCTCGATGTCGTCGTCCTCGTCGTCCTCGCCGCCAGCGGCGGTGACGGCCTCGACCTCGGTCTGGGGTTCGCGCTCGGGCTCCGGCTTCGGCCGCGGCGGCTGAGCCAGCCGGGGCGTGGCCGGGCGGGGGCGCTCCGGCGCCGCCGAACGCGGGGCGGGTCGGGGCGCGGGGGCGGCGGGAATCTCCTTGCGCGAGGGCGTCCGGCCGGGCGAGCGCAGCGGTCCCCGGTCGGTGCTTTCCTCGGGACCGAAGTCATCCGGCTCGCCGGTGAAGGCCTGGTGCTCGGCCTGCCGCGCCATCTCCCGCTCGATGTCGGTCTTGAAGGCCCGCTTCATGTAGGCGGCGAGATCCTTGCGCGAAAAGTTGGTCTTGTTGAGAATCAGGAACCGCTGCAGCTCCTCCTGCATGTCGTAGGCCGAGGAGAAGCGATCGTCCGGGTCCTTGGCCAGGGCGCGCAGGACGATCTTCTCCAGAGATTCGGGGATGGCGCGGTTGTACGTGGAGGGCGGAAGGATCTCGGCGTTGCGGACTTTTTCCAGGGTGGAGAAGTCGCTCTCCCCCATGAACAGCCGCTCGCCGGTGAGGAGTTCGTACAGGATGATGCCCGCCGAGAAGATGTCCGAGCGCCGGTCGATGGGCAGGCCGCGGACCTGCTCCGGGCTCATGTAGCCGAACTTGCCCTTCAGGATGCCGGCCTGGGTCTTGCTGGCCTTGTTGGCCGCCTTGGCGATGCCGAAGTCGATGATCTTGACCTCGCCCTCGTAGGCCACCAGGATGTTCTGCGGGCTCACGTCGCGATGCACGATGTTGAGGTCGCGCCCGGCGGCGTCCTTCTTGCGGTGGGCGTAGTCCAGCCCCTCGCACACGCGGATCATCACGTAGCACGAGAGCGGGATGGGCAGGAGCAGGTTGTGCTTGCGGTGGCGCTCCCAGATGGTGCGCAGATCCTTGCCGGCCACGTACTCCAGGGCGATGAAGAAGCTGTCGTCGATCTTGCCGAGGTCGTAGATCTGGGCGATGTTGGCGTGGGAGAGCTGCACCGCGATCTTGGCCTCGTCGATGAACATGGTGATGAAGTCTTCGTCCTCGGCGATGTTGGGCAGGATGCGCTTGATGGCGAGCAGCTTCTCGAACCCCTCCACGCCCAGGCTCTTGGCTTTGAAGACCTCGGCCATGCCGCCGACGTTGATGCGTTCCAGCAGGTAATACTTTCCGAATTTGACGGGCTTGTTCAATGGCGTCCCTGAAGCGCCGGGGGTCTATTCCCTAGCAAGTACGATACGTTACCAGCGGCCACCGCCGAAGTCAAATCTTTGGGCACCGCCGTTTTCGGGCTGGCGCTCGGGCCGGCGCCGCCACCGGTTTTTCGCTCCCGCGCCGCGCCGCGCGCCATCGTCCCTTGACCCGCCGCGAGCGCTTGACTATTCTGGGTGGGCTCTGGGAGGTACCCATGTCCGACGAGAAGACGCCTTCCGAAGATGGAAAAATCGACGCGGAACGCCGCCGCTTTCCGCGGGCGCCGCTGTCTCTGCTCATCCAGTACCGCTTCGACACCCTGGACGACTTTCTGGCCGAGTATTCCACCGACATCAGCCTGGGCGGGATGTTCATCCGCACCACCGAGCCGAGAGAAGAGGGAGCGCTGGTGTATCTCCAGTTCTATCTTCGAGACGGCGCCAAGCTCATCGAGGGCCTGGGCCGGGTGGTGCGCTCGATCTCCCCGCAGGCGGCCACGGAAAAGACCGTACCCGGAATGGGCATCGAGTTCGTCAATTTCGACGAGCCGTCGCTCGAACTCATCCGCCAGATCGTGGAGCGCAACCTCCAGCGCGCCTAGCGCAAGGCAAAGGTCTCGCCCGAGTCCCCGCTGGTTGCCGCTCACGGCCGCTCATGGCCGCGCTGCCCACGGGCACCGGTCCTGCAGTACCGGAGGCTCGATTTCCGCCGGAGAACTCAAAGCAGCGGCCCGCCTCTCTCGCTGGCCCGATTGCGGCCCGTGTCCGGGTTCTGTTACAGTGGGGGCGAAAGGCGAGGTGCCGCATGAGATCGTGGCGCTGGCTCTCTTTTGCAGCGGGTGCTTTCGCGCTCCTGGCAGCGGTGGACGCCGCGGGCGCGCCGCGATGGCTGCGTCTCTCCTGGACGCAGCCGGCCGACACCAGCATGACCATCACCTGGACCGATGAGGTTCCCGGCGACGGCACCGTGGAGGTCTGGGACCCGGAACAGAACGCCCGGGTGTACCCGGCCACGTCGTTCGCCACCGGCGACTCGGAGCTGGGCGCGACCTACAGCGCTCTCGCCGACGGTCTCAAACCCGACACCGCCTACCGCTACCGGGTCAGCTCCGGTGGACAGACGAGCGAGTGGCGCACTTTCCGCACCGCCCCGCCGGTCTTCGCGTGCAGGCCCTTCCGCTTCATGGCGGGCGGCGACAGCCGCGGCGAGGATATCCTGACCTATATCCCCTCGATGCAGTGGGACCAGATCGTGCTCTTCGCCGCTGCGGTACAGCCGCTTTTCTTCGTCCATACCGGCGATTTCGTGCGCGACGGCGCCGAGGCCGATCAGTGGGCCAAGGAGATGCCGCGCCTTACGCCGCTCTCCTCCATCAGCCCGTACTTCATGATCATGGGAAACCACGACGACATGTCGCCCGAGGGGCCGACCGCCTTTTTCAACCAGCTCTTCGAGACGCCGGCCAACGGCCCGGACCGGGTAGACGACTACTTCTCCATGATCATCGGCAACGTGCTCATCGTGGGCCTGTCCAACTACACCTTCGACTACGACACCCAGATCGACTTTCTGCGCGCCGAGCTCGAGCGAACCAAGAACCTGGTGGACTGGCGGGTGGTGTTCTTCCACGTGCCCATCTGGTCCAGCGGCGCCCACGGCAGCAACGAGGACAACCGCAACCACGCCGAGCGCCTGGTGCCGCTGCTCGACGAATACGGGGTGGAACTGGTGCTGAACGGCCACGATCACGATTACGAACGCTTCCACCCCAGCCGCGGCGGCTGGGGCGGCGTGCCGCGCCAGGTGAACCCGCTGCCCTACGACGACGGCCGGCGCGGCACTCCCCAGGGAACGGTGTACTACGTCACCGGCGGCGGCGGGGCGCTGGAGAACATCATCTTCGTTCCGCACGAGGAGGGTTTCGCCAAGGGCTCGCCGCACCTCAACTACCTGGTAATCGACGTGGACCGGGGCCAGATGACCATCACCAGCGTGGACTGCGGCGTGCTGGGGGTCATCGGCGCCGACTGCTCGACCAACCTGGAGACGGTGATCCTCACCAAGGAACACTCGGTGTGCGACACCACGCCCGACGGCGGGTCGCAGGACGGCGGCGTGGACGGCGGCGGAGACACCGGAGAAGACGCGGGGAACGACGGCGGCCCGGACGCGGACCTGGACGCGGGAACGGACGAGGCCGCGGACGCGGGGGAGGACGCGGGCGCCGACCCCGGACCCGGCGACGCAGCGGACGCCGGAGCGGATCCGGGAGCGGACGCTCTCGCCGATGCGGGAGCGGATGCCGGGGACGGGACCGTCGTGACCGACACCGGGACGGGCGCGGCCACCGGCTGCGGCTGCGGGGCCGGGACGGCGGGTTCCCTCGGAGCGCTTCTCGTTCTTCTGGCCCTGGGCGGGAGCTGGACGCGCCGCCGCGAAATTCGGCGCATTTGAGACAGGCAGCGCTCGGGGATCGGCCAGGGTACAACGTGTTCTCTTTTGGCAAGAAACGCCGTTCGAGGAAAAGCGCCTTCGGGGGGCTCGCGGGCGTGCTCTGGATCGGCCTGTCGGTTGCCGGAGCGGTCGCGGGCTGCTGCTCGCTGGAGGACGCCTGGCGCACGGCCCGCGAGCGCGACGCGGCGGCCCTGCGCGAATCCATCGCCCGCGATCAGCCGGGCGATCACCTGGGCATTTACATCGATCTCGAGCGGCTGAACCGGCTTTTTGGAACGCTGTTGCTCCCCGAGGAATTGCCGCGCGCCGAGCAGCGCCTGACGCTCGGGCCGGCCGGGTCGGATGCGCCGGCGGTGATCCTGCGCGCCGAACTGACTTCGGTCTCTTTCCGGGCCGGGACCTGCGACGGCTGCCTGGAGATCGAAGCAGGGTATCGCCTGTCGCTGGATTCCAGCCTGGGGGCGACGCTCAAGGCCGCGCTCGGGATGCCGGCGCAAGGGTTCTCGCGCGAGGGTCGGGTCACCGTACAGGCGAAACTCCTGCCACGCGCGGAACCAGACGGCACCTCGCTGGGCGTGGATCTCGGGTTCTCGCTGGCCGAGGCGTTGAAATCGGCGGCCGGGCTCTTGCCCGAGAGCTTCTGGGAACGCTTTCAGCAAGGCCTCGACGGCGCGGCGGAGGCGCTTTCCGGCACCCAAGCGGGAGTCGCGGGGATCGTGCGGCTACGTGGCCGGCCCAAGGATGGGGCGGGCCTCGTCGTCGCGGCGCGCTCGATCCGCACCGACCGGGAGAAAAACCAGCTCTACCTCGGGCTCGTGACCAACCTCGATCCGGGCCCAGGCGCCCTCCTCGAATACCAGGGCCCGGCGGCTCTCGACGGCGCGGATCTTCGGGTGCGCGCCGGGGCGGGGCTTATCGAAGCGTTCCTGCGGGCGGCGCTTTCCGGAAGGCTTCCCCGCGCGGGCCAGCAGGGCCTTTCCGGCGCCGGAGGCCTCGCAAAGACGAAGATCACCCTCAACGGGCTCTCGTGTGCGGATGGCAGGATGGTCCTGCGATTCAAGCTGTGGCGGACCCAGTACCCCTGCATCGAAGCCGACGCGGCCATCGGCGCAAGAGTCGAGCGCGGCAGCGACGGGCGGTTCGCGCTGGTCCTGGACCCGCCGGTCATCGAGAGGGCGTCCAGGAGCGAAAACCTCGTCCGAGAGACGCTCGATCGTCGAGCGCCAAAGATCCGCGCGCTTGGAGAGCGCCTTTCCCGGTTTCTCAACGAGCAGTATTTCGACCTTGGCGTATCTCACGGGATACAATGGTCTCCCCTGGAATACAATATTTCCAAGGAAGCCATAGATATCGACATGCGCATAGAACCTATCGAAAAATAAACAGAAACAATGGGGACAGGCCCTTTTGTTTTCCGTTGTTTTTGGCGGTTTCACAAAAACAACGGGGATGCGACGTTGATATTTGTATTCCGCGGGATACACGAATCACCAAGGGACAGGACGGCATATTGTCCTGCAAGAAAAATTTTTTCTTTACAATTCAATGTGATCTAACCAAACTACCGGGATTGTTCCGTCGGTTGGCCTCGAAGATGCAAAGGGAAAGACGGCCGGCGAAACGGCGAACCCAAACCTTGGAGGAAGAAGAATGAAAGCGGCAAGAATCCTCGGGCTCATGATGGTCGCGATGTTTTCGGTGATGGCCTGCGGCGGCGCGGAACTCGAGGCCGACATCGGCACGCTCCAAGGCGCCATCTTCAACGGCAGTGCCCCGAACGCCCCCGAGCACAACGCCGTTGTCGCGCTCATGGACGTGAAGACCGGCTACGCCAGCTTCTTCTGCTCGGGAACACTGATTCGGCCCAACGTGGTCCTCAGCGCAGCGCACTGCCTCAAGGGAAAGCGCGCGAACAAGGTGGTGGCCTTCGTCGGCGACCAGATCCAGAACCTCCAGGTAGGCGTGAACACCTTCTACGGCTCCGCCATCTCGGTGCACCCCCAGTACAACTCGCGCACCATCACAAACGACGTGGCCATGCTCAAGCTCAGCCAGAACGTCCCCGGCATCACCCCCGTGCCCGAGGTCCCGGCCAACCTGCCCCTGATCCAGGGCGAGCGGGTGAACTTCGCCGGCTTCGGCCTGACCGAGGACGGCATCTACGGCACCAAACTCCAGGTGGACGGCGACATCGACGGCTTCGGCTGCAGCGCCACGCTGTGCGGCTGCCAGGTCCCCCCGGGCGTCACCGCCACCCAGTTCTGCTACCGCCAGAACCCGCCGGCCACCGGTAGCGGCCCCTGCTCCGGCGACAGCGGCGGCCCGGCGTTCGTGTACCGCAATGGCCAGGTCTACGTGGGCGGCATGACCTCCTACGGCGACGCCAACTGCACCATCTACGGCGTGAGCACCCGCGCCGACGCCTTCGAGAGCTTCATCCACGGCTTCGCCGGCGCCAACTGAGCGACGGCACCCTCGCCCCGCCTCTCCTCCCGCGCTGTTTCCCGCCGGTCCAACGTTGACCGATTTCGAGGAACAGGCCGAATCCGCCTGACAGCAGCTTGGCGGCAGCGATCTGGATGGCACGGGCGTCGAGACGGCCGGCCGCGCCGCGATCCAATGCCGCCTGCACCCCAAGTCGCGCGCCACCGCACGCCAAGCCGGGCCTATCGGCGTGACGGAGACCGACCACCTCGAGCGGCTTCATGGTTTCTGGCCCGATGCCCCGGGAAATCTTCTCGCCCGAACTGAAGAACGGCCAGGGTGCGTCCCCTACCGCCGCGCCCGGGCTCGACCGTTGTCCTTCGACGCTCAACCGGCGGCCGGGCCGCCGCTGGGCAACCCGCGCCCCCACAGCCTCTCCCGCAGGCCCGAGAAGCGCCGCACCGGGGTGCCGACGGCATGGCGCACAACCGCCTCGCTGCCGATGATGATCGCCTCGGCGCGGGCGCGCGTGACGGCGGTGTACAGCAGCTCGCGGGTGAGCACCGGCGAGGGGCGATCGGGCAGCACCACCGCCACCCGCTCGAACTCCGAGCCCTGGCTCTTGTGGACCGTCATGGCGAAGACCGTCTCGTGCTCGGGCAGCACCGCCGGCGAGAAGGAACGCAGGCGACCCTGCGGCCCCGGGAACACCGCGCGCAGCTTGCCGCTGTCCGCGTCGCGCGCGATCACCCCCACGTCGCCGTTGAACAGCCCCAGCGCCGGATCGTTCTTCTGCACCATCACCGGCCGGCCGTGGTACCAGCTCTGGCGGCGCCCCATGGCGCTTCCGAACAACTGCCGCTCCAGCAGCGGGTTCAGCGCCTCCACGCCGAAGGGCCCGCGGCGGTGGGCGCACAGCACGCGGAAGGCGGACAGGCGCCGCAGGCGCTCACCGGGGTCGGCCGCCGCCAGCGCCGGGGCATAGTGTTCCCGCGCCAGCGGCGCCAGGGCCTCCTCGACGGCGCCCGCGGCGCCGGCCTCGATCCAGCGCACGCCGTGGCCCGAGCCCGCGCGCAGGCAGGCGACGGCCCGGTCGGCGTCTCCGGCGTTGATGGCGCGCGCCAGAGCGCCGATGCCGGCGTCGTCGTCAAAGCGGAAGCTGTGCGTCAGCCGCTGGATGCAGCTGGCCAGCGGTGCGTCGGCCGCCTCCGGCGACCCGGCGCAGATGTCGCCCAGCACCGATCCCACCTCCACCGACACCAGCTGGTTCTGATCCCCCAGCAGCAGCAGGCGCGCTTCGGGCGGCACGGCCGCGAGCAGGCGGGCCATGAGCGGCAGGTCCACCATGGAGGCTTCGTCCACCACCACCACCTCCGCCGGCAGCGGATTGTCCGCCCCGCGGTGGAAGCGGCCGTACCCGCGCGCCGGAGCCCCGAGGGCGCGGTGGATGGTGGAGGCGGCCAGGTTGTCGAGCGCCTGCCGCGCCGCCTCGGGCAATCCGAGGGTCTCGGCGTCCCGGCTGATCGAGGCGCGCAGGGCTTCGCTGAGCCGCGCCGCCGCCTTGCCGGTGGGGGCCATCAGCACCACCCGGGGAGCGCGCGCGCCGCGCCCCACCGCCTGCGAATGCAGCAGGCACAGGATCTTGGACACCGTCGATGTCTTGCCCGTGCCCGGCCCGCCGGTCACGATGCTCAGCCGCCGCAGCACCGCCGTGCGGGCCGCGGCGCGCTGGCCGTCCTCCTCGGCAGCGCCGCCGAAAAGCCGCGCCCGATCGCGTTCGAGAAGCTGCGCATCGACGCCGGCGTCCGGCGGCTGCGCGGCCCGGCGCAGCAGCTCCCGGGCGAGCTCCCCCTCGGCCAAAAAGTAGTTCAGCAGGTACAGCCGCCCCGCCTCGTCGAGCCAGAGCGGCGCGGCCTCCCCGTCCGTGCCGCCCTGGCCCCAAGCCGCCATGCCGCTGGTCCGCAGGGCCTCGATCCACGGCCCGGCCTCCGGCCACTCCCACCCACCGCCGAGTTGCTCCTCGCCGGTTTCGACCGGGCGGCCGGCGACGGCCGGGATGTCGAGGCAGGCGTGGCCGTACTGGGCGAAGCGGCTGGCCGCGGCGGCGCCGAGCAGGGCCAGCCCGTCCGCGCAGTTCGACAGGCGCCCCAACGTCTCGGCGAACTGGACGTCGAGCGGCGTGAAGTAGCCCGCCTCCCGGAGCTGGCGCAACAGGTCCGTCACGGCCGCGCCTCCCCCGCCGGTCCTGCGGCGAAAAAGCCGTCCAGCGCTTCCAGGAGCGCCAGCGGCGGCCGGTCGAAGACCACGCCCGCGCCGGGCGGGTTCGCCTCATCCATGCCGCGCACGAACAGGTAATAGGCCCCGCCGAAGTCGCGCTGGTAGTCGAAGTCCGCAAGGCGGTAGGCCAGGTAGCGGCGCAGCGCCGCCGCGTACAGGTAGCACTGCAGGCGATAGTGGTGCGCGTCCATGGCCGCCGCCAGCGCCGCCGGGCGGTAGGCCTCGGGTGCGGCGCCCAGCAGGTTGGTCTTGTAGTCGAGCACGAACCAGCGCCCGCGGTGGCGAAACACCAGATCCATCACCCCCCGCAGGAAGCCGCGCACCTCAGGTAGCGAGAGCGCCTCCACGCGCGCGGCGTAGGCCGCGGCGGCGCCGTCCCCGTGCTCCCGCAGCAGCCGCGAAAGCACCCGGGCCGCCGCCGGCCCGTGGCGCGACAGGTCCGCCGGCAGCACGAAGGGCAGCTCGCGCAGTACGGCCTGCCTCTCGATCGCCGCAAGGCGCAGCGACGGGTCACCGGGGTCCAGCGCGGCGCGGCAGACCGCGCGCACGGCGCGCTCGACCGCCGCCGCCTGGCGCGGCTCGAAACCGTGGCGCGGCAGTTCCTCGGCCACCAGCGCCGAGAGCGCGGGGCCGTCGACGTCGGCGAAGTCCATTTTTTCGAAGATGGAATGGAACAGATAGCCGGTCCGGGTGCCGGCCGGAAAATCCGCCAGCATCACCCGTCCGGCCGCCGGGGCCGCCTCGGGCGCGGGGCGGGACGGCGCTTCGGGCGCCAGCGCATCCCAATCCCGCTCGCCGGCGCGCGGATCGCCGGCGGCCATCTGAGAGTAGGAGGTGGTGAGTGGCGCGCCGCTCAAGACCCGATCGAACTTCCGGCAGGAGAGGGCCGGCGGGGCCGCCTCGGCCTTGGCCGCGCCCGGCGCGGGTCGGGGCCGGAATTCTTCTTGCGCGATCTTGCCGCCGGACGACGCCGCCAGCGCTTCCAGGCGGCGGAGCAGATCCGCGTCGGTCCATTTTTTGACCTGGTCCATCGTTTCTTCCCGCTCCAGTTCGGGCCGGAACAGCAGGTACGCCGGCGGCGAGCGGTGCCATGACTTGCCGATGCGGCCGAACAGGATACGGCACTGGTGCCGGGCGCGGGTGAGGGCGACGTACATCAGCCGCATGCCCTCGGCCAGGGCCTCGCGATCGGCCTGCTGCCGGGCAAAGCCCTCGCAGCCTTTTTTCGCGCCGGACAGGAGCGGCGCCACGATATCCAGCACCGGCCGGCCGTGGCACGCGGGGTCGTGGTAGGCCAGGAAGGCCGGATTCCTCGGCTCCTTCACCGCGTCCCACAGATACGGGCAGAACACGATGGGGTACTCCAGGCCCTTGGCCTTGTGGACGGTGGAGATGCGCACCGCGTTCTCGTCGCTCTCGAGCCTGAGCTCGGCCTCCTCGCCGCCGCTCGAATCCCGCATCTTCCGTTCGAACCAGCCGAGCAGGCCCTCCGGCCCGAGGCCGCGCGAGGCTTCCTCCCGGTGGGCCAGCTCGGCCAGGTGGCGCAGGTTGGTCAAGCGCCGCTCGCCGCCCGGCAGGGCCAGCAGGCGGGCGGCGTTGGCCGGGCCCTCCGGGAACGGGCGCAGGTCGAGCAGCGCCGCTACCAGGCTGAGCACCCCGCGCTCGCGCCACAGCCGCCGCCACTCGCGCGCCTGCTCGACCCACTGCTCGAAGGCCCGCTCGTCGCGCTCGAAGCGCACGAAGTCCTCGGCCCGCAGACCGACGAGTTCTCCGGCCAGCGCGCCCCGCAGCCCGCCCGCGTCCTGCGGATTGGCCGCGGCCGAAAGCACCCGGTACAGCGCGCGCGCCTCCTCGCTTTCGAACACGCTGCGCTCGGTGACCAGGACCGAGGGCAGGCCGCGCTGGCGCAGGGCCGCCTGCACCTCCAGGGCCTGGTCATTGTTGGCGGTGAGCACCGCCACGTCGCCGGCCGACACCGGCCGGTCCTCGATCTGCGCCCCGCCAGAGAGCAGTTCGGCGATCTCGTCCGCCAGCCTCTCGGGGATCATGCGCCGGGCCTGGTCTTTGCTGATGATCCGGGAGCCCTGCTCATCGCTCGCCGGCAAGAACTCGATCACCAGCGGCAGCGCCGGCCGGTCGGCCCAGCGCAGGCGATCGCGGGCGTTTTCGCGCGGCCGCACCGGGGCGAACGGGATCCCTTCCAGGACGAAGGGCGCGGCCTTGCGCTGCAGCCGCTCGAACAGCAGGTTGGTGGCCGCGACCAGCGACGGGTCGGAGCGGAAGTTTCGATCGAGGTCGAGGCGCAACGGAACGTCGCGCGCCGCCTCCAGGTAGGCGAACACGTCCGCGCCGCGGAAGCGGTAGATGCTCTGCTTGGGATCGCCCACCAGAAACCACGGGATGCCCGGCCGCTGGAACACCCGCTGGAAGATGCGGTACTGGACGGGGTCGGTGTCCTGGAACTCGTCGATGAGCGCGGCCCGGTAGCGCTGCCGGATCTTCTCGGCCAGCCGCTCGCCCCCGTCGCCCTCCAGCGCCTGCGCCAGCCGCAGCAGCATGTCGTCGAAGGAGAACACCCGCCGCGCCCGCTTGCGCCGGGGCAGTTCGCGGCGCACGTACTCCACCAGCTCGCGGCGAAATTCGAGGATGGCGCGCCAGGATGGGTCTTCTTCGGCTGCGCCGGCCTGGGAGGCCCGGCCCCGGCCGCGGGCGGGCCGCGGCGCGGGGGCCTCCGGCTCGCAGAGCAGCACGGCGTCCGGCCGCCGCACCGCCTCCCGCGCCAGCTCGAGCAGGCCGGGCAGACTCCGGTGCACGGCGATTTCGGCGATCGTCCCCGGCTCTGCGCCAAAGAGCCGCAGCGCGCAGAAGTCCCGCACCACTTCCTCGATCAGCGGACCGACGTCGGGCACCAGCTCCTGCTCGAACGCCTGACCGCTCTCGAAGGCGTTCTCGCGCAGCATGCGATCGCAAAAGCCGTGGATGGTGGAAATGGAGCACAGATCGAAGTCGCGCAGCGCGCACCGGGCCCGCCGCAGCAGCGTCTCCGGGTCGGCGGCGCCGCGCAGCCGGCGCAGCAGCTCGTCCTCGCTCTCCCCGCCGGCAAAAAAGGACGCCGCCTCGGCCAGTTTTTGCCGGATGCGCAGGCGCAGCTCGGCGGTGGCGGCCTCGGTGAACGTCACCGTGAGGATGCTCTCCACGGGGACGTCCTTCTCCAGCAACAGCCGCAAAAAAAGCCGCGCCAGGTTGAAGGTCTTGCCGGTGCCAGCGCTGGCCTCGACCAGGCAGGCGCCGTCCAGCGGCACCGACAGGGCGTCGAGGACGGGCGGTTTCATGGCGAGCCGCTCCGGGACAGTTGCAGCAGGGGACGGAACACCCGCACGGCCAGATGGGCAAACTCCTCGTCCTGGAGCGCCGCCTCCTCGGAACCGAAGGCGCAGCGCACGTACTCCCGGATCGGCTCGACCTCGCCCGGCCTGCCCCCCGCGGCATGGTATTCGCCCCGGGCGTCGGCCATGGCCTTTTCTGGCGTGCCGTTGGGGGCGAGCAGGGCCTCGGCGTAGGCACAGGAGGTCTTGGGGAAGAACGGCAGCGGCCGCGTCTGGCCCTGGAAAAACACCTGGAGCAGGTCTTCGAGATGTTTCGCCGCCTGCGGCGCGAACGGCAGCAAGTGGATGGCGGGGGTTTCTTCTTTGTCTCTGGAAATCAGCACGCTGTGCCGCGGCGTCTGCTCGGCGCAACACAGGGCCAGGTGGCGGATCCACAGATCGAGCAGGCGCTTGCCGTTGCGCTTGCCGGAATCGGCCACCAGCCTGCCCGCGGGGAAGACGCGGTCGACCACACCGCAAAGGCGCCACCCGCCCACCTGCGCGTCCACCTCGATGCGCCGCGGCCGGTCGCCCCCTCTGCGCTTCTGGGCCTCGGCGACGATCGGGCGGATCTCGCCGGCCAGGCGGTCGAACTCCGCCTCGCCCAGCGCGCCGGGCGGCAGCATGCCGCGAGCCTGCAGCAATCGCCGCTGCTCGGTCTTCTCCTCCGACGCTCCCTCCAGGACGCCTTCGAGGAGCCAGGCGCGGACCTGGTATTCCTCCAGAGAGCTCAGCGCAAGCGGCTCTCGCTGCGGCTCCTCCTCCGCCAGGCGGGAATATCGGATGCCGAGGCGATCGCGCAAGAACCGCTCGATGGGCGATGCGAAAAAGTCGCACAGCTCGTCGAGGGTCACATCGCTGCGTCCGGGCCCGGCCAGCGGAGCATCGAGGAAGGACCGGGAGGCGGCGCTGCGGCCGCCGCGGGCGCTTTCCAGGTAGCGCTCGTCGTAGGAGAACAGACGCGCATCGGACCCATCGAAGTAGCGCCGGCTGAAGGGCTGCAGCGGGTGGCGCACCTCGATGGCCCCGCGCCCGGCGGGCGGAAGCGCCTCCAGCAACGCCGCCACCGCCACCGACGGGGGTCGCGGCTGGTTGTCGCGAATCCCCTGTCCGGGGTAGGCCACCAGCAGGTGCTCGCCGGCCGCCAGGGCGGCCTCCAAGAACTGCAGCAGATCGTCGTCGCGCAGACAGCGGTCGCCCGGCTGCGGGCGGCGCGCGATGAGATCGAAGCCGATCCCGCCCCGGGCGCGCGGGAAGCCGTCATCGCTCATCCCCAGCAGGCCGATCGCCCGGAAGGGGATGAGGCGCATGGGCAGGAGGGAGGCGAAGGTCACGCCGCCCGAGAAGGCGCGGCCGTGGGCGGGTTCGCTCGAGAACTCCTCGGCCAGCGCGCCCCGCACCGTGGCCAGATCCACGTCGCCGGCGAAGCCGGCCGTACGCGCCCGCTGCGCCAGGACGGCCAGCGCCTCGTGCAGGTGCTGGCGGTCGGCACCGTTGCGCTCCTCGTCCGCCAGCATCTGCTCGATCGCGGCCTGCAGGTCCCGCTGCCAGGCGTCCAGCGGGCGGGGCCGGGCCCAGTCCGCGATCTTTGCAAACAGCGTCTCGCAGAAAGCGCCCAGCCGGCCGAGGATGTGCGCCTCCTTGCCCACCGGGCCGGGGAGCGGACAAACGCCCCCGAAGATACGATCCTGCGGCATGGCCACGCCCAGCAGCAGCCGGTCCAGCCCGAAGCGGAAGGTGAAATCCGCCAGGGCGGGCTGGCCATGCTCCTGCCGGTGAGAGGCATCGCGGCCCCAGCGGATGCCGGCGTCCCGCGCGAGCTCCCGCAACTCCTCCACCTCGTCGGGGGAGAGGACGAACTTCTGCCGCACCGGATCGAGCGACAGCAGGTCGAAGACCTCGGTCAGGGTGCAGCGCCGCCGCGCCATGTCCAGCATGGCCAGGAAGGCCTCCAGCAGCGGCGAGGCGGCGCGCAGGGGCCGGCCGGCGATGGCGTAGGGGATGCGCCTTGGCTCCGCCAAGCCGCCGAAGACGGCGTCGATCAGCGGGGCGTACTCCTCGATGTCGGGCGCCAGCACCGCCACCTGGCTCGGCTCGAGCGAGGGATCGCGCGCAAAGAGGTCGAGCAGCCGGTCGCGCAGCGCCTCCACCTCGCGCAGCCTGCCGTGGCAGGAGTGCAGCGACAGCGAGCCGTCCGTCGCCGGCGCGTCGGCGAGGTCCCGATCGTGGAACACCCCGGCCTGGAACGCGCGCAGCAGGGTCGGCGAGCCGGGCCCCGGCTCCGCCGGGTCTTGGAACAGCCCGCCGCCGGCGTCTTGCACCACGGCGCGCGCAAGCAGCAGCCTCTCGAAGGAGCGCGCCTGTCGGCCCAGCACGGCCAGCGCGCAATTGCCGGCGGGCTCCGCGCCGTCGTCCGCCGCGCGGGCCCGTTGGGGCAGCGACGGGGAGAGCGAATGCAGGAACAGGTGGGCCTCCACCCCGGCGGGGAGATGGGACAGGACGTCCAGGTAGAGCGGCGGCAGCGCGGTGATGCCAAAGAGAAACAGGCGCGGCGGCAGGCGCCCGGCCGACTCCGGCGCGCGCTGGCAGAAGGTGCGCACCCGGGCGGCGGCGTGTACGGGCCCGTGCCTCTCCACCAGCGCCCGCCACAGCTCCATCTGCCAGCGGTCGCCGTCCGCGAGCGGCCCATCGGGGCCCTGCGGCAGGCCCGCGTCCCAGGCCAGCACCATCTCGGGGCGGTACAGCACGTACTGGTCGAAGGTGTCCGCGATGCGGCGGGCGAGCTGGAAGCGGCGTTCGCAGGCGCCGTCCGGGCCGCCGGAGAGATAGCGCAAGAGCGGCTCGAAGCTGGCCCGCTCCAGCAGCGGCGGCAGCAGGTCCATGATGGACCAGGCCAGGGCCTCGCGCTGGAACGGATCGGGCCGCCGGGCCTCGGTGTCCAGAACGGCGCGCAAGAGCTCGCCGATGAGCTCGCGCGGGAACGGGAACGCCACATTGGCGCAGATGCCGAGACGCTCGGCGAGGCGCATCTGGAGCCAGGCGCGCATGGGCTGGCTCTGCACCGAGACGATCTCGGGCCGGGCGGCGTCGGACAACGGACGCCGCAGCATCTCGCCGAGGCACTCGGCCAGACGGTCCAGGCGGTTGCTGCGATGGAGCGTGATCAACCGCGCCTCCGACGAAGAGCCAGACGCATCATAGCGCGGCCCTCTGACATCACCAAGCGGGGCGGGCGCATCCCCGCCGCTCCCGGCGCGCCGCGTCCCGGTTGCCTCCGCGTCGGAGCTGATGTACATGCCCTGGCTGGGTTTTCGCAAGGCCCAGACGGATGAAGAAGATCATTCTGGCCGACAACCTCGAGGCGCTGCCGCGCATCCCCGATCGCTCGATCGATCTGGTGTACATCGACCCGCCGTTCAACACCGGGAAAGAGCAGCGCCGCACCCGACTGAAGACCACCCGCGATGACGAGCATGGAGATCGAACCGGGTTCCAGGGTAAAAAATACCGCTCCGTGAAGGTTCAGAGCCTGGCCTTCGACGACCAGTTCGACGACTTCCTGGCCTTCCTCGAGCCGAGGCTGATCGAGGCGAGGCGGGTGCTGGCGCCCGCCGGATCGTTCTTCTTCCACATCGACTACCGCGAGGTCCACTACTGCAAGGTGCTGCTGGACCGGATCTTCGGCCGCGAGAGCTTCATCAACGAGATCGTGTGGGCCTACGACTACGGCGGCCGGCCGAAGGATCGCTGGCCCGCCAAGCACGACAACATCCTGTGGTACGCCATGGATCCAGAGCACTACACCTTCAACTACGACGAGATCGACCGCATCCCCTACATGGCGCCGGGGCTGGTCGGGCCCGAGAAGGCCGCCCGCGGCAAGACCCCCACCGACGTGTGGTGGCACACCATCGTGCCAACGAACGGGCGCGAGCGCACGGGGTACCCCACCCAGAAGCCTCTCGGCATCATCGAGCGCATCGTGAAGGTGCACACGAAGCCCGGGGACGTCGTGCTCGACTTCTTCGCGGGCAGCGGCACGCTGGGGGAGGCCGCCGCCCGCCTCGGCCGGAGCTTCATCCTCATCGACAACAACCCCGAGGCCGCCGCCATCATGGCCCGCAGGCTCGAAGCGCCGGACCTCGAATACGTGGGCTTCTCTCCCCCCCGAGACCCCGGCAAACAGCAAATCCTGTTCCCCACATGAGAACCGGTTCTGCTTGTGCCTCATCGGTGCGTCTTGCGGATTCTGCGCCAGGCCGTGGATGAACCGGTCCAGCCGCTCTGGCGCGTCCGGCTCCGGCTCGAAGGGGCGCGCCGAGGTGGCACGCCCTGGCCTTGAGGCGCGAGAACAGCGCCTGTTCCAGAATCCGGCGCAACCGGGGTGCCTGCACCGAGGGATCGGCCGGAACCACCAGAACCACCGGGGCTGTCCCCGCTTTTTCCACTTTTTGTCCATATTTATCAAGCAGATAAAAATCTTCTCTCCAGCCAGCACTGGGGTCCAGCACCGGGGTCCCTGGCACCGGCACCGGCCACCGGCACCGGCAGCACCGGCACTGTAAAAGCACATCAAAAAGGGGAAAAGTGGCACGGGGATGCTGCTTGCGCGCGAACCGACTTGCTGGCAAAGTTGCTTCCAGATGACTCCCCCCGGCGACGAGCTCCGTTCGATGGTTCCGCAGGATCTCCTGGCCACCGCGGTCGGCGACGCCGGCAGAGCGGCCGGTCCATCTGCGGAGGCGGACCAGGAAACGCCGGCCTGCATCCCGGTCGAACAGGCCGGCCGCTACACCATCCGCGGCCTCAAGGGCATGGGCGGCCAGGCCCGGGTTCTCATCGCCGTCGACTCCCGCCTGGGCCGGGAAGTCGCCCTCAAGGAGATGCTTCCCGCCGACGGCTCCGAGGCGGATGGCAAGTCCAAGTCCACCCTGGGCCTGCGCCTGTCGCGTTTTCTGCGCGAGGCGCGGCTCACCGGGGCGCTGGAACACCCCAACATCGTTCCGGTGCACGAGGTGGGAAGGCGCGAGGACGGGACGTTCTTCTACACCATGCGCCTGGTCCACGGCCAGACGCTGGCCCTCAAGCTCGCCCGCTGCCAGAACCTGCGCGAACGTCTGGAACTGCTCGGTCCCTTCTGGGACATCTGCAACGCCATGGCCTTCTCTCACCGGCGCGGCGTGATCCACCGCGATCTCAAGCCCGAGAACGTGATGGTGGGCGAGTTCGGCGAGACAGTGGTGCTGGACTGGGGCATCGCCAAGGTCAAGGGCCAGGCGGACATGCGCGCCGCCGACCTGGAGCGGGTATTGCAGGCCATCGGCGACACCGGCGCGAATGAGCAGACGGCCGCCGGGGTTGCGGTGGGGACCCCGGTGGCCATGAGCCCGGAGCAGGCGCGCGGCCGGGTGGACGAGATCGACGAGCGCTCCGACGTCTGGGCGCTGGGCGTCATGCTGTACGAAATCCTGACCGGGAAAAAACCCTTCGAGGGCGCCACCGCCCGCGAGACGCTGAAGAAGATCGTCGGGGAAGAGCCGCTCCCTGTGCGCGCGCGCTGCCGCGAGGCCCCGGCGGAGCTCGCCGCCATCGCCGAGAAGGCGCTGCAAAAGGATCCGGCCCGGCGCTACCCCGACGCCGCCGCCCTGGCCGAGGACGTCAAGGCCTTCATGACCGGCGGGCGGGTGCGGGCGCACGCCTACGGCTCGTGGGAACTGCTGCGCCGCTTCATCGCCCGCAACCGGGCGGCGGTGGCGGCCGCCGGCGTGGCACTGCTTTCGGTGATCGCGGCGCTGATCTCCGTCACCTTCGCCTACCGGGACGAGACCCGGGCCCGGGAGCAGGAGCACCGGGAGCGGCTGCGAGCGCACTACCACCTTGCGCAGGCATTCACTCAGCAGGCGTCGCGCCTCGCCGACGAGAAGAAGCTCCTCTCGGCCCGTGTTTTCGCCGCGGCCGCGCTGCGCGAAAACCCGGCCTACGACAAGGGCGGGGTGTTCGACGAGCGCTTCGAGGGCTGGGTGCCGGAGAGCCATCGGACCTGGATCGAGGCCTTCTCCTTGATCTACCGCACCGATCACCGCCTGGTGTCCGGCCTTCGCGCCACCGTCACGCTCGGCGAGTCGGTCAACGCGCTGCTGTTCTCTCCGGACGGCCGGAAGCTCCTCGCATCCGACCTGGGCGGGGAGATCGCCGTATTTCCGGCGACCGGCGCCCCGGTGGAGTTTCAGGTCCGCGCCCACGAGGGCCCGGCGGGCGCGGCGGCGTTCGCCCCGGGCGGGACCATCATCGGCTCGGCCGGCCGCGACGGCAGCATCAAGCTGTGGTCGATCGGGCGGCGCGAACCCTTGCGCGTCATCCGCGCCGACGAGCGCTTCATGAGCCTGGCCTTCTCGCCGGACGGCCGGAGCATCGCCGCGGGGGGCGAAAGCGGCCGCATCCGGGTTTTCGAGGCCGACTCGGGAGCCGAGGTCTGGCAGGGGAGCCAGGACAACCAGATCTGGGGGCTCCAGTTTTCCCCGGACGGCGCGCTGCTCGCCAGTGGGAGCTGGGACAAGACCGTGGCGCTCTGGGACGCCGCGAGCGGAGAACGCCGCGCAACGCTATCCGGCCATACCGACTCGGTCAACCGCATCGCCTTCTCGCCGGACGGACAGCGCCTGGCCTCGGCCGCCTACGACAAGACCGTGCGCATCTGGAGCGTTCTGGACCGGAAACTGCTCGGGGTGCTCGAGGGCCATGGCGACTCGGTGAGCCAGGCCGCCTGGTCCCGCGACGGCCGCCTGCTGGCGACCGCCTCGCTGGACGGCACGGCCGGTTTGTGGGACGCGGCCACCTTCAAGCTGCTCTTTCGCATGGACGTGAGCCGGCACTCGGTGAGCGCCGCGGCCTTGTCGCCCGACGGCGCGACCCTGGCCACGGGCGGATTCGACCGCCAGATCCGGCTGTGGGACCTCTCGGACGACGACGGCCTGCGCCGGCTGCGCCACGCGGACTGGGTGTACGGCATTCGCTTTTCCAGCGACGGCGCGCGCGTGGCCACCGCGAGCTGGGACCGGACCGCGCGCCTGTGGGAGTGGCCCTCGCTGCGCCTGCTCCGGACCTTCTCCGGCCACGGCGACGGACTGTACGCGGTGGACATCTCCCCGGACGGCAAACGCCTGGCCACGGCCGGCTTCGACAAGACCGCGAGGCTGTGGGAAACGAATAGCGGCCGTCTGATCGCGATGCTCGACCTCCACAACGACGCCCTGTACGCGGCGCGCTTTTCGCCCGACGGGAAGCTGCTGGCCACCGCCGGCAAGGATCACACGGTCCGGTTGTGGGACGGCGGGACCGGAAAATTCCTTTTTTCCTTCGACGAGCCCACCCAGGCCATTCACCAGCTCTCCTTCTCCGCGGACGGACGCCTGCTGGCCTGCGGCTCGCAGGACCAGAAGACCCGCGTGTGGAACCTGACCGAAAGAAAACTCGTCGCCGAGCTCGCCGGACACAACGACTGGATCTCCGGCGTGGCCTTCTCCCCGGACGGCCGGATCCTCGTCACCGCGGGCAAGGACGCCCGCATCGTCCTGTGGGACACGGCGACCTGGCGGCCGACGCGGACGCTGACCGGCCACCGCCAGTGGATCAACCGGGTGTCCTTCTCGCCGGACGGGCGCTACCTGGCCTCGGCCGGAGACGACTCGCTGTGCTTCGTCTGGGATGTCGCGAGCGGCCGGCCGCTCTTGCAATTGCGCGCGGCGGGGGGTGTGACCGAGGCCGTCTTCAGCCCCGACGGGAAATGGCTGGCGGTTACCGACTACGACGCGGCCACGCTGTACCCGCTCGATTTCTCCGCCCCGATGCCGGCGGCGGAGGCGACGCTTCGGGACGCCGAGCGCAGGGCCGGCCTCGTGCTGGACGGCTTCGAACTCGCTCCGCCCGCCCTGCCATCACGCTGAGGCGACCACTCCGGCGCGCTCCGTGGCGCTCTTGTGCGGAACGAATGCGCGTGATATATGCTGCGCTCCACGCGCGGCACCGCGGGGACGAGGGATGGACGAACGAAGAAAAGAATTGCTCGATATAGCGAGGCAGGCCCGCACGGCGCTTCGATTCCAGGCCGACTGCGGCATCGAGTCGGTGCCCCGCGCTCCGCAGGCGGCACTCCGCTCGAGAGCAGCTCCTGCGCCGGCCCCCCGGCCCGACCGGGCGGAGCGGAAGATCGAGCCGTCGCCTCCGGTCGGGGACGCGGCTCCTGCCCAGGCCGCGCTGTTCGGCCCGCCGCCCGAGAAATCCCCGGTGCCTGCCGCTCAGGCAGCGCCGGCCCGGGAAGACCTCTCGCCGGCGGAGGCGCAGGAGCGGCTGAACCGGCTCCGCGCCGAGATCGGCGACTGCAAGCGCTGCCGGCTGCACGAGCGCCGTCGCAATTTGGTGTTCGGCGAGGGCAACCCCCGCGCCCGGCTCCTGTTCGCCGGCGAGGGGCCCGGAGAAGAAGAAGACAAGACCGGCCGGCCGTTCGTGGGCCGGGCCGGGCAGCTTCTCGACAAGATGATCGCCGCCATGGGCCTGCGGCGGCAGGACGTCTACATCTGCAACGTGGTCAAGTGCCGGCCGCCCGGCAACCGCACCCCCGAGAACGACGAGATGCGCACCTGCGGCCAGTTCCTGGCGCGGCAGATCCGCATCATCGCCCCGGGCTACATCGTCTGCCTGGGCGCCACCGCGGCGAAGTACCTGCTCAACACCGATCAACCCATGGGCCGGCTGCGCGGCCGGTTCTTCACCACCCCGGACGGCGACCGGGTGATGCCGACCTACCACCCGGCGTACCTGCTCAGAAACCCCTCGGCCAAAAAGCAGGTGTGGGAAGATCTCCAGAAGGTCATGGCCGAGATGACGGAGTGATCATGCTCTGGATGCGAAGACGACGGCGCTTGGTTCAAAGCACCTTCGCGGTGCTGGCCGCGGCGTGGCTGTTGCTTTTTGCGCTGGCGGCGGTCTGCGGCGAAGGCGGCGGCGTGGACGTGGTCACCATCGACGGGACCATCAACTCCGGGTCCGCGGGCTACCTCATCATGGCCATCGAGCAGGCCGAGGCCGACGGCTCCGAATGCCTGGTGGTGGAGCTGGACACCCCCGGCGGGGCGCTGAAGGACACCGAGGACATGGTCAAGCGCATGCTGTCGGCCAAGGTGCCGGTGGTGGTGTACGTGTGGCCCAAGGCGGCCCAGGCAGCCTCGGCCGGGACCTTCATCACCATGGCCGCCCACGTGGCCGCCATGGCCCCGGGCACGCGCATCGGCGCGGCCCACCCCGTCTCCCTGCCCCTGTTCCCCGGCCAGGGCGACGAGGACCAGAACAAGAAGCCGGCCGAGGGCGAGCAGAAAGACATCATGATGGAGAAGGTGGAGAACGACACCGTCTCCCTCATCGTGGGCATCGCCAAGGAGCGCGGCCGCAACGAAAAATGGGCCGAGGACGCGGTGAGGAAATCCTATTCCATCACCGCCGACGTGGCGCTCTCGGAGAAGGTCATCGACCTCATCGCCGAGGATCTTTCGGACCTGCTGGAGAAGATCGACGGGCGCGAGATCCGGCTCGGCAAGGACCGCACGGTCACGCTCAAGACGCGCGGCGCGTCCGTCCGGCGGGTCGAGATGACCCTCAAACAAAAGTTGCTCAACTTCCTGGCCGATCCCAACATCCTGATGGTGCTTTTTGCCCTGGGCGGCCTGGGCATTCTGATGGAATTCTATCATCCGGGGACCATCTTCCCCGGGGCGGTGGGCGCCATCTGTCTGCTGCTCGCCTTCACCTCCATGCAGGTGATCCCCATCCGGGCGGGCGGCATCTTGCTGATGCTGGTGGGCATCGGTCTCTTCGTCGCGGAGGTGTACGTGAGCAGCTACGGTATCCTGGGCATCGTGGGGGCGGTGCTGTTCGCACTGGGAGGAATCTTCCTGGTGGATCCCGCCTCTCAGAAGAACCCCTATTACATCGAGCCGGGGTTCTCGGTGGATCTGTCGGTGATCCTGCCGCTGACCATCGCGGTGGCGGCCATCTTCTTCTACATCGGCTACTTCGTGCTGCGCGCCCAGCGCAAGCGCATCATCACCGGCGAGGAGGGAATGATCGGGCTCATCGGCGAGGCCCGCTCCGAGGTGAACGCCCGCGAGGGCCGGATCTTCGTGCGCGGCGAGATCTGGATGGCGCGCGCGGCGGAGCCGATCCCGGCGGGGAGCAAGGTCCAGGTGGTCAAGATCGAGGGGCTGCTGCTATACGTGAAAAAGGCGGACTGAGCGGTCCGCGCCACTAACACTCGGCAATCAAGGAGGTGGTCATGTACGGATGGCTGATCCCGGCGGGTATCATTGTACTGTTCATCCTGATGGGCCTGCGCACCCTGTACGAGTACCAGCGCGGAGTGGTGTTCCGCCTGGGCAAGTACGTGGGCATGCGCAACCCGGGCCTGCAGTTCATCATCCCCTTCATCGATCAGATGGTGAAGGTGGACCTGCGCACCATGGCCCGCGACGTTCCGCCCCAGGACCTCATCACCAAGGACAACGTCACGGTGCAGGTCAACGCGGTGGTGTTCATGCGCGTGGTCAGCGCCGAGAAGGCCGTGCTGGAAGTGGACAACTACATGTACAACACCAGCCAGCTGGCCCAGACCACCCTGCGCTCGGTGCTGGGACAGGTGGTGCTGGACGACCTGCTCACCAAGCGCGAGGAACTCAACGAAAAACTGCAGATGATCCTGGACGCCGACACCGACCCCTGGGGCGTCAAGGTCTCCAAGGTGGAGATCAAGCACGTCGATCTGCCCCAGGAGATGCAGCGGGCCATGGCCAAGCAGGCCGAGGCCGAGCGCGAGCGCCGGGCCAAGGTGATCCACGCCGACGGCGAGTTCCAGGCTTCGCAGAAACTGGCCGAGGCGGCCCAGATCATCCAGAAGGAGCCGGCGGCCATCCAGCTGCGTTACCTGCAGACGCTCACCGAGATCTCCACCGAGAACAGCTCCACCATTGTATTCCCGGTGCCGGTGGACTTTTTACGCTCGATGATGAGCCCCAAGAAGGACTCCTGAGCCAAGGCGAACAGGCGGTCCCCGCCATCCATCCATGAAGTCTCCCGTTTCTGATATCTACCTAAGAAAAAAGGACTTTCTCGGAAAATAAGCCCTGTCTTATCGCTGTTTTTCAGACCCGGATCGCAGATATACCTCTGAAAAACATGGTTTTTTCCAACAACATGCCCGCCAAACCCCAGGTGCCATCGATAAAGCGACCGGCCCTGTCAAGTACAAACCAGCATCGAAGCCTCCAATAGTGGTACCGCGACCGTGACGAGAGCGAAATCTTCCTCAGCCATCGATACGTGCTCTTGGTC
>Ga0101944_10000508_pt1 | contig 111936 bp, 81 predicted proteins | sample DewCreD2012metaG_FD_75245 | JGI IMG/M metagenome (GOLD analysis project Ga0101944, IMG submission 75245) | Hot spring sediment bacterial and archeal communities from British Columbia, Canada, to study Microbial Dark Matter (Phase II) - Dewar... ... | reverse complement strand
TACTTGTCGGTCTCGATGCTGACGCCCATCCAGATGTTCGGCGCCCACTCGAGCGCTGGGCTCAGCTCGGCTAGACGCTCCGCTCGTTTCGTCAACACCTGGAAGCGATGCCAGTGGGCCCTCTTCATGACGTCGAACACCCGTCGGATGTACTCGAGCGGCACGTCCTCGTGGAACAGATCGCTCATCGAGTTCACGAACACGGTCTGCGGCTTCCTCCAGCCGAGCGGCAGCTCGAGCAGCTGCGGCTGCAGGGTGACCTCGAAGCCGTTGACGTAGTTCGCCTGTCCCATCGCCTGCAGGCGCTCGGCCATGCGCTCGGCGTAGCAATGCTTGCAGCCGGGGCTCACCTTGGTGCAGCCGGTGACGGGGTTCCAGGTGGACTCGGTCCACTCGATCGCGGATCGCTGAGCCATCAGCGAACTCCTTTCAGCAGGTGGTCCGCGATCCTGATGGCAATGTCTTTGCCGCGTTTGTTTCCGACCGCGAAGCAGAGCAGGTAGAGAGGGCAGTTGGCCCTGTTCTTGAGTACGCCGGGCTGCTCGACGACTCCGGCGAACACGCCCTTCAGGCGGTCGTTGAAGTAGCGACCGATGGTCTCCATGGTCGCCTTCTCGACGTGCTTCATCTCGTTGCCGAAGAGGTCGCGCTCGACCTTGACGTCGAAGAACTCGTCGTACCAGTCCTCGGTTCCGAGCAATGCGGTGAGCCGGGCCCGCCAGCTCTCAGGGATGTCCCCGGACTTCTTCAGCAGGCGGTTGACGCCGATGCCGAGAGGGAAGAGCAGCCAGAGATCGATGGCCTCGGTCCTGGCGACCGCCTCGATGGTCGCCCAGTCGACCTGCATGCCGTAGGGGTCGAGGAAGAGCACCGCCCGGTGGGAGGTCCAGTCCTTCTTGCACAAGTCCTGGATCTCCTGGTTGGCGTCTCCCTGCCGCACCTCGATGTCGCCGGCCCTGTCCGGGAACTCCTGCTTGAGGGCGTCCAGCGCGGCGCAGCGCTTCCTGCACCGCTCGATGAAGATGTACTTGTCGAATCGCGGCTCGGTCTTGAGCGCCAGGCGCGCCGAGCCGTCGAGGAGGCCCTGGGGCTCGTCCGCCGCCAGGTCAGGGAACATGAGGCTCAGGTCCTCGGAATCGTTGCGGCAGGCGTCCCGGTAGCCGGTGCCCGCGAAGGCGTCGATGTAGCCCTTGCGGAAGGTCGTGCCCTTGAGCGCGGTCGTGTAGCCCTCGAGGTAGCCCTTGAGCACCTCGAGCTTGGCGGTCGTCCAATCACCGCCAAACCTATGAGCTTTCCAGCCGCTCGTGGTCTTCCGCGCCATGTTTATACTGTTCCTCTGTTCAGTACGCGAGTCGACCCCTTCACCAAGGGCAAAGCCCGCGTGGCGACGTCCGGAGACACTCGAATGGCGATATGGCCAGTCGGCGCCTTCGGTTCCCCTGGCGAGGTGGGGACCTTCATCCTTCACCCACTTCCCACAGGCGGCCTTGCCGCTATTTCTCGATCTTGAGGTAGCACCCGTCCTCCCACGCCTGCTTGAGGTAGTCCCTAAACTCGACGACGACCGAGTCGATGTCCTTGTCCTCCCAGACAAACTCGGTGCGCGGCGCGAACTCCGTCACGCGGACGGCCTTCGGCTTCTTATCGCCGATCACCGCGATCAGCAGCTTCGCCAGGCTCTTGAGCTCCTTGGCCGGCAATGTGATCAGCACCTCGGCGAGTTCGTCGTCCGTCTTGGCCTGGATCACCTCGCTGAGCATCTTGTTGGGGTCCTTCATGGCCCGCAACCGGTCGAGAACCCGCGGCGAGCGCAGGAACGCGGCGAACGACTTGAGCGCATCCTTCGGTGCGGAGCCGACGCTCTTCACCTGCTCTCGTCGTGCCTCGCATTCCTTCGCGATGCGCCGGAACGTCAACGGCTCGCCGTCGACGTCCTTGACCGCCGCCGAGTTCCGCACTTCGCGTTCTGCCGCGTCGCGGTCTTCGGGACGACGGCGCAAGGCGCGCGGCAGGTTGCCGAGGTCCACCTTCACCTTGTCGCTCAAGCGCCGCGCTTCGCTGACCTCCGAGAATTCTGCCAGGACCCGCAGCTCGCCGGACGATCGAGCCTTGTCGGCCGCGTCGTCGATCTCGCCCTGAAGCCCGTCGAGCGTCATCAGCCCATCCAGGTACGCCGGGATGTATGCCTCTTCGAGACGGCGCAGCCGTGGGCCAAGACGAGTGGTCACGGTGTCCTGGTTGACGACAAGGTCGGCGACCTTCTCCAGCTCCTTCAGCACCTCGTTCTGGGCCTTCTCGATCTCCTTGAAGCCGGCCCCATCGGGCAACGCGGCCCGCGCGAGCCGAGCAGCTCGAAGCAGGATGGTGCGCGTGCTGTCGAACGAGCTGCGCAGCTCGGAAAGCCGACGGTGGTTCTCGCGGAACGTCGTGAGATGGGTGGAGGTCAAGGCCGACGTCTCGGCGACACCGCCCGCCTTGAGGACCGCGCGACACATCGCCTGGAATGTCTCATCCGCGTCGAAGTTCTCGGGGCGCTCCTCGTCGGTGAACTCCAGCCAGTAGAGCAGCAGCTCGTCGAAGGGGTTGTCCTTCTTATCGCGGCCGAGCGTGCTGAAGAGTTCCGTGAGCGCCTCCAGCGTCTGCTCGACGTCGGCTCGCCTGATCCATGCGCGGTTCCACAGCTCCGAGATGGCGTCGTCAGCGGTGGCCTTGTCGTACTTCGGGCCGAGGCTCCCGTCGGGACGACCGAGGAGCACCTCGAGGTACGGCGAGAAGACCTGCCAGTCCGGAAGCGCCCGCGGCAACTCGACCCGGTTCAAGTTGCGGAGGTGTTCCGGCTTGAACTCGATCTCGCCGATGGTCGACCGATCGATCCAACCACCCTTCTTGTCGCTGATGCGGATCTGGCCCTGCTGCGCAAGACAGAGCAGGTAGATGTCCACCATTCTGCGCGTCAGGCCCGCCGACTCCTGCCCGTCCTTCGCGTCGTAGCCGGTGAACCAGTTGTAGACGGTCTTGACCTCCAGCCCGGCCCCGCCCCTTTCCTCGATGCGTTTCCGGATCTCCTGGTAGAAGCTCGACTTGGATGGGTCGAGACGTCGTGGGTTGTCGGCGCGGACGAGGCCCAAGGGGCCAGCGAAGTTCTCGACCGCACTCCAGAGTTGGTCTCCTTCGCTCACGGCCTGGCCGCGCTTCACGAGTCCGTTGATCAACTTGACCGCGCCGAGCGCGTCGAACTTCCGATTGCCGAAGTCGATGGCTCGCGACCTGTAGCAGGTATCCATCGCCTTGGTCGCCATGGCCTCGATCGAGCCGCGCACACCGCCGACCGTTGAGATGTCCAGAGAGGTCCGGCTGGTCCGCGCGACACCACGGGCGTAGATCGCCTGCATCACGGTGTGAGCGCGAAAGGCCTCCTTGCGGAACTCCCGCTTGCCGTCCTTCTCGAAGGCCGAGTCCTTGTGCTCTTCCGCGACGAGCAGGTGCGCGAGCACGGCAGCCAGCGTGGCCTTCTCCTCGGCGGTTGGCTCCGCAGGTGCCCAGACGCAAAGCCGCGGGTCCGCGGTGCCGTCGGTCTTGAGGAACTTCTCCACCGCCTTGTCGGTCATCGGACGGCGCGCCAGGACCACGACGAAGTCGTCCTCGTTGCCGTGCGTGTCGACTTCGGCCGGCCGCGCGTTGGGCTTCTTCAAATCCGCAGCCGTCACCCGCCCCGTGCGCTCCTGCCCGTGCCAGATCAACTTGAACGGGAGCAGTCGGCCATCCTCCTCGGGCACGAATTCCGAGAAGGGCGAGGCTGCGTCGGTGTCGGCGAAGACCATCAGCCGGTCGACGTACTGCCAGAAGAGCTGGGGATCGTTCTTGAGCCGGTCGGTCGCCTGGTAGACGAGGTCGTCGTACTGCCCGGTCTCCTTCGGCACGAACTCATACCGGTTCTCGCGAAACCGGATCTGGTTGCGGAGCTTGCTCCGCATCTCCTCGAGGATGGTCTCGTAGTGCCCGAGTTGGGCCTCGAGCTCATCCTCGTTGGGCTTGAGGTCACAAACGGCGTCGAGGATCTGCGCTGTCGTGAGGCCCTGCACCCCGGCGAGGTGATACAGGAAGAGCGTGTTCAGGATCCGCTCTGCCCGGCTGCGGTTCTGGGGCCGGGCGAGCTGCCCATCGGTGATGCGCTTTAGCGTGGCTTGCGCCGCTTCGAGCGCGGCCACCTCGCCTCCGAACTTGCTGCGGATGGAGATGGCGCCGGACGACGAGGTTGACGGCGTCTCGTTGTAGCTCATCAGGTCGTCGAACACGCGCCACAAGGGGACGAGGTCCTTCTCGCCGGCCTCGACGGCCCGCTTGAGCGCCCGGTGCAGGAAGCTGATCGTCGAGCGCGTGCCCGTCAATTTCTTCGTGGACACCGACCGGATGATCTGGATGGCGTCCGGCGGGAACGGGAAGGCCGCCTCGAACTCCTCCTTGGGCGTGGTCTTCACCCACGGAATCAGGTTCTTGTAGCCGTTGTAGTAGACGGCGATGGCCCCCTCGTCCTCCACCGAACGGGTGCGCTGCACGACGATGTCGCGGAAGCGCTCGGCCTTGTGCTCGAGCAGCTCCTCACGAAGCCGGTCCGGCCCGATGATCTTCTTCGGGTTCGTGTGCTCCGACTGAGCGGCAACGAGGGTCCAGACCGGCAGCCCCCGGGCCTTGGCGAGCGTGCTCGACAGCGTGAGGAGACAGTCCTCGTCGTCCGACGTGAACTGCGAGCGCCGCAGGTACTCGGACATCTCGTCGATGGCGATGAAGACGCCCTGATACCCGGCATCGAGGATGTCCTTGATCGCGCGCTCGAGGCGCTCGCCGCGCTCCGTCGGCACGTTCGGACGGAGGTTCTTGTGCCGGTAGAACGCCATCAGCAGGCGCCCGGCGTCTCGCAGCTCGCGCGGGTCCTTGAGAGCCTTGACGAGCTCGTCGTACTCGTACTCGGGAAGCCCGCGCATGAGGCGCTTGTCGCTGAGGAACGCTCGCAGGTCGTCCCGGAATGCCTTCTGATGCTCGCGCAGGAACAGGTCGGCCAGGTGCTCCTCGGGATAGACGGCCAGAGGCTTCCCCTCGCGAAGCCCGAAGAGCGCCTGGGCCTCGTCCAGGACGAAATCCTCGAGCTTCTTCTCCTGGGAGCCGCCACACCCCTCGAGCGAGAACACGATCGGGAAGATCTTCTTCGATTCGATCTTCTTCCGCCAGAGCGCATCGAGCCGCGCGCCAGGGCCCGCCTTCTTCTCCTGCTTCTCCCGCTCCTTCACGCGCTCCCAGGCGTCAGGCCCGCCGAAGGCGAGCACCGAGGTCGCCGCGAGGAGGTGCGACTTGCCGACGCCGAACTCGGCCTGGACCCAGAACCCCTGGCCCTCCCCGTCGGCGATCTTCTCGAAGATGCGGTTCAGGTAGGCGCGGACAGGGTCGAGGTAGAACTCGTCCAGCGTCTCCAGCCGAACGCGGTTCTCTTTCTTGGCCTTGTTCCGCTCAGCATCGCTGTCACCGGCCCACACGTGCTGAGTGAGGGAGTAGACGCTCTGAACGCGCTCGGGAACCTTGAGGATTTGGCTGAGTGGCTTCCGCGTGGCGAACGCGTTGAGGTTCATCTGTGTCATTCGTCGGCTCCTTCCTCGTCCTCGTCGCCATCATCTTCGGCGTCGTCGCCGTCGGTGACAGGCTTGCCCGCTCGCCGCTTGCACTGAGCGTAGTAGTCCTCGGCGTCGTAGCGTTCGTCCTCGGAGAGTTGCGATAGCCGACCGACCAGGCCGCCCTTCTCCCAGAGCAGGACACCTTCCTCGGCAAGGCCAAATGCCGCGGCGTGCTTGAGCCAGGCCACCAGCGTCTTCGCGTCCGGCATCTTCTCCTTCGGGAACTCGCCCTCACCGCGCAGGAACGCGACGTACTGCCGGATGCGGCGGCCGAGGCCCGTCTGGCGAGCCTTGCGCAGGCTCTGCGCCTCCGCGTCATCCGGAGCGCGGTGGAGCCACTTGTCGCCGTCTTTGAAGCGGACCAGGTACTCGCCGAGGAACTCGGCGAGGTTCCGGCGCGGCGTCTTGCCCGCGGGGCGGCCCTTGAGCCAGCGGGTGAGATAAAAGAACAGGCAGTCGTAGAACTCGACGCCACGGAGCCTTCCGCCGAGCTCGAACTTGTCGGCCTCCTTCTTGTCCTTGATGAAGGTATCGCGGATGTACTTCTCGACCTTCCTCTCATCGATGGGACCATCGGCGAGCTGGGGCGCGCGCAGCACGATCTCGGCCGCGAAGGCCGCTGGCACGCCCAGCATGCGGAGCCGGGCGAAGCGAACGAGCGCGTCGCCCGCCTGCTCCTCGTTCTTGATGTCGCTCTCGGACAGGCTCTCGAACTCCTCCTTGAGGAACCAGCGGCCGGACTCCGAACGAAACGCAACCTCGGACAGGATGTCGTCGAAGCGGTGCTCGGCCATCTGGCCGCGGGAGAGCAGACGCTTGAGGACCACGTCCCAAAGGCGGTCGCGCATCTGGCCTGCCGTGCTCGACAGCGTTTCGACCAAGATGTCACGGACGCGCTGGGAGACGAACACGACCTCGCCGTTGCCATTCTCGCCGCGCTCGCCGGGCCGAGGCTTGCGGCAGTTCACCACGAGGTCGCTCTTGACGACCTTTTCGGCGGTGAGCTGGTTGCTCGACTTCTGCTTCGGGTCGAGCACGGTGACCGTGTGGATCTCGAAGCCCGTGTCGAGGAGCATATTCTGGAGCCGGGTCCAGGTGCCCGGATCCGTGTCGTGGTAGCAGAGCGACATCCAGCGGCCGGGTTTCAGTGCGCCGTAGAGCTTTGCGAGCACCGCACGCATATCGCGGTCCCAGTCCTCGATGGTCTTGCTGCGAAATGGGTTGACGACGATCTCGTCCTTGAGCCACGTGCCGTCGAACCCGAGCCACGACTCCCAGACGAAGTTCAGCTCGCCGTACTGGATTTTGTCCACGTAGGCGGGGTCGGTGAAGATGTAGTCGAAAGAGCAGGCCGGCAGATGAGAAAGCGTTATCGCCGCACAAGCATTTTCCACGAGAGCTGTCTCACCACTCGCAAGTGATTCCAACTCATCGACGGCACGGCACACCACGGCGAACTTCTTTTCCCAGCTAATCCGGGGATCGATTTCGACGCCAAGCATTGGAACATAGTAAGTCCCGGCCAGAATTCGGTTTTGGAACGAATAGTGATTTGGAACGTAACGGTTCATGCGGCTCAGCCCTAGCGAAACCGCTACGGTTGCGAGGCGGACGTGCTCGCCGTTCTCGGCGTTAGCGCGAACCGACTGAAGAGTGGCCCCCAGCGCCCACAGGTTGCGCTTCGTGTAGAGGTCGGCGACCGTTCGGAAGTTGCTCGTACCGGCCCGCCACTTGACGCCCCATGGCCTCGAATCGTCCTCGACGTCCATCATCTTCCGCTTCGGGTACCAGTGCGGAATCTCCGCCTTCTCGATCGCCTCGATCTTGGCGAGGTCGTGGTCCTTGAAGAAGCGCGCCTTCTTCGTGCGCGCGTCCTCGTCATGCCGCCGCTCGTCGGCAGCAGGTCGGCAGGAGCCGAGGCAGCGGTAGCGCACCAGGACCGGCACGGAGCCGAACTTCTGACCACGAGTAGAGATCACGAAGTCCCGGTGCGGCTCTCCGCGTCGCGCGAGGCAGTGCGGGCAGACGCGGCGCTTCTTGAGCTCGGACTTCTCGGCCTTCTTGCCGCCCACTGGGTACGGCACCTTCTCCTCAGGGCAGTCGAAGAGCGCCACCACCTCGGCGCAGGCCGGACACTGGAAGCGCTCGGAATAGACCACATATTCCGTTGTTGCCGGTCCCCCGCACCGGTCGCAGCGCGTCTCGTAAAGCCAGTCGAGCTCCTCGGTGAGATTCTTGATCTCGCGGCCCGTGATGGCGCGCAGCTTGGCCTTGAGCTCCGCCGGATACTCCTCGGTCATCATCCGCTCGTAGGCGGCTTGAAGCTCGTCCGGGTCCATCGGGTGCGTGTAGCAGTGCGAGATGAACGCGGCCGCTGGAGACGCATCGATGAGCACGCAGGGGCGGTCCTCCATCATCGCGGCGACGCCCGTCATGCCCGACCCCGAGAAGCAGTCGAGCACGAGCCCGGTCCCGCGCGGGTAGTGTTTCTCCGGCAAATAGTGCCGGATGTACTCGCGGATGGCGGCCCAGTGCTTCTTGGACCAGTAGGTGTGCATGTCGTAGATGGCCTTGGGCGGCGCGGCCTTGTCCACCACGAGATCGCGGTCGAATGCGGGCACGTCGTAGGTGTCCGTCTCCGGGTCGTAGGGCGTCGCGTGCTTCGCGACGAACTCGGGCAGCTTGGGGTTTGGCCCTGGGACGAAGGGCTCGTACTGGCGCTGTGCCGTGCTCGAGGACGTGGCGCCGAAGGCAAGCTGGCTCTGCTTGCTGCTCTGCTTCGATGCGCGTGTAGACTTTGCCATGTTCTCTTCCTTCAATCCGCCAGCTCGAAGACCCATCCCGAGTTCTTGAACACGAGTGCCTCCGGGAACTCCCGGCGCGATTCTGGGTCCTCGTCGAAGATCCACAGCCGACCATCGCGCATCGCGCCTGGCACCAGCAGGCACACTCGCTTGCCGTTGATGGCGACCTGGCGCGCGAGGGAGATGTCGTTGCCGCCGAGGTCATAGGCGTAGAGCAGCTCGAAGTCCGCCAGCACAAGGCCCACGACTCCGGGGGCCTCGATGCGACTGGTGACCAGATCCCGAAAGGCCGCAGAGAGGACGCTCTTGAATCGGTCGCGCCCCTTGTCCGCAAGGGAGGCCGCCTCCTCGTAGGTTCCCTGGGCCTTGAGGTACGCGACGAGGTCGCGGTTGAGGGACAGGAACTCGACCTTGCCAAGCGTGTTCAGGCTGCCCTTCTCGACCTCCTGGCGCAGCCTCTTGGCGAAGGGCTGGAGCTTCGCGTAGGGGCCATAGACGCAGTAGACGTGTCGATCGTGCGCCTGCACGCCGAACAACAGGCCAAGCTCACGCAGGATCTCGGAAGGCTTCAGGGCGCGGATAGCGGGTGCGGTTTTCGTCGTCATGCCTCGGCCTATTCCTCTCTGGGGAGCAGCGGGAGCTGCCGTGGCGAAGGCTTCTGTCCATCCTTGGCCTTCTTCTTCGACGTGGCCTTCCGCGTGTGCGACGAGGCCGGGTCAGGTTTCTTCGTGGGCTTCTTCGTGGTCGCGCGACGTGTGCGAGGCTTCACGGGTGCGGCCTTGGTCGGCGACGGCGTGCCGTAGGGCACCGTCGGCTCGCGAGCGACGAGCGTCTCGGGATGCGGATCGCCGAGAAGCCATGCCAGACGTGCCGAGCCCGTGTCTGCCAGCGTGAACTGGTGGTACTGGTCGAGCTCCGAGACCTTGCTGATGTGGCCCGCCAGGCGCGCCTTCTCGAGCAGCGGAGCCAGGCAGGGACGAGGCCACAGGAGGGCGCGAATGAGCGGCTGGCCCGCGAAGATGTCGAAGCGTACCATCGTGCGCTCCGGATAAAGCCTGGCCAGTACGTACAGGAACGCCTCGAGCGGCGGCTCGCTCCACACCGGAATGTAGACGGCCGGCTTCGGGGATGTGAGCTTGCGACAACGCCGGAAAGCAGCCACGGCGGCCCCGGCAATCTTGTCGGCGCTCTTGCCACCGAGGCGCTTCTCCAGGAACGCCAGCAGGCTCGACCGGGGAGCCCCGGTCTCTGGCTGCTCCGCCAGCCACAGGGAGGCGATGTCGTGCAGCACGGGCGCGGACTGCAGCAGCTCGAAGTAGAGAATCTCCCGGCCGGTGCGAGAGTCGCCGAACTTGGCGAGCGCGCGCGCCAGGAAGAGGTTCATCTGCCCGTCCTGCGAGAAGCGCTGCGCGATGTACTCGGCGAAGCGCTTCCGCGTCTGGGCGCTCGAGTGGTGCAGGTTCTCAGCGAGATAGGCGCGGAACTCCACCGACGTCGGATGCTCGACCGCCGCCGGCAGATGGCGGAGGCTCTCCTCGACGAGAGGGTTGTTGAAATAGGTGCGCCGATGCCGCTGAGAAATGGCCAAGCTCAAATGAGGACCTCCTTGAGCGCATCCTCGGCCTTCTCGACGAAGAGCAGGCTGAGGCCGCGGTAGACGTCCTTCGGGAGCTCACCAACCTCCCGCTCGTTCTCCTTGGGCAAGATCACCATGCGCGCACCCGCGTCCCGAGCGGCCGCGATCTTCTGGGCGATGCCCCCCACTCCCAGGATGTTGCCGTGGAGAGTGATCTCGCCAGTCATCGCGACGTCCCGTCGGACCCGGCGCTGCGTCAGCGCCGAAATGATGCCGACGGCGAACGCGAGCCCCGCCGAGGGGCCTTCCTTCGGGATGCCGCCTTGCAGCGCGAGGACGGAGAGGTCGTAGCCGTCCTTGAACTCGCTGACGATCTGGAGCGACTTCCGGCGGTGGGACACGAATTCATACGCGGCCTTGACCGACTCTTTCATGGCCTTGCCCATCGACCCGAGGCGGTGGAGTCGGCCGTGGCCCTTGTGGGCGACGACCTCGATGAGCTGGAGGCTACCAGCACCATCGCCGGACACCGCGAGCCCCACGACGACACCGATCTCGTCCTGGGCGGGAATGCGCAGTGCTCTTCGCCTGGCTCGCTCAGGCGGGACGACTGCCGTTCTCTTGCCGCCGATCTCGAACTCGATGGTGTAGGTCGGGTACTCGCCCGGCGCGAGGACGGACAACTGGTCCTTCACGCGCTGGCGAGCCTCGACCGCGAAGGCGATGTACTCGGCGAGCTCATCGTCGCTGGCGCGGCCGTCTGGGTGGAGGAGCTTCATCAGACCGCGGACGACCTTGTTGATCGCCTCGACATCGCGACCCTTGGCGTTGTGGAGCTTGTAGCGCTGGGCCGGGTCCGAAGGCAGGAGAGACCCGCGGAGCAGGTGGAGAAGCTCCGCGAAGTAGTCGAGGGTGAATCCGAAGCCTTCGGCGAAGGAGCGGTCGGTGAGCTTCGGCATTTCCCAACCGGGCAGGAACCCGTGGATGCGCTCGAAGAGCGCGGTGTCGATCAGTTCCTCCGGAAGCGGCTCGAAGAGGTGATCGTACTTCTCGTGCGGGTAGGCGCCGAGGACGTCGAGGTTGCCAATGAAGACGACCGATGCCTCGCCCTTTACCTGGAATCGGCCGAGGCTGAAGTTGCCGTACTCCATGTAGTCCTTGAAGATGGAGACGGTCGCGGTCGGGTCCTTGAACTCGGTATTGGCGATCTCGTCGAAGACCAACGTGTCGAACTGCGCCACGAGACCAGGCTTGCCCGTACCACCGTGGACAAAGAGAGCCGCGGGCGTGGCCCGTCCTCCCGAGAGCATGTACGAGTAGTAGGAGAGGTTCTTGTAGCCATAGCTCTTGCCCGTCTCGCGCGGTCCAAGCTCGATGAGGTGGACCATGCGCTCGGCCATGGGCACCAGGCGCAGGATGGTCAGCAACTTCTGACGGAAGGTCAGCACCTGGGGGTTGAGGCCGACGGTGTTCACCAGCAGGTCAAGCCACTCGTTGCGCTCGAACTGCGACCGCTTGTGCAGGAACTCCTCCACGTCGATCTTGCCGTGCTGGAAGGGCGTGAAGTCTGTCAGCATCAGGGGCGTGACCTTGCCCTTCCAGACCTGGGCTTCGTCGTAGGACAGCTCCGCGATGCCCCACATGCCGCCCATCATGCGCGGGTACTTGTTGATCAGGTTCTCGTCGATGTGGATGTGGCGCTCGTTGAGCGCGGCGATCTGAGCCCAGTACTTGTCCTCGCTGGTCTCGAGGCGCACCTCGACGCGAGCGATCAGGTCGAGCCGCCGCTTCTGCTTGAGCTCGTGCAAAATGCGCGGGGCGTCCGCGGGCGAGGCGTAGTTCTCGGCCAGCTTGCGACGGACTCGGCCGATCTCGGCGTCGAAGTCTTCGCCAGGGCAGAACTGGTTGATCAGGTACTCCAGAACGTAGCGAGGGAACTCTTTGAGGTCGGAGAGCCGTGTGCGTCTCTTCTCGACGACCAGTCGCCCGAACACCTCGCGTGGCTTGGCCTCGGTGGTCATCTGTCGTCTCCAAACAGCTTGTTGAGCTTCGCCCGCGCAGCATCGGGCTCGGCGGCCGCAGGCGCGACCTGCACGTCGAACGCCGTCTCGCCAACCTTCTCGCCTGCGAGCTGCGCGGCGACGTGCAGTCGATGTTTTCCGGGCCCCGCCGGGAGGTACCGGATCTTCACGGTCTGGGGCGTTGGGCTCACGCCGGACACCACGGCGGCTTCGATCGAGGCTTGGTCCGAGGTCAACGTGACCGGCGACGACAGAACGCTATCGGCCGACAGGCTGATCTCGATGACCGACGTCTTTCCCACGACGAGCGCCTCGGTGGGGCGCGCGACCATCTTCACCTGCGCCTTTGCGGCGCGGTGCTTCAGGCAAGCGATGGGGACGACGACCTCGAACATGCTCAAGCCGCCGTGCCGGTAGTTGGCCGACGGCCGGAACCGCTTCTGACGGTCATCGGCATCGCGCAATGCGTAGCCGGGGCGGGGGAAGACGAACCAGCCGGACGACGCGTGTCGAAGGGTCCGCGCCGGGATCTGGAACACGTGAGCTGCGTCGTTTCCCTCGATCCTGTTCGAGACCAACGCGAAACGGTAGCCGACGTCCTCTGCTCCGTAGATCGTGACGGGCGCGCCCCGCTGCTGGAGGATGTGCCCATGGTCTGCGGTGATGAACACGAGCGCGTCGGGGCCTACTTCGGCCAGTAGGGCCTTGATCTCGGTGAGCAGGTGCCGCTGCCCTTCCTGAAGGGTGTGTGGGTCCCAGTCGACCTCGTGCGTGATGACGTCTGGGAAGTCGAAGACGACCGCGTGCAGCGAGCGGTCCTTGGTCCGGGCGCCGAAGGCAATCCCCGGACGCTGGCGCCCGAGGTCCTCGAATACCACCGGGCTCCCGTGGATCGACGAGACGAGCTGCGCGAACATCTCCGTTTCGCGGCCTGAGGCGGGTAGCGCCGCGGGTGGCTTGCCCGCGAAGAACCCCTTCCGCGACACCTGGGTTTCCGACGGCAACAGGGCGAAGCCAACGGTCTCCTCGACCTCGTAGTCGCGTTCGAGTGCAGGGCGAAGGAGCTCACGCCAGATGTCGAAGCGCATGCTGTCGACGAGCAGCACGACCGCCTTCTTGACGTGGGCGGAATCGGTCCGGCGACGCGGGCCCATGAACTTCTCGTAGAAAAGGTCTGCGGGAAGCACCTCGTTGGGAACGATCTCGGCGTACCGGGCCTCGAGCAGCTTGCCGAAAGACATGTCGAGGTCGTCACGCAGCCTTGCCGCCGCTCCCATCGCCTCACGGCAGGTCCTGACCTCGCCCGTCCACCGGTCTTCGAAACCGGCAACGGATTGCCATTGGCTGCGAGCGGGCCCCTCGATGTAGTAGATGAGGCTCTCCAGCCGACCCAGCAGTCGGTCGATCCGGTAGAACCCCTTGTCGACGAAGATGTCGAGCAGCTTGCGGGCCGTCTGGTTCTTCAGCGGCGTGAGTCGCAGGTTCTCCGTCACCGCCTTGGTCGCGCTGATGATTCCCTCTAGGTCTCGCTTGAGCTGCAGGAACTCGGGGACGAGATGGTCGAGGCGGAAGTCCTCCGCCGCGCCACCGGGAGGGGGTGGCGGTGTGCTCACCGCGAACGGAACGAGGCCGCGGAGCTCGCGTGAGAGTCGCTCTCGTTGCGCGAAGGCTCTGGCCGAATCGCCGTCGTCGAGCTTCAGCGTGTCGCGCAGGTGGTCTTTGAAGTCCTTGCTGAGGAGCTTCTCGAACCGCGGGATCTCGACCTCCATCAGCCATGGCGGGGTTTCGCCGGCAGGAAGAACGTCGCAGTCGCGGTAGCCGGCCAGCGCCGGACTCAGGAAGGGGAGCTGTTTCCCTGGCGAATCGAGGAAGTGCTGCTTCAGCACGAGGAGCGAAACCACAACGGATCGCGCGGTGTCGGCGTTGTCGCCGAAAAGCTCGCCCAGGGGAGCAGGTAGCCGCCGCAGATGCTCGCGAACGATCCTCTGCTCTTCGGTGTTGAAGTACTCGGCGACTTCGCGCCAACGAGGCTCCGAATGAAATGCGAGCTCCAGCGCCACGATCGGGCCCGGGATGTCGAAGAGATCAACTCCCAGGACCGCGCTTGCACCGACGACCACGAGTGCGTCCGAGGTGAGCGTCTGGCCTGTCCGCCGGAAGGTCTCATAGGCCCGAACAAAGGACACGGGGCGCTCGCGGGCGAGACGCTCGTACGGATAGATGTTGACCTCGGAGGGCCAGTCCTCGACGCCCGTCGACCACACGAGGAAATCGCGGACGGTCGGACGAAGCAGCGCATCCGCGGCAACTCGCGGCTTCCAGTCGGGCGCCGGTAGGGGCTTGAGATCCGAGGGTTTCGCGTCCTTGGGCAGCAGGTGCGGATCGCGCAGCGTGTACGACTGGTCGACGACCACCACCTTGCTTGCGGCTGCCTTGCCATCGAGGTCCGCAAGCGCCTCCCGCAGGCGAAAGGCGTTGGTGACGACGACCAGCGTGTGACCAGAACTTCTGAGCGCCTCGCGTAGCGCGGCAGTTTCTGCGGCTTCAAGCAGGCGGTACGGGTCCTCGACCCAGACGAGCTTCTGGTGGCGCGCGGCTGCCGCGATCCGCTCCTTGAGCCAATCAGAAGGTCGCATCGTTTCCCCTCCCGAGCGCGGGGGACGCGGCTCTATGCGGTCTCGTCGTCATCCCGCTTCTCCGCGGCGCGCTCCTTCTGCTGCTCGATCCAGGCGTCGATGTCCTGGCGCTTGAAGCGCCAGGTCCCGGCGACCTTGAATCCCGGCAGATCCCCCCGTTGAGCGAGTCGGTAGACGGTCTTCTCGTCGACCTTCAGATACAGAGCAACGTCATGCACAGTCATCGAAGGGGAGTCCACGTGACAGACCTCTCCTCGCAGGTGGGGCCAGCGAGGGCAATCTGGTCCAAAGCAGTCCAGGATGTCAACTGCTATCTGGCAGAAAGCTAGGATGGTCGATCTTCGGGAGCGGGCCGCAGTCGCCCCCAAACCGCCCGCTGGTCGCTCCAGACCGGGCTTTGCAGCACCTGCCGAAGGTGCCGCTCGGTGACGGGCTCGCGGCCGGGAGGGAAGCGGAGGGCCAGAACCTCGGCCTGGATGTCGGGGGCCAGGAGAAGCAGGTTCATCACCTGGGTCAGGCGGGCGCGGGTGAGGCCGTGGTGGCGGGCGACGTCGGCGTAGTCGCGGAACTCGCCGGCCTGGACGCGGGCCTCGAGGTCGTGGGCCTGGGCCAGCAGGCGCGCGACACGGGCGGGGTGGGTCTGGCGCAATCCGGCCTCGCGGCGGGCGCGGCGCTCGTCGTTCTTCTGGCGGCGGGTGCGGAAGCTGATGGTTTCGACGCGCTCGCTCATGACGCGGCCTCCTCGGGCGCCTCGTCGGCCTGCTGATCGCCCTCCGCGGGCGGCGGCAAGGGCGGGAAGGGCGCGGCCAGATCGTGGAGGTGCAGCTCGAGCTTGCCCTCGTCGAGGTCCACGTCGATGCGCTCGACGAGGAGGCGCACGAGGTCGAGGCGCTCTTCGGGCGCGAGCACGTCCCACAGCTCGTCGAAGGACTCGAGCAGGCCGACAGCGGTGGAGACCCTGCCGACCGCCTCGAGCAGGCCGCGCATGCGGTCGTCGAGCTCGTTGGCCTGGGTGCGCAGCTTGTCGAGCTCGGCCTCGACCTCGCCGAGGCGCGCGGGCAAGAGCGTGCCGCCCTTGCCTCCCATCTGCTTGATCGAGGCGACGAGCGCCTTGCCCTCGGCGGAACCCTCCTGTGGACCTACGCCACCTCCGCCGCGTCGCCGGACAACACCGGCACCTGGATGCTGCGCCTGGCCGCCGCCGGCAGCTTCGAGGTCTCCGTGCACACGCCCGCGCCGTGGGCGACGAGTCGCCGGGCGACGTACCAGGTGGTCCGCGGCGGCACGACCGATCGCGTGACGATCGACCAGACCGCGATCGACGGCTGGCAGACGCTCGGCCGCTTCTCCTTCCCCGCGGGCGACAGCGGCGTGCGGATCGAGGACAACACTGGCGAGCCGTACAGCTCGCGCCTGCGACTCGTGTTCGACGCCGTGCGCCTGACGCCGTAGCGCGCGGGCGGCCGTTCACCGCCCTCCGGCCGGGGCGGGGAAGAGACGGGGCGTCGTCGCCGGGCTCGTCGGGGATGACGCGCGGCTACAACCCGAGCCACGGATCGTCGTCTTCCGGTCCCGCGGTGTCGGAGCCGGCGTCCTCCGGCTCCGCCGGGCCGACGGACGGCGCGCGTCCCGGAGCCGTGGACGCGGGTCGCGGCGGCTCGACCGCCGCGCCGGCCGGCGGCGAGTCCCCCGGGGCGCCGGCCGCAACCGGAGCGGCGGCGGCGACCTCCGGCGAATCGCCACCCGGCGGGCCGACCAGGGCGACCCCGGCGATCAGCGCGAACGCCCAGACCGCCAGCAGCACGACGGTCTGTCCCCCGATCAGGCCGCGCGGCAGGCGATCCGGGGACGCGCCGGACGCGCCAGCCGCCGCCTGCCAGGGCCACGGAGCGCACGGAACCACACCGCGACACGCGAAGCCGAACATCGCCTTCTCTCCTCCGCCCGCCGCGTGCCGCCACCGCTCCCGGGGCGACCATCGCTCCGGGGGTCGTGGCGATCCACGAAGGGCGCGGCCCGTCGTTCGCCGGGCCGTCGTTCGCGGCATTGGACGTCCACCCCGCCCGCCGCATTCCACGCCGGAACGCGTGTTTGCTGGCCTGGCGTGCGGCCAGGCGTCCCCCCGGGTGAACGGATACGGTCGCGCCGCTCAGCGCGCCAGATACCGGCAGCGCTCGCCGTCCCGGTAGACGGTGAAACTGCTGCGCGTCGGGAAGATCCGCTCCAGCGCCCGCCACATCCCGGCGGTGCCGGCGAAGAAATCGAAGTGGTTGTCCCGGATCGCGCCGCCCACGTCGTCCGCACGGAAGCATCCGTCGTGGGTGAATCCGCCCAGCCCCTCGACCGCCGGAATCGCCACACCGTCCCACTCCGCCGCATAGAGCACGGTGCCGAAGGGCAGGAACGAGTTGTCCACGGCCCAGGAACGGAGCGGCTCGAGCGGGTTGCCGCGGGAGCCCATGCCCCACGGGAACTCGGCGGGGTCGAGCGCCGCGTAGCAGATGATCCCGCCGGTCGGACAGGGGCGCCCGCAGGAACAGGTGTCGGCGTAGTTGATCACGCGGCCGTCCTCGAGCCGGCCGCTGCCCTCGATGCAGACGTCGTCGGAGAACTCGGCCGGCACCCGGGCGAGCGGGTTGCACGCCTCGTCGTACAGCGTCGTGTCGTCCGGACCCGCGTAGTCGGCCTCGTCGGCGAAGTAGTAGTACGTGTTCCACATCGTGCCGACGAGCGTGCCCGGGTCGGTCGCCGTCCCGCGCACGGTGATCCGCAGGTCGTCGTACGCCACCTCGGCGCCCGCGCCGTCGTAGCCGAACAGCTCCACGTGCCGCTCGTAGCCGACTCCGGTGAACGTGTAGCTCCGCTCCGTCGAGACTGCCGGGTCCCAGGTCTCCCCGAGCGGCCAGTCGTCGGCGAACAGCCGGACGCGGGCCACGCCGCCGGCGGCGACGACGAACCGTACGGGGTTGTCGACGGTCGCGCCGTCGGCGGGTTCGACGATCTCGACCCAGGCCGCCGCGTCGGGGGAAACCTCGGCGACCTCGGCGCCGGGGTCGACCTCTCCCTCCGCCTCGATGTCCGGCCCGGCGTCCGCGTCGGCGTCCGCGCCCGTCGCGTCGTCGCCGGGAACGTCGCCGTCGGGCGGGAGCACGCCGTCGTCGCCGCACCCCGCGGCGGCCAGCGCGAGGACGAGCGTCGCGGCCAGCGATCGGTTGCGGTTCGACATCGTCCCCTCCTTCAATTCCGTCCGCGGGGCGGATCGCGGTCGAGCCTCGCAAACTCCTCGGCCAGGCGCCGCAGCCGCTCGACCCCCGGCACGGCCGCCGCGTCGTCCGCGGCGATGCGGAGCCGTCGTTCCAGGGCGAGCAGGCGGAACCGCTCGAGTCGCAGGCGAAGACGGCGCGGGAGCGGGACGCCGTCGCGGCGCGCCTCGCGCAACCGCCGGTCGGCGGCGCCCCGTCGCTCCACGACCCGCTCGTGCATCCGCTCCACCGCCTCCCGGGCGAACGCGGCGTAGGCTTCCGGCACCGACGGCGGAGGCCAGGCGGTCGCCGGACGCGCGCGCTCCCAGTGCAGCAGCCGCGGCGGGGCGAGGTCGTCCCGGGTCGGGACCCGCACCCAGGGCGCGGCGGCGAGCAGCAGCGCCGCCAGCGCCAGCAGCGCCCACAGCCACGGCGGGGCCGCCGCCAGCGGCTCGGAGAGGGCGGCGCACCACCGTCGCACCGCGGCGCGCCAGCCGGCACCCTCGGCCGGCGGCGGCCGCGCCGCGGCCCACGCCGCCGCGGGCAGCGCCAGCGCGATCCGCGGCGCCCGGTTCGCCGTCAGGTAGCGCAGCAACCCCTCGGCCAGCCGCCGGTTGCCCTCGACGTCCAGCATCAGATCGATCAGCACGCTCGGGTCGGCCAGCGCCAGCGCCGTGCCGTAGCCGCGCGACACCTCGGCGAGCAGGCAGGCGGGCGGCGGCGCACGGAACCCGAGAAGGCAGCGTCCGCCAGGGCCGGCGCCGAGGGCCGCGGGGTGGTTGGCCACCACCGCGCCGACCCCTTCCAGCACGGGGTGGGCGACGCGCGGCTCGGCGATCGGGAAGTCGGGGTGGCCCCGGAACGCCACGCCGGGCGCGGGCGGCGCCGCGACGCGCAGCACGCCGAGCGGCGCCAGCGCGCCGGCGCCGAAGCCGTAGTCGTCGGCCACGAGCAGCCGGCCGCCCGCATCGACGTACGCGGCGAGCGCCGCGGGGTCCGGCGACGTCTCGGGGTAGACGAGCACCAGCGCGACTGCCGGGTCCAGCGGCAGCGGCTCCTGGGGGACGAAGGCGACGGAGATCCCGAGCGTCCGCGCCAGCTCGACGAACCGGCCGAGGCCGTTCCAGGCGCGCTGCGGCGCGTAGTCCGGCGCCTCCGACTCCTCCAACGGCCCGTCGGGGCCCGCCTCCTCCTCGCCGGCGCGCGCCGGCAGCGCCGCGAGTAACGCCAAGCCGAGCGCCGCCGGGGCCCCGGCCCGCGCCCGCATCGTGTCGAAGCCGCCGCGCCGCCGTCGCACGACCGGCATCGTACCACGGCTCCCGCGGCGGCGGTGGCGCGGCCCGCCGAGAACCGCTGCCGGCCGTCCCCTGGTGTTCGGTCGCGAACGTCGAGCCGGCCAACCTGCCGCGCACGACCGCTCGCGCGACGAACGCATCGATACCGAAGATCGATCATGCCGCCGGCGGCATGGAGCATCATCGGTCGGAAAGCGGCCGGACACGGTCGCCTGGGCACCATCGAACGCGACCAGGGACGCTGCAACCGGAGGGGAGCGGCCGGAGGAGATCGGGGGCGACCGAAGAGCCGCCCGCCGGGCGTCGGCTGACACGCTCCGGCAGAACATGCTAGCCTCGTTTGGAGGCGTTGTTCGTGGTGACCGTTTCCCCTTTTTGTCGGTGTCTCCGGGCGGCCCTGCCGGTGATGCTGCTCGCGGGCTGTCACGACTGGACGACGGACGCGGACCATGACGCCGACGTGCCGGGGGACGTCGCGGAGGACGGCGAATCGCCGGTCGATGCCCCGGACGCTCCGGATGTTCGGGACGCTCCGGACGTTCCGGGGGACTCGCGCGAGGCGGACGTTCGGGAGGACGACGGCGGGGATGATGTCGGGACGGTCGAGGATGCCGGGACGGATCGAGCGGAACCGGACGGCGACGTGCCGGGCGACGTCGGCGACGCCGCCGGCGCCGTGTGCGGCAACGGCGTGCGGGAACCGGGCGAGGACTGCGAGACCGGCACGAGCGTCGCGTGTACGACCGACTGCGGGTCGACCGGCACGGCCAGTTGCCCGGACGACTGTCGCGTGCCGCCTCCCGCGGCGTGTCCGGCGCCGGCCGAGGTCTGCAACGGGCGCGACGACGACTGCAACGGCCGCGCGGACGACGGGCGCCGCGTCTGCCCGGGTTGCGACGTGGTCGAACGGGGGTCGGGCGTCTATCATTTCTGCGAGGATGCCGTCTCGTGGGAGTCGGCCAGCGCGACCTGCCGCGCTCGCGGGATGTACTTGACGACGATCGACGACGGGGCCGAGAACGACTGGCTGATCCGCGAGCTGTTGTCGCGCGCTTCGGCCACGACCTGGTGGATCGGCTTCAACGACCGGGCCGTCGAGGGAGGTTGGGTCTGGGACGGGCCTCCACCCACGGACCCGTCGTTCTCCGGCTGGTGCGCCGGCGAGCCGAACGACCACGACGGGGTCGAGGACTGCGCCGAGATACCGTTCCTCGGCAGCTGCTGGAACGACGCGGGTTGCTCTGCCGCGCGCCCCTACGTCTGCGAGTCCCGTTGAGCGGCCGACGGGCGCCGGCGGCGCCGCGAGCCGAGCCGAGCGCCGTCGCAGTCCCGGTTCGCGCCCGCATCGTGTCGAAGCCGCCTCGCCGCCTTCGCCCGGTCGACATCGTCCCTCGACCCTCGCGGCGGCGGTGGCGAGATCCACCGAAAACTGCTACCTAGCGACCCGATGTTCGTGCTTGCCGATGTCCGGATTCCGACGGGCCGCGGCGACGAGACGCGCCGGGCCCACCTCTACGTGCGCGGCGGGCGCATCGTCGAGATCGCGGACGGCGACGCCCGCCTCCGCCCCGGCGCCGAACCGCTCGACGGCGGCGGGCTCCTCGCCCTCCCCGGCGCGATCGATCCGCACGTGCACTTCGACACGCCCGGCTTCACCCACCGCGAGGACTTCGCCCACGGTTCCGCGGCGGCCGCCGCGGGCGGCGTGACCACGGTGATCGACATGCCGTGCACCAGCCTGCCGCCGGTCACCAGCCGCCAAGCGCTGGAACACAAGCGGTCGGTGGTCGGGTCGCAGGCGCACGTCGATTTCGCCCTGTGGGGCGGCGCGCCGGGCGACCTGCTCCGCGAACGGGACTGGCGCGAGACGCTCGCCGGCCTGGCGGCGGCGGGGGTGGTCGGTTTCAAAGCGTATCTGCTCTCGGGCATGGAAACCTTCCCGGCGCTCGATCCCGAGCGGCTCGGCGAACTGCTCGCGCACGCGGCGACGCTCGGCTTGCCGGTCGGACTGCACGCGGAGGATCCGGGGCTGGTCGGCGAGCGGTTTGCGGCGGCTCGGGCCGCCGGGCGCGACGACTGGGAGGCGGTGGCCGACGTGCGCGCGGAGCCGGTCGAGTCGCTCGCCGTGGCCGCCGGCCTCGACGCCCTGCGACGCCACGGCGGATCGCTGCACGTGGTGCACGTGGGGGCCGCCGCCGCCGCCGCGCTCGTTGCCGCCGCCCGGCGCGAGGGGGCGGACGTGACGGCGGAGACCTGCCCGCACTTCCTGGCCTTCACCCGCGACGACTTCGCGACGCTCGGGCCGCTGCTCAAGACGGCGCCGGTGGTCAAGACCGCCGCGGACCGGGACGCGCTGTGGCGCGCGCTGGCCGACGGGTCGCTCGACTTCGCTGCCACCGACCACGCGCCCTGCCCTCTGGCCGAGAAGCGGGTCGCCTCGGCCTGGGACGCCTACGGCGGCGTGACCGGCGTGGAGACGTTCCTGCCGTTCCTGCTCTCGGAGGGGTGGCGGGCGGGCCGGCTGACCCTGGCGCGGCTGGTCGAGGTGGTTTCGGCGGGCGCCGCGCGCCGCTTCGGCCTGGCCCCGCGCAAGGGCGCGCTCGCCGTGGGCTGCGACGCCGACGTGGCGCTGGTCGATCCGGACGCGGCGTGGACCGTGCGCGGCGAGGACCTGCACAGCCTGGCGGGCTGGACCCCGTTCGAAGGCCGGACGTTCCGCGGGCAGGTGCGCCGCACCTTCGTGCGCGGCCGGCTGGTCTACGACGACGGCGCGGGCGTGGTCGGCGAGCCCGGGTGGGGCCGCTTCGTGCCGCGCGCCGGCGCCGTCGGCTGAGCGTCACCGGCTCGCGTCGGGCTCCAACCGGCGGGTCCAGGCCGCATACCGCGGCCGGTAGCGCCGTCGGCCGAGTGCTCCGCCGGCGAGCGTCATCGCGCAGACCGCCGGCCAACCCAAGAGCCAGGCGAGATCGAAGATGAACCCCGCCCCCAGGTTCCAGCCGAGCACCGCGACGCCGACCCACAGGGCGCCGGTGGCCAGCCCGCCCACCGCCATCCAGCGGTGTTGGAGCCGGCGAGAAAGCCGGTCGTCCTCCTGCGCCAGGCGCCAGAGGATGTTGTCGTCCCGGACGTCCAGCAGCGGCTCGTCGCCGTGCACGGGACAGGTCCTGCGGTCCGCATAGGTCCGCAGACAGCGCGTGCACAGCATGCAGTCGTCGGCGGTTTCCGGTGCGTCCCTCGCCGTCTCCGTCATGTCGCGTCTCCTGCGCTCTCGCGGTCCTGCGTGGTCGACCGCGAGGATAGCCGCGACCGCGACCCGCGTCGACAAGCGCCCTCGCGCCCCGGTAGGATGGGCCGGCGGCGGCGCCGTGCGCCGCAGGATGGAGGCGAAAATGCAGGGGCGAATCCGGGAGCTCGCCGAACGGTATCGCGACGACACCGCGCGGTTCCTCGCGGACATCGTGTCGATCCCGTCGCTCTCCGGGCAGGAGCGCGCGGTGGTCGAACGGATCGCCGCGGAGATGCGGAAGGTCGGCTTCGACGAGGTGCGCACGGACGGCCTGGGCAGCGTGATCGGGCGGATCGGCAGCGGCCGGCACGGGATCGCGATGGACGCCCACATCGACACGGTCGACGTCGGCAACCGCTCGCTGTGGTCGTTCGACCCGCACCACGGCCACGTGCGGGACGGCAGGGTCTGGGGCCGGGGCGCCGCCGACCAGAAGGGCGGCATGGCGGCGATGGTGACCGCGGGGCGCATCCTCAAGGAGCTGGGCGTCTCGGGCGACTGGACGCTGCTCGTCACCGGCACCGTGATGGAGGAGGACTCCGACGGGCTGTGCTGGGACCATCTGGTGCGGGTGGAGGGCGTGAAGCCCGAGGTCTGCGTGCTGACGGAGCCGACCGGGTGCCGGATCTACCGGGGGCACCGCGGGCGGATGGAGATCGAAATCGAGGTGACGGGGCGGTCGGCGCACGGCTCGGCGCCCGAGCGGGGCGTGAACGCGATCTACAAGATGGCGCCGGTGGTCCTGGCAATCGAGCGGCTGAACGAGCGGCTGCGGAGCGACCCGTTCCTCGGCAAGGGCACGGTCGTCGCCTCGCACGTGCTCGGCACCGGCCCATCGCTCTGCGCCGTCGCCGACCGCTGCGTGTTGTACCTCGACCGCCGCCTCACCGCGGGCGAGACGCGCGAGTCGGCGCTGGCCGAGGTCCGGGAAGCGCTGGGCGGCGTGGAGGCGGAGGTGCGCGTGCCGCGCTACGAGACGCCCGCGTACACGGGGAAGGTGTTCCCGATGGACAAGTACTACCCGACGTGGGTCACGCCGCCGGATCATCCGGCGGTGCGCGCCGCGGTGGCCGACTACCGGGGCCTGTTCGGCGAGGAGCCGACGATCGACAAGTGGACCTTCTCGACGAACGGGGTGGCGATCATGGGGCTGCACGGGATTCCGTGCGTGGGGTTCGGGCCGGGGTTCGAGGAGCAGGCGCACGCGCCGGACGAGTTCTGCCCGGTGGAGCACCTGGCGCGGGCCGCCGCGTTCTACGCCGGTTTCCCCGCAGCCTATCTGGAGGCCTTGCGCTAGAATCGCCGGGCGGGCGTCCGGGGGGCCGCGTCCCACGTCGCGGCTCGGCCGGCGCCCGCGGGGCCGGGCACAGCGTCGTACGTGGGGCGGGCCGCCAGAAGGGCCCGGACGGCAGGAGGCCACCGATGCAGACCATCTTCCGTGGCAAGCACTTCATCTCGGAGCAGGAATGGACCCGCGAGGAGATCGACACCGCGATCGAGGTGTCGTTCGACCTCAAGCGCCGCTTCGCCCTCGGCGAGCCGCACCGGCTGCTCCCGGACAAGACGGTGTTCATGATGTTCTTCGAGCAATCGACCCGGACCCGCAACTCGATGGAGGCCGGCATCACCCAGCTCGGCGGCCACGCCCACGATCTGACGCCGGACAAGATGCAGCTCTCGCACGGCGAATCGGCGAAGGACACCGCGATCATCCTCTCGCGGATGGGCCACGCCATCGCCTGCCGCAACTGCTTCTACGGGATCGGGAACGAGTACCTGCGCGAGCTGGCGCGCTGGGCGACGGTGCCGGTGCTCAACCTGCAGTGCGACGTCTACCACCCGATGCAGGGGCTGGCCGACCTGATGGTGATGCAGGAGAAGTTCGGCCGCGACCTGCGCGGGTTGAAGGTCTGCATCTCCTGGGCCTACGCCACCAGCCACGCCAAGCCGGTTTCCGTGCCCCAGTCGCAGATCCTGCTCTTCACCCGTTACGGCATGCACGTCACCGTCGCCGCCCCCAAGGAGTTCCCGCTCCAGGCGCCGATCGTCGCGCAGGCGCAGAAGAACGCCGCGGAGTTCGGTGGAAGGCTCGAGTTCGTCGACGACATGGACGTCGGCTTCGAGAAGGCCCACGTCGTGATCCCGAAGAACTGGGGCGGCTTCGCCTGGTTCGACAAGTGGGAGGACACCGACGAGCAGAAGAAGCAGATGAAGGCCAACCTCGAGAAGCACCGGGGATGGATCTGCGACGCCCGGCGGATGAAGCTGGCCGACCCGCAGGTCAAGTACATGCACGCCCTGCCCGCCGACCGCGGCAAGGAGGTCACCGACGAGGTGATCGATGGCCCGCACTCGATCGTCTACGACGAGGCCGAGAACCGGTTGCACACCGCCAAGGCCGTGATGGCGCTCACCATGGGCGGCCGCTAGGAAGACCGGACGATGACGCGACACCGTTTCGCCTCCGTCGCCCGGGCGCGCGAGGAGGCCCTGCGTTGCCTGCTGTGCGACGACGCGCCCTGCCGCTGCGGCTGCCCCGCCGGCGTCGACCCGCGCCGGTTCATCCGCCGCATCCGCTTCGACGACCTGGCCGGCGCCGCGCGCCTGCTGCGCCGCGGCAACATCCTCTACGGCGTGTCGGGATACGTCTGCCCGAGCGGCCGGACCTGCGTCGCCCGCTGCACCCACGAACGACTCGACCGCCCGATCGACATCCTCGGGCTGCAGCGCTTCGTCGCCGACTGGGAACGGGCCGAAACCGCCGCCGGCCGGCCGCCGGCGATCCGCCGGGTCCCGCCCTGCGACCCGCAACGGCCGGTGGCGGTGGTCGGCGCCGGGCCCGCCGGACTGTCCTGCGCCGCCGAACTGGCGCTGCGCGGGCGCCGCGTCGTCGTCTTCGAGGCCGCGGACAGGCCCGGCGGCATGGTTCGTCGCGTCATTCCGTGGTTCCGCCTCCCCGAGGAGGTCGTCGATTACGAGGCCGGCGTCATCGAACGCCTCGGCGTGGAGTTCCGGACGGGGACACGCGTCGAGGATCTGGACGCCCTGCGCCGGCAGGGCTTCGCCGCGGTCTTCGTCGCCACCGGCGCCTGGGCCGTGCGGCGGCTGGGCGTCCCGGGCGAGGACCTCCCCGGCGTCGTCTCGCCGCTGGCGCTGCTCGAGCAGGCCCGGCGCACCGGCGCCGCCGAACTCGGCCCGCGCGTCGTCGTGATCGGCGGCGGCGACGTCGCGCTCGACGCCGCCCGCGTCGCCCGCCGGCTCGGCGCCGAGGTCACCCTGGCCTACCGCCGCGACCGCCAATCGATGCCGGCCTACGGCCAGGAGGTCGAGGAAGCGCTGGAGGAGGGGGTCGAGTTCCTGTTCCAGGTGGTCCCCGAAGCGGTGCTCGGGACCGACCGGGTGACCGGCGTGCGGTTGCGCCGCGTCCGCTGGGACGGGCCCGGCCGCACCGCGCTCCGCTACGAGGCGCGGGGCGCCCCGCTGGAACTGGAGGCCGACACGATCGTCCCCGCCGTGGGGCTCGAACCGCGCCCGGCCGACCGGCTCGGCCTGCCCGCCGCGGCGGGCGGCTGGATCGCCACGCTGGACCGCAACGGCTTCACCGGCGCGGAAGGGATCTTCGCCGGCGGCGACGCGGCGACCGGTCCGGGCACCGTGGTCGCCGCCGTCGGCGAGGGCAAGCGGATCGCGGCGGCGATCGATGCGTACCTGGAGGAGACCGCCGCGAGGACGTCCGGCGCCGGGAAGCCGGCCGCCCGGGCTGCGGGTGCGGCGGCCGTTCCCGCGCGGCGGATCGCTCCGACGCAGCCCGCCCTGCCGATCGTCGGCGCGGCCGGCGGCGCCCCGTCCTGCGAACCGCCCCCGCCGGGCCGGGAGGTCTACGAGCGGCCGCGCGCCGACCTGTCCGTGGAGTTCTGCGGCGTGCGCTTCCTCAACCCGTTCGTGCTCGCCGCCGCGCCCCCGTCCGACGACCTGGAAATGGTGCGCGACGCGTTCCGCGTCGGCTGGGCCGGCGCGGTGCTCAAGACGACCTCCGTCGAGGGCACCCCCGTGCCGCTGGCCTACCCGATGATGTCGTCGCTCGAGATCGACGGCCGCCGGGTCGTCGGCCTGGGCAACATCGATCTGATCTCGGAGCACCACATCGACGTCGTGGAGCGGCGGGTGGCGGCGCTGAAGAGCGAGTTCCCCGACCGGGTGGTGATCGCCTCGATCATGGGGGCGAAGAAGGAGGACTGGCAGCAGCTCGTGCGGCGCCTGGAACGCGCCGGCGCCGATCTGATCGAATGCTCGTTCTCCTGCCCCCAGGGCACGCTGGGGAGCCGTCCCGGCGCGATGCTGGGGCAGGACGTCGCGGCGTCGCGGACGGTCGCCGGGTGGGTCAAGGAGGCGGCGCAACGGATTCCGGTGGTGATCAAGCTCACGCCGCAGGTGGCGGACGTGGTGGAGGTGGCGCGCGCGGTGCTCGAGGCGGGCGCCGACGGCGTCTGCGCGTCGAACACGATCCCGTCGCTGATGGGCGTCGACCTCTCGACGCTCGTCCCGCATCCGAACGTCGGCGGCCGGACGACCTACAGCGGGCTGTCGGGGCCGGCGATCCGGCCGATCACGCTGCGCACGATCGCCGAGATCGCGCGTCACACCGGCGCGCAGATCACGGGCACCGGCGGCCCGGTCACCTGGGCCGACGCGGTGGAGCTGATGGCGGTCGGGGCCCGCAACGTCCAGTTCTGCACGGCGGTGATGCACTACGGCTACGACATCATCGACGACCTCTGCGAAGGTCTCGCCGCCTACCTCGATCGCCGGGGACTGGCCCGCGCGACGGAGCTGGTCGGGCGCGCGCTGCCGCACATCGTCGGACACGACGAGCTGCCGCGCGACGCGAAGATCCGCTCGCGGATCGATCTCGACCTCTGCGTCCGCTGCGACGGCTGCGTCACCGCCTGCCGCGACGGCGGTCACCGGGCGATCCGCGCCGAGGCCGACCGCACGCCGCACGTCGACGACGCGAAGTGCGTCGGCTGCGGCCTGTGCCGCCTGGTCTGCCCCGTGCCCGGCTGCATCCGCCTGGAGGCGCTGCGGTGAGCGCCGCGCCCCGGACCCCGCGCGCCGCGCCGGCGCCGGCCGAGCCCCCGCTGCTCGTCGGTCCCGGGACGGTCTTCACGCCGCACCGGATGCTGGAACGCGCCGGCGTGCTGATCGCCGACGGCCGGGTCCGGGCGCTCGGGCCGTACGCCGAACTGCGGCGCCGCGCCCGCACGGCCCGCACGCTCGACGCCGAGCACGCCGTGATCCTGCCGGGCCTGATCAACGCCCACACCCACCTGTACTCGGCCCTGGCCCGCGGGATGCCGGTGCCCGGCGAGCCGGCGGCGAACTTCGTCCAGATCCTCGAGCGGCTCTGGTGGCGGCTGGACAAGGTGCTCGAACGGGACGACCACGAGACGAGCGCGCTGGTCGGCCTCATCGAGTGCGTGCGCTGCGGCGTGACCACGATCGTGGACCACCACGCCAGCCCGTACGCCTGCGTCGGCAGCCTGGCCGCGCTGCGCCGGGCCGTGGAGCGGGTCGGGGTGCGCGCGGCGCTGTGCTACGAGGTGAGCGACCGGGACGGGGCGCTCGCGACGCGCGCCGGGATCGAGGAGAACCTGCGGCTGGCCCGTGCGCTCCGTCGCCTGCCGTCCGACCGCGTCACCGCGATGTTCGGCCTCCACGCGCTGTTCACCGTCTCCGACCGTACGCTGGGGGAGTGCGTCGAGGCGGCGCGGGCCGAGGGGCTGGGGCTCCACCTGCACGTCGCCGAGGACGACGCCGACCAGCGCTACAACGTCCGCCGCCACGGCCTGCGCGTCGTCGAGCGGCTGCACCGCTTCGGCGCGCTCGGACCGCGCACCCTCGCCGCCCACTGCGTCCACGTCGACCGCCGCGAGATCGGCCTCCTCGCGCGCACCGGCACGCTCGTGGCGCACAACCCCGAGTCGAACATGGGGAACGCGGTCGGCTTCGCCCCCGTGTTCGACCTGCTCGACCGCGGCGTCGTCGTCGGCCTCGGCACCGACGGCTACACCGCGGACGTGCTGCGCGAGATGAAGGTGGCGAGCTTGATCCAGCGGCACGCCGCGGCGGACCCGCGCCGGGGTTGGGCCGAGGTTCGCGCGATCGCGCTGGACGGCACCGCCCGCCTCGCCTCGCGGATCTTCGGCACCCGCCTCGGCGTGCTCGCCCCGGGGGCGCCGGCCGACCTGGTGGTGTTCGACTACCCGTCGCCGACGCCGCTGCGGGCGGCCAACCTGTTCGGCCACCTCCAATTCGGGCTCGACGCCCGCCACATCGTCCACGTCGTCGCCGGCGGGCGCGTGCTGCTGCGCGACCGGCGGCTGCTGACGGTCGACGAGGGGGCGGTGATGGAACGCGCCCGCGAACGCGCCGCCCGGCTCTGGCAACGCGTCCGCCGCGGCCCGCCGCAGTGAACCCGGGGGCGACGGCCTTCCGCACATTGGACCCGGACCCGCGGGAACCCTCGCGGCGGCCTGGTCCCCTGCGTACCTTCCCGGCACCCGATTCCGGTGCCGCCGTCCCCGGCGTCGCAACGACCCGTCAGAAAAAGTACCGCGGCGGCGTCTCGATTCCGGGCGGCCGCGCCTTCGTCCCGCCGCCCGCTTCGAACCAGGTGGCGAGCGCGGCGATCCCCGCCCGGTGCGCCGCCGTGATCTCCTCGACCGTCATCCCGCCCTCCCACGGGACCGGCGGGACGTGCAGGAACCCGGCGACCTCCGGCATGCCTCCGGCGGCGGCGCGGAAGTCGAGCAACCGGTACATCACGTAGTTGCACAGGTAGGTGCCCGCGTTGGCGGAGATCAGGGTCGGGAACCCGGCGGCGTCCATCGCGTTGCGCATCTCGTCGATCGGGTAGGACGCCCGTAGACGGGCCGTTCCGCCCTCGACGATCGGCACGCCGTCCATCGTCACCCCGTCGTTGTCCGTGCCCGCCATCGCGTTCTGCGCCGCCGTCTCGAACCGCATCCCCTCCGGCCCCGCCTGCCCGGTCGCCAGCACGGCGTCCGGCTCCAGGCGCTCGATCTCCGCCGCCAGCGGCTCCCACGCGCCGGCCCAGGTCACCGGCAGCTCCACGATCCGCACGTCGAGCCCTTCGATCAGCGCCTCATCGAACGGCACGATCGCGTCCCACGACGAGTTGCTCTCGAATTCCCCGAACGGCTCGAATCCGCTCATCAGCAGCACGCGCGGCACCTTGAACGCCAGGGCGACCTGGTCGGATGACGTCCCGTCGTCCGCGCGCACCTCGAAGTCGTACCACCCGGATCGTTCGGCCCGGCCGGCGATCGTGCCGTCCGCCGCCAGCGTCAGGCCGGGCGGCAGCGCACCGGAGACCAGCGACCAGGCGAGCGGTCCGAGCGCCCCGCGCGCCTCCAGTCGCATCTCGTAGTCGATCTGCACGCGGGCGGGCGGCAGTTCGGTCGTGGCGATGAGGAGCCCCCCGGCGTCCGCGTCCGCGTCCGCGTCCGCTCCCGCATCGGCGTCGGCGTCCGCGTCGGCGTCGGCCCCCCCGTCCGCCTCATCAACGACGTCGTCCCCGGCCGGCTCGTCGTCGTTGCAGGCCGGCACGCCGAGCAGCGCGGCGATGGCCAGGACGGGGACGAGGCGCCGAACGAGGGCCTCGAGGGTCGCAGCATCGGTCGGCAGCGGCGAAGGTGTCGTGCGCAACATGCTGCAACCTAGCATTCGGCCGCCGATTCGCGCAACGGAACCGCCGACATCGGGCCGCGCACGGGCGCGGCACCCGCGGCGACCGCTCCGGAGGATGGCGGACGGGAAGGACGCCGTCGTTGCTTTCTCCCGATGACCGGCGTACCAGTGTCCTTCCGGGGAATGTTGCGGGATGAAGGTCGTCACGTCCCCAGCAAAGCCCGGGAGGAGGATCGAGCGATGGCGCAGCCGAAGACTGGTATGATCCTGATCGTGGCTGCAATCGTCCTGTTCCTGGGGGGTGGCACGTTGGTGGGGATGGGCGTCGAGCGGTTCCTGGCGGCGGGGGAGTCCGAGAAGCTGGCGGCGCACCACCTCGAAAAGAGCCGTGCGGCGGCCGCCGCCGGGAATATCGAGGAAGCCACGACGTCGGGCGAGTGGGCCGTGGGATCGGCGGTGGATTCCGACCGCCAGCGTTCCGAGGGCACGATGTGGACGGCCCTGGGCGGCCTGCTCGTCGCCGGTTCGGTGGTGCTCCTGGTACTCGGCCGGCGCCGGCGCCGTCCGGGCGGCGCGCCCGCGGCGGGCTGACGACCCCTCCGATTCGTGCTGCACGGACGATGCGCCGTGCGGGACGGGCGGTCCGGGCGTGCGTGCGGGCTGCGGCGTTGCCGGCGGGACGGACGCCGCGGCGCGGCGGTCGACACGCGCCGGCCGACGCACTACTCTCCGCGCCGGTCCCGCGGCGGGGGGCTGCGGGGCGAAGGAGTCCCGATGACGCCCTATCGGCTCGTCTGCACCGACTGCGGCGGGTCGTTCGACCCCGCGGCGGCGGAGTACCTGTGTCCCGACTGCGGCGGGTCCGGACCGCCCGGTCACGCCCCGCGCGGCGTGCTGCGCGTCGAGTTCGACCGGCCGAGCGCGCCGTTCCCGGACCCCGCCTTCCCCGACGCGCGGCGCTGGCACGCCCTCTTGCCGCTGGCCTCGCCGGACCTCCTGCCCCCGCTTCCGGTCGGCCCCACGCCGCTGCACCATCCGGCGCGACTGGCCCGCGAGCTGGGGCTGCCCGGCCTGGTGCTCAAGGACGACACCGGACTGCCCACCGGGTCGCTCAAGGACCGCGCCTCGAGCGTCGTGGTCGGCAAGGCCCGCGAGCTGGGTCGCGACACGATCACGACCGCCTCGACCGGCAACGCCGCCGTGGCGCTGGCCGCGATGGCGGCCTCGGTCGGCCTGCGCGCCGTGATCCTCGTGCCGCAGACCTCGCCGATCGCCAAGCGGACCCAGATGCTGGTGTTCGGCGCGACGGTGGTCCCGGTCGAGGGGACCTACGACGACGCCTACGCCCTGTCGCTCGAGGCGACCCGCGTCTTCGGCTGGTACAACCGGAGCACCGCCTACAACCCGTACACGATCGACGGCAAGAAGACGGTGGCCTTCGAGCTCTGGGAGCAGCTCGGCCGGCGCGCGCCCGACGCGGTCGTGGTTCCGACGGGGGACGGCGTGATCCTGGCGGGGGTCCACAAGGGGTTTTGCGACCTGCACGCGCTGGGCCTGGTGGACCGTCTGCCGCGGCTGTACGCGGCGCAGGCCGCGGGCAGCGCCGCGATCACGCGGGCCTGCGAGCGGGCCGACGGCGAGGTTCCGGGGCACGCCGGGGCGCGCACGATCGCCGATTCGATCTGCGTCTCCGTGCCGGCGGCGGGGCGCTGGGCGGTGCGGGCGCTGCGCGAGACCGGCGGGGGCGGCCTGACGGTGACGGACGACGAGATCACCGAAGCGATCGGCCTGCTGGGCCGCACGGCGGGGATCTTCGCCGAGCCGGCGGCGGCGGCGGCGCTGGCCGGCGTGCGCCGGGCCACCCGCGAGGGGCTCGTGCGTCCCGGGGAGACGATCGCGGTGCTGGTCACCGGCAACGGCCTCAAGGACGTCGCCGCGGGCGGACGGGCGGTGACGATGCCCGAGCCGATCGTCCCGACCCTCGAGGCGCTGCGGCGTCGCGTCGCGGCGGAGGCGTCGTGAACGGCGGCCCGGGCGCGGGGCGGCGGCGGAGCGCGGCCGGCGGTCGGGTGGGTCCCCGCGCGGAACGACCGGGATGATCAAGTACCTCGGCTCCAAACGCGTGCTCGTGCCGCGCATCGTCGCCGCCCTGACCGCGCTGCCGCGCGTCCGCACCGTGCTCGATCTGTTCAGCGGCACCTCGCGCGTCGGCCACGCCCTCAAGCGGGCCGGCCTGCGCGTGACCGCCAACGACCACCTCGCCTTCGCCCACGCGCTGGCCCGCTGCTACGTCGCGGCCGACGCCCGCCGCCTGCGGCGCCCGGCCGAACGACTGATCGCGGAGCTGGCGCGCGTCCCTCCGGCGCCGGGGTGGTTCGCCGCGACGTACGGCGAACGGGCGCGGTTCTTCCACCCCAGGAACGCCGCGCGGGTCGATGCCATCCGGGAGGCGATCGCCGCGCGCGGGCTGCCCCCGGACCTCGAGGCGATCGCGCTGGTCGCGCTGATGGAAGCCGCCGACCGGGTCGACTCGACGACCGGCGTGCAGATGGCCTATCTCAAGCGCTGGGCGCCGCGCGCGCTTCATGACCTCGAACTGCGCGTCCCCGACCTGCTCCCCGGCCCGGGCGAGGCCCTGCGGCTGGACGCCGTCGAGGCCGCCCGCCGGGTCGAGGCCGACGCCGCGTACCTCGACCCGCCCTACAACCAGCACAGCTACCTGGGCAACTATCACATCTGGGAGTCGCTGGTGCGCTGGGACAAGCCCGCGGTCTACGGCACGGCGTGCAAGCGGGTCGATTGCCGGGAGTACCGCAACCCGTTCAATTCGCGGCGCCGCATCCGCGGCGCACTGGCCAAGGTGCTCGGGGCGCTGCGCGCCCGCTGGCTGGTCGTCTCGTTCAGCGACGAGGGATACCTCTCGCGCGCCGAGCTGGAGGCGTTGCTCGGCGAGCGGGGGCACGTGGAGGTGGTCGAGTTCGACTTCAAGCGCTACGTCGGCGCGCAGATCGGGATCTACAACCCGCGGGGCGAGAAGGTCGGCCGCGTCTCGCACCTGCGCAACCGCGAGTTCCTGTTCCTCGTCGGTCCCGACCGCGCGGCGCTGCGACAGGCGCGCGAAGCGGCCGGGGCGAAGCAGCTCGCGCGGTCGGGCGGGGCAACCGCCGCGGGCGGGACGCCCCTTGCGGGCGGGACGCGCAGCGCCTACCTTGGCACGGCCGGGCCGGATGGCCCGCGCGGGAGGACACGATGAACGCGCTCCTGATCCGCCGCGCCCTGGCCGTCGCCGTGATGGACGACGCGCAGACCGAGCTGCGGGACGCCGACGTGCTGGTCGAGGGTCCCGCGATCCGCGCCGTGGGCCGCGACCTCGCGGCGCCGCCCGGCGCCCGGGTCTTCGACGCCGCCGGGATGGTCGTCGTCCCCGGCTTCGTCAACACGCACCACCACCTGTACCAGACGCTGTTCCGCAACGTGCGCGACGTGCAGGACGCGACGCTGTTCGAATGGCTCACGGCGCTCTATCCGCGCTGGGCCGGGATCGATCTCGAGGCGGCCCGCACCAGCGCGCTGGTCGGCCTCGGCGAACTGCTGCTCTCCGGCTGCACCACCGCCGCCGACCATTTCTACCTCTTCCCGCGCGGCCGGCCGAACGCGATCCTCGACGAGACGGTGGCGGCGGCCCGCGAAATCGGTATCCGCTTCCACTCCACGCGCGGCTCGATGAGCGTCGGGTCGAGCCGGGGCGGCCTGCCGCCCGACTCCGTGGTGCAGGACGAGGACGAGATCCTGCGCGACAGCGAGCGGTTCATCGCCGCGTACCACGACCGTTCGCGGTTCGCGATGTGCCGCGTCGGCCTCGCCCCCTGCTCGCCGTTCTCGGTCTCCCCCGAGCTGATGCGCGACACGGCGGCGCTGGCGCGCCGCCACGGCTGCACGCTCCACACGCACCTGGCGGAGACCCTCGACGAGGAGAAGTTCTGTCTCGAGCGGTTCGGCAAGCGCCCGTTCGAGTACGCGCGGGACCTCGGGTGGACCGGCCCCGACGTCTGGTTCGCCCATGCGGTGCACCTGTCGGACGCCGAGATCGCGGAGCTGGGGCGCACGCGCACCGGCGTGGCGCACTGCCCGTCCTCCAACCTGCGCCTGGGGTCCGGCATCGCGCGGATCCCGGCGCTGGTGGCGGCCGGCGCGCGGGTCGGGCTGGCGGTCGACGGCTCCGCGTCGAACGACGCCTCGGATCTGCTGGCCGAGCTGCGGATGTGCCTGCTGGTGCATCGCGTGGGCACCGGCATCCGCGCGATGCCGGCGCGGCTCGCCCTGCGGCTGGCGACGCGCGGCGGGGCCGAGGTGCTGTGCCGCGAGGATGTGGGCCGGTTGGAACCCGGTTTCGCCGCCGACCTGGCGGTGTTCGATCTGCGCGACATCGCCTATGCCGGGGCGCTGCACGACCCGCTCGCCGCCCTCGCCTTCTGCGTCGGCCGGCGCCGGGCCGAGCTGGTGGTCGTCAACGGCGAGGTCGTCGTCGAGCGGGGCCGGTTGCTGCGCGTGGACGAGGAGCGGCTCGTGCGCCGCCAGAACGAGCTCGCCGCGCGCCTCGTCCCCTGACCGAGTCATCGATCGCCGGGCGGGGCGGACGGCCCGCCAGCGTTGGACGGCGGGCGGCGGACGCGGTAGGAAGCGGACCCGCGATGCCGCCCGACGCGCCGGTCGTTTGTCCCCACCGCCCGCCCTGCGGCGGCTGCGCGCTGCTCGGCCTGCCGTACGAGGAGCAGCTCGAGCGCAAGCGCGACCGGGTGCGCGCGGCGCTGGCGCGCTTCCCCTCGCAGCGGGACCTGCCGGTCGCGGACTGCCTGCCGGCGCCGTCACCGACGGGCTACCGCACGCGGGCGAAGCTGGCCGTCGCGGTCGCGCGCGGCGCGAACGGGGCCGCGATCGGCCTCTACCGGCCCGGCACGCACGAGGTGCTGGACCTGCCGGAATGCCTCGTGCTGCATCCGGGACTGCGGCCGATCCTCGACGTGTTGCGCGCGCGGTTGCCGGGGGCCGGGTTGCCGGTGGCGCATCTCGACCTGCGCTGGTCGCGGGCACAGGAACGGGCGCACCTGACGCTGGTCGTCGGGGGTCCGTGCGACCTCGACCGCGCCCGGCGGTTCGCGGAAGAGCTGGTCGCGGCGCGGCCCGAGCTGGCCGGCGTCGGCCTGCGCGAGGCGGCGGCCGGCCCGACCCCGCGCGTCGTCGGCGGCGCGACCCGCGACCTGTGCGGCGAACGGCACCTGATCGAGACGCTGGCCGGCGCCCGCTTCCGCCTCTCACCCGGCGCGTTCTTCCAGGCCGATCCCGCTGCCGCGGAGCGGCTGCACCGGCTCGGCCGCGACTGGCTCGGAGAGCCGGCGCTCGGCCGGCCGCGACACCTGTGCGACCTGTATGCCGGTGTCGGCGCGTTCGCCGTCTCGCTGGCCGATCTCGCCCCGCGCATCACCGCCGTGGAACAGGTGGCCGCCGCGGCGGAGGACGCCGCCGCCTCCGCCGCGCTGTCCGGGGCGACGGTGGAGGTGGTTCGATCGGCGGTCGAGCCGTATTTCGCGCGGGAACGCGAGGCGCCGCCCGACCGCGTGGTGCTCGACCCGCCCCGCCGCGGGCTCTCCGCCGCCGTGGTGCGGGCGCTGGGCGCCGTGCGGCCGGCCCGGATCGCCTACGTTTCGTGCGACCCCGACACGCTGGCCCGCGACCTCGACGCCCTGATGTCGCTCGGCCTCGTCGCACGCGCGGTGGTGCCGGCGGATCTGTTCGCGCAGACGGACGAGGTCGAGGCGGTGGCGTTGATCGAGCGCTCCCGGGCGGCATGGCGCCCGGAAATCACCTGGCGCGGCGCCGAAGCGGTCGCGGCGGTCAAGCCGGCGATCCTCCCGACGCACCCGCAGGCGGCCGGCGAGCCGTCGCTGCTCGCCGCGGCGCGCGCGGCCGAGGAGGCGGACCGTCTCCAGCCGGTGCACCGCCTCGACGTCGGCACGTCGGGGCCCGTGCTGTTGGCGTCCGGCGAGGCGCTGCGGCGGCTGGGGCGCGCGTTCGAGACCGGCGGCGTGGCGAAGGAGTACCTCGCGCTGGTCCGGGGGATCCCGCGCCGGAGCGGCCGCGTCCGTCCGCGCGCGGCGGCGGGCGGCGGGGAGGAGGAGACGCGGTACCGGCTCGAGCGCGTGGTCGGCGGCTACGGCCTGCTGCGGGTGTTCCCGGTGACGGGGCGCCGGCACCAGGTCCGCCGGCATCTCGCGCGGCTAGGCCACCCGGTGCTCGGCGACGAGCGCTACGGCGACCCGCGCGCCAACCGGTTCCTGGCGGAAACGTGCGCGCTGGCCCGGCCGTTCCTGCACCTGGCGGTGCTGGCATTTCCGGACGAGCACGGCGCGCTGGTGCGTCTCGAGCAGCCGCTGCCGCCCGAGCTGGTGCTGGTGCTGGAGCGGCTGACGGCGCTGCGCGCCTCCCGCGGGGCGCCGTCCGCGACGCCCGAGGAAGAGTGAGCGGCACGGGTCGGACTATTCCCCCGCCACTCCGGTGTTCTCGTCGGACCAGATGTAGGAGAGGGTCAGGAGCAGGTTGTTCTGGATCTGGAACTCGTCGATCAACTGCGGCCGGCGGACCACCTTGAAGGCGTAGTCGAGCGACAGCCACTCGAGCAGCTTGAACGACAGCGTCGCCGAGAGGTCGACGTTGGTGTAGTAGGCGAGGTTGTGGTCGGTCGTCTCGGGGCGGTTGACGACCGGGATCGCGACGTCCCCGGCCACCCGCCAGACGATCTTGTTCTCGACGAAGGCGCCGAACATCGCCAGGCCGACCTCGACGGCCGCCTGATCGAAGCTGTGCAGCGTCTTGACCTCGACGGCGGAGGTCGCGTCGTCGTCGGCCAGCGCGAGCTGGCCGTCGGCGAAGGTGTGCAGCCCGCCGAAGCCGGCCCGCGCCTCGATCGTGAAGCCGTCGGACTTGTACGGCCGGGAGAAGGCGCCGGCCATCTCGGTGATCGTCAGCGGCTGGAACGGATCGGTGAGCTGGAGGCGCCGGCCGAGGGCCGCGTCGGTGGTGCCGTCGGCGCGCGTGATGATCCAGCTCGTCTCCCCCGACCGCTCGTCGTAGCCGTGCAGCATCGTCGTGTCGAGCGCGAAGCGGACGTACGGGCCGAGCCATTCCAGCGCGTGGAACAGGTAGTCGGCGTCGAAGGCGAAGACGTCCTTGGACTTGATGAAGTCCTCGAACGCCGGCGTCCGGCTGTAGGCGAGCTGCGTGTCGAGCGACGCGCGCAGTTCGTGCGAGCCGGCGCGGTAGCCGATCGAGAGCGGGAGGGCGACGTCGAAGTTGAGCGCCCAGCCGTCGGGCTGGCCGACGACGTTGCGGTTGTCGTTGAAGCTCAGGCTGAACGACGGCCCGACCTTCCACTTCAACCCGTCCTCGTCGATCTGCTCGGCGGGCTGGTCGTCCGCGACCAGCTCGTCGGCCGCCTGCTCGGCCGTGACCTGCGCCCCCGCCGGCGCGGCGCCGGCCCCGATCACCAGCATCGTTGTCGCGACGATCGCGCCCCAGCGTACGTTCATCTCTCGATCCTCCTCCGGCCGGACGGGCGTGCCGTCCGGCCACGCTTGCGGCGGCTTCCGCACCGGTCAATCCTGCACCCTAGCACGAACGGCCGCGGCGGCGGTGCGCGGGTGGTTGACGGTCGACCGGCGGCGGGAGAGGATGGGCGCTGGAAGGAGCAGGGGGATGAGCATCCAGCAGATTCCGGCCGGGGCGGGGCCCGCGCGGGCGGGGACGCACGGTCCGTCCGGGCCGCCGGCGGCGACGACGGTCGAACTGCGGCTGGCGGTGACCGATCCGGAGGTGACGGCCGAACTGTCGCGCTACCCGGCGGGGGTCGAGCGCGAGCGGTTCGCGCTGGCGGCGCTGCGGGTCGGCGTGCTGGCGCTGCGCGCCGCCGGCGGGCAGATCGATGGGGCGACGGTGCGCGAGGCCGGCGAGCGGCTGCTCGGGGAGTTGCGCGAGCTGCTCGCCCAGCGCGCCGGCGACCTGACCCGCCAGCTCGGCGAAACCCTCACCCGCTACCTCGACCCGCAGAGCGGCTCGCTGCCGCGACGGCTGGAGGATCTGGTGCGCAGCGGGGGCGATCTGGAGCGGGTCCTGCGGGCGCACCTGGCCCCGGACGAATCGGTGCTGGCCCGCACGCTGGCCCAGCACCTGGGCGAGAATTCGCCGGTGTTCCGGCTGCTGTCCCCCGAGGATGCGGGCGGCCTGCGGGCGCAGGTCGAACAGACGCTGGCGCGCGTCCTGGCCGAGCAGCGGGAGCTGATCCTGCGCCAGTTCTCGCTGGACGACCGCGAGTCGGCGCTGTCGCGCCTGGTGGCGGAGCTGCGACAGCAGCAGGCGCAGCTCCAGACCGACGTCCGCGGCCAGGTGGAGACGATGGCCCGGGAGTTCTCGCTGGACAAGCCCGATTCCGCGCTGGCCCGGCTGGTGGCCCGGGTCGATGCGGCGCAGAAGGCGCTGGTCGAGCAGCACCAGGCCTTCCACGGCGAGGTCCGCGCGACGCTCGCCGCGCTCCAGGCGCGACGCGAGGAGGCCGCGCAATCGACGCGCCACGGCGCCGTCTTCGAGGAGGCGCTGGGCGCCGCGCTGCGGGATGACGCGCAGCGGGCGGGCGACGTGCACGAGGCGACCGGGAATACCACCGGCGCGATCAAGAACTGCAAGAAGGGCGACCATGTCGTGACGCTCGGACCGGACTCCGCCGCGCCCGGCGCCCGCATCGTCTGGGAAGCCAAGGAGGACCGCAGCTACGACCTGCGCCGGGCGCTCGACGAGATCGACGAGGCGCGGCGCAACCGGCAGGCCCAGGTCGGCGTGTTCGTCTTCTCCCGCCGCACCGCGCCGCCGGGCCTGCAACCCCTCGCGCGCTACGGCCGCGACGTCGTCGCCGTCTGGGACGCCGAAGACCCGGCCTCCGACCTCGTGCTTCGCGCGGCCGCCTCCGTCGCCCGCGCGCTGGCCGTCCGCGAACGCGCCGCCGGCGACCAGACCGCCGAAACCTCCCAGGCGATCGAACTGGCCACGCGCGCCGTCGAGAAACAGGTCGGCTACCTCCAGGAAATCATCACCTGGTCCGCCACGATCAAGAACAACGCCGAGAAGGTGATCGACCGCGCCACCCGCATGGCCGCCGACCTCCGCAAGGAGGTCGAACGGCTGGACGAGCAGGTCGCGGCTCTTCGCACGGCACCGTAGCCGTCCCGACACTCCTTTCACATCGTTGTGAAAACTTGTTGTCGGGATCCGGGGTAGGATAAACTACCACCATGTGGTGTTCTATGGTCCGAGATTCCACTTTGCTTAGTAGAATCAACCGTATCGTTCCCCTGCCGGGCGGATGGGAGATCCAGGACGGATGGCATACCAGGTGCTATCTTGGAACCGTGCGGAGTCTCGGAGGCGCCGCTGGACGAGGAACGGAGCAGGGGGACAAAGGGAAAGCGGAGAGGGGGGCGTCCAACGGAAGAGAGGTCGTGACGAGATGAGTCGGAACGAGTCGGCGCAGGGAGCAGGGGGACGGCGCGCGGCGCTGTTGTCGGTGCTCGGCGCGGTGGTCGTTCCGGGCATCGTGTTGTTGTCGCAGTGCAGCGTGACCGGGTCCGAGAAGGCGGGAGCGGGGACGGCCGAGAAGGTGCCGGGGCCGGATGCGGCGGCGGTGCGACTGCCGGAGGAGCCGGCGGCCGGGGCCGGAGCGGCGGAGCCGGAGCCGCAAGTGGAGCCGCCCGTGGCGGAGGAGGATCTCGAGCCGGCGAAGACGATCGAGTTGCCGGCGACCGGGGCGGGGCCGCGGGAGGTCGTGTGTCCGTCCACCGAGGAGGGGAAGGCGCGGTTCTTCTTCAGTCCGAAGGTGCCGCGGCCGGGCCAGCCGCTGCGGGTGGTGGTCGTGGCGGAGGAGGCGTTGCCGGCGGAAGGCATCGCGCAGGTGACGGCCGATGGGTTGGTGCCGCGGGACGGTCTGGCGAAGTGGGGCGACCCGCCGCACGCCTGGAGCGTGACGCTGGACGCCGTGCCGGCGGGCACGCACGAGTTCGTGTTGACCTCGAGCGACCCCGCGCATCCGTTCGCCTGCGCCTCGGTGAAGGTGGCGGCCCCAAGCAGGAAGGACCAGCCGAGCCAGGGGTTCTCGGGGGCGTGGCCGGTCGAGCGGTCGTGGTCGCGGGCGATGGAAGATCTGTATTCGGCGTGGGTCGAGCGGCTGTTCCTGGTCGACCCCGGGGCGAAGGCCGGCTGGCGGCCGTTGCACCAGGTGGTGCGGGACCCCAAGCGCAATTTCCTGTACGACCATCTCGGCCTGAACGAGGACAATCCCAAGGCGCGGGTCAAGGTCGTGCTGACCCCGGACTGCGCCGACACGCCGTACTTCCTGCGCGCGTACTTTTCCTGGAAGCTCGGCCTGCCGTTCGCGATGCGGCAGTGCCGGCGCGGCGACTGGAAGAACGGACCGGTGTGCAGCGACGAGTTGGTGACCAATCTGACCACCGAGTGGAACCACGTGAACTCGGTGGTCGAGCGGTTCAACAAGTTCGTCGGTTTGACGGTGGCCCGCACGGCGCACACCGGCACCGTGCGCACCGTCCCGGACGACCCGCAGAGCGACCTCTACCCGGTCGCCCTGGACGTCAAGGCGCTGCGTCCCGGCGCGGTGTTCGTCGACCCCAACGGACACGTTCTGGTCGCCACACGCTGGATCACCGGCACCGCGGAGCGGATGGGGATGCTGCTGGCGATCGATGCGCACCCCGACCTCACCGTCTCGCACAAGCGCTTCTCGCCGGCGAACTTCTACTTCGCGCCGGCGCTCAGGACGGGCGGGTTCAAGACCTTCCGGCCGGCGGTCTTCGAGCGCGGCCGGGTGCGGCTGATGACCAACGCCGAGCTCGACGCCAGCCCGGACTACGGCAACCGCTCGCTCGACCAGTACGCCTTCACCGAAGCGGCCCAGTTCTACAAGACGGTCTACAAGCTGCTCAACCCCGTTCCGCTCGACCCCGTCGAGGCCTACAAGTCGCGGATGGAGGCGCTGATCGAGCTGCTCGAGGAGCGCGTGGCGGCGGTCCAGATCGGCGTCGAGTACCAGAACTCGATGGGTTGGAAGACGATCGAGATGCCGGTGGGCGGCGCAATCTTCGAAACCACCGGACCGTGGGAGGACTACTCGACCCCCGCTCGCGATCTGCGGCTGCTGCTGGCCTTCGACGAGTTCCTCGCCTTCCCGCGCTACGTCCAGGAGAACCCCGACCTGTTCCGCATCCCCGCCGGCAAGTCCCTCGCCTCCGTCCGCGCCGATCTCGATCGCGCCTGGGAGACGGAGAAGGATCGGCACACCATCACCTACGTCCGGTCCGACCGTTCGCCCTGGACCCTCACCCTCGGGCAGATTGTCGACCGCCTCCCGCGGTTCGAGCAGGCGTACAACCCGAACGACTGCCCCGAGCTGCGCTGGGGCGCGAACCTCGCCAATCCCGAAGGCTCGACCTGCACCCGCCGCGCGCCCTTCGAACAACGCAAGCGCATGGAGGAGTACCGCGTCTGGCACCAGGAGCGCCGCCGCCCGGCCGGCTTCTGATCCGCTCGGTGTCGGTCTGCCGGTTCCCCGTGTGTGCGGGGGTGTCGCTCGTCGTGTCCCTCCTCACCCTGCCCCGGAAGTCGACCGAAACCGGAAGGCGGATCCGGTGTGACCGTGATTCGAGGGCGGCCGGCCGGGGCCGCGGGCGGTTTCGTCCTGAGAAGCGCACCGCGTCGTCCGAGGATGCATCCGTCGTTGTCGCGAGCCTCGCGCGGCCGGTCGGGACCGTGGGGAGTCCTGCCGAACCACGGAGCGGCCGGGGCACCTGACGGGTGTTCAGCGGTCGGCGCCCGTGCCCGGCGGCGGATTTCGCGTGACGTGCTTGGTGGAATCCCGTTACTCTGTGTGCCGTGAAGTCTGTCCTGCGCACGGCGGCCGGACTCGGCTCCCTCGTGGTGGTGCTGTTCGTCGCCGGGACGATGGCCCGCGAAGCGGGATCCTCGGGAGCGCGTTCGGTCGCGTCGGGCGGAGTCACCGGGTTTCGGCCGCCGCCCGCCGCGCCAATCCCGCCGCCGGCGATCCGTTCGAGCAGCGGGCAAGGGGAATGCGCGGGGACACCCGAACGGGTGGCGCTGTTCGTCGTTCCGTTTCTTCCGCGGGAAGGCGAGCCGGTGCGCCTGATCGGCGTCTCCCGGGAACCGCTCGAACCGTTCATGCTGGAGGAGGGCGGGCGGCGGATCGCGGCGGCGGAGGCGTGGGGGCCCGGGCCGTACGGCTGGGAGTTTCGGCTGGATGCGCTGGCGGCCGGACGGCACGTGGCGCGGGCGGCGACGGCCGCCGGCGACGCGCTGGGGTGTGTGTCGTGGACCGTGGCGGAGGCGGCGGCCGGGCGCTCGCGCGCGGCGGTCGGGGACGTCGTGTGGCCGGTGGCGCGGGCCTGGTCCGCGACGTTCGAGGATCTGTACTCGGTGTGGGTGGCGCGGCTGTTCGCGGTTCCGGAAGGGTTCCGCGGCGGGTGGCACCGGCTGCACGCGGTGTTCCGCGATCCCGAGCGGAACGTGCTGCACGACGCGCTGGGCTGGGAGGAGGACGGCGCGGCGACCGGGCGCGGCGGGCCGTCGGCGATCCGGGCGCGCGCCGACTGCGGCGACCTGCCCTACACCCTGCGGGCCTATTTCGCCTGGAAGTTCGGGCTGCCGTTCCGGTTCCAGCGCTGCAACCGCGGCAACGCGCTGGCGGGGGCCGAGTGCTACGAGGAGCGGACGAATCTCACCGACCGCTTCGCCGCGATCGCGGATCCGGTCGAGCGGTTCAACCGGTTCCTGGAGGCCTGGGTCGTTCCCGGCGTCCACTCGGCGACGCCGCGCACGCTCCCGGAGGACGAGGCGTCGGATTTCTACCCGGTCGAGCTGTCGCGCGCGGCGCTGCGGCCGGGCACGGTCTACGTCTGGCCGTACGGCCACCTGCTGGTGGTGAGCGACTGGCAGGAGGACGCCGCGGGCGGCCTGTCGCTCGTCGCGGTCGATGGTCACCCGGACGGGACGGTGACGTTCAAGCGGTTCTCGCCGCGCAACTTCCCGTACCTGCCCGGCCTGCGCACCGCGGGCTTCAAGGCGTTCCGTCCGGTGGTGGCGGTGGGCGACGCGGTGCGTCCGGTCGACGACCTCGGCCGGGTATCGCAGACGACCGGCCTGCCGTTCTCCGAGGAGCAGTACCGGTTCCGCCGCTCGGCGGACTTCTACCGCGCGATGGCGCAGGTCTCGTCGCTGTTCGTCCCGGAGGAACCGCGGTCCTGAGGCGCGGGGCTACGGGGGCGCGTCGGCGTAACCGCCGTCGCACCGTTTGCTCGCCTCGGCGGTTGGTGGCATCATCCGCCCATGATCGGGTCGGTCGAAGTTCGCGGTTTCAAGGCCATCGGCGCGGATCCGGTTTCTCTCGAACTCCGGCCGTTGACGCTGCTGGTCGGACCGAACGGCAGCGGCAAGTCCACCATGCTTGAGGCCGTGGCCCTCCTGGTGCAAAGCATCCGTCCTCGGAGGCGGATCGGCCTGGTCTGGGACGGCCCGCTCGTCAACCTGGGCGGCGACACGACGCCCCTGTACCATGGCAACAACACCGACCAGCCGCTCCACGTGCAGGTGAGCGTTCAACCGCCCGGGTCCGACGAGCCGATCCGGGTCTGGTTCTCGGTCCGCGGGGAAACGGCGGACCGGACCGGCGACTGGGAACAGGGGATCGGTGTCGGGGCACGGGAGGTGGTCTTCCAACGCGAGGCCGCAGGACCGGGCGCCTACCGCAAGGTGGCGCGCCTGAGCGGTGCCGAACCCGCCGTCTCGGTGAACGTCAGTGGGTCGATCGACGCGTTCCTCGACCGGGGACTCTTCGTCGCCTCCGGCACCGACGATCCGGAGCTCCAGGGACGGCTGCTCGCCTGGCAGCCGGTGGCCGACCGCGCGGCCGACGCGCTTGCACCCCGCGGCGTCCGTTATCTGTCCGCGCTGCGGGGCGGGCCCTTGATGAACCTCGCGGCATCGAAGGACCGGCCGCGGGCCGCGGGGCGGTACGGCGAGGATACGATTCGCCTGCTCAGCTCGGTGAAGGCCGAGGGCCACCGGTCGCGTCGCGAGTACCTGGAGCGGACCGCGCATCGCTTCGGTCTGGGCGACCTCCAGGCAGGCTGGTCGGGCGGCGAACAGCTCACCGCCACGTTCGAGGATCCCGGGACCGGAGTGCGACTTCCCGTCTTCCAGGCGGGTTTCGGCGCGCAACAGGCGCTGCCGGCGATCGTGGACTTTGCCGACGCGGAGCCGGGCACCACGGTCATGATCGAGGAACTCGAGCACTCCTGTCATCCGGATTGGGTGTCGGAGTGGGGCATCGTTCTGGCCGAGACCGTGCGCGACCGGCAGGTCCAGATCGTCGGCACCACGCATGCCCCGGACCTCGTGCTCGCCGTTTTCGGAGCCATCCGCCGCGGAATCATCGACCCCGGTGACGTCGTCGTGTACGAGTTCCGGCGGGAGGGGGGCGTCGTTCGCGCCTCCCGCGTCGAGCTCGACCGCCGCGGGTTGCCGCAGCGCGGGTGGATTCGCTCCTTTGCCGAGGCCGAGTCCCGTCTCTTCGATGGCCTGCTGGACGAAGTAGACGACTCCTCGGTCCCGCCGGACGGCACCGGAACCTGATGCGGACGCCGCGCTCGAACGACCGCGTCGTCCTCGACGCCAACGTCCTGGCGGACTGGTTGCTGTTCGCGGTCGCACGGCGACCCTCGACGCGGGCGCAGGCCGCACAGCGCGTGTACGACACGTGCTGCGTCGTGACATACAGTACGCCCCTGCGCAAGGAGGCCGTGGGCGCGGCCCATCATCGCGGCGTTCGACTGCCCCGCGAGACGATTCTCGAGTGGCTTTGCCGCGTGGTGCGGGAGGGGAAGCTGCGCCGCGCATCGAAGGGCCAGGTGGCCGGCGCGAAACTCGACGCCGAACTCCGCCGACGCCTGCCGGCCGAAGACGTCCATGTCGTGGAGCTCGCGGTCGCCTCCCGGGCGGTCCTTGTCGTCTCCGACGACACGAACCTCGTCGCGGCGTCGCCTGCGGTTCTCCGGGCCCACGACATCGAGGTCGTCTCCCCCACGACCCTGCTCGACCGGCTCGGGCCAGCACCCTGAGTTGGGACCGTCGTCGAGAGCGATGGGGTTCCGGTCGAGTCGGGCGTCGTTCCTTCGAACCACGCCGCCGGTGGAACTTGCACGATTCGCGTTCGGCGCCGCCGCCGAGGTCGCGGAACGGGGGCTGAGCCGCGGTGCGGCAGGTCTCGTCGCGGCTCGTCCCGGAGGAACCGCGGTCCTGAGGCGCGGGGCTACGGGGGCGCGTCGGCGCAGCAGCGGAATCCGAGGGCGGGGAGGCGGGTCGTGGCGGCGGCGCGGGCCAGGTCGAAGGCGCAGGCCAGGCCGGCGGCCGGCGTGTCGTACGACCCGCCGCGGACCACGACGATCGGGGTGTACGAGGGGGCGCCGGTGTCGCCCCGCACGTCGTCCGTCCACTCCCGCGCATTTCCCGACAGGTCGTGCACTCCGGCGGCCGAGACGCAGGACGACAGCGCCGCGGCTCCCGTGGGCAGCAGCCGGTCGTCGTCCGCCCCGCCGGGAACGCCGTCGAAGTCGAGACCGTTGCAGCGGTCGGGCTCGTACGCGGCGCCGTACGGATAGGCGAGGCCGGCGGCGCCGGCGCAGGCGGCGAGCCATTCCTCGGCCGAGCACAGCCGCTTGCCCGCCGCCGCGCAGGCGGCGGCCGCCTCGCCGAAGCCGACCGAGGTCCACGGCAGGACGCCGGGGACCGAGCAGCGCCGGGCGCCGGAGCGCCCCGCGGAGTCGCCCGTGGCGTCCGGACGCGATGCCTCGTACCGATCGATCCAGACGCTCCGCCCCCCGACGTCCAGCTCGACCATGTCATCGACGACGCGGCCGGGCCCCTCTGCGTCGTCGATCACGCCGTTGCAGTCGTCATCGATCCCGTTGCAGGTTTCCGCGGTCGGGTCGGGATGCCGGGCGTCGGGCGGCGCGGAGAGGTCGCAGACCGTGCGCCCGGGATCGGCGGGGTCGCAGACGCGGACGCCCAGGTCGCGGCACGCGCCGAGACGGCCGTTGTCGCATTCGAGCCCCAGGTCGGGGAACGGGTCGTCGGCGACGCCGTCGCAGTCGCCGTCGAACCCGTCGCAGCGGGTTTCCTCGAGGAAGATTCCGTTGGGCACCGTCGGGTCGAACTCGACCTCCGGCCCGTAGCCGCAGAACCAGCCGGTCTGTGGCGGGTCGCCGCGGGTGGCGCAGACCAGCGTCACCCCCTCGCAGGGGGTGCCGGGCAGTCTCCGGCAAAGGTCGGGCGGGGGGGGCGTCAGTTCCGCCGGTTCGTCGGTCGCCCCGTCGCAGTCGTCGTCCACGCCGTTGCATTCCTCGGCCTGCGTCGGGAACAGCGGACAGGCGTACTCGCACGACAGCCCGTCGCCGTCCAGGTCGGCGTAACCGAGCCGGCACTGGCGGAACACGCACGCGCCGTCGACGCATTCGAACTCGGCCCCGGGGCCGACGCAGGCATGGCCGCAGGCGCCGCAGTTGTTCGGGTCGTGCTGCAGGTCGAACCCGTTGTCGACGATCCCGTCGCAGTCCTCGTCCTCGCCGTTGCACGTGTCGTCGGGGCCGACGGGCCAGCAGACGGTGGAGTCCTCGCCGTCCTCGCGCGGGACGTCGGTTTCCGGAAGCGCGCCGTCGGCGTCGGTCGTCGCGTCCGGGCCGCCGCCGAGCGGATACGGGTCGGTGGCGCAGGCGCCGCCCAGCGCGAGGACGGCGGCGAGGCGGACGAAGCGAAGGGGGCGGCTCACGGCCGACCTCCGCCGGCGCGGCGGCCCTGTCGCCGCGCGAGTCCCAGGCCGGCCAGGGCGAGGAGGAGCGCGGCGAACGGACCGCGCGGGCCCGGCGCCGCGCGGCAGGTGCAGCCGCCGCCGCCCGTGCCCAGCACCCACTCCACCGGCGCGCCGGTCGCGTCCCCGTTGGGGCCGGCGTCGCCCGGCCCGCCATCGACGCAGGCGTGGCCGCCCGCCGGCTGTGGAACGCAGACCTGCCCGTCGGGGCAGGCCACCCCTTCGCACGGGTCGTCCACGCACCACCCTTCCAGGCAAATCTGGCCGTCCGGGCAGCCGAAGTACGAGCAGTCGCGGCAGGTGCCGAAGATGCACCGTTCGTTCTCGGCGCAGGTCACGCCGGCGCACGGGTCGACGCACTCGTTGTCGACGCAGACCTCGCCCGGCGCGCAGTCGGCGCAGGGGCCGGGCACGCAGTACCAGCCGGCCGGCACCGCGATGCAGTCGTACCCGGGCGGGCATTCCCACTCCGAGCCGATGTCGCACTCGCGCCGGCAGCCGCCTTCGATGCACAGCGATCCGGGCGGGCACGGGGCGTCGTCGTCGGCCACCCCGTCGCAGTCCTCGTCCAGGCCGTTGCAGGTCTCGTCCCGCGGCTCGACGGCGCCGACGCAGACGATCCGGCCCCCGATGCAGCGGTTCTCGCCCAGGCGGCAGGGAGGGACATCGGACGTGCCGCACGCGGTGCCGACCGCCGGGTCGTCCTCGTCGGTGGCGCCGTCGCAGTCGTTGTCCAGGCCGTCGCACAGGTCGTCGCCGGTCGGCACGCAGGGCGGAATGCAGGACAGTCCCTCGTCGACCAGGCCGTCGCAGTCGTCGTCCAAGCCGTTGCAGATCTCCTCTTCGGGCGGTTCGCCCGGGGTGGTGATCGAGCACTCGGTGCCGTCGCCCGCGGCGTTGCAGACCCGGCGGCCGGTGCCGCGGCAGCGGCCGAAACCGTCGTCGGCGCACGGGTCGCCCAGGTCGGGGAAATCCTCGTCGGTCCGGCCGTCGCAGTCGTCGTCCAGGCCGTTGCACGACTCGGTGCGAATCGAACCGCTGACGACGGCGGCCAGCGTGTTGACCAGCTCGGATTCGTCGGCGGCGAAGTAGGCGCCGGCGGCGCCGCCGGAGCCGGCGCGGGCGATCGCGTGGAGCGAGGCCTCCTCCGCGGGCAGGACCGAGAAGCCGATCACGAAGGTCTGGATGCCGAGGTCCTCCCACAGGGCGCGGGCGGCGGCGACCGGGTCGCCGTTGCAGCTCTCGGCGCCGTCGGTGAGCAGGATCACGCCGTAGGTCCGGCAGGCCAGGCCGGCGTCGCAGGCCACGACGGGCGCCAGGTAGTCGTAGGCGGCGAGCAGCGCGTTGGCCAGCGGCGTGGGACCGGTGCCGCGCAGTTCGCAGTCGCCTCCCCGCGCGTAGCCGCAGTAGTCGCCCGGCGTCTCGTCGGGGTCGAAGGCCGTCTCGGCGTGGTCGAACCAGCGCAGGATCTGCCGCAGCGGTCGGCCGAAGCCGACGAGCACGTCCGCCCCGCGGCGCGGAGCGCCGCACGAACCCGCGTAGTGGATACACTGGTCGCCCGACGGCGAGAGCATGCCGACGGCGACCGGCCCGGAAGCGCCGCCGTCGAGCGTGCAGGCGGGGACGGCGGCCGGCGGCGTGTTGTTCCGCGGGTCGTCGTACGAACAACACATCGCCTGACACTCGAACCAATGGGCGAGCTGGCAGCTCCGGTCGAGCCCCTGGTCCTGGTGGTACCGTGCCAGCGCGAAATCGATGTCCGGGTACGCCGAGACGAAGCGGGTCAGCGCCTGCTTGGCCAGGAAGAGCCGCGAATCGTTCCCCTCGACGCCGTCCCGGTTCGCATCGATCCCGCGGTGGCCGGCGGAGCCGTCGCCGAACGTCGGCAGGCCGTGGAGGTCGGTGAGCATCGATCCGGAGGAGTCCACGATCACCAGGAAGCGGGGACGGGTGTCGAGGACCGGGCCGGCGCAGCCGGGCTCCGGCGGGCAGGACGCGGGCACGCCGGCGTCGCAAGACGGGCGCCCGCACGGGAGGTCGCCCAGCCCCTCGTCGGTCCACCCGTCGAAGTCGTTGTCATAGCCGTCGCACAGTTCGCCGACGTAGGCGCCGTCGAGCTGCAGTTCGCCGGCGCCGCCGCCCGCCTCGCCGTTGCAGATCGGGCAGACGCCGCCCAGGCCGCCGCGGACGTCGAAGCGGGCGGTCGGGGAGAGCGCGGCGTTCCGCGAACGGACGGCGATCAGTCCGCCGCCGCCGCCGCCGCCGCAGTCGTCGCAGGTGCCGCCCTGCTGTGCGGGCGCCGGGCAATCGGTCCGGCCGCCGGCCAGGCCGCGGGTGTCGCCGCCCAGGCCGCCCGCGGCGGAGACGAGGGCGTTGTCGCCGACGACCACGCGGTCGCCGACCAGCACCACCGTGCCGCCGGCGCCGCCGCCGGCCGAGTCGTTGCCGGTGCCGCAGCCGCCGCGCCCGTCGGCCCGGATCTGCCCCTGCACCTCCACCACGCCGTCGCCGGCCTCGGACAGCCCCGCCAGCACGATCCGCCCACCCCCCGGCCCCGCCACGTTGGGCTGCGCCCCGAAACCGTCGCCGTCGCGACACCCCTTGTCGCCGCCCGCCGCGCCGAACTCGACGTCGTAGATCGTGTGCCAGTACGGCTGGCCGGCCACCGTCGGCAGCCCGTCGAGGTCCCGGCAGTCGGTGACGACCGAACAGGCCGTGCCGGCCGCGTTCAGCGAGTTGCCGCAGTCCTCCTCCCACTCCTGCGGGAACTGGCAGGTGGTGGCCGAGCCGTAGACGAAGCAGTCCTTGGTGCCGCGCCCCCCGGCGCCGAAATGCGCGCCGCCGCCGCCCGAGTCGCGCAGCGCGCAGCCGCCGCGTCCCCCCGCCGTCGCCGTCGGTCCCCCGCCGTCGCCGCACTGCGCCGTCCGGTAGCCGGACCCGGTGGCGATGATCGACGACGTCGCGTCGATGAAGATCCGGGGTGCGCGCAGCACCAGATTGCCGGTGTTGACTCGGTCGACCCCGTCGAACCCCGGCACCAGGATTTGGCCCCCGCGGATCACCCGCACCTCGTCGTAGACGTGCTCCCCGCCCAGCGACTGCGTGGTCGCGTTGACCTCCAGGATCTGCGCCCGGGCGGCGGCGGGAACCGCCGCGAGGACGAGAGCGACCGATCCGACGATGGCTCGCATGGCTGACATGACCTCGGGACCTCCGGCGGAAAGAGTACCACGGGCCGGCCGGACGACAACCGGTCGCCGACGGATCGGACGGCGACGACGGGAGGACGGCGGACGGATCGGGGCTCGGCCGCCGGCGGCGCTCAGGGCAGGCGGGCCCAGGTGACGTTCCAGGTGATCTGGTCGCCGCCCAGTTCGAGGATCGTCTCGCGGTCGAAGGAGCGGGTCGCGGCGTTCCAGCGGTAGCGCCGCAGCTCGTGCTGCGTGTCGGCCGCGACGTAGATCTCCGCGACGCCGTCGCCGTCCAGGTCGGCGACCAGCGTCGCGTGCTCGAACCCGCCGCTGTCGGCATCGATCATCTCGGCCGCGCCGGTTCCCCGCTCGGGCCGCCGCAGCAGCCACAGCCCTGCGTTCTTGGTCGCCAGCACCAGTTCCGCCGTGCCGTCGCCGTCGACGTCGCCCCAGGTCAGGAAGCGCGCCATGCAGTCCGGCACCGTCGTCGCGTCCCGTTCGACGAACGTCCCGCCCTCCGGCTCGTAGCGCGGAATGCGCAACGGGACGAAGTCCGGCTGTTTCCGGCAGTCCCGCGCCGCCTCGGTCTTGGCTTCCAGCACCGCGAACAGGGCGGCCTGACCGTCCCGGTCGAGGTCGGCGACGAGGATTTCCTTGGCGTGCGCCTCCTCGGACCAGACGACCGGCGTGCGGACGTAGGTCGCGCCGTCCCAGCGGTACATGTCGATCCCGCCCCCTTGCTGCGCCACGTCGGTGCGGTTCGGCAGGCTCGGGGTGGTGAAGAACTCGAGTTTCCCGTCGCCATCGATGTCGCCGATCTCGACCTCGTGGACGAACGTGTCCGGGCGGCGGTTCAGTTCGACCGCCTCCCAGGTCCCGCCCCGCCGGGTCAGCACGCCGACCACGCCCTGGTCGTGCGTCGCGATCACCAGCTCGGGCTGCCCGTCCCCGTTCACGTCGCCGATCTCGAGATCACGCAGCCGGTCGATCGATCCGCCGAAGGTCGGATGCCACAGGGTCGTCGCGCTCCAGACCCCGTCCCGCTGGCGCCACGCCTTGAGGTACGCGCCGGCGGCGCCGATCGTCAGCAGCGCCTCGCCCTGTCCGTCGGGGTCGAACGGCAGCGCCTTGTGGAACACGTTGGAGTCCGGGTCGGAGATCTCCTCCGGCTCCCACTCGGCCCCCACCTGGCGCAGCAAGATCAACGCCGCCGGGCCCGGCTTCGGTTTCGTGGTGCCGTCCGGCTGGAGTTCGTCGACGAACCGCGACTGGGCGATCAGCAGTGCGGGAACCCGGTCCGCCGAGGGCGCCGTCGTCGCCGCGTCGGCCGCCGGCGCGGGCGGTGTTGCGTCCGGCTCCGGCGGCGGCGTCTCGGGCGCCGCGACCGCGTCGGGCGCCGCCGCCGTCACCGGCACCGCGCGTTCCTCGCCCTTCTTCCGGCAGGCGCCCGCGGCGGCGAGCAGCACGAGCGCCAGCGAGATTGTTCTCGGCATCGTCCGTCCTCCCTTCCCCCCCGGCCGTGCGCCGCGGAGCCTACACCAGCCGCCGGGCGGTCCCCAATCCCCGGCGGAGGCCCCGGATTCCGCCGCCGCAGGTCGCGGGACCCAGGTTGCGATCCGTTCGTCCGGGGCGCTGCGCCCTCCGGGACACGCGCGCCCGGGCGGCGCGAACGAGGCCGCGGCGGCCGGGTCCGAACCTGCCCCTACCCCCCGGCACCGGGGGCCGCTATGCTGCGCGCATGGACCGCGAACTGAACTGCCGCCATTGTCGGACCACGAACCGTCTGGACGTCGAGGAGGCCCTGCGGGCGCCGGAGGCCGCGCGCTGCGGGCGCTGCAAGGGGGCGTTGTTCCTCGGGCCGGGCGAGGTCTACGCCTCGATCGACCCGCGCGCCTACGAACATCCGCTCGACCGCCAGGCCCTCGACGTGCTCCGCCGCATCCCCGGCACCGGCAGCTTCCTGCGTTTCCTGCTCAAGCACGGCCTCGACCGCACCTACCGCCTGCTGATGAAGCAGAACTTCCTCGAGGTGCGTTCGGACCGCGTCCGGAGCATCCACGCGCTGGTCGAGGAAGCCGCCCGGACGCTCGACCTGGGCAAGCTGCCGGAGACGTACATCGTGCAGCACCCGCAGCCCAACGCCTGGACCACGGGGGTGGACACCTACCAGCTCTGCCTCACCACCTCGCTGATCGATCTCCTGGACGAGGCGGAGCTGCGGTCGGTGATCGCGCACGAGGTCGGGCACATGCAGGCCGGGCACGTGCTGTACAAGACGGCGGCGGCGATCCTGTACTACGTGGCCGGCACGCTGCTGTCGCGCACCACGTCGCTGGCCGCGCCGATCCTGGTCGGGATGTACTACGCGTTCCGCAAGTGGGAGCGCTGCGCGGAGCTGACGGCGGATCGGGCGGAGCTGCTGGTGACGCGCCAGTACCGCGCCTGCCTGCGCGCGCACCTCAAGCTGGCCTCCGGCACGACGAAGACCTTCGCCGAGCTGAACGTGGACGACCTCCTGGCGCAGGCGCGCGAGGTCGAGGAGCTGGCGGACAAGAACTGGCTGGACCAGCTCATCATCGACTGGCAGCAGGCGGGGATGACCCACCCGTTCATGGTCTGGCGCGCCAAGCACCTGGACCAGTGGGCGCACTCCGGGGAGCTGTGGCAGGTGCTGGCGGGGGACTATCTGCGGCGCGGCGGGCCGCCGCCCCGCTCGCCGGTCGATGACATCCCCGAGGAAAAACCCGCCGGCAAGGTCAAGACCCTGCTCGACGACCTGAAGAAGATCTTCGAGTGACCGCCGCGACGACCCGCGCCGCGCGACGGACTCCGCAGGCGGGGCCGCCGCACCCGCGCCGCCGGAGCCGCCGGAATCGATCTCCCGCTCCCCTTTCCCCACGCCCCGCCCTTCGGGTATAAGCGCGCGTGGCCGGGGGAGAATCCGGCGAAGGAGGAACGCGATGGGAGGCAGGTTCTCGGTTTGGCTGGTGACGTGCGTGCTGGCGCTCGCGGCGGCGGGCTGCAAGAAGAAGTCGGAGACGAGCGGGGGGACCGGCGCGCCGGCGACCTCGACCGCCGCGGGCGCCGCCGCTGCGGTGCCGGCGCCGGGCGGTCCGGGCGCCGCACCGACGACGGTCCAGGGTACGGCCGTGACGCCGGCGACCACCGAAACCAAGCCGCCGCTGGAGGAGCTCGACGTCGAGTCGAAAGACATCCTGTCGCGCGAGCCGGTGACGCAGGCGGCGCAGGTGCAGCACATCCTGATCGGGTGGGCGGACATCGCGAGCGATCGCAGCGACCGGCGCGCGCTCGAACGCACCAAGGCCGAGGCGGACCACCTCGCCGCCGAGCTGCTCGCGAAGGTCAAGAACGGGATGAACATGGAGGCCCTGATGCAGGAGTACTCCGAGGATCCCGGTTCGGCGAGGAGCGGCGAGCCGTACGCGGTGCGGCCGGACGGCCAGTTCGTCCCGGAGTTCGAGGCGCTCTCGCTGCGGCTGAACGTGGGCGAGGCCGGCATCTGCCGCACGCGCTTCGGCTACCACATCATCAAGCGCATCCAGTAGGGGGCGGCGATGCGCACCGTGGCGAAGCCGGGCGGCCGGCGCCGCGCGGCGCTCGGAGCGGCGGGGCTCGCCGCGGCGGGGTCGCTGCTGACGGCCGCGCTGGTCGCCGGCGCCCCCGCTTCGCCGGAGCCGCCGTCCGCCGAGCCGTGGGAGGAGCTGTTCGCGGTGCCGGCGGAGCGGGCCGGCGGGATGGCCTACGACGGCGTCCGGCTCTGGCTGATCGATCGCGCGGGGCCGACGCTGCTGGCGCTGGACCCGAACTCGGGCGAGGTCCGGGATCGCCTGCCGGCGCCCGGTCCCTGGCCGCAGGGGCTGGCCTGGGACGGCGAGCGCCTCTGGGTGTCCGACTCCGAGGAAGGGAAGATCTACGGCCTCGACCCGCGCACGCGGCTCGTCGACCGCCGCTTCGACGCCCCGGTCTCCTCGCCGCAAGGGCTCGGGTGGGACGGCGAGAACCTGTGGCTGGCGGACGGGACGAAGCTGCACAGCCTCTCGCGCGAGGACGGGACGACGATCCGCAGCATCCCGGCGCCGTCCGCGGGCGGCGACCGCGGTACGGAGATGCTCGGGCTGGCCTGGGAGCCGGCCCCGCGGGGCGGATCGCGCGGCTACCTGTGGGTCGCCGACCGCCACAAGGACAAGGTCTTCCGGGTGGCGGTCGAGGACGGGACGATCGTCGACATGTTCCCGACGGCGGGGCCGTACCCGACGGGTGCCGCGTTTCTTGGCAGCCGGCTGCTGGTCGTCGACCGCGATCGCCGGCGGGTCCACGCGATCTCGCCCGGCGCGCTGCCGGCGGTGGTGCGCAGCGAGCCGCGGCCGGAGACCGTGACGTTCGTGCACGAGCTGGTGAACTACGGGCCGGCGACGGTGCGGACGGCCGACCTGTACCTCGCCGTGCCGGAGGAGGCGCCGAACCAGACCTTCGGCGGCGCCCCGCGCTTCGAGCCGGCGCCGGACGAGTTCCTGACCGATGCGTGGGGACAGCGGGTGGCGCACATCCGCGGCGCCGATCTCGCGCCCGGCGCGAAGCTGCGGGCGACGATGACGGTCGAGGTCACGGCGTGGTCGGTGCGCTGGCACATCGACCCGGAGCGCGTCGGCCGGCTGTCCGCCGTGCCGCCGGACATCCGCAACCGCTACACCGCCGACGGCGCCAAACTGCTGCGGGACGACCCGGTGATCCGGGAGGCCGTCGAGGCGGCGGTGGGCGATGAGCGGAACCCGTACTTCATGGTACGGCGGATCGCCCGCCACATCCAGGACCGCATGTCCTACGAGCTGTCGGGCGGCTGGAACGTGGCGCCGACGGTGCTGTCCCGCGGCACCGGGTCGTGCTCGGAGTACACCTTCGTCTTCCTGGCAATGTGCCGCGCGGCCGGCATCCCGGCGCGCTACGTCGGCTCGGTCGTCGTCCGCGGCGACGACGCCTCCACCGACGACGTGTTCCACCGCTGGCCCGAGGTGTACTACCCCGGCTACGGGTGGGTCCCCGCCGACGCCCAGGCCGGCGACTCGGCGTCGCCCGAGAAGCAGGCCGAGGCGATGATGGCGCTGCCCAACCGTTTCCTCATCACCACCCGCGGCGGCGGCGGCTCCGACTACCTCGCCTGGAACTACAACTCGAACGCCTCCTGGGCCTGCGACGGCTACTGCAAGGTCGCCGAGCGGGTGTGGGGCGACTGGTCGCCGGATCGGGAGGACGCCGCGGTGGCTTCGACGGCGGCCGGGGAATAGCCACCGCCGCCGGCCCACTTCGAGTGCAGCCCGACCACCAGGAAGCGGCCGCGGGCGTGTTGCCGGTCTCGCCCCGGCATTGTATGTTCTGCAAGTCGTGGGCGGGAGGGTCCCGGTGCCGGCGGTCGTCGAACGTGCGGTGCGCGACGCGACGTCTCGGTTGCGCGAGCGGTTCGGCGCGCGCGTCCTTCGTGCGGCGATCTTCGGTTCCCACGCGCGCGGCGAAGCCCGCGGGGACTCGGACGTGGACCTCTTCGTGTTGATCGATGGGTTGACCGCAGCCGAGCGGGCCGCGGTGTTCGAGCTGGCCGGGGAGGTGTCGTCGGAGCACCTGGTGACCGTGCAGGTGTTCGCGCCGGGTCCGGAAGAGCACGCCTGGCTGCGGCGCAACGAATGCCGCATCCTGCGGGACATCGACGCCGAGGGGCTCCCGCTGTGACCTCGGAAAGCCGGCGTGCGAACGTGGAGGCCGAAGTCGAGAAGGGCCAGACGTCCCTGCGCGCCGCCCGCGCCCTGCTCGAACTCGGCTTCCCCGACGAGTGCGTGGGCCGCGCGTACTACGGGCTGTTCCACCTCGTGTGCGCCGTGCTCCTGACCGAAGGCCTGGAAGCCCGATCGCATCCGGGGGTCGACCACCTGTTCAACCTGCACTTCGTGCGCGGCGGTCGGCTGGATTCCGGGCTGGCGAAAGCCTTCGCGCGGCTGGCCCAGTTCCGCCTGCAGGCCGACTACTCGCGCGCGTTCCGCTTCTCGCGCGAGGGCGCGGAGGAGGAGCTGGTCGTGGCCGAGCGTGCCGCGGCGGCGCTGCTGGAGTTCCTCCGCGCGGGCGGGTGGCCCTCGGCGGCCCCCGCCCCACGGCGCGAGCCCTGAGGCCGGTGCCTTTCACCCATCGCCTCCCGACGGGCTCGTCCGCGGCGGGACGGCACGCGGCGGGGCCCCGCGGCCCGGGTGTCTGCCTCCGCGCGGGAGAATTGCTCAACCGGCGGACGAGACGGGGGTGGAGGCGGGGGCGGCGGGCACCAGATCGATCGGCACCGCCTCGGCCTCGGCCGCGTCTTCCGCGTCGTCGTCGGGGAACGCTTCGCGGCGGCAGGCCAGCAGCTCCATCGCGCCGCGGCCCTTGACCTCGCGCAGGCCGAGCGAGGCGAAGCAGGCGGCGGCGCCGGGCTCGCGGGCCAGGTACGCGTCGCGGACGGCCCCGGCTCGGCCGGACGGTGGTCGCAAGCTGGAGGCCCTACTCGCCTGCGTCTGCGACCTCCGGCAGGGGCAGCGGGCGCGTGCAATCGTGGACGTAATGCACCACGCGGTCCTCGGGGTAGTCGAACTCGACCCGGAACTGGTATCCCAGGACATACTGGTCCCCGTACGGCCACTCGTCGGGCGGCCGTGTCTCGTACGAATAGCCCATCCTGAGCCAGACCGCGTAGCGACCTGGCGGCGCCTGCGCACGGCCGATGCAGCCGGGGCCATCGCAGGATGGGACATCCCCGCCAGTGACCAGACCGTCCCACAAGGCGATTGCCGCCTCACCGTCCTCGACCGGCCACGCGACGAATCGCCTATCCGCGAAGTCATTGAGGATCTCGTCACACTCGGGTTGGGGGCAGGAGGAGCAGTCGCACGATGCGAAACGCTGCGGAGAGATGGGTTCGAGCGCGCCCAGCGGTGCCACGTCAAAGCTGACCCACAGCGGCCACGGTCCGCGGGAGACCTCGCCCGTCGGGCTGCGCCAGGGCGCTTCGACGTACTGCACGTAGATCCGTTCGAAGATCCGGTGGACGAACTCCCGGCAGTACGGGCCCGCCCGGAACGACAGCACGAACGCCACGTGGCCCGGAGGGATCGGACCGACGTCGATGCCTCCGTCGCCCGCGCCGGCGTCCGGCCCGCACCGCACGGCGCCGAGCAGGCCGGCGTGCAGCAGCGCGGCGAGGCAAAGCCCGTTTCCAATCGGCCGGCCCATGTCACTCCACCTCCGGGAAGTCGTCCGACTCCGGACCCCGGTGCACGACCAGCACGTACTGCTGCGGGAAGGAAGCACGACCGGCGACGGGCGTGATCCGCACGCGGTACCAGCCGATCGCGCCCGGCGGCGCGACATGCTGGGCCGGAACGACGAACGAGAGCGTTGCGCCGCCCGAGCGATCCCACGCCGGGACGGCGACCCCTTCCGCGATCGACGCCGACCGGCTCTCCGCCCTCCCGTCGGGAGCGATGATCGTCCGGTCGGCGCACAGCCGGCCGTCCGTTCCCTCCGGGTGGACCGTGAACTCCACCGCATCCGCCGCCCCGGGTACGCCTGTGGCCGTCAGCTGAATCGACTCCCCCGCCAGTGCCTGTACCCAGTACGAATCGGCGTCGGCGGCGTCCAGCAGCGCTCCGGCCCGATAGGAGGCCTCGCCGGCCGCCAGGCCGTTGATCTTGCACGTCCGATCGGCGGTCGCGTCATCGGAATCGACGGGGCACGTATCGAGCGTGCCCGGGCGTCCTGCCGTCGAGACGAGGTACGTCAGTCTCGTGCGGGCGGGCAAGTCATCCCCGTCCAGCATGGCGAAGAACCGCCGGCCCGTCGCGACACGGTTGTCCAGCACGGTCTCGAAACACTCGGGCCCGCAGTCCCGCAGCAGGGTCGGCGGGCTGCGCGTCACTTCCCGCCAGCTCGTCTCGTCCTCGGCGCGCACGAACAGCCGGCCCCCGGACCGGACTCCTGGCGTCTTCACGGTGAGCGCCGTCGATCCTCCACCGGGCAAGTCGATCGCGAAGCCGTCCCTGTCCCCGGTGCGCAGCCGGCCCTCCGTGCGACCCCGGTGCGCCGGGAGCGGGCATGCGGAACCGGCCGAGGGTTCCGGGTAGTCGTCGGTCGAGGGATAGACCACGAGCTGGTAGTCGCCGGCACGACCGTCCTCGAAGCGGTAGGGAAAGAGCAGGCCATCGATGCCGGCCGCGGCGCGGGGCGTTGCGACCCGCACGTACAGCGTAACCTCCGCCGGGCTCGGATCCAACGTCACGGAAATCACGTCCCGCTCGACGCCGTCGTCCCGCGCGATCCGCCGCCAGCCCCCGCTCGTGCCACCGTGCGACCACACCTCCAGCACGGTGTCGGTGGTCCGCGGGTCCTCCGGCCGTGCGCGAATCGTGTACTGCCGGCCCGCCACACCCGGGCTGGCCCGGAGCACGAACCAGTCGGAATCCCACCCGTGGTCCAGGGTCCCCCGCGCCGTGACCGGCGCCGCCCGGAACGCGAGCCGGGCTTCCCCGCGACCACGCCGGGACGTCCGGTCGTCGAGCCGATCGAGGAACACGCCGGGGCGACCCTGGCGAACGACCGGGTCGAACGCGAGGAACAGCTCGGCGGCGTCGCGCCAGACCGGGCTGGAATCGGTCATCTGGCGGTACAGACTGTCGGTCGTGCTGCTGACCCGCGTTCGTGGCGTGACCCCCGCGCGCACCAGGTCGACGTAGCCTCCGAAGCCCCCGGAGCGACCGCGCAGCACCGTCTGCCGCGCCACGAGCGCCTCGAACCAGTCCAATGCCTCCGCTCCGACGGCCACCGGCGTTCCTGCCGCATTGCGGACGTGGCAGTTCCGCTGCCCGGTGCCGCCCGACCCGGACAGGCTGCACGTGGGCGCCACGACCTCGTCGTACGGCATTGCGTCGGGGTCCGTCCCGGACGCATCGACCATCCCCGCCTTCAGGCCGTCCGCTTCCACGAGCAGCAGTTCCTCGGCGGTCGGGCTGCCGGCCACTTCGAGGGCCGCTTCGATCACCGGCGCGCGCCGGACCGTGACGAACCGTCCGTCCGGCCGGCGCTGCATTTCGAGCCGCGAGCGAACCACGACGCGATACGGTCCCGGCGGCGCGATTCCCCGGTCCGTTTCTCCGGCCCATTCCTGCGTGACCGGGACGGCAAGAACAGGCCCCGTGCACCCCTCCAGGTCGAGGTACTCCCGACCGTCGAACTGCCGAACGGCTCGACCCGAGACATCCACGATTTCCACCGACCACGCCACGTAGAAGTTGAACCGCTGCCGATCCAGCATGCAGCTTCCGCGGCCCGGGTCCACCTCGACCGAGAAGCCGAGTTCGGCAAGATCGAAGACCCCGTTGCCGTCCGCCGGGGTCACCACGGCCGGGGCAACGACCAGTCCGCCGGTCCGGACCTCCGTCCGACAGGGCTCACCTCTGGACGCGAGCGAGGCCACCCCGATTTCGGTGTCGGTCGCGGGGTCCTCGGCGCAGCCCGGAGCTCCCCCAATCATGAGAAACAACAGAACAGAACAGAACAGAACAGAACAGCGGCAAGGTGGTTGCTCATCGGTCCCTCCCTCGGGGCGGCCGCACCCCGACACGATGCCCGGGCCCCGCTCCGGCGTCGTGCACGACGCGGGCTCCTGGTTAGTGTACGATCGAAACGGCGCTTCGTCCATCGATGGCATGGACAAGAGTGCAGCCCCTCAACTGTGGCGGCCCCGGGTTGGACCACCACCGGCTGTCGGGGAATGCCGGAGAAACCCCAAGATGGTGGGGCGACCCCACTTCGGGGGCTGCACCCCATGGACAAGACACCTCACTCCCCGAGAACTGCATGGAGCGCGGGTCGGCACGGGCGAGACGGGAAGCACAACCGGAAAATGGTCGTGGCGCGGGTGCAGGATGGGTGGGGCCCGAGGCGACCGCGGCGGCGGCTCCCGTGCCGGTGGCGCCGGTGCCGGACCTCCAGGTCGTGCAGCCGGTGCGGCGAACATTCACGGCCGACTGCAAGAAGCGCATCGTCGAACAGGTCGACTGGAGCGGGTGCTCGCTCGCCGAACACGCTCGGGGAGCAGACGCACGCTTCTCGCGCGAGGGCGCGGAGGAGGAACTGGTCGTGGCCGAGCGTGCGGCGTCGGCGCTGCTGGAGTTCCTCCGCGCGGGGGAATCGCTCAACGGGCGGACGAGACGGGGGTGGAGGCGGGGGCGGCGGGCACCAGATCGATCGGCACCGCCTCGGCCTCGGCCGCGTCTTCCGCGTCGTCGTCGGGGAACGCTTCGCGGCGGCAGGCCAGCAGCTCCATCGCGCCGCGGCCCTTGACCTCGCGCAGGCCGAGCGAGGCGAAGCAGGCGGCGGCCCCGGGTTCGCGGGCCAGGTACGCGTCGCGGACGGCCGGGGTGACGACAATCTGGCCCGCCAGGGCCTGGCCGCAGGCGCGGCTGGCGACGTTGACCGTGTCGCCGATCACGGTGAACTCGGCCTGCCGTTCGTTGCCGAGCTGGCCGATCACCAGCGGCCCCGTGTTGAGGCCGACACCCATCCCGACCAGGCGCCGGCCGAAGGCGCCGTCGGTGTTGGCGCGGTCGATCGCCCGCTGCATCGCCACGGCGCAGTGCACGGCGCGCGCGGCGTGGTCGGGCTGGTCGAGCGGCGCGTTCCAGACGACGAGCACCGCGTCGCCGATGAACTTGTTGATGTAGCCGTCGTACCGCGCCACGACCTCGATCAGGATCGACACGTAGCGGTTGAGCAGCCCGATCACCTCCTCGGGCGACATCGCCGCGCTCATCGCGGTGAACCCGCGGATGTCGGCGAACAGCACCGTCGCGATCCGCGCCTCGCTGGCCATCCGCCCGACGCCGCGGTCGGCCTTCAGGCGCTCCAGCAGCACCGGCGACAGGTACCGGCCGAACGCGGTTTCGAGGAACCGGCGTTCGCGCGCCAGCGACAGCATCTGGTTGAACCCCGCCTTCATCGCCGCCACCTCGTCCCGCCCCCGCACCACCACCGGATGCTCGAAGTCCCCCCGGCCGACCCGCTGGAACGCCCGGCCGAGGTCGGCGAGGGCATCGGTCGCGTTGCGCCCGAAGCGCCAGGCCAGGAGCAGGACGAACGGGAGCAGCAGCACCAGCGACGACGCCAGCCCGCCGACGTGCGCACCGGCGTACTCCTCCACGACGCGCAACGGCGCCAGCCACGCCTCGAGACGACCGCGCTCGACGACCCACAGCAGGAGCTGGCGGCCTTCCGGCCCCGCCAGGCTCAGCCCGACCACCGTCCCGACCGCGCTGACCAGCAGCAGCAGCATCAGGCGGGTGGAGAGGTGCCGGAACCCGGCGGTCAGCGTGTACACGACGTCCGCCGCGCCGATTCCGACCAGCACCATCCCGCCGGCGACGGCGACCGGCATCAGCGCCGCCAGCGCGTGCGCCGCCTCGACCACGGCCGGGATCGCGGCGGTCGAGAGCGTTTCGAAGAGCCGCGGCGCGCCGGCGATCAGGCCGGCGCCGAGGGCCGCCCGCACCAGGCCGCCGATCAGCCCCGAGCGGGTCGCCCGGCGGATCAGCGCGTCCAGATCGCGGCAGGCGGCCCAGACGACGAGCGGCACGGCGACCAGCGTCAGCACGGTCGCGGCCTGCTCCAGGCCGTCCGGCCGCGACGCCAACCGGGCGGCCACGGCGACGACGACGACCTGCGCCAGCATCAGGCCCCAGGCCAGCAGGCGCAGGCCGTGGCGGCGCAGGAACGACGGGCGCGGCGACGGCGCGGGAGCGCGCGCCGGGCCGACGACCGCTCCCGCAACCCGAGGTCGCTCGCCGCTCCGCGGCACGGGCGAGGCCTCCGTCGCCCGGCCGGTCGCGGGTGGTTCCGGCGCCGGCCCGCGGCCTGCCGCCGCCGGACCGTCCCCGGCGCCCGCTGCCGCCCTCCGGTCCCCGGACGACGCCGGCCGCTCGCCCATCGCCGCACCTCCGCCCGGATCTTGGCCCGCTCCCCGGACCTTTTTCAACGCCGCCGTCCGGGCGTTCGCCCCTGTTCCCCCTCCCCGCTTCCCGCTATGATGTCCCCCGTTCGAACCATCCGACACCCGGGAGGTACTTCGATGGCAGGCAACATCGTCCGCGACATCGATGACGCCGTGAAGATCCGTCACGTGCTCTGTTCGGTCTCCGACAAGAGCGGCCTCGACGGGTTGATCCCGGCGCTGGTGGAGATCAACCCCGAGCTGCGGATCTTCTCGACGGGCGGGACCTTCGACGCGCTCCGGAAGATCCTGGGGGAGCGGTCGGCGAGGCACCTGACCCAGGTCTCGGACTACACCGGGCAGCCCGAGACGCAGGGCGGGCTGGTCAAGACGCTGGACTTCAAGATCTACCTCGGGCTGTTGACCGAGACCTACAACCCGGCGCACCAGCGGGATCTCGAACGGACGCGGGCGGTGGCGATCGACCTGGTCGTGGTCAACCTCTACCCGTTCCAGCAGACGGTGACGCAGCCGGACGTGACGGTCGAGATGGCGCGCGCGAACATCGACATCGGCGGGCCGTGCATGATCCGCGCGGCGGCGAAGAACTACCTGCGCGTGGCGCCGGTGGTCGACCCGGCGGACTATCCGCGGCTGGTCGAGATGCTGCGCCGGACCGGCGGAACGCTCGACCTGGCGTTGCGGTTCGAGCTGGCCCGCAAGGCGTTCGCGCACACCGCCGAGTACGACACGGCGATCGCCCGGTTCCTCGGACGGCTGGAACCCGAGGCGGTGCGGGGCTGCTACGACGTGAAGAGGTGAGCCGATGGCCGACGATCTGAGGAAGATGTACCGGACGGTGATGGAGGACCACTTCCCCGAGACGATGGAGATCTCGTTCGGCGAGGGGGTGGAGCGCAAGACGCTGCGCTACGAGAAGGTGGCCTGGGTGCTCGACGGGCAGCGCACCGGCCTGCGCTACGGGGAGAACCCCGGGCAGGAGGCGGCGCAGTACCGCCTGGTCAACGGCAACCTGACGCTCGGGGACGTCACCACGATCGCCCCCGGCCGCTGGCTCTGCTCGGACGTCGAGCTGCTCCAGTCGGGCAAGCACCCGGGGAAGATCAACATCACCGACGCCGACAACGCGCTCAACATCCTGCGCTATCTCGGCGACCGCCCGGCCTGCGCGATCATGAAGCACAACAACCCCTCGGGCGTCGCGCTCGGCCGGACGCTGGTCGAGGCCTACGAGAAGGCGAACCTGGCGGACCGTGTCGCGGCCTTCGGCGGCGCCATCGCGCTCAACCAGCCGTGCGACAAGGCGACGGCCGAGGCGATCGCGCGGGCCTACGCCGAGGTGGTCGTCGCGCCGGAGTACGAGGAGGGCGCGTTCGCGATCCTCGCCGCACGCAAGAACCTGCGGATCATGCGGATCCGGAACATGGCGCGGCTGACCGAGTTCGCCGCGGAGCGGGTGATCGATTTCAAGAGCCTGATCGATGGCGGCATCATCGCGCAGCTCTCGTTCCGGCTCGAGGCGCAGAGCAAGGCCGACCTGCGGCCCGCCGAGGCGACGCACAAGGGGACGCTGCACCGCATCAAGCGCTTGCCCACGGACAAGGAATACGAAGACCTGCTGTTCGGCTGGCGGGTCGAAGCCGGCGTGACCTCGAACTCGGTGCTCTACGTCAAGGACCTGTGCACGGTCGGGATCGGCACCGGCGAGCAGGACCGGGTCGGCGTGGCCGAGATCGCGCGGGACAAGGCGTACCGCAAGCTGGCCGACCGCCTGTGCTGGGAGAAGCTCGGAATTCCGTACAACGAGCTCGAGGACCCCGCGCGGCGGCGGGAGTTCGACGAGGCGGCGGCCGCGCAGCACGGCGGGATCGCGGGCGCCGTGATGGTCTCCGACGCCTTCTTCCCGTTCCGCGACGGCGCGCTGGTCGGCATCCGCGAGGGGGTGACGGCGATCGTGCAGCCGGGCGGCTCGCAGAACGACCACGACGTGATCGACGCCTGCAACGAGCACGGCGTGGCGATGGTCTTCACCGGCCAGCGCAGCTTCAAGCACTGACCGGCCCACGCCCGCCGAACGCTCCCGGGGAACGGACGCCGTCCCGGCACGAGCCGCCACCCGGACGGCTTGGCGCCGCGGCCGCGCCGCGGGCGAGAGCCGGCCAAGGCGACCCGTCTCGATCGCCGCGTGCGTGCCGCGGTCCTGGCGAACGGTCCGCGACGGGGCTCGGTGCGGAACACGGACCGTGCTAGACTGCGGGGCCATGTTCGAGTCGGCCGAGCTGGGCCACAGGGTTTCCAAGGCGCGGTACCGAAGGGAGGCGCCGCGCCTGCGCCAGGAACTGCTGACGAAGCAGTTCGAGCTGATCCACGACAAGTCGTTCTCGTTGTTGATCCTGATCTCCGGCATCGAAGGGGCGGGCAAGGGCGAGACGGTCAACCTGATCAACGAATGGCTCGACCCGCGGCACATCGAGACCCACGGGTTCCTGATGCCGCGGCCGGACGAGCTGGAGCGCCCGGGCATGTCGCGCTACTGGGAGGCGCTGCCGGCCAAGGGCAAGATCGGCATCTTCCTCGGCAACTGGTACACCGAGCCGATCACCCGGCGGGTGCGGGGGGAGATCTCGCGCGTCGAGCTGGACCGCGCGTTGACCGACATCGTGCGGCTGGAGCGGATGCTGGCGGCGGAGGACGTGCTGCTGGTGAAGTTCTGGTTCCACCTTTCCAAGGCGCAGCAGAAGCGCCGGCTGCAGGCACTGGAGCGGGACCCGGACCGCCGGGACTGGGTCAAGAAGCACGACTGGGAGGCGTTCCGGCTGTACGACCGTTTCCGGGCGGTGGCCCAGCACACGCTGCGGCTCACCGACCGTGGCGAGGCGCCGTGGACGGTGGTGGAGGGGGCGGACACGGAGTACCGCAACCTGACCGTGGCCAACACGCTGCTGGCGTCGCTGGCGGACCGCCTCGCGCGCAAGGAGCGCGCCGCGACCTGCGTCCCGGACAACACGCCGCCGCTGCCGCGACCGGTCGACGACCGCAACGTGCTGTCCTCGCTGGACTACGGACGAAGGCTGCCGCGCAGCCGCTACGACCAGGAGAAGGACCGCTGGCAGGCCCGCCTGCGCGCCCTGACGCTCAGGCCGAAGTTCGCCCGCCGCTCCGTGGTGCTGGTGTTCGAGGGCTTCGACGCGGCGGGCAAGGGCGGCAGCATCCGCCGGGTGACCCGGGCGGTCGACGCCCGGATCTACAAGGTCGTCCCGATCCAGGCCCCGACCGACGAGGAGCTGGCCCGGCCCTACCTCTGGCGCTTCTGGCGCCACCTCCCCCGCCGGGGCCGGATCACGATCTTCGACCGCTCGTGGTACGGCCGCGTGTTGGTCGAGCGGATCGAGGGCTTCTGCTCTGAGCGCGACTGGATGCGCGCCTACTCCGAGATCAACGACTTCGAACACCAGCTCGTGGAGCACGGCGTGGTGATCGTCAAGTTCTGGCTGGCGATCACGAAGGACGAGCAACTGCGGCGGTTCCGCGAGCGGGAGCGGACGCCGTTCAAACGGTTCAAGATCACCGCCGAGGACTGGCGCAACCGCAAGAAATGGGCCCAGTACGAACACGCGGTGTGCGACATGGTCGACCGCACCAGCACCGACGCGGCACCGTGGACGCTGGTCGAGGCGAACGACAAGCTGTTCGCGCGGGTCAAGGTGCTGCGGACGGTGTGCGAGGCGATCGAGCGGGCGCTGTGACTCCTCGGCTCCGCGACGGCTCCGCGACGGCGCGGTGGATCACCGGTCGCACGACCGCCGCCCGCGCCGGGCCCGGCACGCCAATCTAGGTCTCTCGGTTCCCCCGCCCCCACCACCCGCGGGATGCTCGAAGGAGAACCCTCCCGCAACGCCTCCACGAACCGGGACACGCCACCTGCCATGTCCCCGGACAATGCCAGACCGCCACGCACACCCCCAGCCCGCGCCAAGGCCGAAGAAGATGTCCCTGTTCCCCGAGCGACGGTGTCCTCGAGATCCGTGACCTGGTGCCGGCTGCCGACGGCTCCTACATCGCCGTTGCCTGCGGGGAGCTACACCGGATCGAACCCCGGCCGGCGCACAGCAGCGCGCCGATCAGCGCCCCGAACTCGTGCCGTTGTCCCTCCGGCGTCGTCACGATCACCCGCCGCATCCCGGGCTGGGCCGCGACCCAGTGCAACACCGCTGTTGCAACGCGCCTAGGCCCCCCGACGCGGCGCACAGGAGCGGCCGCTCGCCCGCCGAACGGGCCCGGGAAGCGGACGCCGTCCCGGTCTGCACCGGTCAACGGGCCGCGGCCGGGTCGAGGACCCGTTCCTCGCCCGGAACCAGATCGACCTCGAGCGTCCCGGCGCCCGCGCAGCCGTTCTCCGACAGGAACTCGACGGCGTGCCTCCCGGGAGGCACCGGACGGCGTTCGACCGGGTAGTCGAGGATCGCCCAGCCGTCGAGCAGCAGGGCGCCCCGGCCGCAGGTGGCGTTCGCGGGCAGCGGTATCGTGAGCAGCGCGGGCGCCTCGTACGGCGGCGGGAAGAGTGTCGCGGGGGCGTTCAACGTCGGTCGTCCGGCGTCGCCGACGGTGCCGTCGTCGCCGCTGCCCTGGCACGAGACGACGGCGCCGTCGCGGGCGCGCTGGCAGCTCCAGAACGAGCCGAAGGCGATCTCGACCAGGTCCTCGCGCTCCGCGACGGGGGTCGGGCGGCGGCAGCGCGGCGAGGGTGACCCGGAATCGATGGAGCGGTCGGGCGGCCGGGGGCACTCGTACGGACCGAGTTGTGCGGCGTCCTGGATGCCCCAGCAGCGCGCCGTGCCGTCGGCAAGCAGCGCGCAGGTCTGGTAGTTCGTCAACGCGACCTGGACCACGCCGTTCAGGTCCGGCACCGGCACCGGCGCGCGCCGCTGTTCCTCGGTTCCGTCCCCCACCTCGCCGAAGGCGTTGTGGCCCCAGCAGGCGACGGTGGAGTCCTCGAGCAGGGCGCAGGCGTGCTGGGGGCCGGGGACGATGCGCCGCACGCGTTCCAGGCCGAGCACCCGGACCGGGCGGCCGTCGGGCTCGCGGAGCTGCGAGGGGCGCGGCCGGGGACCGCCGTCGCCGAGGGTTCCGAAGTCGTCGTTGCCCCAGCAGCGGGCGGTGACGTCGTCGAGCACGGCGCAGGAAACGCCGGCGGCCGCGGCGACCTGCGTCGCCCGGCCGTCCAGTCCGACCACCGCCACCGGCCGATGCCGTTCTTCGGTCATGCCGTCGCCCAGCTCGCCGGCGTCGTTGGCGCCCCAGCACCACACGCCGCCCTGGGCATCGCGGGCGCAGGTGTGGTCGCCCCCGGCCGCCAGCTCGACCACGCCGGCCTCGGGGAGTCCCTCCACGGCCGCCGGGGCCCAGCGCGTGACGGTCGTACCGTCGCCGATCTGCCCCCGGTCGTTGCGGCCCCAGCAGCAGACCGTGCCGCCGGTGCGGAGCGCACAGGCGTGGAAGGCCCCGGCCACGACCTGGGCGGCGTCATCGAGGCCGGCGACCGGCACGGGGACCGTGCGGCAGGGCCCGGAGCGGCACCGCGCCGGCGACGGCGCGCCTTCCCCGAGCTGTCCGTCGTCGGCCCGCCCCCAGCAACGGACCGTGCCGCCCTCGACGAGGAGGCAGCCGAAGTTCGTCCCGAGCGCCAGGCCGAGGCACCGCCGGCCGGCGACCGCCGAAGGCGCGGGCGGCGGCGGCTCGACCGCGACGTCGGCTGGCGCCGCGGGGCGCGGTGCCTCGACGGCGGGGCCCGGGCAGCCGAGCGCAACCAGCATCACCAGACACCCGACCGAACGGCAGGCTACGGTCATGGCGACTCCGCTTCGTGCCGGCCAACCTGCCACAGGACCACGGAGCGGTCAATGCGCGCGGCGGATCTCCGAGTCGCAGCGCAAGGCCCGGCTCGCATCGGTTGCCGGCAAGCGCGCCACGCGGGGCGGATTCCGCCGGCCCGCCGCAACGGGCCGCGCGGAAGCGGTCGCACGCCGCGCGGCCGCCCTCACGGCCGCAGTCCGGGCGGCGGCAGCACCGGCTCGCCGGGCGTCTCGGCCAGGCACTCGGCCAGCGACCCGAGCCACGGCATGCGGTCGCCGACGTCGCGCAGCACGCGCACCAGGTCGGTGGTCCCGGCCTCGCCGAGCGCGATGTCGGCGGGATTGATGATGTTGAGGTAGCACGGGCTGATCGGCTGTTCCACCGCCTTGCCCTCGTCGCGCCACCAGTAGAACAGTGTCCGCGCCGTCCAGAGGTAGGCGAACTCGTAGGCCGTGGGGTTCTCGCGCCAGGCGGCGATGCGGTCCGGCTCGACCCGGTAGCGCGACGCGCGACGCGCCGACAGCTCGAGCGCCGCGTCGAGGGCCGCACGGGCCGCGGCGAGCCGGGCGGCGCGCTCGCCGTCGCGGCCGGCGAGGTCGGCGGCCACGCTGTCGTACAGCCCGTGGACCTGCACCGCGCGCAGCGCCGTGATCCGCATCGCCTCCGCCAGTTCCGTCGCCAGCGGCTCGACCGCGGCCGGGGCCCGCGCCGCCAGCGTCTCGAACCGGCCCGTCAGCTCGGCGAAGGTCGTCTCCATCTCCGCCAGCAGCGGCGCCACCTCGCGCTCGTAGTCCGGCGGCGCGTGCAGCGGGTTCCGCATCTCGACCAGACCCAGCCGGTCGGGCTGCGTCATCGACAGGCCGGGCAGACCGAGGTCGGCGGCGAGGTCGCTGACGTCGTCCCAGGTCTCGACCCCTTGCAGGTAGGCCTGGCCGTTGCGTCGCACCACCCCGCCGGACGGCGGCCGTCCTCCGACCCGGCCTTCGATCAGCAGCGCCCGCTGGGCCGCCGCGGTGTCGGCCAGCAGGTCGACCCATTCCGGCGCAGCGGCGCCGAACGGACGCAGCACGTCGGCGAGCAGCGCGCGGAACGCGGCGTCGTCGTCGATGGTCGCGGGGCCGGGGTCCCAGGCGGCCCGCGCCGCCACCACGTCCGGCAGCCAGTAGCCCCACTCCCAGCCGCTGGAGAACACCACCTGGCCCTGCATCGCGGCGCCGGCATGCTCGCCGCGGCCCATCCGGCCCGCCGCTTCGTCCGCGGCCAGGAGCCGCAGGTCGTGCAACCGCCGCTCGGCGTACAGCGGCAGGAACAGCGGGACATCGATGTCGAAGCTGACCCAGTAGGCGGACTCCGGATGCCAGACCACGGGCCGCCGTCCGGCCTGCTCCTGCAGGAACTCGCGCATCGCGCCGAAGTCGTCGTTGCCGTAGGTCGGCGCCGGGTCGTCCAGGCCGTAGTGCTGCACGGTGTGCGGCATCACTCCCAGCCGCGGGTCGGCGTAGTGCGGCAGGAAGTTGAAGTTGAGCGGCTCGCCGGTGTCGGGGTCGCGGTAGCTCTCGGCGAATTGTCCCGTCGAGCAGTGGATCTTGATGAACCCCGGCCTGCCGTACCCGTCGGCCAGCTCCGCCGCGAACAGGTCCATCCAGGCCAGCATCCGCTCGTCGCCGGGGTTGGTGAACTCGCTGGTGCCGCTTTCCGTCGCCAGGAAGTCGAGCCCCATCCCCATCAACCAGCCGATCCGGTCGCGGAGCTGCACCCGCTCGTAGGCCTCGTCGCCCGGCTCCGGGATCAGGCGGAAGGCGTGCTGCTGCTGGAGCGCGATCGATGCATCGACCCCCACGCGCAGGCCCCAGGCGTGCGCCCGCTCGACCAGCATCGTCAGCCGCTCCCGGCGCTCGCGACTGGTGGCGAACGTCCGCCACTCGCCCCCCTCGAGCAGGACCCAGTTGAGCCAGTCGAGACGCTGGGCCACGGCCCACTCGAGCAGCCGCTCCCACTCGGACAGCATCGCGCGCCAGCCGTCGGCGTCGGCGGGGCCGCCGGGTCCCCAGCCGTTGACGAGGTCGGTCAGCTCGAGCGGGTGCATCGTGTGCAGGTGCAGGCCGCGCTCCGGCCACCGCGGCTGCTCGATCCGTTCCGCGAACGGCGGCGGACGGAGCAGGTCGTCCGGGATCGTGGGTTCGAGCGGATGCAGGAAGCCGAAGCCGAACTCCTGCAGTGCGGCGTAGGCGGCGTAGGTCACGCCGAGGTTGGGATGCCCGGGCGGCTCGCGCCCTTCCGCCGTGCCCCGCGCGGCCACCAGCACCGCCTCGCCCAGCCGGCCGGTGCGCAGCGCCAGCGACCCGGCCGCCAGGCCGGACAGCTCGCCGTCCGCGACGAGCAACCGGGCCAGGGCGGCGTTGCCGACCGCCAGCACCAGCGAGCCGGGTCCCAGCGGCGGCACCGGGTCGTCCGTGGCCAGGACGAGCAGCGGATCGTCCGCGGCGGCCCGCAGCAGCTCCTCGAGCCGCGCCGCCACCGCCGGCGCCACGTCGTCGCCGAGCTGCAACACCACCCGGCGCCCGGCCGGCGCGTCCTCGGCGAACCGATCCTCTGCGGTCGACGCGTCGTCGTGCGCAACGTCCGCCGGACTCTCCGCCTCGTCGGGCGACCCGTCGACGACGTCCCCCGGCGCGGCGGCCCCGCCGCAGGCGGCGGCGAACCCCACCACCCAGGCTGCGAGGCAACGGATGCGGGCAATCCCGGTCATCGTCCGGCAGCATAGCTCGACTGTGCGGGTTCGAGCCATCCGTCCCGACGACGCTGGAGGAGACGACATTCCTCTGGAGGTGGGGGAGGGCGGACCGGCACGGGCGTTTGCGGCCGTCCCGACGTTCTGCTTTCCTTGCGGCATGCGGTTGCATCGCTCGATTCCCGGTTTCGCCTCGCTCCTTGTCGTTTCGCTCGCTGCCGCCCCGGCCGCCCGGGCCGCGACCTGGTACGTCGCGCCGACCGGTGACGACGCGAACCCCGGCAGCGAAGCGGCGCCGTGGGCCACGCTCCAGCACGCGGCGGACGAGGTCGCGCCGGGCGACGAGGTGCGGGTCGCCGACGGCGACTACGAGACCGTCGTCGTGGAAACCTCCGGCACCGAGTCGGCGCCGATCGTCTTCCGCGCGACCGGCGACGCGGCGACCATCGGCCCCGCGGTCCCCGACGGCGACGGGATCGTGATCCGCGCGTCGTGGATCACGTTCGAGGGTTTCGGCGTGGCCGACGCGGGACGGCACGGCGTGTCCGCCGGCCCGGCGGCGCCGGGCGGCGTCCTGGAAGGGGTGCGGATCGTCGGTCTGACCGTCACCGGCTGCGTCGCCGACGGAATTCACCTGGACCGGACGGTCCGCGTCACGATCGATGGTTGCGTGGTCCACGACGTGGGCGGCAACGGCATCGCGCTCGCGGGCTGCGCCGGGGCGTTGGTGCAGAACAACGCCGTGTGGGGCGGCCCGGGCGACGGGATCGTCGTGGCGCACGATCCGGGGCTGACGCTGCCGAGCGACGCGACGGTCGTCAACAACACGGTCCTGCGCGCGGGCACGGCGGGCTGGGCGCTGCGGTTTGCGGTGGCGGCAGGGCAGGCGATGACCGGCAACGTGGTATTCAACAACGTGCTGCTGGCGGCGGACGACGCCGCGGGGAGCATCGCGCTGGGCGAGGGCGACGCCGGGCTCGCCTCGGCCCGCAACGCCGTCTCCGACCGCTTCGGCGTCGGGACCGCGACGCGGACGCTGGCCGAGTTCCAGGACCTGGGGTACGAGGCCAGCTCGCTGCTGACCGAGCCGCTGCGGCTGTTCCGCGACACGGCGAGCGGCGACCTGCGGCTCCGCGCCGGCTGCCCGGCGGTCAACCTGGGCCTGCCCGGCTTCGCCGAACGCTCGGCGCCGGACCACGACCTCCTCCGCGTGCGGCGCCCGGTCGGCGGCACCCCCGACATCGGCGCCTACGAGTTCTGCATCGCCGACGACTGCACGGGCGAGACGCCGGACGCGGGCACGGATGTCTCGACCGACGCCGGCGCCGACGCCGCGGCGGACACGGGCGGCGGCGGGGAGGACGGCGGCGGCTGCGGCTGCCGGGCCGCCGGACGGCCCGGCGGCGCGAGGATCGTGCTGCTGCTCGGGGCGCTGTCGGCCGCGCTGCGCCGCCGACGGCTCAGTTGAGCCAGAACAGATAGCGCAGCTTCCGCTCGAACGACTCGGCGCCGGTGACGACCTCGTTCTGCATCCGCAGCAGCTCGCGCACGAGCGGCGACGGCGGCATCTCGGGAACGTACGCCGCGCCGAACAGGTCGCGCAGGACCTGCTCGGCCGCCGCCCGCGTCCGTTCGCGTTCGAGGGCATCGACGTGCTCGACGTTCAACACGACGTCGGACGGCGCGGAGAGGAAGCGGCCGAGATCGATGAAGCCGCGCGGCGGATCGGCCCACCGGTCGTCGCCGAGCTGCGCGATTTCCGCGACGTCCAGCCCCTCCTCGCCGCGCAGCAGCCGGCCCACGGCGCCCACGACCCGGCTCCAGGTCTCGTACAGCGCGGCATCGACCGGCAGCGGCATCGGATGGTCGACCTGCCGGGGGTTGGGGACCCACTCGCGCTCGTCGTCGGTTTCCGCCAGGTACTCCTTGCGGGCGCGTTCGGCGTGATCCAGGCCGGCCAGCAACAGGTCGCGGGCCCGGCGCAACCGGTCGGCGTCGCGCACCCGCAGGCGAAACTCGGCGGGCTCGGGTCCCAGCCCGCCGACGAGCAGCCGGTCCAGGTCGGTCCAGGAGTAGCCGAGGCCGATCTGCAGCAGCGCGCGCTGGAAGGCGACCATCGCGCGGGCCCACCAGACGTCGCCGGTGTCGAACCGGAACGTCGGCTTGCGCCGCGGGTCGCCCGGGGGCAGCGGCTCGCCGTCGGCACCGATCTCGATCTGGAACAGCAGCCGGTCCGACTCGTCGATCTCGCCGCTGCGGTTCCAGTCGACGCGCCAGCAGGCCAGGCACAGGTCGAAGGCCAGCGCCGGGTCCTCCGCGGCGACCGCCAGGTCGTCCTCGATCTTCCCGAGCGCCTGCTCGAGCCGTTCGAAGATGCCGCGCCAGGCCTCGTGGTCGATCCGACCCTCCCGCTCGAGCCGTTCGACCTGCAGGAGCGCCTCGACGTGCAGCCGGCCCAGCGCGCCGCGATAGGCTGCGACGGCACGCACGGCGCGGGCCAGCGCGTCGGAGGGCGTCGTCTCGATCACCCGTCCGGCCGCCTCGTAGGCCTCCTCGAAGCGCCCTTCCTGCAACTCCCCGAGGGCCTGGGCGGCATCGGCCGAGGGCGTCCTGCCGGCGCCGCCGGACGGCTCCCGCGCCACGGGCGGGCACGACGCGAGCCCCAGCAGGGCGAACGGCCACAGCGAACGGAAAGCGCCGGTCGGTCGGGTCGACATGGTGTCCTCCTCCCGAGACACAGGGGACCGGGAACGAACGTTCAGCGCTCCGGCGGCGGCGGCGGCCGCCGCCCGCCCGACTCGCCGTGGACCTTGTCCCAGGCGCGCCAGAACGGACAGAACCGGCCGTGGAACGCCATCAACCGGCCGAACCAAGAGTCGGGATCCCGTCGCGCGCGCTTGCAGAGCGGACAAGCGTCGCAACGCGCGGCCATCAACCCGGTCAACCACTCCATCATCGTCTCCTCCCCGCGGGGCTCGCGGACAGTGTCGATGTTCCGTTCCTAGCACACCCGGTCCGTGGTGTCAGTCCCACGACCCTAGTGAATGCGAAGGCCGAATCTGCTATCGAAGGCGGCATGCGGAAACCATCCACGAGAACAACCCCCGGTCTTCGCCTTCTCGGACCGCTCGCCGCCGCCCTCGCCCTGCTGCTTGCGGCGTCCGCGGCGGCGCAGGGCGCCGCGGCCGACGCCCCGGCGGCGGAGGAGGTCTTCGACGTTTCGCTGCCAGCCTGGAGTCCGTCGATCGGCGCGGCCGACGCCCCGGTGACGCTGGTCGTCTTCACCGAGTACCTCTGCCCGTTCTGCCGGCGACTCGAACCGGTGCTGGCGCAGCTTCGCGCGGCCTACGGCGACCGGATCCGGATCGTCTACCGGTTCCGGACGGTGCATCCCGGCGCGGAAGAGCTGGCGGTGGCGGCGCTGGCGGCGCACCGGCAGGGGAAGTTCCGCGCGTTCCACGAACGACTGTTCGAGAACCAGGAGCTGCTGCGGGACCGGCCGCTGTTCCCGATCCGCCTCGCCCGGGAGCTCGGCCTGGACGTCGAGCGGTTCCGCGCGGACCTGCGGGGCGAGTCGATCCGCAAGCAGGTCGCGGCGGACGCGGCGGAGGCCGACCGGCTGCGCGTCAGCGGCGTGCCGACGACCTTCATCAACGGCCGGCGGCTGTCCGGGGCGGTGCCGGTGGAGAACTTCGGCGAGCGGATCGACCGGCTGCTCGGGATCGAAACACCGACGGTGTTCCCCACGCCCGCGCCGCCGGCGCCTCCGGCGCCGACCCGGGGTCCCGTCGAAGGCGCGGGGGAAGCCGGTGCGCCGCCGCCTTCGCCGCCGGGAGTGACGCCGCCGTCCGAGTGAGGCGCATCCGGCACGCCTTCGGCATCCGCCGGTCTTCGATCTGCCGCCGGGCCGGCGCCCGCCGTCCGCGCGCGCCGGACGGAATTCGGCTTCCCCGGTGGTCCCGTCCCGGAACACAATCGAACCGCCGGCGCGACGGGCGCGGCGGCGTTCCGCCGCGCAAGCGGCGGAGCGCAGGGAGGCAGCGCAATGCGCGAAGGATGGAAGGCGCGATCGCGGACGGCGAACCGCTGCGGTGGACTGCTCGCCCTGACGGTGCTGGCGATCGGCTGCCTGACGGCCCTGGTGCCCGGCTGCCCTCCGGGCCTGGTGACAGGCGGCGGCTCAGGACTCGGCGGAGGCGGTTCGTCCGGGACTGGCGCCCTGCAACTCCACGACGGCGACGGCGACGGAATCGCCGACCCGTTCGACGACTGTCCGACGATCTACGACCCGACCCAGCAGGACGCCGACGGCGACGGGATCGGCGACCCGTGCGACGGGGACGTGGACGGCGATGGTCTGCCCAACGCGGACGACCGCTGCCCGAGCGTCGCCGACTCCGGTCCGCGCGACGCCGACGGCGACGGGATCGAAGACCCGTGCGACCCGGACCGCGACGGAGACGGAGTGCGCAACTCGGCGGATGTCTGTCCCGACACGCGGAACCCCGATCAACTCGACGCCGACGGCGATGGGTTCGGCGATGCCTGCGACCCCGACGGCCTGTCGCCCGACCGGGCGCTGGAAGTGTGCGGCGACGGGCAGGTGACGGGCGACGAGCAGTGCGAGCCCGGCGTCACGCCGCGTCGCGGCTGCGAGAGCATGGGCCGGGGCACGGGCCTGCTGGACTGCGTCGATTGCCGGTGGGACGCCTCGGCCTGCATGCCCGTCCCCTACTTCCGCGGCCGCGGGAGCTGCCCCTACGTCTACCTTTGGGACGGTCGCGAGTACCGCTACCGGACCGACCTGTCGGGCTCGGTGCTGGCCAAGGGGCTGCCGTTCTTCCGGCCGGCGTTCTACGGGGCGAACGTCTACGAGCTGGGCGACTTCGCGCCGGTGGACGGCATGTACCGGATGAAGGCGCGGGAGGTGATCTTCGAGTCGTCGTACTTCGACGAGGCGGCGCTGCTGGTCGTGGACGTGCCGGAAGGCTACGACGTGTTCAACGAGTGGAACGCGACGAGCCAGCTCGAGCGGTTCGCCTCGCGGGAGTTCCTGTCGGTGGGTCCGCTGCGGCCGCCGATCGCGGCGACGGCGGACGACGGGCGCGACGTGCGGGCGGAGGTGGCGGAGCCGGACGGGGTGCCGCTGCCGGTGGAGCGCACCGGGTGGAGCCGGGTCGTGGTCGATTTCGGGCCGCTGGAGCATCCGGAGCACGCCCGGCTCGTGATCACCTCGTGGGGCAACTACCTCGACCTGCGGGACGCCCAGGCGCCGCCGTACTCGGCCGGCACCACGTTCGAGGTGCCGGACGGGAACGGGGGCTGGCGCGAGGCGCTCGTGGCCGGCAAGAGCTCGGGCGACGTGCGGAGCTGGGTCGTCGACATCGGGGGGCTGCTGTCCGCGGACGACTCGCGGCTGCGGATCACGATGGCCCACCAGCCGTCGGTGCTCGATGCGCTGGACGCGGTCCGGCTGTCCGACGCACCGCCGGTGGAGCCGGTGGTGACGCGGGGCGATCCGGCGCGGGCCGAGCTGCGTTTCGGCGGGGCGGCGCGGGTCGAAGGCAGCACGCTCGATCATCCGGTGCGGGCCGACGACGCCGCGTTGCCGGTCAACCCGGACGCGTTGCTGTCGGGGCGGTACACGCGTTACGGCGACGTGCGGCCGCTGCTCGCGGCGGCCGACGATCGGTTCGTGCTGCTGGCGCACGGCGACGAGCTGGTGCTCGAGTTCCCCGCACCGCCGCAGGCGCCGGGGACGGCGCGGCGGGCGTTCCTGCTGGCCGACGTGTTCTACACGCTGAAGTACCACCCGTTCGGCCAGGTGACCGACACGATCGAGCCGTTGCCGTTCCACGGGATGGAGCGCTACCCGTACGACCCGGCGGACTGGCCGTACCGGGACGACCCCGGCTACCGCGAGTACCTCGAGACGTGGAACACCCGTCGGATCGAGCTGCCGGGCGCGGCGCCTTGAGCGGCGCGGTCCTGCGGTTTCAGAAGGCGACCCGGAGCACGTCGGCGTAGGTCGCGGCGTAGTGGAAGCGCAGGCCGCGGACCACGTGCTTGGGGATCTCGAGCACGTTGCGGCGGTTCTCGCGGGGGACGATCACCTCGCGCACGCCGGCGCGCTTGGCGGCCAGGCACTTCTCGCGGATGCCGCCCACCGGCAGCACCTCGCCGCGCAGGGTCATCTCGCCGGTCATCGCGAGGCGCGGGCGGATCTTGCGGCCTTTCTTCCAGCCGAGCAGCGAGACGAGGGCGGTGGTGATGGCGATCCCCGCGCTGGGGCCGTCCTTCGGGGTGGCGCCGGCCGGGAAGTGCACGTGCAGGTCGGACTTCTCGAACACCTCGGGGTCGATCTCGAACTCCGCTCCGTGGCGGCGGACGAAGGACAGGGCGAGCTGCGCCGATTCGGACATCACCTCGCCGAGCTGTCCGGTGACCTTGAAGTTGCCGCGGCCGGGCATGCGGGTCGATTCGATGAACATGATCTCGCCGCCGACCGGGGTCCAGGCGAGACCGACGACGACGCCGGGGCGCAGCGCGCGGCGGAGCTCGTCGGCGAAGAACTGGCGCGGTCCGAGGTAGGTTTCGAGCTGGCCGGCGGCGATCGTCGCCCGGCGGGTCTCCTCGGCCGCGACGCGCGCGGCGACCTTGCGCGCGATCCGGCCGATCCGCCGTTCGAGCTCCCGCACCCCGGCCTCGCGGGTCCAGCCATCGATGATCCGCGGGTAGACCGCGGGCTGGAAGACGAGCTGCTCCTTGGACAGGCCGTGGGCCTCGCGCTGCCGCGGGAAGAGGTAGCGCCGGGCGATCTGCACCTTCTCCTCGAGGATGTACCCGGGCAGCTCGATGACCTCCATCCGGTCCAGCAGCGGGGCCGGGATCTGGGTCTTGATGTTCGCGGTGCAGATGAACATCACGCGCGACAGGTCGAACGGCACGTCGACGTAGTGGTCGAGGAAACTGACGTTCTGGGCCGGGTCGAGCACCTCGAGCATCGCGCTGGAGGGGTCGCCACGCCAGTCCTGGCCCAGCTTGTCGATTTCGTCGAGCATGAACACCGGGTTGCGCACGGCGACGGTCCGCAGCCCCTGGAGGATCTTGCCGGGCATCGCGCCGATGTAGGTCCGCCGGTGCCCCTTGATCTCCGCCTCGTCGCGCATCCCGCCGAGCGAGAAGCGGAAGAACTTCCGTCCCAGCGCGCGGGCGATCGACTGGCCGAGCGAGGTCTTGCCGACGCCGGGCGGGCCCGAGAAACACAGGATCGCCCCTTTCTGGTCGGGGCGCAGCTTGCGGACCGCGAGGAACTCGACGATCCGCTCCTTGACCTCCTGCAGGCCGTAGTGGTCCTCGTCGAGGATCGCGCGGGCGCGCGGCAGGTCGGTGACGTCCTCGGTCTCTGCCGCCCACGGCAGCTCGGTCATCCACTCCAGGTACGACCGGACGACGTTGTACTCCGGCGACTCCGGCGACAGGATCTCCAGGCGCTTCAGCTCGTCGCGCGCGCGCTTCGCCGCCGCTTCCGGCAGGCCGCGCTGCTCGATCCGATCCGCCAGCTCCTTGAGCGCCAGCTCCTTCTGGTCGACCTCCTCGCCCAGCTCCTTGCGGATCGCCTTGATCTGCTCGCGCAGGTAGTACTCGCGCTGGCTCTTCTCGATCTTCGCCCGGATCTCCTCGCGGATCTTCCCGGCCAGCCGCGCCAGCTCCAGCTCCCGGTTCAGCGCCTCGGTCACCTGCCGCAACCGCTGCGGCAGATCGACCGTCTGGAGGAGTTCGACCCGCTCCTCGCGGCGCAGGTCGAGATGTGCGGCGACGAAGTCGGTGAGCTGCGCGGGCCCCTCGAGGTTCGCCGCGGCGATCGAGAAGCCTTCGGGCAGGCCGGGAATCTCCTTGAGCAGCTCGCCCAGCGAAGCCTTCGCCGCCCGCCACAGCGCATGGAACGTCTTGTCGTCGGGCACCCGATCGACCGGATAGGAGACCCGCGCGATCAGATAGGGCTGCGTCCGGAGGTAGCGCGCGACCACCAGCCGCTGGAGGCAGGCGAGGAAGTACGACCGGTTGCCGCCGGGCATGTTCAGCGACTTGAGGATGCGGGCCAGCACCCCCACCGGCAGCAGCTCGTCCGGGTTGAAGATCGCCTCCTTCGGCGTCTCGGCATCGACCTCGCGCGGCGTCCGCCGCGGGACGAAGGCCACGAACGACCCCTGGCCGGCGGCGAAATCCACCGCCTCGCGCACCGGTCCCGGCGGATAGACCACCGGCACCGTCATGCCCGGGAACAGCACGGTCTCCTCGAGCGGCACGACGATCACGTTGGCCGGCATCTCGCCGTCGAGCGAGACGAGGCCCGTGTCCTCGCCCTTCAGCGCCGCCGCGGCCTCGCGCTGCTCCTGCGCGCGCCGTGCTTCCGCCCGCTCCTCCTCCGTCCCGCTGTCCTCGTCGTCGGCCACGTCGTCCTCCGTCCCGCCCCGACAACTACCGCAGGCGCCGCGCGGGAGGCAAGCGAGGCGGCCGCGGAGCCGCGCGCGACGGCCGCCCGGTGGACGCCGGCCCTCCCGGAACCGCGCGCGACGGCGCGCGGCGCCGGCGGGGCGCGAGGCGCGGACGACCGTTCCTACCGGTGCTGCTCGCGAATCACTTCGTCGATCAGTTGGCGGACGGAGACGCGCGGGCGGACGCGACCCGCCGCGATCTCGCGCAGCGCCGTCACCGCCGGCCGGTTCCGGCTCGCCACGAGCTGCGGCGCCTTCTTCATCAACTGCCGCGCCCGCTGGGCGGCCAGGATCACCAAGGCGAAGCGGTTCTCCACGTGCTCCAGGCAATCCTCGACGGTGACTCGTGCCATCGTTCCACTCCCCTCGACGCCCCGCGCCCGCGGAGGAAGACCGGAACCCGGCGTCCCGGCCGGCGCGGACGTATACTCACACGACGGGGGGTTGGCAAGCAAGATCGGCGCGCGTCGGCAACCCGCCGCGATCGCCGGTGATCCCGGCGGAGCCGCTCAGGGCAGGCAGCCGCAACAGCGCGACGGATCGAGGCTGCCGGCGTGGGCGCACCACCCGCCGCCGCGGCCCGCGCCGACGCACGCCGCCTGGCAGTCGGCGAATCCCGGCGTGCACCCCTGGCAGCCGTCGGCGGAACAGGTGCAGCAGGCCGACGGGTTCGTGCTGCCGGGGGCGCCGCACAGGCCGCCGTTGAACCCCGCGCCGTGACACGCCAGCGGGCACGACCAGCCCCAGGTGAGGCAGGCGCTGCAGCCGCCGCCGCCGGCCGGCGCGACCCCGCCGGGAAACGCCGCCGCGATCCGGTTGCGGTTCCAGCTCGCGACCGAGGCGCCGCCGTACCACACCGCGCGCACCGCGCCGCCGTCGAGCTGCAGGTGCGGGGTGACCTGGCCGCAGGCGTCATAGGCCGCTCCCGACAGGTCGAACAGCCGCCCGCGATCGACCCAGCACGTCCCGTCGACGCTCGTCGCCCAGTACGTCCCGTCGACCGCCTCGCGCAGCATCACGTACACGCCGCCGACGTTCCGCACGTCCACCGCGCCCGCGTTGCGGAACACCGGGTTGCCGGGGTGGCGCGTCCACGTGCGGCCATCGGAGGACGTGGCGTAGCCGACGTGACGGCCGCCGCTCCCCGTCCCGTCGTACCACATCTTGTACGTCCCGCCTTCGTAGAGCACCGACGGCCGGCCGACCTTGCGGTCCTCCCACGAGCCGGCGGGGCCGGGGCCGAGCACCTCGCCGACCTTGGCGAAGGCGTGCACGTGCGTCGCCTCGGCCAGCCAGATCCGGTCCTCCTCGCCCACCGGCGCGTCGGTGTAGTACATGCGCCAGGTGCCGCCGACCTCCACCACGCTCGGGTCGTTGACGTGGTTCGAGGCGCCGACGTCGAGCACGGGACGCGGGCGGTCGTCGTCGGCGTACTTGCGCCATTCCATCCCGTCGCGGGACCAGGCGAGGAAGATCCGGTCGTGGCCGTCGCCGCCCTGGCCGCCGTAGAACATGATCCAGACCTCGCCCCAGCGGTGGATCTCGGGAGCGTAGACGTTGTCCGCGCCGTGGAACGTATCGGCGCGGGTCGGGACGAGCAGCGGGTTGTGGGCCCAGGGACGCAGGTCGGACGGCCACCCGGGCGGCCGCGCGTCGTCGCAGACGCACTGTCCCGCGGCGTCGCACTCCCGCCCGGCGCCGCAGGCGCCGCAGCTTCCGCCGCATCCGTCGTCCCCGCACATCCGGCCGGCGCAGGCCGGCACGCAGAGGCAACGCCCGTCCGCGCCGCAGGTCGAACCGGGCGGGCAGGTGCCGCAGCTCCCGCCGCACCCGTCATCCCCGCACATCCGGCCGGCGCAGGCCGGCACGCACGCGCAGGCGCCAGCGCGACACTCCTCGCGCTCGCCGCAGGCGTGCCCGCAGGCGCCGCAGTGCGCCGGATCGCTGTTCGTGTCGACGCAGGCGCCCAGGCAGTTCTCCAGGCCGGGACGACAGGTTGCCGCGCAGGCGCCCTCGTTGCAGACCATGCCCGCCGGGCAGGCCAGACCGCAACCGCCGCAGTGCGCCGGATCGCTGTTCGTGTCGACGCAGGTCCCGGAGCAATCGACCCACCCCGGCCGGCAGCCGCCGGCGTCGTCCGTTCCGCCGGCGTCGTCCGCGTGGTCGCCGTCCGCCTCGACCGGCGCGCCGTCCTCGCCGCCGGTCTCGTCGCCCCCCGTGGCGTCCTCCGCGGCGGCCTCGCGCGCGTCGGCGACGAGGCTCGACGACTCGGCGCAGCCGACGGCCGACAACCACAGCCCCCAGACCCAGCCCCCGGGCAGACGCATCGGTGCCTCCGTTCGCGCGGCGCCCCGCGCGGAAGCGATTCTGGGCCGGCCGGGCCGGCCGGTCAAACCGCGGAGGTCGCCCGCCCGACGCTTCCGCCCGCCGCCGGCGAACGTGACGGGCGATCTCCCGGCCCGCGCGTCGCGGCGTCCCGGCGCCGGCCGTCCGCGCGGCTCCGTCCGCCGGCGCATCGCCCGCGCCGATGAACGCTCCCCGACGGGCGGTCATCGAACGGGGGAACGGTGCCGGGCGGGGGCGGCCGGCGGTTTTCCCAACCGGCCCGCCGCCGTGCTAGGCTGGGGCGATGCTGCCGATGCGGCCGTGTTCCGCATGCGGATTCGAGCACCCCGAGGGGGTGGTGATCTGCCCTTCGACGCAGCAGGTGATCGGCACGGCCGTCGTCGGCGGGCGATACCGCCTCGACCGGCTGATCGCCGTCGGCGGCATCGGCGCCGTCTACGACGCGCGCGCGTTGCACATCGATCGGCGGGTGGCGGTCAAGCGGCTGCTGCCCGTCTACACGTCGGACCCCGAGGTCGTCCGCCGTTTCCAGCGCGAGGCGCGGGCGGCGGGGCGCATCGAGCATCCCAACGTGGTCGAGGTGCTCGATTTCGGCGTCGGCGAGGACGGCGTGCCGTTCCTGGTGATGGAGTTCCTCGAGGGGGACACGCTCGCCGCGCGGCTCGAACAGGCCCCGGGCCAGCGGCTGCCGTTCGAGGAGTTGATCCCGATCGTCCTCGACGTGCTCGAAGCGCTCGGGCACGCCCATTCGCGCGGCATCATCCACCGCGACCTCAAGCCCGAGAACATCTTCATCGCCCACAAGCCGAACGGCACGACCGTCGTCAAGCTGGTCGACCTCGGCATCTCCAAGGCGCTCGGCTCCACCTCGCAGGCGATCACCCAGAGCGGCAGTGCGCTGGGCACGCCGCACTACATGGCGCCGGAGCAGTTGCGGGGCGAGAAGGACGTCGATGGCCGGGTCGACCTGTACGCGATGGGGATCGTGATGTACCGCGCCCTGTCCGGAGCGTTCCCGTTCGACGGGCGGACTTTCGAGCACCTGGTGACGCGGATCCTGGACGGAACGTGCGCGCCCCTGTCGTCGATCGTTCCGGGCCTCCCGCTCGGCATTTCGGAGGCGGTGGCCTGGGCGATGAACAAGGATCGCGAAACGCGGGCACCGACCGCCGAGGCGCTCGCGGCGAGCCTCGCGGCCTTCGTGCCGGCCCGCCCGGTCACCCCCGTGCCGCGCGTCTCGTCGGTTCCGCCCGGTCGCGGCGCCGCCCGTGCTTCCCGCTCTTCCCTGCCCGGGTCCGCGTCGGTCGCTCCTGCCACGCCGTCGCTCGACCCCGACCCGACGCTCGACGCGGCCACCCAGCGCAGGACCACCGGGTCCCCCGCGACCGCCGCCGTCGAGGCGGCGGGCGAACCGTTCCAGATCTCCACGGCCCTGGCCTCGGTCGCCGCGAAATCGCAGCCGCCGCGCCGGGGCTCCCGGCTGTGGCTGGTCCTGGCCCTGGTCGGCGCGGTCTTCGCCGCGGGCGGCACCGGCGCGTACTTCCTCCTGCGGGGCGAACCGAGGGCGGCCCCGCGGGAGCATCCCCCGAGCGGCGGACTGGCGGGTTCGCAACTCCCCCCGCCGGTCGAGGAGGTCGATGCGGCGGAAGACGGCGCGCCGCCGTCCCCGGCGGCCGACGCGACATCGTCTTCCGCCGTGCCGGGCCCGACGACCGACGGAGGCGCGGCCGGCCCCGCCCCGACCGCGGACGCCGGTACGGCCGGCGGGGACGCGCGAGCCGACGGGGGCGAGGCAGGTCCCGCTCCCGCCGGGGACGCCGGCTCCGCACGCCGCGAGACGGCCGCGACGACCGCCCCCGACGCCGAGGCCGGCCGGCCGGCGGGCGACGCACGGGTCGAGGCGACGGCGGACGCGGCGGGCCGCGCCGACGCCACCGACGGCGGAACCGCCGCGGACGACGGAACCGCCGCGACGGAACGACCGTCGGCCGCCGATGCCGCCCGGCTGTTCGGGCAGGTCGCAGGTTCGGTGCGCGATTGCGCCGGCACCGAAGGACCCGGTTCCTACCGCGTGCGCGTCGTCGTGCGCGGCTCGGACGGCCGTGTCACCGAAACCCACGTAACCTCGGAGCTGTCGGCGGAGTCGGTCGCGTGCGTGCGCCGGTTATTCTCCGACCTGACGTTCCCGCCTTTCGGCGAGGGAAGCTCGTCGTACGCTTGGCGTTTCGACGTTCCAGGGTCCGGGGCGGCCGACGCCGGCACGGTTTCGCCGGACGGCGGTGCGTCGCTCGAACAGACGATCCGACGGATTCTCCGACGGGCGAAGCGTCAAGCGCTGGCCTGCATCGCGGAAAGCACGGGACCGATCACGCTGGTCGTGGATGTCGACGGCTCCGCCCACCGGGCCTCGCTCCAACGCATCGTCGGCTCGGTGACGGCGGAGGAAGAGGCCTGTCTGCGGCAGGTCGTGGAAGCAACCGAAGTTCCGCCGGAACTCGCCGCGTCTTCCTCGGGAATCCCGCTGCCCTTGCGGCCATAGCGGCAGGTCGGGCGCGACGACCCGGCGGTGGTCGAACCGGCGTCTCCGAAAGGCAGGGGGCCTGCGCGGCAGAGACCGGCCGGACCCGACTACTCGACGGGCGGCTGGCCTCGGTCCACGTCCGTGCCGGGCAACCCGGGGACATCATAGGCGTCGTCTCCCTCCGGGGGCTCCGGCGGCGCCGCCTCGCCGCGCGTCCGGACGAACAGCATCATCCCGCCGACGAGCGCGAGTTGGATCGGGGAAGCGCGCCCCGGATCGATCTCCAGCACCGCGCGCACGACGTCCCCCTCCACGGTGGTCTGGGCGGCGGCCAGCGCCTCGCGCACGGCCGCCACGACCCCCAACGCCTCGGTCTGCGCCTCGGCGGGCAACGCCGGATCGAGATTCCCGGCGCGGGCGGCGGCGTCCAGCTTCGCTTCCATCGCGGCGAGGAGGAGCGGCAGCGTCGCGACGAACATCGCGACGGCGTTGGCGCTGTCGGCGTCGCCCGCCGGCACGACGACCTCGTAGCGATCCGTCGCCCCGCGCTGGAGCGTGACGCCGATCCCTTCGGCGCGGAAACGGTCGCCCTGCAACGATGCCATGCCGTAGACGTCGAGATCGAACGGGCCGGCGCCGAGCAGCGAACGCAGCTGCTGGTAGCGCGAAGCGCCGGCCAACGCCTCCGCCGCGGCCGGAGCGGGTCCCCGGGCGAGGGCCATCGCGGCGGGCGAGGCGAGGACGACGCCGCCCGCGGGGAAGTCGGCGACCTCCAGCACCTCGCGATCCAGCGACAGACGATAGACCCCGTCGGCGTCCGGCGCGGGCGGCTCGCCGTTCCCCAGCAGGGCGACGCAGGCGGCGACGTCGGCGGCGGTCAGCGAGCCGGAAAGGAAGACCATCACTTCCTCGTCGAGGGCATCGGTGCGCACCAGCGCCTGGGTCATGATCCGGGCGCGCCCGAGCAGGTCGAGGGCACAGGTGGGCTCGACCTGGATGTCCAGCAACGGCAGCGTCCAGCGCAGCCAGCGTTCGACGACGGCCCGGTCGAGCGCCCGTGAAAGGTCCGCCTGGAGCACGAACTCGGCCGTGGCCGGCACCTGCGCCAGGTGCGCGGCCCGCGGATCGACCGGCGGCACCGGCGTGGTCTCGGTCGTCGACGGGCAGCCGGCCGCGAACAGGACGGCCAGGGTCGCCGGCGCGAACACCAGGAATCTCCGCATCGCTTTCCTCCTCGACCGGCGCCCCGCGGGGCGGGGTCTTCCGCCGGCGGCTACTTCTGCGGTTCGGGACGGAACTCGGACAGGATCCGACCCGAGTCCTTGGTGAAGGACCGGAGGCACCCCCAGACCCGGCAGACGCCGGCGAAGTTCCGCGCCGAGCGCTTGGGCACGGTGTACAGCGCGACGAACATGCCGTCGGGACTGCACGAGCAGGGGGCGATCGGGTCCAACTCCACGTGACAGACCGGGCAGCGCAGCGTCAGCACCGTGCCCGGCGGAAACTCCATCCCGACCTTGCGATGGTCGCCGTGCAGCGGGCTGAGCGTCACGATTCCCTCGGTCTTGCCGTCCGAGACTTCCAGGCAGATCCCGGGGTGGCCGTCGAACGTCGGTGCCCCTTCGATCATCAGGTTGTCGCCGCGCGGACAGAAGGCCGCGGCCAGGTAGACCTGCTGCTCGTCCTTCTTCAGCGCCGTGCGGGCCGACGGCTTGCGGTCGGGCTCGCGAATCACCAGCGCGCCCTGCTTCTCCTCGTCGGTCATCGTCTGCCTCCTCGAACGGCCTCGTTCGGCCTGCTCGCGCGCCGCGGGGCCGTCCCCCTGGCGTCCCCGACCGGACGGTTCGCGCGCCAGCGTGAACCTTGGTACCATCGTCCGTGCGCCGGCGCAAGCCGCGGCGGGATCTTCGCTCCCGCAAAAGGAGGTTCTCGTGCCCGACCGCCGACCCGCCTGCGCCGTTCGCGGCCCCGCCGCCGTCCTGCTCGCCGCCGCCCTTCTCTCCGCGGCCGGGTGTCCGACTCGACCCGCCGTCCCCTCGGCCGCCGGGCCGGCCGCCGGGCTCGACGCCCTGCTGGCGGCCGCCCGAGCGCAGGACGTCCCCGCCCTCGTCGAGGTCGGGGCCGACTGGTGCCCGACCTGCCACCAACTCGCCCGCGAGGTGTTCGAGCGGGCGGCGGACCGCCTGCCCGCCGACCGCTTCGTCGCCGGCGGCGTCGATTTCGACAGCGACGAGGGCCAGGCCGTCGCCGCGCGCTACCGCGTCATGGGACTGCCGACCACCCTGGTGCTCGACCCGGACGGCCACGAGCTGGGTCGCATCGAAGGGTACGAAACGGTGGACCGCTACCTGACGGACCTGCGACGGATCCTGGACGGCGAGGATCCGTCCGCCGATCTGCTGGAACGCTTTGCCGCCGCTCCGGACGACCCGGCTCTGCTGGTGGAGGTCGGACACCTGCGGCTGGCCCGGGGCGCGGAGGAGGACGGGTTGCGCCTGCTCGAACGGGCCCGGGAGCTGGACGCGGAAAACGCCACCGGCGCCTGGACCGACGCCACCCGGACGCTCGGCCGCTGGTTCTACCGCGTCCGGGGCGACCACGAGCGGGCCCTGGCGTACTACCGCGAAGGGGCGGAGCGCACCGCGGGGACCGACGCGGCCTGGGGCTTCCAGTGGTGGGTCGCCCTGTCCCTTCGGGCGCTGGGCCGGTCGGACGAGGCGCTGGCCGGGCTCGACGCCCTGATCGACGCGCACCCGGACCGGGCCGAGCCGGCGGCGCTGAAGGCCGAGTACCTGCTGATGACGGACGGCGACGCGGCGACCGGCCTGGGGCTGGCGCGGGAGGCGACACGGTTGGCCCCGGACGACGACTGGAATCACTACCTCGTCGCGGCGCTGGCCGAACGCCTCGGCGACGCGGAAACCGCCGTCTCCGCGATCCGCCGGGCCCTCGAGCGGGCGCCGGACAAGGCGATCTACCTGCACATGCTCGAGCGGTTGACGCGGTCGGCGGCCGCGCCCTAGGCTCGTCGCGTGCGACCCGGTCGCGCCGCATCGTCCGGTTCGAGCCGTCCCGCGCGGGAGGGCCGCAACCGCGCGCTCGACATCGTGGTTTCGGCCATGCTGGCCGGCGCGTTGGCCGGCTGGGCCGGCTACCGGCTCGGCCTGAGCCGGGGGGCGTCGGAGGCCGCACCGGCCGCCGCTTCCGCGGCGCCGCGGACGAAGAGCCCGAGCCGGTCCGCGCCGGGCACGGCGGCCGACCCGCACTTCCGGCCACGGACCGTCGCGGCGCGCACGGGGAACTTCCTGGTCAATGCCGGCTTCGAGGACGGGGCGACCGGCTGGACGTGGCTCGACTGGTCCAACGACTGGGCGCCGTTCGCGGTCGACGAGCTCCGCGCGGCGACCGGGAAGCGCGCCGCGCACCTGACCGTGTCTGGACGTCCGGAGGACCGGCCGACCCGCGTCTTCGGCGTCGTCCAGGAGCTGGCCCCGCCGGTGTTCCCGACGCGCATCTCCGGCAAGTACTTCGTCGAGCGGTGGGAGCCGGGCGCGGCGCGGAAGGCGTACGTCCAAGTCGTGGTCATCGCGATGTGGCCGCTCGGCGACCTTCCCAGCCGCCAGCTCCGCTACATCCTCGACGGCGTCACGGAGCCGCCGTACAACATGAGCAACGCGCGCTACGCGTTCGTGCACCGCCGGACGCAGCCCGAGATCGGCCGGTGGATCGACTTCACCCTGGACGTGCAGGGCGACTATCGCCGGCTGTGGGGCGATGTGCCGCCCGACGGGACGCCGTTCCGGGTGCTGTTCGAGGCGCGCTACGACGACAAGCCGCCGGGGTCCGAAGTGCACAACGTCGTCTACTACGACGAGCTGTTCGTCGGCGTGCCGTAGAAGGCGGCGGACCGGCGTGGGCCGGACGGCGTCGCGGCCGCTGCGATCCCGACCCCCTACCGCGCCCGTCGCGGCTCCGCTATCCTTCCGGGCGTGAGCACGCCGAGCAAAGCCCTGCGGTACTGCGCCTTCTGCCCGAAGCTGTGCCGGTTCGCCTGCCCGGTCTCCGCCGTCCAGGCGCGCGAGACGGTGACGCCGTGGGGCAAGCAGACGATCCTGCACGAGCTGACGCGCCAGACCCTCGCGCTCGACGCGTCGGCGGCGCGCCCGCTGTACGCCTGCCTCGAATGCCACGGCTGCCGGACCTACTGCGATCACCGGATCGATGTCCCGGCCTCGCTGCGGCAGGGCCGGGTGTTGGCGCTGGGGCATCAGGTGGCGCCGCGGGCGGCGACGGCGCTGGCCGACGGCTTCGCGGACCGCCAGCGACGGACGCAGGCGGCGGTGGCGGCCCTGGCCGCCGGACGCACCGTGGGATCCGAGACGAAGGTCGCGCTGTTCCCGGGCTGCACGGCGTGCCTGGAGAGACCGGCGGACGTGGCGGCGACGCTCCGGGTGCTCGACGCCTGCGGCGCCGGCCCGCCGGCCCTGGTGGCGGACTACTGCTGCGGTCTGCCGCTCCTGCAGGCCGGCGACGAGGCGGGCTTCGTGGCGGCGGCCCGCCGCGTGCGCCGCGCCCTGGCCGGCATCGAGACGGTCGTCGTCCCCGACCCCGGTTGCCTGCATGCGATGCGGGTCCTGTACGTCGAACGCGGCGTGAAGCTCGACGCCCGGCTGCTGCACCTGTCCGAATTCGTCTTGCCCGCGCTGGGACGCTTCCGTCGCCTGTCGCTCGGCGGGCCCGCCTTCTACCACGACCCCTGCCGCCTCGGTCGCGACCTCGGCGTGTACGACGCCCCGCGCGACGTGCTGGCGCGCGTGCTGGCGGACGGGCTGGTGGAGTTCCCGCGGCATCGCGAGCGGGCCGACTGCTGCGGGGGCGGCGGCGCCGTGCCGGACACGGACCCCGAGACGGCCCGCGCCGTGGCCCGCCGCCGGCTCGAAGCGCTCGGTCCACCCGCCGGGGCGGCCTCGATCGTCACCGCCTGCCCGACCTGCCGCCGGATGCTGGCCGGGACGGGCAGCGGCTGGGAGGTCCGGGACCTGATCGAAATCCTGGGGGAGGCGCTGCTGTGAGTCGCATCGATCGTCGCGCCTTCTGCCGCGGAGCCGCGGCCCTGGGCGGCGCGGCGCTCGCCGCCGGGACGCTGCGGCCGCTGCGCGCCGACGCGCCCGACCTGCCGGAGCTGCCGGCGCGCGCGGCGGACTACTGGGAGCGCCTGGCCGACGACCGCGTCCGCTGCCTGCTCTGCCCGCGGCACTGCGTCGTCGGCCCCGGCGGCCGCGGATTGTGCGGCGTGCGCGAGAACCGCGGCGGATCCTACTACACCCTCGTCCACGGCCGCTGCTGCTCCGAGCACATCGACCCGATCGAGAAGAAGCCGCTGTTCCACTTCCGCCCCGGCACCCAGGCCTGGTCGCTGGCCGCCCCCGGTTGCAACATCGAGTGCCGGTTCTGCCAGAACTGGGAAATCTCGCAGGCGCGCCCCGAGCAGATCGAGATGTGGGAGCGCTCGCCGGAAGCGATCGCCGCGGCGTGCGTCGAGCGCGCGGTCCCGAGCATCGCGCTCACCTACTCCGAGCCGGTGGTCTGGTTCGAGTACGGCCGCGACATCGCGGCCGCGGCCCGGACGCGCGGCATCGACACGGTCGTGATCACCAACGGCTTCATCGAACCGGAACCGCTCCGCGAGTGGTGCGGGCTGGTCCGGGCGATCAAGGTCGATTTCAAGGCCTTCACGCAGCGCTTCTACCGCGACGTCTGCTCCGGCGACCTCGGCCCGGTGCTCGACACCATCGGCCGGATCAAGGACGCCGGCGTGTGGCTCGAACTGGTGCTGCTGATCGTCCCGACGCTCAACGACGACGAGACCGAGATCAAGGCGCTGTCCCGCTGGATCCTCCAGCGCCTCGGCCCCGACGTGCCGGTCCACTTCACCCGCTTCCACCCGATGTACAAGCTGACCAACCTCGAACCGACCCCCGTCGCCACGCTGGAACGCTGCCGCGAGATCGCCCGGGCCGAGGGGCTCCACTTCGTCTACCTGGGCAACGTCCCGCGCCATCCCGGCGAGAACACGTACTGCCCGCAGTGCGGGAAGATCCTGGTCGAGCGCCTGGGATTCACGATCCTGGAGAACCGGCTGCGGAACGGGCGCTGCCCCGACTGCGACACATCGATCCCCGGCGTCTGGTAGCCGCGGCACGGGCCGTCCCGCGCCCGCGATAAAACGCCCGGCGGCGACGACGCCTCGCCGGCGCGCGCCACGGCGACGGTTCCGGACGGCCGAGAACCCGCCGGTCCCGGCCGGCTACGGGCTGCAGTCGGCCCACTCGATCAGGCGGGGAATCAACCCGCAGCCGCCGTCGGTCACCGAGCCCGAGCAGGCGGCGTACCACCCTTCGCTGAACGTGCCCGGATTGAGGCAGGTCGCGGTGCAGGTCAGGCAGGCCGCGCGACAGATCAGGGTGCCGTCGCCGTCGACCCAGGCGGCGCCGCCGTCCGGCATCGACACGCACATCGGCGCCGCCGGCGGCGGTTCCTCGCATTCGCCCTCGTGGTCGAGCGCCGCACCGGCCGCCAGCCGTTCGCAGTCGTTCCCGTACGTCCGGCCGTCGCAGCCGCAGACCGGCCTCCAGACCGGCGGGCACAACGCCGGCCGGGGAACGCAGATCCCCGACGCCGTCGGGTCGCAGCTCCGGAGGTCGCACACCTGATCCGAGGGACAGAGCGCGCCCGACAACGGGCTGCAACGGACCACCGCGTCGATCGGCACGTCGCCGATGTCGGTGCCGTCGCCGTCCGGACGCACGTCCACCCCGGTGTCCGCGTCCGGGCGGACGTCCTCCGCCTCGGGTCGCACGTCCTCCGGCGCGTCCGTGTCGGGAGGCACGTCCGGAGGCGTGTCCGTCTCCGGCGCGACATCGACCTCCGGCTCGACGTCCGGCGGTCCGTCCGTAACCGCGTCCGGGAGCCCGTCCGGTTCCCCGTCGGAAACAGCGTCCGGAACGACCTCCGGAACGACCTCCGGCCCGGCGTCCGCGTCGGCATCGGCTCCCGCCTCGACGTCGGCCTCGAACGGGACATCGGGCGGGGCGTCCGCCTCGGCGCCGGTGTCCGCCTCGCCGGCGGCGTCCTGGTCGGGCACGCAGCGGCCGTAGTAGCAGACGAAGCCCGGACCGCATTCCGGCGAACACTCGTCCCCCACGGTCCCGCCGCAGTGCCCAGCCGCTCCGACGGCCGCCACGATCGCCGCCACGACCGCAATGATGCGCTTCATGCTCGCTTCCTCCTGGCGATGCTCGTTCCCCTTCGGCGGAAGTCTGACCGATCCGGGGAGGCGAGGCAACCCAGACGGCCCGCGGCCGGCCGCGCCGCAACCACGCCGCCGCCCGTCACCGCTCCCGGCGGTGCCCTCCTGCGGCTTCGCGCCCGCCTTGCAAGCGGGGGCACCCGGGCGCCGGGGAGGCGCGGCCGACGCCCCGGATGGGGGCGGGCGGCGATCGGCTACGAGAGGATGTCCTCGAGGTTCTCGCCCCAGACGACGGCCTGGAAACGCTCGAGGCGCGTCTCGGGGTCGCGCCAGCAGCCGGCGGGCAGCCCGGCCTTGCGGCAGGTTCCGTCGAGGAACTGCTCGCGGTTCCACCCCTGCTCTTCCGGCACCTGCGGCAGCAGCAGGCCTCGATTCCGCCCGCGCGAGACGATCAGCCCGTCGCGTCCCACGCGGATCGTCGCGGGATCGGTCACCACCTCGGGCGGCGTGAGGACCGAGATCTCGAAGGTCAGCTGGTCCAGTTCCTGCGGCGTGACCGGGTCGAAGCGGTAGTCCTGCGTCGCGGCCGCCTCGGCCACCTCCGCCACGCAGCGGTACAGCGGCAGGGTGGCCACGACGTGGCCGATGCAGCCGCGCAGGTCGCCCTGCTTGCGCAAGGTGACGAACGCGGCGCCGGGCGTCCGGAGCGCCTCGGCGGCCGGCTCCGGCGGCCGGTAGGACTCGCCCCGCACGGCGGCGCGCACGGCCGCCTTGGCGATGTCGAGCAGCGTCTGACGTTCTTCCCGGGTGAACATCGTCGCCTCCCCGGCCGTCGCCGGCGCTTGGGGCCCGGCGTCGGCCTCCGGCCGTTCGGCCGCCGAACCCCCACCGGCCGTCGCCGGCGGGGGTTCGGGAGCCCCGGTGTCGGCCGCCGGCGCGGTTTCGACGGCGAGCAGCGCGAGCGCTCCGTACCCGACGACCCGGTCCCGCTCGCCGGTCACGTCCCCGCTGTTGGCGTATCGCAACCGCACCACGCGCGCTCCGGCGCCGGCCGCCGCCTGCAGGGCGGCCAGCGCGGTCCGCACCGGATCGTAGCCGCACATCCCGCTCCGCCCCTGGCCCGTCCGCTCGAACGTGGCCAGGTCGAGCGTTTCCAGCGCCCGCAGGTTCTCCTCGTCGAAGGCCACCGCCTCCTCGTAGGAGTAGAAGTGCGACATGTCGGACGACGCCACGACCATCAGGTCGGGCCGCTCGGCGCACAGGGCCGCCAGCGCCGCCCCCAGCCGCTCGGCGGCACCGTCCGCCGTGTCGCCCACGATCAGCGGCAGCACGCGCGCCCCGGGCAATGCCACCTGCAGGAACGGCAACTGCACCTCGAGGGCGTGTTCGCGGCGGAAGTACGACGAGTCGACCACCAGATCGGGCCCGGCCCGCTCCACCAGCCGCCGGCGCAGGGCGGGGTCGACGCGGACGCGGCCGAGTGGCGTCTCGTAGGCGTCCTCGGCGAGCACCGCGGCGCCGGCCAGCGGATAGTGGTGGCTCGGAGCCATCACGACCACCGTGCCGACCGGCCCGACCGTCGGCGCGATCGGCGGTGCGGCGTCGGCCAGGTACCGCTCGACGGCGGCGCGCAGCTCCGTCGGATCGGCCGGGTAGAAGCCGCCGGCGACCTGCGGCGGAAAGACGCTCTGCGGCTCGGCCGTTCCGTCGGCGCCCGGCGGGGCGCCGTGACCGGCGAGGAGCTTCCAGGCATGACCCGCCACCGCGGCCGAATACATGTAGCCGGCGTGCGGCGCGATCAGGCCGAACAGCCGTCCGGTCGGGCCGGGAGGCGGCACGGCGGGTTCGGCGCCGGCGTCCGGGCTTCCGGACGCCGCGTCGGCCGCCGCGAGGGTCGAGCCATCGGGGGTCCCGCCGCCGGCCGGCCGCCGGGCGCAGGTGGCGCCCAGCGCCAGCAGCGCGCAGGCGCCGAGGCCCAGGACGTGGATGCCGGCGCGGATCATTCTCCTCTCCCCCGGACGGCGACTACTCGTCGTCGTCCTCGTCCTCGTCGTCGTCGTCCCGGTCGATGTCGCGTTCGTCGCGATGCTCCGGCGCGGGAGCCGCGGGTCGGGGCGCCGGGGGCAGCGGGCCGACCGGCCGGGTTCCCGGCGGCGGGGCGGGGGCCGGGGCGGCCGGCTTGGCCCCGGCTTTCGGGGCCAGGAGCAGGAACATCGTCCGGCCTTCCATGCGGGATCCCTGCTCGAGCACCGCCTCGTCCTTCAACTCGCTGACGATCCGGTCGAGAAGCTGCTGCGCCACCTGGGGGTGCGCCATTTCGCGGCCGCGGAAGCGCACCGTGATCTTCGCCTTGTCGCCGTCGGCGAGGAACCGGCGGATGTGGCGCAGCTTGAAGGCGTAGTCGTGGTCGTCGGTCTTGGGCCGGAACTTGATTTCCTTGATCTCGATCACCGTCTGGCGCTTGCGCGCCAGATTCGCCTGCTTCTTCTGCTCGTACTTGAACTTGCCGTAGTCCATCAGGCGGCAGACGGGCGGCTGCGCCTTCGGGTTGACCTCGACCAGGTCGAGCCCGGCCTGGCGGGCGCGGTCGAGCGCTTCCGCGGAGGACATGATGCCGATCATCGTGCCGTCGGGCCCGATCAGCCGGACTTCGGGGACACGGATGCGCTGGTTGACCCGCACCGACGGTTCGGGACGGTCGTCCGGACGAAAACCCCTCCTGAACAAGACCTGCTTTCCTCCCTCCTCCACGCGCCGCGGGCCCGCGACCGCCGCGGGCCTCCGTGCGGCGCGGCGCTACGGATACCGAAGGTCCAGCGGCGGGGGTGCCGCTTCCGCCGCCAGCCGGTCCGCGAACGCGGCCAGCGGCATCGCGCCGAGGTCCCCTTCCGCCCGCGAACGCGGCGTCACGGTGCGCTCGGCGGCCTCCCGATCGCCGACGACCACCAGGTACGGCACGCGCTGGTTCCGCCACTCGCGGATTTTCGCCCCCAGCTTGTCCGGCCCGTCATCGACCGCGACCCGCAGCCCGCGGGCCCGGCAGATCTCGCCGGCCTCGCGGCCGTACGCCGCCTGCTTCTCGCTGACCGTCAGGATCGCCGCCTGCACCGGCGCCAGCCACACCGGGAACGCCCCCGCCAGATGCTCGACCAGCACCCCGAAGAAGCGCTCCATCGAGCCGAGCAGCGTGCGGTGGAGCATCACGGGGCGCGGCAGCGTGCCGTCCGCGGCGGCGTAGCTGAGGTCGAAGTTCTCGGGCTGGATGAAGTCGGCCTGGATCGTGCTGCATTGCCAGGAGCGCCCGAGCGCGTCGCGGACGTGGATGTCGATCTTCGGGCCGTAGAACGCCCCGCCCCCCTCCTCGACCTCGAAGCCCACTCCCGTCTCCTCGAGCCCCTGCCGCAGGAACCGCTCCGCCTCGGCCCACAGCGCCGGGTCGCCGGAGCTCTCCTTCGGCCGGGTCGCCAGCACCATCCGGTAGTCGGTGAAGCCGAAGGCCCGGAGGATCCCGGTCGAGAAATCGATCAGCCGGAGGATCTCCGTGCCGAGCTGGTCGCGGCGGAGGAAGAGGTGGGCGTCGTCCTGCGTGAAGCCGCGCACGCGCAGCAGGCCGTGGAGCTGTCCGGATCGCTCGAAGCGGTAGACCGACCCCAGCTCCGCCCAGCGCAGCGGCAACTCGCGGTAGCTGCGCACCCGCGAGCGGTAGATCTCGATGTGGAACGGGCAGTTCATCGGCTTGAGGATGTACGGGTTCCCCTCGATCTCCATCGGGGCGTACATGTTGTCCTTGTAGAAGCCGAGGTGCCCCGAGCGCTGCCACAGCTCGGCGCGCCCGATGTGCGGCGAGAACAGCAGCTCGTAGCCGTGCGCCAGGTGCTGCGCCCGCCAGTAGTCCTCGATCTGGCGCCGGACGAACGCCCCCTTGGGATGCCACAGCACCAGCCCGCCGCCGATCTGGTCGCTCACGGAGAACAGGTCGAGCTCGCGGCCGAGCTTGCGGTGGTCCCGCTTCTTCGCCTCCTCGATCCGCGCCAGATGCTCCCGCAGCGCCGGCTCGTCGAAGAACGCGGTGCCGTAGATCCGGCCGAGCATCTTGTTCCGCTCGTCGCCGCGCCAGTACGCCCCCGCCGTGCTCGTCAGCTTGAAGGCGCGGATCCGGCCGGTCGAAGGGACGTGCGGACCGCGACACAGGTCGACCCACGCGCCGTGACGGTACAGCGTGATCGTCGCGTCGGGCGGGAGGTCGCGGAGAATCTCGAGCTTGTAGGGCTCGCCGAGCTTCTCGAACAGCGCCTCGGCCTCCGCCCGGCTGACCTCGACCCGCTCCAGCGGCAGATCCGCCGCCACGATCCGCCGCATCTCCTCCTCGATTCGCGGCAGGTCCTCCTCGACGAACGCCCCGTCGGGCCGGTCGAAGTCGTAGTAGAAACCGTCGGCGATCGCGGGGCCGATCGTCACCTTCGTGCCGGGGAACAGGCGTTGGACCGCGTCGGCCATCACGTGGGCGGTCGTGTGACGGAGCACCTCGAGCGCCCGCGGGTCGGAGGCCGCAAGCGGCGCGAGTCCCTCGCCGTCGGGGAGCCGCGTCAGCAGATCGACGATCTCGCTCCCGCGCACCGCGGCCACGGTGTCCTCGGCGAGCGTGCCGCGCTCCTCGAGCCACTGGCGCACGGTGCGCCCCGCTGCAGCCGGACCCGCCGCCGTCATGAAGGCTGAACCGTCATCGGCCGTACGTCGCCCCGGCGGGTTGCGGCCGCGGCCGCGCCCGGATGGTCGAATCGCGTTCCTGCCCCCGGAGTAGGCGCGGGCGGGATTGAACCGCCGACCCCTACCGTGTCAAGGTAGTGCTCTCCCACTGAGCTACGCGCCTCCACGACCGCGGGGGCCGGTGCCTTCCGCCGGCCGCGTTCCGGCCCCGGCGTTCCTCCCGCTCCTCGCGCGGCTATACGGGATCGGGCGCGCCAAGTCAACCGGGAGCCGCACGATCCGAGGTCATCCCCCGGACAGCACCTTGTCCAGCTTGCGCGCGATCGATTCCTCGACCTGCCCCTTCATCGGCCGCAGCAGCAGGGGCAGGTCCAGCTCGACCAGGACGGTGGACGCCTCGAGCCGGATGCGGCCCTTGACGCCGCGGGTCATCCCGCTGCCTTCGAGCACCATCTCGTCCCCCTGCCAGTGGCCATGGACCGCGTACTTGGCCTCCAGCGAGCCCGAAATCTGGTCGACCTTCTTGCGCAATTCCTCCACGGACATCGCGTGCGAACGGCGGATCTCGATCGTGGCCATCGTTCCCGCTCCTTCCTTCGGTCGCGGAGCATCGCCCAACCCCGCCCCGGATGGCAAGGCCCTGGCCCCTCCCCCCGGGCCCCCGGAGCGTGCTAGCATCGCACCGCCATGCGACAGAGCTTCCTCGCCACCCTTCCTCTCCCGGCCGCGATCCTCGCCTCGGTCGCCTGCGACGCCCCGCCGGCGCACCGCACGGACGGCGTGGGCGAGCCGGAGTATTCGATCGCCCAGCTCCAGACGGCGACCGACCCCGACTACCCCGGCGTCGGCTCGCGCGTCCTGGTCCGGGACGCGGTCGTCACCGCCGTCGACACCTACGACGAGGACGGCGGGGGGCATGTCGGCAACGTCTGGATCGCCGAGCCGGCCGGCGGCGCCTGGAGCGGCGTCCAGCTCTTCAACCCGGTGGTCGTCCCGTCCCGTGTGCGCCTGGCCCCCGGGGACATCGTCGAGGTCTCCGGGACGCTCGACGAGTTCGTCCTGCGCAACGACGACGGCACCCCGATGGACCGCGACGGCACGGAAACCGAGCTGGTCCACGCGAGCATCCGGAAGATCGGCGAGACGTTCCCTCCGCACCCGACGGACGTCCGGGAGAACGACCTGGCCGACCTGCGCACCGCCGAACCGTGGGAAGGGTGCCTGGTCCGGGTGCAAGACCTCCGGCTCACCGGCGGCTACAACCGCTACGGCGAGGCGCCGACCGCCGGCGGCATCGAGATCGCCAACGACCTGTACGAGATTCCCGGCGCCGGTGCCGGCACGACGATCCGCTCCCTGACCGGCGTGGTGACCTACTTCTTCGGCTTCAAGGTCATGCCGCGGGGTCCCGAGGACGTGGAGCTCTGATCGGTTGCCGACGCCTCGCGCCCCGCACGACCGACCGGGCGCCCGGCGAACGCTGCGCCGCGCCGTCCTGCCCTGCTGCGCCGCGCTCGCCGCGGCGTGCGGTCCCCGTCCCGGCCCCGACGTTGGGCCGGAGGTCCCGCCGCCCCCGGAGGTGCCCGTGACCGCAACCCTCGAACGACTCGACAACGGTCTCGCCGTCGTCGTCCGTCCGATGCGCCTGGCGCCCGTCGTCGCCCTGCAGGTCTGGGTCGATGCCGGCGCGGCGGACGACCCGCCGGCCTTTCCCGGGATGGCGCACCTGTTCGAACACCTGTTGTTCAAGGGGAACCCGTCGCGGCGCTTCCGGGACCTGGTCGCCACGGTCGAGGCGGTGGGTGGCTCGTTCGAGGCGTGGACGTCACACGACCACACGGTCTACGAGGTCCTGGTCCCCAGCCGCCACGCCCGCCTCGGCCTCGACGTCCTCGCCGACGCCCTCGGTCCCCTCTCCGTCGAGCCCGACGTGCTGCGCCGCGAGTCGGGCATCATCACGCAGGAGGAGCGGCAGCGTGCCGACGAGCCGTGGACCGACGTCGCCGACATGCTGGTGGCGCTCGCGTTCGAGGGCCACGGCTACGGCCGCTCGGTGACCGGCGACCCGCGCAAGCTCCGCCGCGCCACGGCCCGCGACGTCGCGGCGTTCCACGAGCGGTACTACCGGGGCGAGCGGATGACGCTGGTGGCGGTGGGCGACGTCGACCCCGTCGCGCTGCGCGCCGACGCCGCCGCGACCCTCGGCGCCCTCCCGGGCGGCGGCGAGCGGCCGGCGCGGGAGCCGCAGCCGTTCCCGGCGCAGAGCCGTGTGCGCACCGCCGTCGAGTTCCGTTCGAACGGCCTGGCGTACCTCGGTCTCGGCTTCCGCATCCCGGGCGCCCGCGACCCCGCCGTCGCCCCCCTCGCCCTGCTCGACACCGTGCTCGGCGACGGTCCCTCCTCGCTGCTCCAGGCCGAGGTGGTGCGCGCGCGGGAGCTGGCGGTGCACGTCGAGGTGACCCAGTATCCGGAGCGGGACGCGTCGGTGCTCGGCGTCATCGCCTCGACACCCCCGGAACGCTGGGAGGCGGCGCTCGCGGCGATCCTCGACACCCTGGCCCGGCTCCGCCGGGCGCCGCTCCCCTCCGCCGACCTGGAGCGGGCCAAGCGGTTGATCGCGGCCGAGGCGTTGTACGGCAGCGAGGCGGTGGAGGACGTGGCCGAGCGGATCGGCTTCGACGTGCTGGCCACCGGCGACCCCGACTTCGAGAACCGCTTCCAGGCGCTGGTCGCCGCCGCCTCCGCCGAGGAGGTCCAGGCGGCGGCCCGCGCCTACCTCCGCCCCGCCCTGCTCGGCGTCGTCGCCGTTCTCCCTGCGGACGACGACCAGGACGACGACGCGGACCTCGAGCGGGCGCGGGAGCGGATCCGGCAGGCGGTCCGCGAGCGGCTGGGGGACGACGCGGATGCCCCGCCCTCCCGCGAACCGCTCGACACCACCCTCCCCTGCGGCGCGCGGCTCGTCGTCCGCCCCGAACCCGGCGCGCCGCTCGTCGCGGTCGATGCCTTCTTCCCCGGCGGCCAACTCCTCGAATCCGAGCGGACGGCGGGGTTGCAGGCGCTCCTCGCCCGCCTCCTCCTCCGCGGCGCCGGGGCCTCCTCTCCCGAGGAGATCGATCGCGCGATCGATGAGATGGCGGCGACGGTGCAGCCGTACGCCGGCGCCGACACGCTCGGCATCTCCGCCACCTTCCCCGCCGCCGACGCCCTGCGCGGCCTGGCGCTGGTGACCGATGCCTTGCGCGACCCGTCGTTCCCGGAGGAGGAGTTCGAGCGCGAGCGGCGACGGCTGCTGGCCGACCTGCAGGCGGCGGCGAGCGACCCGTTCACCGTGGCGGCCAACGAGCTGTACCCGCGCCTGCTCGCCGGCCATCCCTACCGGCTCGACCCGCGCGGCACCCCGGACGGCCTGGCCCGCCTGACCCGGCGCGCGGTCGTCCGCGCCTGGACCGACGGCTACCCGCTCGACCGCCTCGTCGTGGTCGTCTCGGGCGACATCGATCCCGCCGCCGTCGAGCGGACGTTGGCGGCGCGTCTGCCCGAGCGCCCGGGACGGCGCTCGTCGCCGCTGCGCGCTCCCGACCCGGTGACCGACCCGATTCCCGAGTCGCGCCGGCAGGTGGTGGTCCACGGCGACTTCGCCCAGGCCTATGTGCTGCTCGGGTTTCGCTCCCCGGGCGGCGAGAGCGACGACCGCCACGCCGTGTCGATCCTGGTCGAGGCGCTGGCGGGCGACACCGGCCTGCTGATGGAGGAGATCCGCGAAGACCGCGGCCTGGCCTACGATGTCGGCGCCGAGGCCCGCCTGCCGGTGGGCCAGGGGGTGCTGCTGGTCCACGCGGCGTGCGACGAACGGAACGTCGAGGCGGTGCTCGCCGCCCTGGACGAGATGCTCGACGGCCTCGCCGACCAGGGCCTCCCCGCCGACCGGCTCGCGCACGCCCGGGAACTGCTGATCGGCTCGTACGCCCTCGACCTCCAGCGGGTCGCGGACCGCAATCGCCTGGCGGCCCGGGGCCTGTACGTCCACGGCCGGCTGCCGACCTTCGCGGACTACGAGGAGGCGATCCGGGCGGTGACGCCCGAGCGGCTGCGGGCGGTGGCGGCCGAAGTGCTCGACCCGGAACGCTCGGTGGCGGTGATCGTCCTGCCCGGAACCGGCGGGGAGTAGGGCGGCGCGCGGCGCGCTACAGGGCCAACTCCGGGATATCGATGCCGATCTCCCGCTGGATCTGGCGCATCATCCGGGTCTCGTCGCGCACGACGGCGAGGTGCCGATCCGCCCGTTGCTCGTCCCCCTGCGCCAGGTAGTAGAAGGCCCGCTCGGTATTCTCCAGCACCAGCACGAAGTGCGGATGCAGGTCGCGCAGCGCGGCGGGCGGCGACAGCTTCTGCGACTGTTCCACCAGCGTCTCCGCCACCGCATGCGCCAGCCCGGCCAGCGCCGGGTCGTCGTCGTGCCGCGGGACGTAGACCACGGCCCGGTTGACCCAGTCCATGATCAGCACGAACTGGGCAAGGTAGGCGGGCTGCGGCGTCGCCGCCGCCGGCGGCGCCGCCAGGCCGCCCACCGCCGCCGCGAGCGCCGCGACCGCCGCCGCGCCGCACCGCCGGAATGAACCGTTCGTCTTCCGCATCGCGAACCTCGCCGCCGGAGTCACAACCCCGGCCAGAACTGGCGCGCCACCGCGACGGCCGCCCCGAGCACCTCGCGGGCGCGGGGATGCTGCTCCGACGCCGGAACCGGCGCGACGGCCTCCGCCGCCACGGCCCCCTCCGTCGCTCCCTCCAGCGTCGCGACGACCGACGACGCCAGCGCCCGGAGGTTGTAGCCTCCCTCCAGGAAGAACATCAGCCGGCCCGCCGCGTACCGATCGGCGATCTGCCGCAGCCGGCCGCCCATCATCCGGTACCCGTCCTCGTCCAGCTCCAGCCCGCCCAAGGGGTCGTCCCGGTGCCCGTCGTAGCCCGCCGACACGAGCACCGCCTGGGGCTCGAACCGCCGCGCCAGCGGCTCCACCAGATCCTCGAACACCGCCCGGTACTCCGCATTCCCCGTGCCGTGGGGGAACGGCACGTTGATCGTGTAGCCGCGGCCGGGACCCTCCCCCACTTCCATCGGCAGACCGGAACCGGGGTAGTGCGGCCACAGATGGCACGAGACGAACAGGACCCGGGGGTCCTTCCAGAAGATGTCCTGGGTGCCGTTCCCGTGATGCACGTCGAAGTCGAAGATCAGGACCCGCTCGAGGCCGGCGGCCAGCAGGCCCGCCGCCGTCACCGCGATGTTGTTGAAGATGCAGAAACCCATCGCCGCCCGCCGCGTGGCATGGTGGCCGGGCGGCCGGACGATCCCGAAGGCCGTCCCGACTTCGCCGCGCAGCAGTGCCCCCGCGGCGTCGAGACACCCCCCGGCCGCCCCCAGCGCCGCCGAACGGGATCCCGGGGAGAAGTAGGTGTCCGGGTCGAAGTGGCCGCTGCCTTCCGACAGGACCTCCAGCGCCCGCCGGACGTACCCCCCGTCGTGCGCCCGCTCCAGTTCCGCCACCGTGGCCGGCCGCGCCGGGAAGGCGAGGATGCGGGGCCCGAGAGGGGAAGCGTCGAGCGCTCCCAGGATCGCCGACAGCCGCTCGGGACACTCGGGATGATGCCCCGGCGCCTCGTGGTCCAGGAACAGATCGTCTCGCACCACCCCGACTCGATTCGCCTCGCCCACTGTTGACACCCCGACACCCCCCGTGCTACGAGGCCGCATGATACGCTAGATTCCCGAAACCTGCGCAGGGTTTTTCGCTGGAGGTGGAAGGGGATACCATGCGGCTCAAGATCATCGGCGTCTACGGCCTGCTCATTCTGGCTTTGGGGGCATCGATCTGGTTCATCTTGGACGTCAAGCTGACGGGCAGCCAGGATGCCGCCCTGCGTGCGTCCGCAGACCGGGCCACCGCCCACACGCGTCGCGCCCTGGAAGCCGAGGCGATGGAGCTGGTGGCGTTGGCCGGCCGTGCGGCCTCCGTCCCGGAACTGGCCCAGGTTCTCGAACAGTGGCGGACGGTCACTTCCGCCGACACGCGCGAGCGTCTGGTCAAGCTGTTTCTGACCCGTCTGGTTGAGAACGACCAGCACGCCCTGTACGAGCGGATCGCGCGGGAAAAGGGGCTGACGATCCCCGGCACGGCGCCCGCCGCGACTCCGGCGCCCGCACCGCCGCCGGCTCCGGCGGCGCCCGCACCGCCGCAGGGCGCCCTGCGCCTCCCGGCGGTGCCCGCCGCGGCCAAGGACCTGCGCGCGGAAGCCCCGGCCGCCAAGCGACCTGCCGCCCCGCTGGCGGCGGCGACGACCGGTCCGGTGGACGCCAAGTCCGGCGCGGTCTCGGCCAAGGCCGCTCCGCCTCCGGACGAAACGAAGGCGCCCGCGCCCGCCGCGACTCCGGCGCCCGCGCCGACGCCGGCTCCGGCGCCGACGACCGCTCCGGCGGCGACCCCCGCGGCGGCCCCCGCCGCGGCGGCCCCGGGCGCGACGCCGCCCGCAGGAGACGCGGCGGCCCCGGCGGCCGGAACGCCCGCGGAGGGTGCCGCGGCGGCGCCGGCGAGCGTCATCACCATCTGCCAGGGGCTCGTCTGCACCGACGCGGAGGTGCAGGCGCTGTTCGATCTGGAACTGCTCAACATCCGCACCTTCCTCACCGACCCGAAGCTGGGCTACGAGGACTGCCGCAAGGCGTACCTGCCGGACCTCGAAGCGGACCAGCGACGGATCATGGACGAGCAGGTGCGGGTGATCGAGGAGCGCCGTGCGGCGGCGGCCGCGACGGCGGCCGCTGGAGCCCGGCGCGGCGCGGCGCCGCCGCCGCCGGAACCGCCGCCCGAGGTGCCGTTCGCACCGAACCGCGAGTTCGACCTCGGCAAGTACCCCGCCTGCACCTCGTTCTTCGCCAAAGGACAGGACGCAATCACGAACGAGATGAGCGGCCGGATCTTCTCGACGCTCGGCTATCAGGTCGCGGCGTTGGCCTACCGGCAGATCTCCGACTTGACGCGGATGAAGGTCGAGTTCCTGTGGCTGATCGACCGGGAGACCGGGCGAGGCATCGCGAAGAATACCGAGTACAACGCGACGACCGTCGACCGGTACTACTACACGAAGACCCTGGGCGAGCTGTTCGAGGGACTGGGCGGTGCGGCGGGAGCCAAGGTGCTCCAGGCGGTCCGCTCGGGCGCGGTCCACCGCGACATCTGGGTGACGCGCGAGGACTACCGCGATGCCCTGACCGGCTTCGTCCACGCCGTGATGGTTCCGGTGCTCAGCCCGTCCGGGATGACCGTGGGGCTGCTGGCGATCGGGGTCAAGACCGAGAACCTGGCGCGCGTGGCGCGCGATGCGAAGGCCAAGGTGGTGCTGGCCCGCAAGACCTCCAAGCAGGGGGTCGAGACGATCCAGTTGCTCGGCGACGGCAATGACGACGAGAAGGTCGAGTCCCTGCCCGAGGGATTCCGCAAGGGCCTGGTGACGGCGTTCGACGCCGACCTGCGCGCCGTGGCGGGGATCTCCGCGACCGACAAGGAGGGCAAGGGGCTGCGTCCCCCGCGCGATTTCGAATACGGCGGGACGACGTACCTGGCGCGCGCGGTCGGCCTGACCAACGACATCGGCCAGATCACCCGCGACGACCCCTCCTTCGCCGTCGGCTACCTGGCGATGATCGTGCTGGTCGACAAGACGCATGCGATGGCCGCGCTGTCCTCGATGTGGCTGGTCTGGCTGCTCACGGCGGTGGCGTTCGTGATCGCGATCATCGCCGCGCTGGTCATCGCCCACGGCCTGCTGCGCCCGATCACCCAGATCGAGGACGGCCTGCTGCGGATCATGAACGGCGACTGGACGCACCGCTTCGACGTGCAAAGCGCCGAACTGGGCGGACTCTCGTACCGGATCAACCAGCTCATGGCCGCCCTGCTCGGCGACGAGGAAGAGGGCGAGGCGATGGCGGACGACGAGGCGGCGGCGGACCCGCGCGAAGCCTACTACCAGCAGCTCTACGAGAAGTTCCAGGCGGCCCAGAAGCAGATCAAGCAGGACCCCAACGCGGTCTCCTTCGCCGACTTCCGCGCCCGCCTCCTGGACAACGAAAAGAAGATCCTGGAGAAGAATCCCGGCAAGCAGGTGGAGTTCGAGATTCTCGTCCAGGGTAGCCAGATCACCTTCAAGCCGATCATCAAGTAAGTAGCGCGACGTCCCTCGCGCGGCCGACCACCCATGGGCCTCTTCGATCTGTTCCGCAAGAAGGACAAGCCCGCCGCGGAAACGACCGGCGGTCCCGCCCCCTCCCGCGGACTCGAAAAGAACATCAAGAAGCTGCTCAACAAGTACCTCCAGCCGGAGGAGCGCTGGAGCGTCGTCCAGGCCGTCATCGCCGATCCCAGCGCGGCGGCAACGGCGGCGCTCCTGCAGCGCTTCACGATCTACATCGAGCCCTCCGCGGCCGACAACGAGGAGAAGGAGTACATCGCCGACGCCCTCGCCTCGCGCGGCGAGGCGATCCTGCCGCAGATCAAGCAGGCGCTCCGGACCCAGGAAAGCATCTCCTGGCTCGTCCGGATCGCCTCGCGCATCCTGCCCCGCGACGGCCTGCGCGACCTGCTGATCGAGCTGCTCGGCGAGTTCGATACGGAATACGAGCGGAACCCCGAGCGGAAGATCCAGCTCATCATGGCGCTGGCCGACTTCCCGGGCGACGAGGCGACGGCGGCCGTGATCCGCTTCCTGGAGGACGTCCACGAGACGGCACGGTTCCAGGCCGTGGCCACCGCCTTCGCCTGCCGCGGCGAGGCCGCGCGAGAGCCGCTGATCCGGCTGTTCCTCCAGGACGACTCGATGCGGATCAAGAACGCCGTGCTCGACGGCTTCGTCGAAACCGGCTGGCCCGTCACGGGACACCGCGGCGAGGTGGAAAAGGCGCTGCCCAAGGGGTTCGTGATCGACCGCGCGGGCGTGATCCGCCGTCGTCCCAAGGCCTGACCGGCCGCGGCGCGCCTGCGGCGCGGCGCGCGGCCCGCCTCCTCCGGCGGGCCGGCGCGCCCCCGGGTCGCCCTCTCCCCTCGTCAGTTGGTGCGCTCGGCGGTGAACGGGAAAACGAACGTGCAGCCGATCGTCATCATCTGGTTCCAGGCCAGGAACCGGTCGTTCTCGTCGATCCGACGGTCGAGCACGACCTCCGACTCGCCGTATTCGTCGGTCCCCGACTGGTTCCAGGTGAACGGCGTGGAGCGGTACTCGAGGTTCAGCCCGATCCAGTCGTTGAAGTAGACGGTCACGCCGCCGCCGAACGACGGTCCGACCGCCACGCGGGTCTCCATCGGCAGGTAAGTGTCGTCGGGGCAGCTCGGGCCCGGCATCTGCGCGGAGCAGTCCGTGACACCGCGCTCCTTGACGCCCGCGATGCCGACGCCGAGGTTGACGTAGACGTCCATCGCCAGGAACAGCTTGCCGAACAGCGAGAACTTGCCGCGCAACGGGATGACCCGGCCCTCGACCGCCCCGAGCCACTGGAGCTGGCCGAGCTGTTGGTCGACCTGGCCGCGCCGTGGGAAGTTGAGGTCGTAGTTCTGGCCCGGCACGTCATCGATCCCCAGGTCGTTGATCTGGTCCGCGATGCCGGTGCGCCAGCCGAAGCCGCCGCCGAAGTAGATCCCGGCCGACAACCAGTCGAGGATGTTGTACTCGGCCTTGGCCCCGAACAGCATGTGCCGGCGGTACGTGTCGAGGATCGTGAACGTGACGGTCGGCGTGAGGAAGAACCGTCCTTCCCGATACAGCACCATCCGGCGCACGGCCGGGGCGCCGGCCAACGGGCCCTCGAGCTGGATCTCCTGCGCGCGAGCCGTCGGCGGCGCCGCGGAGAACCCCAGGGACGCCAGAACGACCAGCAGTACGATCTTGGTCTTCATCGCCCTTCCTCCGCCCGCCTACTTCGGGTACTCGTAGTCGAAGGTGAACGGGAAGAAGATCGATGCCCCGACGAAGAGCATCATGTCGTTCGTGAACTTCGACTCGCCGAGCCAGGTGCTGTCGTTGTAGCGGCTTTGCTCCCAACAGCCGTTCGTGTCGTTGCAGTCGTGGTCGTTGCGGTCCGTGGTCTCGAACGGCGCGATCGCGAGATTCTCGAGCTTCTCCATGTACATGAAGTCCAGGTACTGGACGTAGATCGCGACGAACTTGGTGATGAAGATGCGGCCGCCGATGCCGATGTTCGCCGCCACCCGGATCCCGAAGTCGAACGTCCGGACCTCCGGGTCGACCACCGGGATCGGCCGCGTGTACAGGAAGCCGACGCCGCCCTCGATGAAGCAGTCCCAGTGGAAGATCCACTCGTTGAAGATCGTCAGCTTGCCGTAGATCGGCACGTACGAGAAGTGCAGGTTCGCCCCCAACTGGTACTCGTTGATCGGCACCACCAGCCGGAACGACCGCGGGATGTGGAAGTTGTCCTCGGACTCGGCGTCCAGCCCCTGGTACCACTGGAACGAGGCGCCGATCCCGAGCACCTCGGTGATGTACCAGCCGAGCTTGAGGCCGAAGGCGTTGTGCGTGACGAACGGGTCGTTGAGCGAGATCCCATAGGTCGGTGTCAGCTCGAAACGGCCGTCCCGCAGCACGTACGACTGCTGCACGGCCCAGATCTCGGGCTCCGGCAGGGCCGAGGTATCGATCACGGCCTCCTCGACCGGCTCCTCCGTCGTGGTGGTCGGCGCCGGGCCCAGCAGCCCGGCCAGGCCGCCGCCGGCTTCCCCGCCGCCGCCCGAGTCGTCGAAGGTCATCTCGTCGCCGCCACCACCCGTGTCCTCGAACGTCATCTCGTCCTGGCCCCAGGCCGGCGCGGACCATCCCCACAGCGCCGCCAAGCCAAGCAACCCGAACCATCGCTTCATCATGCTCGCCTCACCCACGATTGCTCGGTCGCCCCGTCGAACGGCACGCTCCGGCTTCGCGACGGCGTTCTCTCCGCGCAACCGGACCGGCACGAGTTCGGGCACGTCTACCACGCATCGCGGCGTGCAATCAAGACTTTTGTCAGGCGCGCCGGCTGGCCCCCTCAGGCCGCCGCCGAGACCTCATCCACATCGTCGAACAACGCCGAAACGAACAGCTCCGGTTCGAACGGTCGCAGGTCATCGATCCCCTCGCCCACCCCGATGAACCGCACCGGAATCTTCTGCTCGTCGCAGATCCCCAGGATCACCCCCCCCTTGGCCGTCCCGTCCAGCTTGGTCAGGACGATCCCCGTCACCTGCACCGCCTCGCGGAACGTCGCCGCCTGCTGGATCGCGTTCTGACCCGTGTTCGCGTCCAGCACCAGCAACACCTCGTGCGGCGCCCCCTCCTGCGCCTTCCCCACCACCCGGTGGATCTTCTTCAGCTCGTCCATCAGCGGGACCTTGGTGTGCAGCCGCCCCGCCGTGTCCACGATCACCACGTCCACCTGCTCCGCCTTCGCCCGCTCGATCGCCGCGAACGCCACCGACGACGGGTCCGCCCCCTCCTTGCCGCTCACCACCTCGCACGGAACCCGCCGACCCCAGATCTGCAGCTGCTGCACCGCGGCGGCCCGGAACGTGTCCGCCGCCGCCAACAACACCGACTTCCCCTCGGACTTGTACCGCGACGCCAGCTTGCCGATCGTCGTCGTCTTGCCGACGCCGTTCACCCCCAGCACCAGGATGACGTACGGCTCCCCCGCCCGCATCGGCGGCACCTCGGCCCGCAACCCGAGAATCGCCTGCGCTTCCTCCCGCAGGAACTCCCAGACCAGCCGCTCGTCCGACAGATCCTTCCCGCTCAACCCCTCCTTCACCCGCGCCACCAGCCGGTCGGTCGTCCGCGCCCCGACGTCGCTCGTGATCAGGATCTCCTCGATGCTGGCCAGCAATTCCGGCGACAGTTCCTTCTTTCCCTGGAACAACCTGGACAGGCGGGCCACCAGGCCGCCCCGCGTCGCGTGGAGCCCCTTGCGCACCGTTTCCACGCGCCGCTGCTTTTCGGCCCGGGCCTCCTTCGCCGCCGCCTCCTTCGCCGCCGCCTCCTTCGCCGCCGCCTCCTTCGCCGGCAGCTCCCCGGGTCCGGTTCGCACCTCTGCCGGCGCGGTGGGGGCGCGACCTTCCGCGCCGCGAATCGCGGGTTCCGCCGCGCGATGCGGCTCGATCTCCGGCTTCCGCTCCGGGGGCGGCAGCGGCGCGGCGCGACGACCCCGCGACCGCAGGACGGCGGTCACCACGACGATCAGCGCCACCGCCACCAGGGCGGCGATCAGGATCTGGACGGACGACATGCTTCCTCCCGCCGGCGACCGGCGAATGTGGCCGGATGATAGGGAACCCGCGCGAAGATCGTCAACCCTGCAACGCGGGTCCGGCCGGTGGATCGCCCGGCGGGCGTTCGGCGCACGTATCCGTTCACCCGCGGGGGACCGCCTGGCCGCACGCAAGGCCGGGAACCAGATGTCACCACCGGGGCGGCCGCACCATGCCGGGGGGCGTCCGTCGCGGTGCGCCTCCACGCCCCCCGGACCCCCACGGACACCTCGCGGCCAAGCCGCTCGGGTTCCTGGTCCCCCCCGGCCCCCCCGCGCATCGTCTCGGGCGAAGCCCTCGACGACGCGCCATCCCTCCTCCACAGGCGCGGGGGACGGCGGAAGGGTTGCCGGCGGACGAACCGGTCCGACCGTCCGGCGCCGCGCGCTCGGACGCCAGGGCCTCGAGCACCTCGGGGGGCGACGGGTAGCGCCGCGGCGTCCCGGTCGCGACGCGGCCGGCCAGCACTTCGACCAGTCGACGATCGGCCGGCTCGAGCGGCGCGGGCCGGCGGTAGCACAACCGGGCGACCCCTTCGGCCTCGGCGGGAGGAAGCGCGCGGCGGGCGATGTGCAGGATCGATTCCGGCCAGGCGCCGGCCGGGCGTGGTTCGGGGCCGGCAGGAGCTTCGAGCAGGGTGGCCAGGGCGTCTCGGCCGCGCAGGAGTTCCAGCCGGTCGGGCGGCGGGTCGTCGCCGGTGTCCGGCGGCACGGCGGGCAACGTCTCGGACAGGTAGCCGGGGGCTCGTGCGACGAAGGGTTCCTGTCGGCCGGGCAGCTCGGCCCATCCGTCGCGGTCGGTGGTGACGGGCGACGCGTCGGGCCGGGTCGCGGGGAAGAGGCGTGCGCCGCCGATCGGACGGAAGCGCAGAGCGTCGAGGACGCGGATCCGGCGCGGGCCGGCGGCAATCGGCCGGTCCGCGCCGTTGCGGAGGCCGCGCCCGGCGGCGGTGCGGCGGCGCCGGGCCGCCTGCCAGGCGCGCCACAGGGGCGCGAGCCGGCGCGCGGCGAGAATCGCGAGCGCGGCGAGCGCCGCGACGGCGAACAGGGCGAGGGGCAGGAAGACGGCCCACGCGTTGTCGATCGGCGTCCGGGGGGAGCCGGCGGGGACCGTGGCGGAGCACGGCCGCAGGCGTTCGGCGCCGTCGAAGCGGGCGACCCAGGGGGCGCCGCCTCCGGCCGGGACGCGCAGGCGCACCCGGCAGCGCCCGGTCGCGTCGGTGGAGCAGCGTTCGGAGCCGCCGGGACGATCGAAGCGCAGTTCCGCGCCGGCGACGGGCTCGTCGCGGTCGGACGCGAGGTGGCCTTCGACCTCCAGCCAGCGCGCGCCCGCCTCGTCGGCGACTTCGCGGGAGGTCAGATCCAATCGGGTTCCGGCCCAGATCCGCACGGTTGCGGGGGGGTCGCCCGCGGCGGCCGCGTCCGCAGCCAGCGCGGCCAGCCACGGAACGAGCCACAGCGGCCGTCGCGAAGGCATGGCCCAGCCTACCGGCCGGCGGCGGGTGATGACAAGCCCGACCCGCTCCGTGTACACTCGGGATCGAAGTCGGCGTCCCCGGTGCGGGGAGAATACGCGGGGGGGGCGCACCGTCGAAGACGCCGGTGGTCGGGACGCGCCGGGAGCGTCCCGGCGGGCGGCCGGATGACGATGCAAGCAGCTAGCCTCCGAACCCGCATCTGGTACGGCCTCGTGGTTCTGGGCATCGGCGCGGCCGTCGCTCCGCCGGCGCGCGCGGTGGACGAGCGGGTCAGCTATCTGATCGAGCAGCTGGAGGAGTTGAACTACCGGGTGCGGGTCCAGGCGGTCGAGTCGCTCGAGCAGATCGCGGTCACGGCTTCGGGGAGCGACCTGCAGACGATCGTCGCGGCGATCGTCGCGCGCCTGGACGACACGAACGCCCTGGTCCGCTACACCGCCGCCTCGACGATGATCGGGCTGGCGCGCAGCAGCCTGCACGCCGCGGACCTGCCGCCGTTGATCGAGAAGTTCGAGAAGCTGAAGCAGGACAGCGACGCCGACGTCCGCCGGCTCGCGACCGACGGGTTGCCGTCCTTGCAGGCCCGGCTCGAGCAGTTGCGCGGCGCCTCCGGGAGCGGAAGCGGCGGCGGGAGCGGGTCCTCTTCTTCCCAGCCCCCGCGTTTCTACGTCGCCGTCGGACAGCTCGGGGACGGCTCCGGCGTCGGTCGCGACGACTTCGTCACGCTCGCCCGGCAGTTCCTCCTCGAGGAGCTGGGGCGGGCCGCCGGCGTGGAGCCGCACGGCGAGATTCCGGCCGCGCAGGCGTTCCGCGAGGAGCTGCAGCGCCGCAACCTGATCGGGTTCGTGCTGCAGGGTTCGATCGTCTCGGTCACACGCACCGACAACGTCATCTCCGCCGTCGTCTCGCTGCTCGTCCTCGACCAGGACCAGAACCTGCGCGTGATGCTCCGCGGCAACGGCAGCGCGCAGCGCCGGAGCGGCACGCTGACCGACGCCGAGGTGCCGTCGGTGCAGACCGATGCGCTCCGCGCCGCGGTCCGCGCCGCCGTCGGCAGCCTCGTCGGCTATCTCCGCGAACAGTAGCGCTCCGCGCCGCGCATCCCGCTGGACTTCGGCGAACGCCCTCTCCTATGATGCCGGGGAACGGAGGCCACGATGGCGGAAAACCAGGGAACTGCAGCGCCCGCCCCCAAGCCGCGCCGCCGGCTTCGCAACCTGCTTCTCGACCGGCGTTTCCAGTTCAAGTACTCGCTGCTCCTCTCCGGCGCCTCGGCACTCCTCATGGCCACCATGGGGGCGCTGCTCTTCGTCCGGATGCAGGACTCGGAACGCCGGCTGGAAGAGGAGGCGGGGCTCGCCCACCGCGGGATCAGCGACGTCGCCGACCAGGCGGCGCTGATGCTGCGGCGCGAGATGGAGATCTCGGCCCAACAACTGATCAACCGGCAGCTCCCGTGCGTCGCTCCGCCCTCCTGCCCGCCCTGCGAGGCGCCGCCCGTGGCCGGCGCCACGCCCGGCGTGGTCGCCCAGGGCAGCGGCGCCGCCTGCGACGCCGAGACCTGCCGTCCCTTCTGCGAAGCCCTCGCTCCGCGCCCGTCCGGCGCCGCTCCGCCTCCCGCGGATGCCGCCGCGCAACCCGGCGCCGCTCCGCCTCCCGCGGATGCCGCCGCGCAACCCGGCGCCGCTCCGCCTCCCGCGGATGCCGCCGCGCAACCCGGCGCCGCTCCGCCTCCCGCGGATGCCGCCGCGCAACCCGG